>Ga0302325_10017861_pt1 | contig 14970 bp, 12 predicted proteins | sample Palsa_T0_2_FD_201948 | JGI IMG/M metagenome (GOLD analysis project Ga0302325, IMG submission 201948) | Peat permafrost microbial communities from Stordalen Mire near Abisko, Sweden - Palsa_T0_2 | ecosystem: Environmental > Terrestrial > Soil > Palsa > Peat permafrost | place: Sweden: Abisko... | reverse complement strand
TCCCAGATCGTCCTGGTGCGCAAGCCGGCCTCGACGTGGCCGACCGGAATCTTCGCGTAGTAGGCCGCCAGCGCCGCCGCCGTGCTCGTCGAGGTGTCGCCGTGAACGAGGACGACGTCGGGCCGAGTCTCGCGCAAGACCCCTTCCATGCCTTCGAGCACGCGGGTCGTGATCTCGGTGATCGACTGATCGTGGCGCATGACGTCGAGATCGTAGTCCGGCTCGATCGCAAACAGCGCGAGCAGATCGTCGAGCATCTGCCGGTGCTGCGCCGTAACGCACACGATCGGCTGTACGCGCGGCCGTTCCTGGGCGAGCGCGTGCACGACCGGTGCCATCTTGATCGTATCTGGCCGGGTGCCGAACACGGTCATGACGCGCAGCGGCGCTTCGGACGCTCGATCGCGCACGTTAGACGAAGCCCGCCAGCCGCAAGTGACCCGCACTGCCGGAGAGCAGATAGGCGGCCGCGCCGAGCAGGAACGACACCACGTAGATCAGGATCACGGCCTGCCTCACCCCCATGCCGAAACGGAAAACCAGCACGTGGTGGAAGTGGCCGCGGTCAGCTTCGGTGATCGCTTTGCCCGCGCGGATGCGACGCAGGATCGCCACGGCCGTGTCGAGGACGGGCAGCGCGAGCGCCAGCAGCGGCACGAGCAGGCTCACGGTGACCGCAATCTTGGCCGTGATCAAGAGCGATACGGTCGCGAACACGTAGCCGATCAGGAGCGAGCCCGCGTCGCCGAGAATGATCTTGGCCGGGTTGAAATTGTAGGGCAGAAAACCGAGCGCTCCGCCGACGAGCGCGCAGAGCACGAGCGCGGCGCCGACGTGGCCGTGCGCCGACGCGATTGCGAACAAGAACAGTCCCGAGATGGCCGTGACGCCCGCGAGCAAGCCGTCGAGGCCGTCCAAGAAGTTGATCGCGTTCATCATGCCGAGATACCAGACCAGCGTCAGCGGATAGTCGACCCAGAACGGCAAGTTGACGTAGCCCCGGCCGGGAACGTCGAAGCCCGGAATGTGGAACCCGTATACCATCGAAACGACCGCGACCACGATCTGTGCGACGAACTTGTTGCGCGGTCGCATGCCCATCACGTCGTCCCAAACGCCGACGAGCATGATCAGCGTGCCGCCGAAGAGCAGGCCGAAAAAATCCTGGGTATCGTTCGCGCTGTGAAACAGCGTCGTGTGCAGCGCGAAACCGATCGTTACGAACAGCGCACTCGCCAGTCCCAAATAGACCGCGATGCCGCCGATCCGCGGCTTGGGCTCGGGGTGCATCCGGCGTTCGTCGACTTTGTCGAGCACGCCGACCTTCAGCGCTAGCTTCCGAACTTGCGGCGTAGCGAAGAACGAGGCCAAGAGCGCCGTGCCGAAGGCCAGCCCGAACAGCTCTTGCACGCTCGCGTGCCAGCTATGCATGGCTGCCGGCACTCGCCCGTTCGAGGCTGGCGAAGTGCACCAGCCCCACCCCCGCTTCGGCCAGCAGCTGCTGGGCGAACGCGTCCGGGTAGGCCTCTTCGAAGACGATCCGGGTAATGCCCGCGCTGATCAGCAGCTTCGCGCAATGCACGCAGGGTTGGTGGGTGCAGTAGGCGATCGCACCCGCCACCTCGACCCCGTGGAGTGCCGCTTGCACCACGGCGTTGGCTTCGGCGTGGGTCGAGCGCACGCAGTGCCCGGCGACCATTTCGCAACCGGCTTCCGTGCAATGGGCGACATGGCGGGGGGCACCGTTGTAGCCGGTGGTCAGGATGCGATGCTCGCGCACCAGCACCGCTCCAACGCTGGCGCGCGGGCACGTCGCCCGGGTGGCGACCGTCCGCGCGACTTCCATGAAATACTCGTCCCAGCCCGGCCGCATCGAGCCAGATTTAGCCGCCGCGGCTGCGATATCCCATAGGCACGGAGGAGGCGCTTCCGAACATCCGGTCGCCCGCGTCGCCGAGCCCGGGGACGATGTAGCCATGCTCGTTCAAGCGCTCGTCGACCGCGCACGTGACGATGCGCACGTCCGGGTGCTTGGATTGCAGATGCGCGATGCCGTCGGGCGCGGCCAGTACGCACAGAAACGAAATCTCGGTCGCGCCGCGCGAGCGCAGCACGTCCAGCGCTGCCGCTCCGGAATGTCCGGTGGCGAGCATCGGATCGAGCGCGAACACGGCCGCACCCCGCAGGTCCTCCGGAAGGTTCGCGTAGTAGGGCACGGCCGCGAGCGTTCCGGGATCGCGAAAGAATCCCAGGTGCGCCACAACCGCGTCATCGACGACCGCGAGAAAGCCGGGCAGCAGACCCATCCCGGCTCGCAGAATCGGCGCCACGACCGGCGGCGCGGCGATTCGCTCAGCCGCCGCCGGGCCCAGCGGCGTCGCAACCTCGACGCCCCGCGTCGCGATTCCCCGAGTTGCCTCGTAGGCGAGGAAGACGCCCACTTCTTCGACCAAGCGGCGAAACACGGGCACCGGAGTGGTCGCATCACGCAGCCTCGCCAGCCGATCGGCAACCGCGGGGTGGGCAACGATCTGCAGCGCTTCCATCGCTGTCGCGGGTTCCTGCCGCCGCCGCCCGGTGCCTACAAGCCGGGGCTCGGAATCGTGCGCGAGGTCAGAATGTGGTCGCGCCAGCGTCCGTCGATGAAGAGGTAATCGCGAGCGTAGCCTTCGACGACGAAGCCCAGCGCTCGCAGAAGCTTCCCGCTGCGATCGTTGTTGGGCTGGTAGTTCGCTTCGATCCGATGTAGTCCGAGCGTCCCGAACGCATACTCGACGACGGCTCCGACCGCTTCGCGCGCCAGCCCCTTGCCTTGCGCCACGGCGTCGACCGAATACCCGAGCACCGCCACATCGCCGGCACCGCGCTCGATCCCTTGCAGGTTGACGATCGCGACGACGTCGGGCGCGTTCGGCTCGAAAGCTGCGAAGCGGACGCGCGTCTCGCCGCCGTCACCTCGATTGCTCGCGATGAAGTGTTGCCAGTATGCGAGCGTGTAGAATTCCGCCGGCGGAGCGGGCTGCCACGGCCGCAGGTGCTCGGCGTTGCGTTGGTGGTACGCGAGCAACGGTGCCGCGTCGGCCTCGCGCAGCGTCCGAACGACCAGACGCGGCGTACTCAACACGACCTCCACGGCGTAGCCGCCTACGGAACGTCGAAGCGCGAGGTCAGCTCGGCCACTCGCGCCCGGAGCCTCTCCATCAAGAGGCGCGCGCCGACGTCATCCAGCGCTTCGCCGATGATCTTCCCAATCTCGCGAGACTCGGCCAGTCCCATGCCGCGCGACGTAATCGCCGGTGTGCCCAAACGAATGCCGCTCGTAACGGCGGGCTTCTGCGGATCGAACGGAATGCCGTTCTTGTTGACGGTCACCTTGATCTCGTCGAGGTACGCCTCGACCGCTTTACCGGTGAGCCGTTTGGGGCCCAAATCGACCAGCAACAGGTGCGTGTCGGTACCACCGGCGACGAGCCGCGCACCGGCGCGCTGCAACTCCTCGCCCATCGCCTTGGCGTTCTCGATGACGGCCCGTTGGTAGTCCGCAAACGAGGGCTGCTGCGCTTCGCCGAAAGCCACCGCCTTGGCCGCGATCGTGTGCATCATCGGACCGCCTTGAATGCCGGGGAACAGGCTCTTGTCGATGGCGGCCGCTTGCTCGCGCGTGCAGAGGATGAGGCCGCCGCGCGGGCCGCGCAGGGTCTTGTGCGTCGTCGTCGTCACGGTGTCCGCGAACGGGACCGGTGACGGGTGCAGCCCCACGGCCACGAGCCCCGCGACGTGGGCCATGTCGACCAGCAGATGCGCGCCGACTTCTTTTGCAATCTCGGCGAACGGCGCGTAGTCCATCCTGCGCGGATATGCGCTCGCGCCCGCGATGATCAGCTTGGGCTTGTGCTCGCGCGCCAGCGCCTGCACCTCGTCGAAGTCGATCAGCTCGGTATCCTTGCGGACGCCGTAGCCGATCGCATTGTAGAGTTTGCCGCTGAAGCTCACCTTGGTGCCGTGCGTGAGGTGGCCGCCGTGGTCGATCTTCATTCCCAGGACCGTATCGCCGGGTTGCAGGACCGCCATGAACACGGCCATGTTGGCCTGCGCGCCGGCGTGCGGCTGGACGTTGGCGTGGCCCGCGCCGAAGATCGCGAGGGCACGCTCGATCGCAAGCGCCTCGGCGATGTCGACGAACTCGCAGCCGCCGTAGTAGCGTCTGCCGACGTAACCTTCGGCGTATTTGTTGGTCAGCACCGACGCCGAGGCTTCGCGGACCGCCCGGCTCGCGTAGTTCTCCGATGCGATCAGCTCGAGGTTCTCGCGCTGCCGCTTCTCCTCGCCCGCAATCGCCGCGTAGAGCGCCGGGTCGCTCGCCGCGAGCACCGAATCGTCCAGGAGTTGCATCGAAGTCACCGCGCTTTCGAGACAGAGATGCGCTCTATTTACGACGCCGCCCGTCAGCCGCCCCGTTTGGTCCGCTGCGCCGCCGCGGGACCGCGCCTGGGGAACTCGAACGAATCGGACGCAATGAAAATCGCTTGCTCGAGCGTGAGCTTTGCGCGCGCGCTGGCCGAGGGAAAGCTCACGCAACTCGAGTGGCTCGACCTCTGCGCGAACGAGCTGGAAGTCGACGGCGCCGTTTTCGATACGGCGCAGTTCCCGCGCCAGGACGACGAATATCTCGCCCAGCTTAAAAAGCAGGCAGCCGACTCGGGGCTGACCGTCGCGGCGGTCAGCTCCGAGACCGCTCTTTCCGGCTCGGGACCAGCCTGTTTGGAGATCGCGTCACGCTTGGGTGCGCCGCTGGTTGCGGGAAAAGCACCGCCGGCGAGCGACGATCCAGCGGCCTGGGGCCATTTCTGCGAAGCCCTGCGTGCCCTCGCCGGTTCGGCGAAAGCTGCCAACATCACGCTGGGCGTGAGAAACGCCCCGGGAACGCTGTGTGCGAGCGTCGCGGACCTGCGGCGCCTCGCCAAGGACGTCGACAGCGCTTGGCTGCGCTTCGCGCCGGAGCCGGCCTGGTTCGGCGCGGCGGACGATGCCGGCGAGCTGCTGGCAAAGAGCGTGATCGCTTTTGCGACGATCGAGCAACTCGAAACGTTCGCCATTGCCGGCGATCGCACGGCCGCGGGGCTGGTGTCAGCCCTGGCGCGCTTCCGGGCCTTCATCGTGCTCGACAGCACGGACCTGGCCGCTCCACGGGATGCCTATCACCGCGCGCTCGAGCGTTTCGCTGCCCTGCGCTCGACCGCGCTCGAGACGAATTCTTTCAACTGAAGAGGCGGGAACCACACTGCCGTCTGCATGCTCGGGTAGAGACCTGCTCTTGCAGGTGGGTGCGGCCCGGGCGCCGGCTGGGAAACAGTTGTGACACCGCCCAGCAGTCGTATCCGGAGCTGATGCTCCCTTGGTCTTAACGTTGGTCCTACACCTAAGCAAGTACGCGCGCGAGCGCAGTCTCCGCCTTCGAGCATTATCCCACCGGCGTCAAGGGCTGCGGTGCCACAAGCCAAGGCACGCGGGCAAGAGTGTCAACGTCACGCAGCCGAAGAGGAGTTTTCGCCGGAACCACGAGGCCGGTATGGGACTTCTTTATAGATCAGCCCAAGATTGCAATCGGCGTCACTTGCATCGATCGGAGGCGCGCTTCGCTCGCAAAATGGCCGGTGAAATCATGGCCGCTGCGGCGTTCTTCGTCCCACACGACGATGGCCTCGGCCTCGTCGTGCGTTTCGGCGGCCATCGAAAGAGCCTCGTCGAGGATGCCGCCGTTCGTGCGTTCGTAAACGCTCGGGTCGTGCGGATCGAAGCCGAGCAGAATCAAATCACCGCCGGATCGCGCTTCTTGCACGAACCGGTCGTAGAGTTCTCCCCACGGATACGCGCCTGGACGGTCGACGACGGACCCGGCCCGAAATACCTCAACCGCAAACGGCAGGACGATACGCCGCCGCAAGCCGAGGTCGCTAGCCACAGACAGCGCGAGCAGATCGGCACCACAGGCCGCGGCGCACACGAGCGCCCGCACGCCGCCGCTCGTTAGCCGTTCGCGGATCGCATCTTTCACCGGCTCGATTCGATCGGCCGGAAAGCGTGGCGTTTGGGCGTCCGAAGCGTCGATCCGGCGGCCCGCGAGTGCCGCTATCAGGTCGTCACCAGTGACGGATCGAATGCGCCCAACTGGGAGAGGTCGAGTCCCTTCGCGTAGGCTCGGCCGACCTCTTGTAGTTTGTCCAAGTAGCGGCCGCTCGTCAACGGCAAGACCTCCTCCGGCTGTATATCCGTCAAACCCAGAGCGTCCAATCCTTCGCGCGTGAGACTGGGATCGTACCGCAAGTAGGTGAATTTCTTCTTACCGTCCGAGCCGCTGCGATCGATCAGATCACCGAGTTCGGAGTCGATCGGACCGCCGAAACGACACGCGCCCGAAACCCGGCAGAGTTTATCCGCCTCGACGTTCGCAGCATAGATCAACGCCGACGGCACGCGCTCGGCGTTGTACAGCAGCGTCATCTGCGCGGGCCGCAGACTGCTGGCCGCATACGCGCTCATCCCCGTTCCGACCGAAACCAACAGCAGCTGCTCCTCACCCTGTTCCCAGCACAGGCGATAGGCCGGCAGCGTCGCCATCATGTAGAGTAAGAATGACGGGTTGTTGTAGACGCTCACCGCCCCGTCGACGAAGACGAAGTTCCGCTCCCCGACGCTCACCATTTGCGGCGGAAAGTACGTCGGCGCCGCGGTGCTCGCACGAATGAGTTGCCAGAGCGGAAGCAGGAGATTGTTTCCCTCTTTCTCGCTGACGGCGTTGAACAACGCTTTGGGGTTGTTCGAGAGCGGCCAGGGAGAGTCGGTCGTCGCATTGCGCATTACCAGCAGCAGCAGCGTCTGCAGGCCCGGATCGCCGAACGTGGTCTGCTCGCCGAGTTCGCGCTTCAATGCCGCGCTCAGCCCCGAGTCGAGATGACGATAGTGCCAGCGGCGCAGAATCGGCGCGGGCTTGAGCATGATCCGGCCGCCCTCGATGTAGAATTGGCGCACGCGCTCCATCGTCATGCCACGCGCGATGCAGGTTGCGATGATCGCGCCCGTGCTCGTCCCGCCGACATAGTCGAAAAAATCTGCCAAGACCAGCGCCTCGTCGTCATATGCGCGGCGCAGCAGCTCTTCGAGCCGCAGCAAGATCTCGACCGTGATCAGCCCGCGGATCCCACCGCCGTCGAGCGCCAACAGGCGCTTCGGTCCCTTGACGTCGATGCGATCGAGATAGCTCTTGTATTTCGTGATCACGCCGATCTCACACCGATTTTGGGTAAACTGCCGCTGCGGCGATTCGCGGGCTGTTGAAAGGCGTCCTGGAACCGTGCCGCTTAGAGCTGGCCCGCAGCGGTTTGCACGATCCCGACGGGACGTTCGCGTTGGGTCAGCAACCACTCGGCTTGCTCGGCAAGGGCCTCGCGGCCCAGCGCAACTGCCAACTCGCGAACGGCAACCTCTTCCTTGGCGTCGATCGCGGCGTGCAGTTCGCGCTGGGCTTCGTCGAACAGAAGGTACATGCGGCGATAGCGCTTAGCGTCCTCGCTGAACGCTCGAGTTCGTGAATAGCTCGTGAGCAGTGCAGCGATCACCGCGCCGAGCGCCGCGAACGCACCGCTGGCCCAGCGTAGGTGCGATTCGAAGTCCGGGCTGCCGTGCCAAAGCGCCAAGAAAATCCCGACGGCAAGCGATAGGACGACGTAAACCGGGACGAGGGTCCCGACGGTGCTCTGCAAGAGCGCTTGGATCCGCGCCGTGCGGTTCGAAGCCGCCTGGAAGTAGCTGCGCTGCTCGTCGATCCAATGTCGCAGCGGGTCGGGGTCCGGGGCTCCGCTGCGGATCGAGTCCGGCCGATGCAAGAACGCCGCAACCCTTAACAGCATGCGGATCCACTGCAGCTCGCTTTGCTGCGTTCGCAGGTAGGCCCCGTCGACCGACAGGTCGATCCGTGCTTCCCACCACGCGAGTTGCACGCGTAGCGCTTCGGCGATCGCGCGATAGTCCTGGTAACGGCTTTGAATGCCCGCCCGGCGCAAGCCATTGTAGACGGCCAGCGTAGTAACGATAGCGGCCACCTTGAGCCACCAGGGAGATGCCGGGACGACGACTTGGAGTATCGCCGCGAAAAGCGCAATCGCGTACAGCGCCCCCTGCCCACGATGGGTCGACTTCTGCAGGCGCTGGGCGAGCGCATCGGTCCGGACTTGCAGTTCCTCGGGCGTCGTCTGCGCCGCGCCGCCAGCCTCGGCCGCCAGATCTCGATTGTAGCGGTCCATCGACCGCAAGGCCTTGTTGAAATCGTCCTCACTTTGTGAATCGCCAGGATAACGCTCGGGGAAGTGCCGCACGACCTCGTACGCATTTGGGCCCGCCGCCGAGGGCGAGCAAGGCGTGACGAGTCGAAAATACGGTGCGACGTCGGGCGGCTCGAGCGGTCGGTGGCTCGCGTTGCGCGAGCGCCCCTCGCGCCCGCGCACGACGTCGTTGATTTCGGTCTGATCGAGATCCCCATCCCAAAGCAACAGCAACAGCTGCGATACCGCAATGGCTGCTTGCGCCATCGCGGGTTCGCCCGTCTCGAACACGCGAACTTGCGCGGCGCGTACCGCTTCCAGCGCGACCTGTTCGCTGCGCTGCAACAGCGGTGAAACGACGACGATCTCGGTGTGCGGGTAAGAACCGCGCAACTCGTCGACGATCGATCGAACGGCATCGCCTATGCGCGATTCATCGGCCGCTACGATCTGTCGCTGCCCGACGATAGCGAGAAGTAATGGGAGACCCGGCACGCGTCGCTTTTCCGGGCGCCCCTGCCGTTCGCCCCTGCTAAACGCTAATGTGCCGGTTGGGGTCCGGGCACCGAAGGCGGCGGCGCTTGGCTCGGAGCTAGGCCCAGAGCGAGGCAGAGCTGGGCCCGCGGTTCGAAGCCCGGGGCGCTCGCCGGGTCGGCCGGAACGCCGGCACAGATCCCGTCTCTCATACCGACGTAAAGATCGTCGCCGACGTGCTTGGCACTGTACCGTAAACGCAGCGGGTCGCTGTAGCCGGGGATGTCCCTGGAGCCGGCGCCCGTGAATAGCGATCCCGTGACGGTAGCCAGAGAGATCTGCGAGGTCTTCGAAGTGCTCTTCCCGGACGAAAGGAACGCCCCGACCGCGGCCAACGACAGCAGCGGAATGCTAACCTGACTACGGCGCACGACCCACGGCGTGCCGTCCGCTCCGGGCAAATCCGAGACCACCCCGACCAGTGTCGGCTGGGCTTTGTACGTGACCCCATCGGGACTTTGACCGCAGGTAATGAGCTGGGCGTACAAGACGGTCGACGTCGTTTCCGACTGCCAGAGCAAATAGAAGTGGGTGGCATTGCCGGAGTAATAGGTAATGACCACGGCGCCGACCGAGTTCGGGTCGTTGCTGCAGCGCCCGGCGAAATCCTCGAGCGACCACGAGGGCTCGGGAATCGTCCAGAGCGCCGGCTGCGCAGCGGTCCGCTCGAACACCTTGTTGAGTTCTGCGGCGACGCCGAGCGTCAAAACGGGATTCAAGTCCTTGTCGCCGTCTCCGAGCACGTAGAACTCGCGCGCGAGCGAATGAATCTTCAGGGCGGCGTTCATCGAGCCGCCCGAGCCGCCGCCGCCGCCGCCGCCTCCACCGGATTCAGGGCCTTCGCCCGAACCGCCGCCGCCGCCGCCGCCGCCGCCGCCGGATCGACTCGAACTCCCGCCCGACGAGCCGGCTTCCTCTGACTTCTCTTCCTTCTTGGGCTTTTTCTTCGGAGCACCCGTACTCTCGGGCTCGGCGCTCGGCGAGGCCGCAACCAGTTGTGGCGACGGGCTCGTCCCGCCGACGTCCGCCAAGCCGCTGCCCGCGCAGAGGGCCGCGCAGAGTACAGCAAGAGCGATGCCTCTAAAAAGCATAGGACACGGCCCGTTTGCCGGGTCTCCCCCGGCCACCTCCACCACTAGGCAGCATGGCCTAGTCACGACTGTTGAGGGAATCGGCCGGCGTCGACCAGCTCGACGCCGGCGACCGGCGCGACGATCTAAACCCGCAGCAGTTCGATCGGCAACTCGCGATAGGTCAGACCCCATTCGACGTTTTCGGCCAGCGCTTCGCGGCCGACTTCGAGCGCAATGTCTCGAGCGACGCTCAAGCGCTCCGCCAGGGGTTCGCGCGCGGACTCCTCGAGCACGGATTGCGCGCGCGCATAAAGATCGCGCATGGCTTGGTAGCGGCGGGCTTGCGCGTGGTACGCGTTGCGCCGCGTGTATTCGTGGAACAGCGCCGCGGCGATGGTGAAGATTGCCGTCGCCATGAGCGGCACGTCGCGCATCCACCTCGTAAGCTCGTGTGAGGCGGAATCCTCGAGGTTCAGGTGCCGGGCGAGCAGCCCGAAGAAGCTGAGGGCAGGCGCGGAAGCGTCGATAGGGATCTTCCGGAACACAAGTACGCTAACGGTAACCAGCATGACGGCCGATGCCACCAAGCTCAGCAACAGCGCGGCGCCGGAAACGCGCTTGAATTTGGCGTCCTCGCCCTCGTTGGCCTGGGCTGATTTCGCGAAGAAACCGCCCTGCGCGCTGACGAATTCTCGAACCGCTTGGATCGCCAACTCCGGATCGACGGGAGCAAACGGACGGACGGCCCGGTCGAGTTCGTGAACGGTCCGGATCGCGTCGCGGATCCAGTCGAGTTCGGAGCGCTGACGACGAAGATAATGGTCGGCGACCGATCGTTCGAGGCCGGCGAGGTCCCACATCCGCTGCACCCGCAGCCCCATGTCGAGCATCCGATATTCCAGCAGCCGATCTTGCCAGCGCCCGCGCCGTGCCAGCCAAAAGGCATAGGCGGCGACACAGGTCGCGCCCGCATAGATGTAGACGAGCCACAGCTGTGGGTCGAGCACATGGGCGAACACCGCGAGCGTGATCGCAGCGAAAGCGGTGGCGACAAAGAGCATTCTCAGGGCGCGGCGGAACTGCTTCTGAAAATAGACGGCGAGCCTGCTCGCGATCGTGCGCAGTCGCTCGATCGGCAGGCCTTCACCAAGCGAACTCAGGTCGAGCCGCTCCAGGTCGCGATTGAAGGCGTCGATGCTGCGGCAGAGTTTGCCCAGCGGGTCATTGCGCTCCTCGATCGTGCGGTCGAGCGAAATGAGAATGCGCAGCGAACCGGGCGCATGCAGCGTGACCGGGTCCGATACGCGGCCGGCGACGACGTGGTAAACGGGTCCCGTCTCCGGCGCGTCGAGCACGCTCGAGCGGCTCAGGTATTTCGGCGGGACGCCACGCAGGCGAAAATCGACGATCCTGCCCGTGTCGACGTCCATCGATTTGCCGTTCCAGAGCGCGACGAAGACGTGCGCGACGCGCGCAGCATACGCGCCGACGAGTGCTCGCTGGTGCGCTCGTCGCTCCACGTCGCCGGCTAGAGCGCCGGGGCCTTCGGGATCGGGAACGACGTGCTTGGCCGTTGCGCCGGCGAGCAACTCGTCAAACTCCGAGTCGCCGGCAGCGAATTCCCTACGGTATTCGGATTCGGGCAGCGGCATCGGAACGCGGTATTCGATCTTTTCCTCGACCGCTACGCGCGCAGCCATCCGCTCCGCTCCAGCCGCTAGGGACGTAAGCAGAACTAGCGTCGTGGTCGGGTAGCGACCGCTCAGACGCCGCAGAACGCCGCGCACCGCTTCGGTGAGCGCGGGCATCTGCTCCGGCAGAAGGTCGTGGTGGCCCGTGACGGCCACGACGATCGGCAGCCGAGCCGGATCTTGTGCCGTGGGGGACGTCGTTCGGGTTTCTTCGCGGGACGGCGTCAAATGGCGGAGCGCCTCGACGAGAACGAGCTGAGGCTGCCCATTTCGCAGCGAGCGAGTGCGCGACCTCGGGAACATCCGGTGACCGTAGGAGAGACGAGGCCGGCGCCCGGAAAGAGCGACATGGCGGTCAGAACGGGCGCGAGTCTTTTCGCGAGCGCGCGCACGGCCCGCGCTGGTCGTGCCGAAGCAGCGGGCCGGAGCGCGTAGTCGTGCCACGCTGGGCGGGCAGCATCGGCGTACTGGCCGGCGTCTACGTCGCCGTCATGATCGCGGCTGCTCTGTGGATGCCCAAGGAGTGGGATTGGGCCGTCTTCCAGTGGCTCAGCGCGCGCGTCGCGCCCAGCTTTTCCCAAGACGTCAGCATCGTCGACGTCGCTTGGGACCCGGCCGACATTCCGAGCGACCGGCGGCGGGTCGCGGCATTCCTGGACGGGCTCGTCGCGAGCAAACAGCGACCGGCCGCGGTCATCTTGGACATCGAATTTGGCCCCTGCCTGTCCAAGCCGTGCGGCGAGCCGATGGCCTCGGCCCGCAACGCGCTCATCGCCGGCATTCGCGCCGCAACTCGCTACTTTCCGGTGTACGCGACCGAAGAACCGAGCGTCAATCGGGACGACGAACCGAGCGGGCCGCTCGACCCGCAAGACGAGCAGATCTACGGCGCCGTAAGCGGGGCCGCGCAGACGCGCTTTACGAGCATCCCGAATTCAGCGGGCCTCTTCTATCGCGTCTGTTACCCCGACGTCCCGTTCGTCAACGAAGCCGGCGACGTCGAAGGCAGCGAGAGCGTCTGGGCCATGGTCGTCCGCGTTCTCACGACGTCGCGCGTGTTTGCGAGTTCGCCGCCCTGCGAGACCAACCACATCCCGGTTCGGCTGGGACCGCCGATCTCGCTCGCTCCCCCGAACGTCTATCCATTCAGCGGCGCGCGCGCGTTCCACGACTACGCGCAGTTCGACAGCAAGACGTTCGTCATCGTCGGCACGATCAAATACGACCGCTCGCCGTACACGGATCGAAGCGGCCCGGAGCTGGTCGGCTGGGCGCTCAGCAACGCCCTCGACCAAGGCTCGCTCGTCGGCCGCGAGTCGTATTACGACGCACAGCCCCAGAACGCGATGCTGGTGCTACTCGTGCCGATGTTTTCCGGGCTCGCCATCGTCGCGTTCGTAGCCTTGTTCTCGCAGCTGAAACGGACGCGCTTGCGCAGCTGGAGACGGGCGTTGCCCTGGATTTCGTCTGGGCTCGCCGCCGTCTTCGGGATCGCGGTCTTCGCTGCGTTCGAGTTGTGGTTGCTCGCCTCGCACCACATTGCGCCCCAAGTTTCGCTGGTCGCGCTCGGAGTCGTGCTGGCCTCGGGCCTCAGCGGCCTGCGCGGCTTCCAACTGCTCGCCGACGAGGAGAACGCGATCGATGCCGCGCCCACCGAGACCTATGACTACGACGTCTTCATCAGCTACGCGCACGAAGAGGGAGCCTGGGTCTACGAGCACGTGTACGCTCCGTTCCGTGACGCGGTGCTCTCGAACGGCAAGAAGCTCTCGGTCTTCTTCGACACGTCGTCGATTCGCACCGGGACGGGCTGGCAAACGAAGTTGGCGCTCGCGATCGACGGCAGCCGCGTCATCGTACCCGTCTATTCGGACGTCTACTTCACCAAGCCGTACTGCCGCTTCGAGATCATGCGCGCGCACCGCAAATGGGTCCTGGCCGGCGAAGAGTCGCGCTGCGTTTTGCCGGTCATGCGCGGCCACCCGAAAATCTACAGCACGGTCGACGACATCCAGGCGCTGAGCATCGACGACCAGCCGGAGTTAGTGGCACAGCTGGTGAGCGAGATCGTAGAGCGCCTGTCGCGCGAAGCTGCCCCCACGGAGCCGCATGAAAAGGGGGTCGCGGGGTGAGCATTTCGCGGCTCGAGATCGCGCAGTGGGGCGCTGCCTTGGCCGGTGGGCTGACGCTGCCCGTGCTGTTGGGGTGTCTCCCCGTCCTGGCGGACCCTGCGCGCGTGCATACCGTGCAGATGATCCTGGTCGAGGGAAAATCCGCGCCGTCGGCCAGCGTCACGGTGACCCCGAGCGGCGGTCCGCCCGAGAACACGATCCGTCTCGGCGAGACGATTGCCGACGAAACGCGGATCGACGTTCCCGCGCACGTCGCGATCACGCTCGCCAGCACCGGCGCCAAGAGCACGACGACGCTCGAACCGGGATCCAGCGTCACATTCGTCAGCACCGGCAAAGGCGAACTCGTCTCCAGCAACGCGGGTAAGGCGAACTTCAGCGTCGTGCCGCACGCGCTCGATTTTTTCCGCGTTCAGTCCGGCGAGGCGCTGAGCGCATCGGTCCACGGAACGGAATTCTCGATCGACGCGAGCGGCCAAGGTGTGACGTTCGCCTGCCTGCGCGGCGAGGTCAACGTCACCAAGACAGGCTTCTTGTTGATCGGGGACAGGCGGCTGAAAACCTCGCTGATCGACGTGGTCTCCGCGGCGAACAAACCGCAGGTGACATACCAGCCCAGTCCGACCTGGAACGTGGCCTCGTTCCCGAACTTCGTGCAGGCGGAGTCCTTCTATCAGCAGCAACTCGCCGTAGCGCAGAAGAGCGGCGACGATAACGCAATTGCCGTCGGGTTGCTCAACGTCGGACAGATTCAGGACGCTCAAGGTCAGTTTGCGGACGCCCTGCAGTCGTTTGAGCAGGCACTGGGAATCTACCGGCAACTCGGGGACCGAGACAGCACAGCGGCCGTCATCAGCCTGATCGGCAACGCCGAGCGGGATCAAAGCCGCTTTGCCGATGCGTTGCAGTCATTCCAACAAGCGCTCGCCACGTTCCGCGAATTGGGCGACCGCCGTGGCGAGGCGCTCGGGCTCTTAGGCCTCGGCACCGTGGAGCAGCTTCAAGGCCGGCCCGCAGACGCGCTCGCATCGTTCCAGCAAGGGCTCGAGATCGTGCGGGAACTAGGCAACCGCGACGACGAGGCGCGAGCCCTCAACGACATCGGCTTTGCCCAAGACTTCTTGAGCCGGTATGCCGACGCGCTGCTGTCGTTTGGGCAGGCGCTAGCGCTGGCGCGAGAAGTGGGTGACCGCGACGCCGAGATGCGCATCCTCAACGGCAT
>Ga0302325_10017855_pt1 | contig 14973 bp, 13 predicted proteins | sample Palsa_T0_2_FD_201948 | JGI IMG/M metagenome (GOLD analysis project Ga0302325, IMG submission 201948) | Peat permafrost microbial communities from Stordalen Mire near Abisko, Sweden - Palsa_T0_2 | ecosystem: Environmental > Terrestrial > Soil > Palsa > Peat permafrost | place: Sweden: Abisko... | reverse complement strand
ACCGCCGCGGTCCATGTCCACGCTCGCGCCCCCGACCGTATCCCTCGTCATTCGCCCGGCGGGTATGGACGAGATTCCGGCGCTGCGCGCGCTGGCGGAGAGGATCTGGCGTGCTTCCTACGCGACGATGCTCACGCCGGGGCAGATGGACTACATGCTGGCCTGGATGTATTCGCCCGAGACCATCGCGCGTGAAATGTCCGAGGGCGTCATCTGGGAGACGGCCTGGCTGGGGGATGAACTCAGCGGGTTTCATTCGTGCGCGCTGGAACCCGCCGTGTGCCGGGCCAAGCTCCACAAGGTCTATCTGCTCCCGGAATATCAGGGCCAGGGGTTGGGACAGCAATTGCTCGACCGCGTCCACGCTCTGACGGCGCAACGCGGCGCGAAGCAGGTTTGGCTCCAGGTCAATAAGCGGAACGCGCGGGCGATTCGTGCGTATCGGCGCGCCGGGTACGCCGTCGAACGGTCGGCCATTTTCAATATCGGCAGTGGCTTTGTCATGGATGATTTCGTGATGACCAGGGCGTTGGAAGCGCGTGGCACAACCAGCACTTGAACCTCCACCGGCCCGCGCGACGTTCTTCCAATGCATGCTTCCAACCGCCACACCGCCATGACGACTCCCGGGCTGCAAGGGTTCGATTTTCAGCCGCGGACGCGGGTCATCTTCGGCCAGGACGCCGTCGAGCGGGTGGGTGAAATGGCCCGCGAGCTCGGCGCCCGGCGGGTGCTCCTGGTGACCGACAAAGGAATCGTCGCGGCCGGCCATCCGGCGCGCGCGGTGGGATTCCTCGAAGCGGCCGGGTTGCACGTCACGGTTTACGATGAGGTGCGCGAGAACCCGTCGACCGTGGATGTGGATCGCTGCGTCGCCGTGGCGGGCGCGGCGGAGATCGACCTCATCATCGGTCTGGGCGGGGGCAGCAGCATGGATACGGCCAAAGGGACGAATTTCATTCTCACCAATGGCGGGCACATCAAAGACTATTGGGGAGTCGGTAAGGCGACGAAGCCGATGCTTCCGTTAATTGCCGTTCCCACGACCGCCGGGACGGGAAGCGAATGCCAGTCCTACGCCCTCATTTCCGACGAAAAGACGCACTTGAAAATGGCCTGTGGCGATCCCAAGGCGGCCGCGAAGGTCGCCATCCTCGATCCGCTGCTCACCGTTTCCCAACCGCCCCGCGTCACTGCGTGCACGGGCGTCGATACGCTTACCCACGCGCTCGAAACCGCGGTCACGAAAAAGCGCACTCCGCTGTCGGCCATCTTCTCGCGGGAAGCCTTCCGGCTTTGTATGGGCGGTCTCGAACGCGTGCTGAACGATCCACACGACCTGGAAGCGCGCGGGATGATGCAACTGAGTGCGGCCTTTGCGGGCACGGCGATTGAAAACAGCATGCTCGGCGCCGCGCATGCCGCGGCGAATCCGCTGACGGCGCATTTCGGCGTCGTGCACGGGCAGGCGGTCGGACTGATGTTGCCGGCGGTGATCCGTTTCAATGCCCGCGACCCTGAAACCCATGCCCGCTATCTGGAATTGAGTGCCGCGGTCGATCTCGGTCCGGTCGAGGAATTCGTCGCCGAGTTGGAGATCTTGCTCGATGCGGCCAAAATGCGCGAAGGCCTGGCGCAGTACGCCATCGATCGCAGCCAGTTTCCCGTCCTGGCCCAGGAAGCCGCCCAGCAATGGACTGCCGGCTTCAACCCCCGGCCCATCGCCGCCGAGGATTTCGTGCAACTTTACGAAGAGGTCTTCGGATGAAGGTGCTCGGCCGAATCTTCCGCGCGCGAACTCTGTTGGCGGCGCTGGGTCTTGCCTGCCTGTGGCAGGTTTGGAAATCCGTCGGCCCGCCAAGGGGCGGCGGCTCGCAGCGGTCGACTCACCAGCCGCGGTCTTTGGCCGCGTACTTTGGCTTGGTCGCGCTCCTGGCGCCGGGCATCCCGGCCCATGCCGGCGACTGGCCGATGCACCGCGGGGGCCCGCAATTGCAAGGCCGCGCGGACATGCCCGCGCCCGCGAAGCCCGATCTCGTGTGGACCTACGCCGCGGGCAAACCCATCAAAGGCGGGGCCGCGATCGCGGGCGGTCGCGTCTTCGTCGGCGACGACGACGGCATCATCCACGCGGTTGATTTTGTCACCGGCAAGGGACTGTGGACGTTCAAGACCGACGTGGGCATCGAGGCCACCCCGCTCGTTCTGAACGACGTCGTTTACGAAGGTTCCGGCGACGGCAACGTTTACGCCCTCGAAGCAGCCACCGGCAAATTGAAGTGGAAATACGAGACCGGCGACAAAGTGCTCGGCGGCGCCAACCACGCGAAGAACCCGAAAGGCGACGGCGAATGGCTGCTCATCGGCAGCTACGATACCAATCTGCACTGCGTCGACGCGGCCACGGGCAAGGCGGTCTGGACGCACGCCACGGACAATTACATCAACGGCTCGCCGGCCATCTTCACCACCGGTGAAATTGTCTTTGGCGGCTGCGACAGTTTCATCCACGTGCTCCAGCTCAGCGACGGCAAGGAATTGCGGGAGATCGACTCGGAGGCCTACATCGCCTCGTCCGTGGCCATCATGGACGATCGCGGCTACGTTGGAAATTACGGCAACCTCGTGCTGGCCTTCGATCCGAAGGCCGGTGCGGTGACGTGGAAATATCGTGATCGGAATTTTCCTTACTTTTCCTCGGCCGCCGTGACGGCGGACCGGGTCGTCATTGGCTGCCGCGACAAGCGGCTGCATTGCCTCAACCGTGCGGACGGGAAGGTCGTCTGGACCTTCCAAACCCGCGGCGAGGTCAACAGCTCGCCAGTCATCTGCGGCGATGGCGTCGTTGTCGGCTCGGATGACGGCCGCCTTTATTGTGTGAATCTCGCCGATGGCAAAGAACGTTGGGCCTATGAAATCGGCGCCCCTGTTACCGCGTCGCCGGCCGCGGCGGACGGTCTCGTAATCGTCGGCGCGGAGGATGGAATCCTTTACGCCTTCGGCAAGCCCGCAACACCCGCAACATCCGCAAAACCATGAGTCACGACGTCATTGAAATCCTCGAACACGACAAGCAACACGACGAAACGGAGGTCGGAAATTACTTCGTCGCCAATTATCCACCGTTTTCCTATTGGGACCCGGAAACCGCGAAGTCGGTCCGCGGCCTGCTCGAACAACCGCCAAAGCCCGGCGTGCCGCTCGGCGTTTATTTCCACGTGCCCTTTTGCCGGAAGCGCTGCCACTTCTGCTACTTCCGGGTCTACACCGACAAGAACGCCGACGAGATCAAGCGCTATCTCGACGCTGGCGTCGCGGAACTCGAGATCTATGCACGCTCGCCGCTGATCCGCGGGCGCAAGCCGCGGTTCGTCTACTTTGGCGGTGGCACCCCGAGCTACCTCTCGGTCTCGCAGTTGAAGTCCCTGACCGACCGCATGAAAGCGTTGCTGCCTTGGGATGAGGCCGAGGAAGTCACTTTCGAGGCCGAGCCGGGCACGCTCACGGAAGCCAAGCTCAGCGCGATCCGCGAGATCGGCGTCACGCGCCTTTCGCTCGGTGTCGAGAATTTCGACAGCCATATCCTCGAGATCAACGGGCGCGCGCATCGCACCGATGAAATCTTCCGCTCCTACAACTTCGCGCGCTCGATTGGCTTCCCGCAGATCAACATCGATCTCATCTCCGGCATGGTCGAGGAGACCGGGGACAACTGGCGCGAGAACGTGCGCAAGACCATCGAGCTGCTGCCCGATAGCGTCACGATCTACCAAATGGAGGTGCCGTACAACACGGGCATCTACAAGGAAATGAAGGCGGCCGGCGAACTCACCGCGCCGGTGGCCAACTGGCACACCAAGCGCGGCTGGGTGGACTACGCTTTCAGCGAACTCGAAAAAGCCGGCTATACCGTCACCAGCGGCTACACGGCGGTGCGTGATCCGAAAAAGGCCAAATTCATCTATCGTGATGCGCTCTGGAGTGGCGCCGATCTTGTCGCGCTCGGGGTCGCTTCCTTCTCCCATATCGCGGGCACGCACTTCCAGAATCACACCGAGTTCTCGCAGTATCTCGAAGCCATCCAGCGGGGCGACCTGCCGATCTCGCGCGCCATGCACACCACCGAAGAGGAGCGGATGATCCGCGAGTTCATTCTCCAGATGAAACTCGGCCGGGTCAGCCAGCAGTACTTCCTGGAAAAGTTTGGGGTGAATGTCGGCGAGCGCTTCCGCGAGGAGTTCAACGACTTGCGGACGCGCAAACTCCTCACCACCCAGGGCGACTGGCTGATGCTCACGCGGGAAGCGCTGCTCAAGGTCGACACGCTGCTCCACGCCTTCTTTTTGCCCCAGCACCGCGGCTCGCGGTACGTATGATCGCCGCCTCTGAAAGCGAATTGCTCCACCCGCTCACGCTCTTCTGGCAGAGTGGGGGACACGCGCTCCCATCGTATGAAGTCCTCGAAGGTCCGCTCGTGCCAGAGCCGTACCGACGTTTGCTGGTCCACCATGGCGACATGACCTCGCGGCTGGAAAAGTTTTGGGGCGGGGAGATCGTCCTCGAAGTCTTGCACCGCGAGCACACGCCGGAAGTCTACCGGCGTGAAGTGGTGCTGCACATCGAAGCGACCGGCCTGCCCGTGGAGTACGGCGCCATCGAGATTGACTTGAGCGCCTTCGATGGCGAATTGCGGCGCCTCATTCTGGAGCAGCACCTGCCTCTCGGCGGACTGCTCAATCGCTTTGCCATCCGCTACCGCAGCGAGCCCAAGGGCTTCCTCAAGCTCGGCGCCGATGCCGTGATGCAGCGCGTCTTTCGCCTGCAGGATGCCGCCGAGTTTTACGGCCGCTCCAACGTCCTCCTCGGCGAGGGCGACCTCGTCCTGGCCCGCATCGTCGAGGTGGTGCGTCCGGCGGAGCTAAAGCCGTAACTACACTCGCACCATGGAGGTTCCCAGTACCTTTGCCCGCATCTTTCACCGTCCGCTAGCGCGGTCCCATTCCTCCTATCGCGGCGCCGTCCTCGCCCTTTTTCTGGCTGTCGCCGCTTCCGCCCCCGCCTCCGACTGGCCCCGTTTCCTCGGCCCCAACAACGACAGCACGTCTCCCGAGACGAAGCTGCTGCACGACTGGCCCAAGGACGGCCCGCACAAACTTTGGGAATATGAAAAAGGCGAAGGCCATACCGGCCCGGCCATCGCCGGTACGCGCGTGATCCTTTTTCACGCCGTCGAGGCCAACGAAATTGTCGATTGCCTCGATCTGGCCAACGGCGCCCGCCAATGGCGCGTGACGTATCCCGCCGATTATGTTTCGCAGTTCGGCGCGGGTCCCGGCCCGCGGACGAGTCCGGTGATCGACGGGGATCTCGTCTTCACGCTCGGGGTCAAAGGGACGCTCCACGCGCTCGATCTTGCCACGGGCGCGGTGAAATGGCGGCGCGAACTGGGGCGGGAGTACCGGCTGTCGCCCACCTTCTTCGGCCAGGGCGGCACGCCCCTCGTTCTCGGCGATAAGCTCATCGTGCCGTTGGGCACTGACGACCAAAAGTCCGTGGTCGCCCTCGACAAACGCACCGGCCGCGAGGTTTGGGCGGCGAAATATCCATGGGGTTCGAGTTATTCTTCACCGACGCCGGCAAACTTTTACGGGCGGGAATGCGTCCTCGCTTTCCAGGGCGGCATGGCCGATCCGCCAACCGGTGGCCTGCTGGTCATCGACGCCGCGACCGGGGCCGTGCTCAGCGCCACGCCGCACCGGGCGCGCATCTTTCCCAGCGTGAGTGTGTCCGCGCCGGTCGTTTCCGGCAATCATGTCTTCATCGCCGAGGCGTATACCGAGGGCGGCGCCTGCGTGGAGATCGCGCCGGACTTCACCGCGAAAATCGCCTGGCGCGCCCCGAAGTTCGATACCTATCTCATGTCGGCCGTCGCCGCCGATGGCTGTTTTTTTGGCTTTGCGGGCCAGCACCAGCAAAACGCTGAACTCGCCTGCTACGAAGTGGCCACGGGCCGTGAACTCTGGCGCGATGATCTCGGTGGCCGCTTTCAGCGCGGTTCCTTGCTGAAGGCCGATGGTGCTTTCCTTTGCCTCGGCGAGAACGGCGACCTGGCGTGGCTGGACCTCACGCCCAAGGGCGCGAAAATGCGCGCCTCCGCGAAACTCTTTCACGCGCCGGAAAGCTGGACCATGCCGGCTCTGAGCAATGGCCGCCTCTTCATCTGCCAGAACGAAGCCGGCAGCGGTGGCACCAAGCCCCGCTTGATCTGCTACGACCTGCGCGCTCCGTAACTCGATGAAAATCGTCCTGCTCACTCCCGGCACCGGCAGCTACCATTGCGGGGTCTGCATGCGCGATAACGCGCTCGCGAAGGAATTGCACCGCCAGGGACACGATGCGCTGATGCTGCCGATGTACCTCCCGCTCACGCTCGATGAAGACGCCGCCAGCCCCGGCACGCCGATCTTCTTCGGCGGTGTCAGCACGTATCTGCGGGAAAAGGTGCCCTGGCTGCGCCACATGCCGCGCTGGATGGACCGCGTGTTGTCGCATCGCACTTTGTTGCGCCTGGTCGCCGGCAAAGCCGCGGCGCGCACGGGTGGACCCGACGTCGCGGAGATGACCCTCTCGATGCTCCGGGGCGAACGCGGCCATCAAGCGGCGGAGATCGAGGAACTCATCGCCTGGCTGCGCGAACACGCCCGGCCCGATGCCATCTGGCTTTCGACGGCGTTGCAAGCCGGCCTCGCACGACGCCTCAAGGCGGAACTCGGTGTCCCGGTGCTCGGTTTTCTCCAGGGGGAGGATTCTTTCATCGATGGTCTTGGCGCGCCGTGGACCGAACAGGTCTGGTCGCTGCTCGGCGAGCGCATGCGCGACGCCGATGGGTGGATCGCCCCGAGTCATTATTTTGCCGACCTCACGGCTCGTCGCATCGCCTGGAACGCGGCCGACCGGGACCGATGGATGCAGGTCGTTCCCAATGGCGTGGCCACGGATGGCTACAGCGCCAGCCGCGAAGTCCCCGCGCACGTCATCGGTTACCTCGCGCGGTTTATCCCGGGCAAGGGCCTCGGTTTGCTCGTCGACGCCTTTATCACCTTGAAAAAACGGGGACGCTTTCCGCGCGCGACGCTCCGGTGCGCCGGCTCTATGACGGCCGCCGACGCCGCGTATGTGGAAACGCTCAAGGCCAGGCTGAAGGCCGCCGGCGTGGACCAGGACGTGGCCTGGCTGCCCAATGTCAGCCGCGAGGAAAAAATCGCCTTTCTCGAAAGCCTCACCGTTTTTTCCGTTCCGGCGACCTACGGCGAGGCCTTCGGCCTTTACGTCATTGAAGCGCTCGCCGCCGGTGTGCCGGTGGTTCTGCCCAACACCGCGGCTTTCCCGGAACTCGTCAGTGCGACCGAAGGCGGTCGCCTTTTCGAACTCGAGGCCACCGCCGCCGAAAGCGCCGAACGCCTGGCGGACGCCTTGGAATCCCTCCTTGGCGCCCCGGCGGAAGCCCGCGCCCTGGGCGCCAAAGGCCAGGCGGCGGTCCAGCGCGAGTTCTCGATCAGCCGGCTCGCCGGGCGGCTCGCGTCAATCACGCGCGAAATGATCGACGAGCCCGAACCGGTCCATTAACTGTATGAGACCAATGGCTTACGACTTTAAGATGACCCGCCGCGTTGAATTCGCGGAAACCGACATGGCGGGCATCGTGCATTTTTCAAATTTTTTCCGCATGATGGAGGCGACGGAACACGCTTTTTTCCGCTCGCTCGGCTTTACCATCCACGGACTCGAGGACGACGCCACCATTGGTTGGCCGCGGGTCAGCGCCGCGTGCGACTACCGGGCCCCGCTGCGTTTTGAGGAGGAAGTCGAGATTCATCTCATCGTCGCCGAAGTGCGCAGCCGCTCGATTCGCTACCAGTTTATTTTTCGCAAGGTCGGCGATGGCGTGGAAGTGGCGCGCGGCACTCTCGCCGCCGTCTGTGCCAGCGTGGATAAAACGACTGGAAAGCTCGTTCCCGTTCTCATCCCCGATCGCATCCGTGCCCGGATCGGCGCCGCCCCGCCGGAATTGCTAAGACCGCCCGCCGCGGCGTGATTATCACTCTACCCAACCCACCAACATCCATGCCACCTACCACCGCACCTCAATCCTCCGCCACCTGGCTCTCCTTTGCGCTGCTCACCGTCTTCTGTTGGGGCACCTACGGCATCTTCCTGGCCACGGGCTCCGAAAACATGCACGACCCGGCCAACGGCCGAATGAAAGCCTTTCTCTTCGTCGGCATCGCCTACTTTCTCGCCGCAGTCCTGGCGCCACTACTCATTCTCGTGCTCAGCGGTGCGAACTGGAATTATCCGGTCGCAGGCATGGCGCTCTCGCTCATCGCGGGCATCGTCGGCGCGGTCGGCGCCCTCGGCGCGCTGCTGGCTTTCGGCGCCAAGGGCAATCCGGCCGTCGTGATGACCATCATTTTCGCCGGCGCACCGGTCGTGAACGCCATCATCGCCATGATCGTGAAACCACCAGCCGGTGGCGTGGCCAGCGTTCACCCACTATTCTGGCTGGGCCTCGTCTGTGCCGTCTGCGGCGGTGGCCTCGTGACCAAGTTCAAGCCCGGCCCCCCGCCGCCGAAGAAAGCCGCACCGCCCGTCGTCGCCGAGGCCCAGAAAGTCTAGCCGATGGCGCGAAGCCCATCGCGCAAGGGGGCCCCCCATGAGCCAGCTTGACCGTCTGCGCGCCCTGCTCGCCGAACTCACGCCGGGCAATCGCTTCTATGCCAGGCGCCTCGCCGCGGACGGCGTCGACGCGCACGCGATCACGTCGCTGGAGGACTTTTCCAAGCGCGTCAGCTTCACCCACAAACAAGATCTGGTGGTCGATCAAGCGGCGCATCCGCCCTACGGCTCAAACCACACCTATCCGCTGGAACTCTACACCCGCTTTTGCCAGACCAGCGGCACCACCGCCCGGCCGCTCGTCATCCTCGACACCCCGGAGAGCTGGGAATGGATGCTCGGCAATTGGGCGGCCATCTACCGCGCTGCCGGATTGACGCCCGGGGAGCGTATTTATTTCGCGTTTTCCTTCGGCCCATTCCTCGGGTTTTGGACCGCATTCGATTCCGCGGCCCGATCGGGCTACCTCGGCATACCCGGCGGTGGACTCGGCAGCGCCGCACGGGTTCGCGCGATGATTCAACATCGCGCCACCGTGCTGTGCTGCACGCCCACGTACGCGCTGCGCCTGGCCCAGGCCGCTGTCGAGGAGCAGATCGATCTCCGCGAGTCGGTGGTTCGCAAGATCATCGTTGCGGGCGAGCTGGGTGGCAGCATTCCGGAAGTGCGAAAGAGCATCAGCGCGGCCTGGCACGGTGCGGAGGTCCTCGATCACTACGGCATGACCGAAGTCGGTCCGGTCGCCTTTCAAACACCGGATCGGCCTGATCTCCTGCAGGTCCTCGAAGATTCCTATTTCGCCGAAATCGTTCGCCCGGAAACTGGCGAAGCTGTCGCTGCCGGCGAAGTCGGCGAACTCGTCCTTACGACCTTGGGCCGGACCGCCTGCCCGCTGCTCCGCTATCGCACCGGTGACCTCGTCCGCCGCGCCGCGGATGCGCCGGGCTTTGCCCTGGCGGGCGGGATCGTTGGGCGGGCCGACGACATGGTGGTTGTTCGGGGCGTGAACCTGTATCCGGCGGCGTTTGATGCAGCCGTGCGGCTCGTGCCGGAGATCGAGGAGTACCGCGTCGAAATCAGCCGTCGCCATGCCCTCACCGAAGTGGAAGTGCAGATCGAAAGCCCTGATGACGCCGCCGCCAAAAAACTCGAACGCGCCCTGACCTCGACCTTTTCCCTGCGCATTCCCGTCACGCGCGTGGCCGCGCATACCCTGCCCCGATTTGAAATGAAAGCGCGCCGCTGGATATGGCGCGATTAGTACCCATGCTCCTCGAAATCAAAGATCTCTGCAAAACGTACCGTGCGCCGGACGGCGGTGATGCCGTCGAGGTATTGCGGGGCGTCGATCTGCAAATGGAGGCCGGCGAGACCCTCTCGATTACCGGCCCATCCGGCTCGGGGAAAAGCACGATTCTGAACGTCCTCGGCGCGCTGGACAAGGCCGACAGCGGTGAAGTGGTCGTGGCTGGCCGCGACGTCGAGGAACTGGCCGGCAACGACCTGGCCGACTATCGCAATACCACCGTCGGTTTCATCTTCCAGCTCCACCATCTCCTGCCGCAGTGCACCATCCTGGAAAATGTCCTCGTCCCGACCCTCGCCGGGCCCAAGGCCAGCCGGGGCGCCGCCCGCGGACGTGCCGAGGAATTGCTCGAGGCCGTCGGCCTGAAACATCGCCTCCATCATCGTCCCGGCGAACTCTCCGGCGGTGAACGCCAGCGCGTGGCCGTGGCGCGGGCGCTGATCAACGAACCGAAGCTGCTCCTCGCGGACGAGCCGACCGGCGCGCTCGACCGGGTGAACGCGGCCCGGCTGGTCGATCTGCTCGTCGAAATCAATCGCACGCGCGGCGTCACCCTCATCATGGTCACGCACGCGCCCGATCTCGCGGAGCGCATGAAGCGGGTCATGGAATTGCGCGACGGTAAACTGCTCGCCCGCGCATGAATGCCGGGACGCTCATCCTGGGCAGTGCGCGTTACTACTGGCGCACACATCTCGGGGTGCTCATCGGCGCGGCGCTCGGCGCGCTGGTCCTCACCGGGGCGCTGCTCGTGGGCGATTCCGTGAAGGCCACTTTGCGCCGGCAGGCGCTGGCGCGGGTGGGCCGCGCCGACGTGGCCTTCACCTCCGGCGATCGCTTCTTCCGCAGCGAACTGGCGAACGCCGCGGGAAACTCCGCGCCGGTCATGCTCTTGCGCGGTTCCGTCACCCGGGCCGACGGCGCCGCGCGCGTCAACACGGTGCAGTTGCTCGGCGTCGATGAGCGGTTCTGGAAATTGTCGCTCGCCGCCCCGCCGATCGCCATTCCGGTCGACAGCGTGGTGCTCAATCAACGTCTCGCCGAACAACTCGGCGCCAAAATCGGCGACACCCTCAACATGCGCGTGGAAAAGCCCGGCATGTTTTCCCGCGACGCGCCGCTCTCGGGTGAAGAGAACGATGTCGTCGCCATCCGGGCAAAAGTCGCGAATGTCGTTTCCGCCGCGGAGTACGGAAACTTTTCCCTCACCGCCAGCCAGATCCCGCCCTATTCGGCCTTCGTGCCGCTCGGCCTGCTGGAGCAAAAAATCGGGCTCGCCGGGCAGGCGAATCTATTGCTCGCCGGACATGCCGAAGGATCGAAGCCGACCACGCCCGCCGAAGTCCGCACGGCGGTGACCGGCAAATTCTCCCTCGACGATGCTTCGCTGGAACTTCGCGACATCAAGACCGGGGAAATCGAGTTGCGTACGCCAAGGGTGTTCCTCGATCCCGCAATTGTCAGCGCCGCACCCGGCGCGGAACGGCGCATGGAAGCGCTCACTTATTTCGTCAATGAGTTGCGCAGCGGCGACAAGGCCACCCCGTATTCGATGGTTACCGCCGTCAATGCCGACGCCTCGGGCTTTGTGCCCGCCGATCTCAAGGATGATGAGATCGTGATCTCGCAATGGGAGGCGGACGATCTCTCCGTGGCCGCCGGCGGGCAGGTGACGATCAAATACTACGTCATGGGAGAGCGTCGAAAGCTGGTCGAGAAATCCCGCCAATTCACCGTCCGCGCCGTGCTGCCGATGGAAACGCCGCAGCTCAACGATTCGTGGATGCCGGAATTCCCCGGGCTCGCGGACAAAAAGAATTGCCGCGATTGGAAGCCCGGCTTCGACTTCGACTTGACGAAGATGCGCGACAAGGACCAGGCGTATTGGGAACAGTATCGTGGCACTCCGAAGGCCTTCGTGAACCTAAAAATCGGCCAGGAGCTGTGGAGCAATCGCTGGGGAAAGCTCACCTCCATTCGCTGGCCTGCGGGAACGAACAAAATGCAAATCGAGAGCGAACTGCGCGGGAGATTGACGCCCGGGAAGCTCGGCTTCCAATTTATGCCGCTCCGGCAGGACGCTCTGGCCGCGACCAATGCACCCGTCGATTTCGGCCAGTTGTTCGTTTACTTTTCCTTCTTCCTCATCATCGCCGCGGCGGTGCTCACCGGGATGCTCTTTGTCTTCTCGCTCGAACAGCGCAATGCCGAGGCTGGGCTGCTGCTGGCGCTCGGCTTGCGTCCGAAACAGGTGCGTCGCCTCTTCCTCGCCGAGGGCGCCGTGCTCGCCCTGGTCGGCAGTGTCGTGGGAGCCTTCGCCGGCGTTCTTTACACGCTAGTCGTTCTCCGGGCGCTCGGCACCGTCTGGCGCGGGGCTGTGGGCGCCGTCGATTTTCAATTTGTCCTGCCGCCTGACACGCTCGCGACGGGCATTGGCTCCGGCGTCATCGTCGCCTTGGTGGCCATGTGGCTCGCCAGCCGTCGCCAGTTGCGCCACAGCGTGCGCGATCTGTTGAATGGTGAAATTATGGAGGCCGGCAAACAGCGGGGCACGGGCACCGTCACCTTCATCCTCGCCGCCGTCGCGCTGCTCGCCGCCGCCTGTATGCTGCTCTCCATGAAAGGCGCGATGGCGTTCTTTGGCGCCGGGGCGCTTCTGCTCATCTCGGGCCTGCTCCTTTCCCTTGGCTCTTTGCGGCGACTCGCCAATGCGGCCACTCCCGGCCTCGAAAGCATTGGCCAGCTTGGCACGCGCAATGCCACCCGCCGCCGCGGACGCAGCCTCGCCACCATTGCCGTGCTGGCCAGCGGCGTGTTCATGGTCGTCGCGGTCGATTCGTTCCGCCACCCGCCCGTGCGCGATGGCGACACCAGTGATCCGGGCACCGGCGGCTTCGCTCTCGTCGGCGAATCGGCGTTGCCCATCTACGAAGACCTCAACAGTGAGAAGGGCCGCGAAGCCTACGGCCTGAGCGACGACATCATGCGCGAAGTGAAGGTCGTGCCGCTCCGCGTCCGCGATGGCGACGAGGCCAGTTGTTTGAATCTCAATCGCGCCCTCCAGCCGCGCATCCTCGGCGTTCAGCCGAAGGAGTTCGAAGACCGGAAAGCTTTCCTGTTCAAAGACGCCAAGGCCAACTGGGCGCTGTTGTCGAATCCGCAGGGGCAGTTAGCGAAACCGCAAGGGCTCGTGGCGAGACCGCTGGGGTTCCTGGCGAAACTGCTGGGGCTCGTAGCGAAGCCGCTGGCCGCCGATGAAATTTCCGGCATTGCCGACGCCAACACGCTCGAATACTCCGTGCAAAAAAGCGTGGGCGAGACAATCGAGTACCGCGATGACCGCGGCCAACCGCTCAAGATCCACCTCGTGGCCGCGCTTTCCGGCTCCGTTCTCCAGGGCAATATCGTCATTTCCGAAGACGAATTCGTAAAGCACTTCCCCGATAGCGGCGGCTACCGCTATTTCCTCATCAACTGCCCGCCGGCCAAAGCGGAAGCGGTCCGGGCGGAACTCTCCCGCGCGCTGACCGACCGGGGGCTCGAACTGACCAGCACGGCGCGCAAGCTCAGCGAGTTTCAAACCGTCGAGAACACCTACCTGGCGATCTTCCAGGCGCTCGGCGGTCTTGGCCTGCTGCTCGGCAGCGCCGGCCTGGCGGTGGTCGTCGCGCGCAATGTGCTCGAGCGCCGGCGGGAATTCGGTTTGCTCGCCGCCGTCGGCTTCCGGCCGCGGCAGTTGCGGCAGCTCGTCTTTGTCGAACATCGCTGGCTCATCGTCTCGGCGCTGCTCATCGGGACCGTGAGCGCCCTCGTGGCAGTCTGGCCCAATCTCCTGGAAAAAGCCGGCGGCTTCCCCCTCCAGGAAATGGCATTCTTGCTCGCCGGGCTGGCCTTGGGCTGCGTCTTCTGGACGTGGCTGGCGACGCGGCTGGCCTTGCGCGACAGCGGCATCGAAGCGCTGCGGGCGGAATAGACGATTTTCTGCAAACAAAGAAGTTGGCAAGCGCCGCTGAAACTCGCAACCTTGGAAAAGACACTCACCATATCCACACTATGAAATTGAAATCCCTCCTGACCCTCCTGGCCGTTGCGGCCCTCGGATTCAACGTTGCCTTTGCCGCGGACGACGACACGCCGCTGGCCAAATCCATGAAGGTTGTCAACAAGAGCATCCGCACGATGAAGCGGCAGATCGATGACGCTTCCAAGAAGGACGACAACCTCGCCTTGATCGCCACGGCCAAGAAGAGCCTCGACGAATGCCTGAAGCTCGAGCCCGCCAAGACCAAGGACGTGCCCGCCGGCGAAAAGGCCGCCTATCTCGACAAATACAAGTCGGAGATGAAGGAAGTCGCGAAGACCTTCGACGACCTCGAAGCGGCGGTGACGGCCGGCAAGACCGACGACGCCAAGAAGATTTTCGAGAAACTCGCGGACCAGAAGGAAAAGGGCCACAAGGACTTCAATCCCGACTCCGACAAGTAAGTCGCTTTCCTTTCATCATTTTCGGTTGACGCACGGCCCCGGAGGCAAATCTCCGGGGCTGTGCTGTTTTAAGATGCCCTCTTTGCCAGTTGCACCGCCTTCCCCGCGAACGATATTCAATTCCTCGCCCATCCGCCGCGGAGCGGCCATTTCGTCGGTCCTGTGGCGGACTATCAACCATCAACTATCAACCATCCACTCGCCGCCGACATGACCCGCCAGAATCTACTCGACCTCTATTTCATGGACGCGCGGTCGAAACTCATCGACATCGCGGCGTTTCTCGACCGGGTGGACCGCGGCGAGGGGGAGCCGGACTTTCGCCTGGCCGCCTTTCGCAAGGCGCTTCAGGAGTTGCAACGCGCTGAGCCGGTGCGCGCCAGGAGTGTCTTGCTGTCGCTGAGCGATCCCACCACCGAGCCGATCGCGAAGGCGCCGGGCAAGGGCGCCATCGGCGCCTGGCCCGGCCAGGAGGCGAACTGACCATGCGCTACATCGAACCCCAT
>Ga0302325_10017854_pt1 | contig 14973 bp, 15 predicted proteins | sample Palsa_T0_2_FD_201948 | JGI IMG/M metagenome (GOLD analysis project Ga0302325, IMG submission 201948) | Peat permafrost microbial communities from Stordalen Mire near Abisko, Sweden - Palsa_T0_2 | ecosystem: Environmental > Terrestrial > Soil > Palsa > Peat permafrost | place: Sweden: Abisko... | reverse complement strand
TAGACGACATCCGCGCCGCCTCCGCCCGGGCCATAAGACGCACCTTGCGCACTGTTATTTTGAGCTCCCATCCGCCATCCTCGGAACCTACAACCCCGTGAGCCGGTTTATGTGACATGAGACCAAAATCTGGAATCCTCGCAATCGCAGCTTCGATCGCGGCTGCACTGATTTTCGGTGTCGTACTGGCAACGGAAGTCCCCGGGCCGCCGGCCACCGACCTGAAGCTGGCCCCCGATCTTTCGTTTTCGGATGACTCGAGCCCGAACTTTCCTATCGAGGGAAAAAATCTCTCCGATGGTTCTGTTGCGGCGGATCATGCGACCGTGATTTTCTTCGGCACCGCGAATTGCTGGAATACCGCCCGCGAAGCCGAGCGCCTGGTGCAGCTCTACCCGCGCTACAAGAACAAGATTCGTTTCGTGGTCGTCGATCTGCGGAATCCGTCGCTCTCGCAGACCGCTTTGATAGCTCGCTACTACCGCGGCTACATCCCGACGATTGCGGTGATCGATAGCGCCGGCAACGTGCTCTATGATCGCGCGGGCGAGACCGCAAGCGAGCGCGGCGACACCAGCAACCTGCAGAAGCTACTCGACTCCGCGCACTAAAGTTCCTAACAAGGACGCAGTCCCGCATCTTTTCTTAGTTCCAGGGTGCAGGGGTTACCGCTGCCCAGGGAAGCATGAAACCCACGGAGGGTTTCACATCAAATCAAGTTCTTCAGTTCTATCCCTTCGGTAGCTTCAGCACGCGCTCGCCGATGATGTTGTGCTGAATCTCGCTCGAGCCGGCCGCGATCGTGAGTCCGCGCGCCGCGAGCGTCCGATGCATCCAGCGGCCGCCTTCGACCGCGCCGACGCTGCCGCCTTCGACATTGGCAAACGCGCCGAGCATCTCGTCAGCGAACATCGCGACTCGCAGGTTCAGTTCCGTGGCGAACAGCTTGCCGAATGAACTCTCTGCTCCCGGCACTTTGCCCTTGAGCTGCGCCGACAGCGAGCGGTAGCGCGACAGCCGCAGGCATCGCGCCTCGACCGCGAACTGCGCGAGCTTCTGCCGCACATACGGATTCTTCCACGCAGGTCCGCCTTCGAAATCGACCGTCTTCGCGAGCTCGAGCAGCTCGTTAATCGTGCGTTCCACCGGATGCCGGGTGCCGCCCGAAACGCGCTCGTACATCAGCGTTGCGATCGACACCTGCCATCCCCCGTTCAGCTCGCCGACGAGGTTTTCCTTCGGCACCCGGACGTTGTCGTAAAACACTTCGTTGAATCCGGCGTCGCCTGTAATCTGAACGAGCGGCCGCACGGTTATTCCGGGGCTGTGCATATCGACCAGCAGGTACGAAATCCCCTTATGCTTGGGCGCCGCGGGATCGGTACGCACCAGCAGCACCTGCCAGTCCGAGCGATGCGCCAAACTTGTCCAGACTTTCTGCCCGTTGATCACGAAGGTGTCGCCGTCGAGCACCGCCCGCGTCTGCAGGCCCGCAAGGTCCGAGCCGGCGGCGGGTTCGGAATAGCCCTGGCACCAGATCTCCTCGCCGGTGAGCATCTTGAGCAGGTGGCGTTTTTTCTGCTGATCGGTGCCGAGATGCATGATGGTCGGACCTATCCGATCGATCGCAAGCTGGTTGGCGCCGTAGAGCGGCAGCCCCAGGCGCAGAACTTCGTCCTGGTAGATGGACTGTTCGATCATGCTCGCGCCGCCACCGCCCCATTCTTTGGGCCAATGCAGCGCCACGTAACCGGCTTTGTAGAGCCGGCGATGGTAGTCCAGGAGCTGGGCCCAGCGGCCGTCGTCGCGCACGTCGAGCAGGCTGGCGGTCGAGCCGCCAAGTCCTTCGCCCTTATGCCCGAAAGCCTCGGCGGAGTTCTTCTCGAGCCAACCGGCAATGTCAGCGCGAAACTTTTCCTCTTCCGGCGTGTAAGTAAAATCCATCGAATGCTCCGCTTGATTGGTCGACCGCAGTATAGCGCGATCGGAGTTTTTGCGTTAGCGGCGAATTGGACCGATTTACCCTGATATATACTTGTGATACCTATCAACAACATGAAGCGCGAAACGGCAAAAGTTTTCAAGACGGGCAGGAGCCAGGCAGTTCGTATTCCGAAACGGTTCAGATTCTCAACCGACGAGGTATTCATCGAGCCCGACGGAAACCGGGTGATCCTGACGCCGCGACCGCGGAGTTGGAAAGAATACTTCGCCAGCGCGCCGAGGCTCCCTGCTGATTTTCCCAAGCGGCTCCGCGATCGGCGTCCCGAGAAAGTGGAGCCGCTCTAGGTGCCGCGCCTGATGCTCGATAGCGATATTTGCATCGACGTGATGCGCGGGCGGTCGCCGGCGATTCGCAATCGCCTCGAACGCACGAATCAGGATGATGTTGCAGTGTCCTCGATTGTCGCTAGCGAACTAAGGACCGGTGTCTCTAAATCCGCACAGCCTGGGCCGTCAAGGGACGCCGTGGTCGCTTTCCTTGGATACGTCACAGTGCTCGATTGGCCAGCTGAGGCGGCGGCATTGTACGGAGAAACAAGGGCGCTGTTGGAGGCCTCAGGACGGTCCATCGGAGCGATGGATCTGCTGATAGCTGTCCACGCACTTCACGAGAAGGCCACGCTCGTTACGCGCAATCTATCCGAATTCCGAAGGGTGAACGGATTGAAAGTTGAGAGCTGGTGACGCCAGCCGCCCATACTGGCATCGCGAATCCTTTGCTATATGATAGCCGCATACTCTCAACACGACCGCTAAATAGACGAGGCGAATTGCGACAGCGATGGCATACGAGCACATCAAGGTTCCCAGCAACGGCGAGAAGATTACTCTTGGCGCCAATCACACTCTGAACGTTCCCGACCGCCCCATCATTCCGTTCATCGAAGGCGACGGCACCGGCCCCGACATCTGGAAGGCGTCGCAGTACGTCTTCGACAACGCGGTCAAGAAAATCTACGGCGGCAAACGCCAGATCGCATGGATGGAAGTATTCGCGGGCGAGAAGCCGTTCAACCAATGGAAAAACTGGCTGCCCGACGAAACCGTCGAGGCGTTTCGCGAGTTCCTCGTCGGCATCAAGGGCCCGCTGACGACGCCGATTGGCGGCGGCATCCGATCGCTCAACGTCGCGCTGCGCCAGCTGCTCGATCTCTACGTATGCCTGCGGCCGGTGCGTTACTTCGCCGGCGTGCCGAGCCCGGTCAAGCATCCCGAAAAACTCGACGTCGTGATCTTCCGCGAGAACACCGAAGACATCTACGCGGGCATCGAATGGCCGGCCGAGTCGCCCGAGGCGAAGAAGCTCATCAAATTTCTGCAGGAAGAAATGGGCGTCAAGAAAATCCGCTTCCCCAACACCTCGGGAATCGGTATCAAGCCCATCTCGCGCGAAGGCAGCGAGCGGCTGATTCGCGCCGCACTGGACTACGCGATTCGGCACAAGCGCAAGAGCGTGACCTTCGTCCACAAAGGCAACATCATGAAGTACACGGAGGGCGCGTTCCGCGATTGGGGCTACGAACTCGTCCGCCGCGAATACAAGGGCAAGGCCGTGGGATGGGACGATTGCAACGGCAAGCCTCCAGCCGGCGAGTTGCTGGTCAAGGACGCGATCGCCGACATCACGCTGCAGCAGGTGCTGACGCGTCCCGATGAATTCGACGTCGTCGCCACGATGAACCTCAACGGCGACTACCTGTCCGACGCGCTGGCAGCGCAGGTCGGCGGCATCGGCATCGCTCCCGGCGCGAACATCAACTACCTAACAGGCCACGCGATCTTCGAAGCCACCCATGGCACCGCGCCGAAGTACGCGAATCAGGACAAGGTGAACCCGGGCTCGGTCATTCTGTCAGGCGTGCTGATGTTCGAGCACATGGGATGGCAGGAAGCCGCCGACGGAATCGTCCGCGGCCTCGAGAAGACCATCGGCAAAAAGGAAGTGACCTACGATTTCGAACGCCTGATGACCGGCGCAAAGCTGCTCAAGTGCTCGGAATTCGGCAAAGCGATCGTAGATAACATCTGAGATGGGTGAGGGTGCCGGGTCCGCATCTCGATCCGGTTCCCCTTCCCGCGCGCGAAGGGGTGAGGGGTTAGGTTCCTGGACATGAGTCCTATCGATGAGCCGGGTAGCCGAAGCTGACGACACCGTCCTGCGTGTGCGCATCGCCGAACACCGTCTGAAAGATCTCGGCCTTTCGCTGTCGTACTTGCGAGTTGGCACCGAGCTGCGCCAGCACGAACGCCGCGGCGAAGTTGCCGACCACATCGCTCGCCTGAACCAGGCATGATCGCTCGCTCGCGAGAATTTTGATTCCGCTGCCGTCGCGATTGAGCCGTGGCGAATGCGGGAACAGGCTCGACGCGTGCGTATCGAACGATTCGGCGAGAATGCGCGCGATGCTCACCGAATGCAGATGCATCAACATTTGCAGAGCGGCGGTCGGCGCCGTCATCGAATTTCCCGAGACTTCGAGCCGCAGCTCATTGGCGTCGCCGAAGTTTTGCAGCACTCTTTGAACCGTAAACAACGGCGGTGCGCACTTCTGCGCGATCGCGACAATCTTCTGGTCGTTCACTCCCGCATCGCTAAAGCCACGGGCCACGACATTCATCGAAGATTCGTACAGATCTTTCGCCCAGTTGGTGCCGTTGGCGACGACCTCCAGCAGCGAGCCTTCGTTTTGGTCGAGCGTGCCGCGAATGAGACGCAGAAAGTGTTCGAACGCGGGCGCTTCGGAGACCTTGAAGTCCCGCGCCCGAAATTCCTTCATTCCAGCCGGCAGCAGCCGCGCCGCCCGTTCGCAAAAGTCCGGCACTGCGCTGAGCGGCACGACGAAGTAGGTCCATCCGGAGCCGGGATTCTTTTCGATTGCGAAGTCGTCGATGCCGCAGACGAGAACGGTCGGCGGCACCGTACGCTCGCTCAGTATCTGCTCGGCTCTGCGCCAATCGAGATCGGCGGAATCGGCCGGTTTCCCCCGTTCTTCCCAAAGGCGATAGGCGAGGCTTTCGATGGCGGCAAGGCGATCCGATTTCTTTTCCATCAGCAGTATCTTCCATCAAGGAGAGCTATTTCACAAAAGATTATACAGGAGCGGCGATTGACAAACGCGTAACCGATAGGTTACACGTTGCGCCATGTCCATAGACGCGACCATCGGAGCGCTGGCCGATTCCACCCGCCGGGAACTGCTGCGCCGCCTGGCAGACAAACCGTGCCGCGCGGGAGATTTGGCCCAGGGGTTTGCGATCAGCCGCCCAGCAATCTGCAAGCATACGCGGATGCTCGGGCGCGCCGGTCTTATCAGGGCGAAGAAGGTGGGGCGCGAGCGGATCTACGAGCTGGCCCCTCGCGGCCGCCGTGCAATTGAAGATCTGATCAGAAAACTGGAAGAAGTCGGGGCGTTCTGGGATACCGCGCTGGACGCGTTCAAGCGCTACGTGGAGGAAGCCGATGACGATTCGAAAATCGATTAGAGTCGCGCGCTCGCCGGAGATGGCGTTTCGCATCTTCACGCAGGAGATAGGCAGATGGTGGCCGTTGAAGGAAGGTTTCAGCTTCGGCGGCGAAAAGGCGAAGGATATTTTCATCGAAGGGCGCGTCGGCGGCAGGTTCTTCGAGCGATTCACCGACGGAACCGAGTACGAAGTCGGCCGCATCACCGCGTTCGAGCCGCCGCACACGGTTGCCTTCACCTGGAACACGCCGGGATGGGAGGCGCCTACCCAGGTCGAAGTAAGGTTCAAGGCCGACGGCGCTGGAACTCGCGTTGAGGTCGAACATCGCGGATGGGAGGCCGGCCCGACGATGGAGAAGCAGGGGCAGGGCTATAACGATGGATGGAACCTGGTGTTGGCAAAATATGTCGCGCGGGCAGACGCAGCCTGAGGAGGGAGCCTGATGAAACCGTGGATCTGGCTAAGGGTAGCCGCAGTCCTTCAGGCGGTTGGCACAATTCTGCACACTCTTGCCACGACCAACCCGCCGAGCCGCGGCCCTGCGGAACAAGCTGTGTTCGGCGCGATGCAGTCCTTTCATTTCATGATAATGGGGGCGAATCGCAGCCACTGGGACTTCTACCGCGGCTACGAGTTATCCATCACAGTGATCTTTGCGCTCATGGCAGTGTTGATCTGGCAGCTAAGCAACCTGAGTAAGAGTGAGCCGAAGCAGGCGGCGCCATTGATAGTAACTATCCTGGTCTCGGAGATTCTGTTGAGTGTAGTCAGCTGGACCTATTTCTTCGCAGGTCCGGGAACCATGTCTGTCCTGATAGCCCTATGCCTTGGAGCGGCGGTGCCTGGTCTCAGAAGAAGCGATCAGCCGGTATTCGCGACGACTCGCGAGGCAAAAGCAAACTAGAACGGCTTGTCGCCGTTGATCGTCACCCGCTCCATTCTGCGGGTGGCTCGCTTGTTGTCGGCGACTACTCGATGCTGGGTGCATCGGTTATCCCACATCGCAATCGAGTTGGGACGCCATCGGAAGCGGCAGGTGAAGTCGGGCGTTTCCATGTGCCGGTAGAGGAAGCCCAGCAGCGCTGCGCTCTCGGCAGGCTTCATTCCCTTAATCGACGCGGTGAAGGTCGAGTTGACAAACAGTCCCTTGCGGCCGCTCTCGGGATGGGTGCGGACGACCGGGTGCTCCGCCGATATGATTTCCGGCGCCTGTTTGCCTCCGATGTGTTCGGTCTTGTAGTCGGCGCGCGAAAAGGTGCGCGCGGTGTCGTGAATCGCCGAGAGTTCCGATAGCAGCCGCTGCATCTTGTCCGACAGCGCCTCGTAGGCCGCGTACATGCTGGCCCACATCGTGTCGCCGCCGAAATCGGGTGCGATTGCGCATCGCAGGACGGAGCCGAGCGGGGGCTTGTCAACAAACGTAACATCGCTGTGCCAGGCTTCAGCCAAATAGGGATGTTTTTCGTCGCTGCTCAGCACCACGAACTCGGGATGACCCTCGTCCTTGAGCGGCTGCAGGTAGGGATGAATTTGCAGGGTGCCGAAGCGGCGGGCGAAGGCTTTGTGCTGATCGCGGGTAATTTCCTGGTCGCGGAAGAACAGAACCTGGTGCTCGATGAAGGCGGCGCGGACTTCGTTGAACGTATCGTCGTCGAGTTCGCCGAGATGAACCCCGCTTACCTCTGCGCCCAGGGCGCCGGCGATTGGATTAACCGATATATGTTTCCAGGTGTTCATCGCGCTTTCTCCAGGCCGACAACATACAAGACCCTGTCCGGTTGCACCACAGCACTCAATGACAGCAGATTGAATCGCGGCGGGAGACCAGCGGTCGCCCGCAATCCGGAAGCTTCAATTAGGGAGAGAACAGGAGCTACTCGTACTGTAATTGAACCGGAGGCGTGGTCCGTCGATTGAATCTGCATTAACTTGAAAGCCCGCCGCGGTTATCTTTGCACCGTTCATCGTCTTCGCATTCGAAGCTGCCGGAGTTTGAACCTGGCTTGAGGTCGGTTACCGCGCAGGTCGTTCTTGTGCCGTCGGCATCCAGAGCCTCTAAGCTGGTGGTAGGTACTACATTTGGGCCGGCTCTGAGGCGGCTGCCAAACTGGAAAGCGACACCAATCCAGCAAGCGCTACCAAGGCCCAGACCAACAACCAGCCAGACGTTGATTTCATAGCTGTTCCCCCAGTCGACGGCCGATAAATAGCCCGATGCGGGAAACGTCGGGCACGATCTCTATCGAGCGCGCTCCAAATGCCGTCCCGTGGCGCTCATAGTGACGTTGAGCCATGTCTAGGGCAAGCGAGATATGAGCGAGATGTGAAAACGTTCCCGAGGCGCCAATCCGGCATAGTCAGCAGTTATTGGCTGCTATAGCGCCAGAGCCTAGACTCTTAGCAGGAGGAACCGGTAGTGCTGCGCAGAGTCATGGCGATAAAACTCGTAACTATGCTCCTGGCCGCTGTCGTCATATCGGCGCCCGCCTTCGCCGAGGACGTGCAAGAAATCCCTATGTGCAAAGAGGGCGCCACGGTGGCGATGTCGGACGACGCAATGGATCACGACACGCACATGGGCGGCAACATGAAAAATATGGCGTTGCACATGGCATTCACCGACCTGCGGCCCGCCAACGATGCCGACAACGCCCGCGCCGCGATTCTGGTGAGCGACCTTCGGCGCGCGCTTGCGAAGTACAAGGACTATCACGTCGCCGAAGCCGACGGCTTCCAGCCATTTCATCCCGAATTCAAACAGCAGAAGGTCGTTCACTTCACCAGGGGCTGGTACGCGCTTAAGGCCCAGTTCACGTTCGATCCGGTCGAGCCCACGTCACTGCTGTACCAACGCACGCCCGACGGCGGGTACAAGCTGATCGGTGCGATGTACACCGATCGCGAGGGCGCCACCCTCGATGAACTGAACGAACGCGTACCGCTGAGCGTCGCGCGATGGCATCGGCACGTCAACTTTTGCATCCCGGCCAGAGGCTTCGACGTGAAGACGGTGGATTGGACGAAGTTTGGGCCCAACGGTTGGATCGCCACCAAGGAAGCCTGCGACATGGTCGGTGGCCGGTTCTTTCCGCAAGTTTTTGGCTGGATGGTCCACGTCTACCCTTGGGAGACCAATCCGCAACAGGTGTGGGCGCACTAACAGGGTGACGGCGGCGGTCGAACTGCTCGACGTCAGGAAGTCATACGGCGGGTATGCAGCCGTCGACGGCATCTCGTTCGCAATTCCACCGGCGCATATCTTCGGTCTGCTCGGACCCAACGGCGCGGGCAAGACCAGCACCATCCGGATGATGATCGGCATCACGTCGCCCGACTCGGGGTCGGTGCGGCTATTCGGCGAGCCGCTGCGCCGCCGTGCGCTGAGACGGGTCGGCTATCTGCCGGAGGAACGCGGCTTGTATCGCAGGATGACGGTGGGCGCCAACCTGATTTTCCTCGGGCAACTCGCGGGCCTTTCGGTCGCAACCTCGAAGCAACGAATCGACACATGGACGAAGCGACTCGGGATCGCAGATTGGGTCGAGCGACGGGTCGAAGAGTTGTCCAAGGGCATGCAGCAGAAGATCCAATTCATCGCGGCGCTGCTGCATGACCCGGAGTTGATCGTAATGGACGAGCCGTTCGCCGGCCTCGATCCGGTCAACACGATGCAGCTGAAGGACGTGCTTGTGGCGTTGCGAGCGGCAGGAAAATCGCTGCTGTTCTCGACGCATCGGATGGACCAGGTCGAAAAGCTGTGCGACTCGATCTGTCTTATCAATCGCGGCAAGGCGGTACTGCAAGGAAGTCTCAGCGAGGTGAAAGCGGGCAACGGCCGGCGCTTCGTGCAGATCGATTATGAAGGCGACGGCGCTTGCCTGGCCGGCCATCCACTTATCGATTCGCTGAACGACTACGGCAACCATGCCGAACTGCGCCTCAAGCCCGGCGCCGATTCGCAGGAAGTGTTGCGCACGGCGATGCATGGGCTGCGCGTGATCAGATTCCAGGTGATGGACCCGTCGCTCGAACAGATCTTCATCGAGCGAATTGCGAGAAGAGATGACTGAATTTTCGCTGCGCAAAGTCTGGATCATCGCAAAGCGGGAATACCTCGAGCGCGTGAGGACGCGTTCGTTCATGCTCTCGACCTTCGCGACTCCATTCCTGATGGGAATGTTCCTGGTGCTGCCCACGCTGATAACAGCGTCGACAGCGCGCAATATCGTGCGCGATAACGACCGCCCGGCGCGAATCGTGATCGCATCGGACAACGTGCCCCTGGCCGAACTGGCGAGCGGCGAACTCGCACGCCAGCAGGGCTCGCACTATGTAACGTCGGTAATTTCTCCTCTATCTGCGGCGAAGCGGGACGAACTCGACCAGCAGCTCGACGCGAGCGCAATCGAAGGGTACGTGTGGGTCGACGCTCGCGCACTTGAATCGCGCAGGGTCGACTTCGTGACACGGCGCATCGGCGATTTCGTTCTGCAACGGAGGCTCGGCGACGCACTGTCGTACGCCTTCGCAGCGCAGCGGATGGTGACGCAAGGCAGGAACGCCCGCGACGTCGCCGAGATACTGCAGCCGGTCGAGCTGGCCCCGATCCGCGCGGGGAATTCGTCGTCGGCGTTCAACGAGGTGCGCGGCGCGGTTGTCGTTTTCATCCTGCTGTTCGTGATGCTGTTTTCGCTGCTGTCGTACGGGGTGATGGTGATGCGGTCGGTGATGGAGGAGAAGAGCTCGCGGATTACCGAGGTGCTGATGTGCGCGGCGAGCGCGCAGGAACTGATGACGGGCAAGATACTCGGCACCGGCAGCGTGGGGTTGACGCAGATAGGAGTGTGGCTTGCGATGGCGGGGTTCGGCGCATCGCGCAGTCTGTACTTGCGGACGGCGATGACGGCGCTCGAGGTGGGACCTTCGGTGATCGTTTACTTCGTCATCTTCTATGTGTTGGGCTACCTGCTCTACAGCGCGGTGTTCGCCGGCGTTGGCGCGATCTTCAATTCGATCGACGAGGCGCAGCAGTGGAACTTCGTCGTCATCCTGCCGCTGATTGCCGCGTCGGCGATGATCTTGCCGGTGGCGACCGCGTCGGATTCGGCGCTCTCGGTCGTGGCATCGATGATTCCGTTTTGCTCGCCGATTCTGATGTTCGAGCGGCTTGCCGTCCACACCCCGCCGGTGTGGCAGATTGCGCTTTCATTTTCGTTGCTGATCGGAACGATTTGCGCAGCGATGTTCGTCAGCGGACGGATCTACCGGACCGGAGTGCTGATGTACGGCAAACGGCCGACGATTCGCGAGCTGTCGCGCTGGCTGGTGCACGCGTGAGAGCGATTGCTTCACAACGTTGGCAAACGCTGCTATCTATTCGGCGGTTAGGGCATGGCGATGCGACGAGTGACCGGCGTTTGGGGCGCCGGCTTACTTAAGTATTGCTCATTAACGAAAACGCGAATATAAGGTAATCTTCAGGAAGGCAGCGACCTGAAATCAGGAGCAAAGCGTGGCTCGTAAGAAAATTGCGTTCATCGGGGCTGGGAATGTCGGTGCGACCTGCGCCCATCTATGCTTCCTGCGCGGACTCGGCGACATCGTGCTTTACGACATTATTGACGGGCTGCCACAGGGCAAGGCACTGGACATGCTGGAGTCGGCGCCGGTGCTCGGGATTGATGTCAACGTCACCGGTACGACCGATATCAAGCAGATTGAAGGCGCTGACTGTTGCGTCGTCACGTCGGGATCGCCGCGCAAGCCCGGGATGAGCCGCGATGACCTGCTCAAGATAAACGCGAAGGTGATGACAGACGTCGGCAGTGCAATCAAGAAGCATGCACCGGGCGCTTTCGTGATCGCGGTAACCAATCCGCTCGATGCGATGGTTACGCAGCTCAAGCGCGTGACCGGTTTTTCGAAAGGGCGAATCGTAGGGCAGGCGGGCGTGCTTGATTCGGCGCGCTACCGGACTTTCCTGGCGACGGAGCTCGGCGTTTCGACCGAGAGCGTTTCCGCGATGGTGCTCGGCGGGCACGGCGACGACATGGTGCCGATTCGCAGCTACACGACCGTTGGCGGCCAGCCGATCGAGCGGCTGATTGCGTCGAAGCGGCTCGAGGAAATCGAGAAGCGTACCCGCGGCGGTGGCGGCGAGATAGTCGAGTTGATGAAGACGTCGTCGTACTACGCGGCGGGTACCGCGGTGTACAAGATGGTCGAGGCGTACATGCTCGATCGCAAGCAGGTGCTGCCGTGCGCGGCGTATCTCGAGGGCGAGTACGGCGTGAAGGGTCTCTTTGCGGGAGTGCCGGTCGTGATTGGCGCGGGCGGTGTCGAGCGCGTGGTCGAAATCCAGTTGACCGCGGCAGAGAAGACGGCGTTCGATAGTTCGGTCGCTCATGTGCGCGAGCTGGTCGAGGCGATGGACAAGGTAATCGCGGCCGCATAAGCGTCGGCGCGATCCAGGAAAGGCTTATGGCAGAAGCGGAAGCAGTTGCGGCGCCTGCGATATCGGCGGGAATGACGGCGGACGAGCGGCATTGGCTGCTGCGCAGACTACATTCGCTATCGGGAATCATTCCGATCGGCGGATTTTTGTTTTTTCATATCTTCGAGAACGCGTTCGTGCTGAAGGGCGGCGGAACGTGGTGGAAGGAGACCGAGTTCACGCGCAACATCCCGTTTCAAATCGCGGTGGAAGCGCTGGTGCTGTGGATACCGATTCTGTACCACGCGATTTACGGGATTGTGATAACGCTGACCGGGCAGCCCAACGATTATCCGTACGAGCGTAACTACCAGTACACGCTGCAGCGAATCAGCGGGATTCTGGCGTTCCTGTTTATCGGCTTTCACGTTTTTTCGACGCGCGCCTACTACTACGCAACGGGCGTCGAAACGAACTACATGCGGATGCACAACTTCATGATGAATCCGCTAATCCTCGCTACGTACCTGGTGGGGACGATTGCATGTGTCTATCACCTGACCAACGGTATTTTCACTTTCACGATTACGTGGGGAATCGCAGTCGGTCCCCGGGCGCAAACGCTGGTCAATCGCGCGTGCGTTGCGCTCTTTATCGTGCTGACGATAGCCAGCGTCTCAATTTTGATTGCGTTTCGCGCACCGGCCTGAGGAGAAACAACCAATGCCAGGGCATCACATAATAGTAGGCGGCGGGTTGGCAGGTTTGACCGCAGCGATGAAGCTGGCGGAGCAGGGCGAGGAAGTCGATCTGTTCTCGATTGTGCCGGTCAAGCGGTCGCATTCGGTGTGCGCGCAGGGCGGAATCAACGGCGCGGTGAATACGAAAGGCGAGGGCGACTCGCCGATGATTCATTTCGACGACACGATTTACGGCGGCGATTTTTTAGCGCATCAGCCGCCGGTGAAGGCGATGTGCGAGGCGGCGCCTTCTATCATTTATCTGTTCGATCGCATGGGCGTGATGTTCAATCGCACGCCTGAAGGTCTGCTGGACTTCCGGCGATTCGGCGGGACCAAGCATCATCGTACAGCGTTCGCGGGCGCTACGACCGGCCAGCAGCTTTTGTACGCTCTGGACGAGCAGGTCCGGCGCTACGAGGCGGCTGGATTGATCCGCAAGTTCGAGGGCTGGGAGATGCTCAGCCTGGTGCAGGACGATTCGGGCGATTGCCGCGGGATTGTTGCGATCGACACGCGATCGCTCGAGCTGCGTGCGTTTCCCGGCGACACTACGTTGATCGCTACGGGCGGTCCGGGCCTGGTTTTCGGACGCTCGACGCAATCGCTGGTGAACACCGGATCGGCCGTCAGTGCGTGCTACCAGGCGGGATCAACCTATGCCAACGGCGAGTTCATCCAGGTGCATCCGACGGCGATGCAGGGCGAGGACAAGAACCGGCTCATCTCGGAGTCGATTCGCGGCGAGGGTGGGCGCGTGTGGACGTACCGCGACGGCAAGCCCTGGTATTTCCTCGAAGAGATGTACCCGGCGTACGGGAACCTGGTGCCGCGCGACATCGCAACGCGCGCGATTCACAAGGTAGTGTTCGAAATGAAGCTCGGGGTGGACGGCAATCCGCAGGTTTACCTCGACGTGAGCCATCTCGATCCCGAAGAGCTCAATCGCAAGGTGGCGGGCGTGCTGGAAATCTACGAGAAGTTTGCCGGGCAGGATCCACGCAAAGTTCCGATGAAGATTTTTCCGGCGATGCACTATTCGATGGGCGGCCTGTGGGTGGATTACCATCAGCAGACCAACGTGCCCGGACTGTTCGCGGCGGGCGAGTGCGAGTTTCAGTATCACGGCGCGAACCGGCTGGGCGCGAACTCGCTGCTGTCGTGCATGCATGGCGGGAATATCGCGGAGCCGGCGATGATCGGTTACGCCAAGTCGAAGAAGAGCGCGGTCAGCTCGACGATTTTCGACCAGGAGCTGAAGCTGCAACGCGAAGCGTTCGACAAGATTTTCAAGATGAACGGACCCGAGAATGCGTTCGCGCTGTGGCGCGAGCTCGGCGACATCATGACCGAGAACGTCACGGTGGTGCGCTACAACGACAAGCTGAAAGCGACCGACGACAAGCTGATCGAGTTCAAGGAGCGATGGGGCCGGATTGGGCTGAACGATACGGGCAAATGGGCGAACCAGGAAGTGCTGTTCGTGCGCCAGCTGTGGAACATGCTCGAGCTCGCGCGGCCGGTCACGCTCGGCGCGCTCAACAGGAACGAATCGCGCGGGGCGCATTTCAAGCCTGACTTCCCGGAACGCGACGACGAGAATTTTTTGAAGACCACGATGGCGACGTGGTCGTCCGACGGCCCGCGTTTCAGCTGGGAGCCGGTCGACGTGAGCATCATCAAGCCGCGACCGCGGCGCTACGACGTCGACAAATCCGCCAGCGAGCCGAAGGCGGCGTAGGGCCCGGCAGGAGAGCATCGCAGTGGCAGAACAGACGCAGGTTCTAAGAATCAAGCGGCAGGAATCGCCGAACTCCGAGCCCTATTACGAGGAGTTCGAGATCCCGTTTTTGGGCAATCACAACATCATCTCCATGTTGATGGAGATTCGGCGCAACCCGGTCACGCGGCAGGGCAAGCGCGTCGCGCCGGTGGTGTTCGACGCGAACTGCCTCGAGGAAGTTTGCGGATCGTGCACGATGGTGATCAACGGCCGCGTGCGGCAGGGATGCTCACAGCTGGCCGAGGGCCTGGGCGGGCCGGTGACGGTCGAGCCGATGTCGAAATTCCCGGTGATCCGCGACCTTTGGGTCGATCGATCCAAGATGTTCGAGGCGCTGAAAAAGGCGCATGCGTGGGTTCCCATCGACGGCACGTACGATCTTGGGCCGGGGCCGCGCATCGCGCCGAGTGTGCAGGAGTTTGCGTATCTGTTTTCGCGATGCATGACGTGCGGATGCTGCCTGGAGGCGTGCCCGCAGGTTAATGCGCATTCGAAGTTCATGGGCGCGGCAGTGATCGGGCAGGTCTACCTGATGAGCCAGAATCCGA
>Ga0302325_10017851_pt1 | contig 14974 bp, 12 predicted proteins | sample Palsa_T0_2_FD_201948 | JGI IMG/M metagenome (GOLD analysis project Ga0302325, IMG submission 201948) | Peat permafrost microbial communities from Stordalen Mire near Abisko, Sweden - Palsa_T0_2 | ecosystem: Environmental > Terrestrial > Soil > Palsa > Peat permafrost | place: Sweden: Abisko... | reverse complement strand
CTCGAGGGCGTTGCTCTCCTCCAGCTCCAAGTGCCGCTCGCGCGCAAAAGCCACCGCCTCGAGCGCCAGCGCCCGCGCGGCTCCATGCTCGCCGCGAAACGAGGCGAGCAAAGCCAGGTTCGCCATCGCCGAGCACGCGTTTCCCGATTGGCCGAGCGACTCCCAGATCGAACGCGCCGTTTGATAGTCGGCTTCGGCTGCCGCGAAATCTCCGAACTGCTGAGCGAAAACTCCGCGATGCAAGATGACGGCCGCGATCGCCTGCGGCTTCTGCACGCGTTCGAACAAGGCGAGCGCACGGCCCGTATGCTCGCTGTCGGCCGCGACGTCGAAGAGACTCCAGGCGGCATTCGCCAGGTTCCGATGAGCGGTCGCTTGGCCTTCGATATCCCCGATATCGGAACAGACCTCGAGCAATTCCGTCGCGACGCGCCGGAGAGCGCGCGCGTCGCTCTCCACCTCCGCGATCAGCGCCTCGACGCGCAAGGCGCGAGCCGCCCGCGTCCGGCTGTCGCGAACCCGAGCCTTCGCGGATTCGAGATACGTTCGCGCGCGAGGCGGAGCGGTCCAGGCAGCCGCAAACGTGCGCATGTACCAGTAGTCGAAAGCAAGCGCGTCGTCCGCAAGCGTCTCGACGACCGCCTCCGCCGGATGCAAGATCGCCTCCGCGCCGCGAAAGTTCGAACGGCTGATGTCCAAATCAGCCTGCGCGAGGGCCGCTTCGACCGACCAGCGCGGCGCCGCGGTGCGCTCGCCGAGCGCCCGAAGCTCCGCGATGCAGGCCGCTTCGGCATCGCTCTCGGAGAGGTGCCGGTACAGCGTGATCGAGCGGCCGAGCGCCGTGCCCAACAAATCGTCGTCGCGCAAGTCGAGCGCGATCTCAGTCATCGCCGCGCAATCGACGCGCCGCAGAGCGACGTCGCCGGCTCGTGCGCCGCCTTCTTGCCGCAACCGGTGCAACTCGAAACGTTCGCGCGCATCGGAACAAATCTCGAGCGCCCGCGTTGCGAGCGCGATCGCCTCGTCCTGCGCGAACACGTCGAGCGCGTGCCGAACGGCCAACAGGTAGCGCGCGACGGCTTCGCCCGCAAGCCCGGCCGCATCGAAATGGCGCGCAACGGTTCCCGAGAGCGCTGGACGATCCGCAAAGAGCGCTTCGAGCACGCGCGCGACACGCCGGTGCAGACCGCGCCGCGCCGCATCGTCGATCGCGTCGTAGACGGCGGCGTGAACCAGCTGATGCGAGAAGGCGAAGTCGCCCCTGCGTTGCGGCGACATCCGCACGAGCGCCCGATCGAGCAGCTCGTCGAGCGCATCGAACACTTCGGCAAAACTCCAACCGCACGCATGCCGCACGACCTCGACGTCGAACCCGATGCCGGCCACCGCGGCCGTCTCGACGAGCGAGCGCGCGGGCCCGGAGAGGCGGCCAACGCGGGCGACAACGGTGCCCGCGATGCCGGCCGGCACGGCCCCGCCCGCCGAACCGCTCAACCGTTCGCGCAATAGCTCGGTGACGAAGAGCGCGTTGCCTTCGCTCGCCGCGAAGAGTTCCCGTGCGACCATCTCGCCGTCGCCCCCGGTAACGCCGGCGACGAGCGCACGAACGTCGCCCGCTTCGAGCGGTCCGACGGCGACGTGCGACGACCGCTGCGTCTCGATCCGCCGCAGGAAGGCGCGCAGTGCGTGACCCCCTTCGACGTCTTCCTCACGAAACGACACGACGACCAGCAAAGACTTGTTGCGCAAGCGCCGGACGAGAAACTCGAGCAGCTCGATCGTGGACGCACCCGCCCAGTGAAGATCCTCGAGCACGACCAGTAGCGGGCGCTTCTCGGCCAGTTGCTCGAACGCGCTCTCGACTGCGTCGAAGAGGCGCTGCCGGTCGCGGCCCGGTTCGAGCTGCGGCAACGGCGGCACGTTCGGCGCGAACTCGCGCACCTCGGGCACGAGCGACGACAACGCACCGAGCGTCACGGGCCCCAGCCGATCGAAGCGAAGGAGCGGCAGCGCGGCGCGCAACGCCTCGGTTACCGGCTGGTACGGCTCGGCTTCGATCGTCGCGGTCGTTCCGAACATCACGCGGCCGCCTTGCGTTTCGGCGAGCGCCATGAGCTCTGCGATCAGCCGCGACTTCCCGGCGCCCGCCTCACCGCTCACGACCGCAGTTGTCGCGAAACCGCGGGCCGCGGCTTCCCATGCGTCGCGCAACGCCTTCAACGCCGCGTTGCGACCCGTGAACGGAAAGGCCGGCCGCGGGGCGGGCGCCGTTGCGGCATGGCCGCTCGCAAGTGTGCTGAGATCGTTGCTGCGGATCGCTTCGCGTAGCGCGATCGTTTCGGGCATCGGGTCGGCGGACAACTCGTCGCGCAGCCGGCGGCTGAAGGTCTCGAAGTCGGACAGGGCGCCCGAGCGATCGCCGGCCGCGAACCGCAGCGACATCAGACGGCGAATGGCATCCTCGCGCAGCGGGTCGAGCCGCAATAACGACTGCGCGAACCCGATCGCGCCGGCATAGTCGAGGGCGCGCCGGCGCTCGTCCACGAGCGACGCAAGGTTCGCCGACTGGAGCTCGCGCAAGCGTTCCCGCTCGGGCAGCACCCACTCGTCGTAGAAGTCCTCGAGATAGTCGCCGCGATACAGCTCGACCGCCGGCTCCCATTTTCCGGCGGCGCTCAGCCGTTCGTACGCGTGCGTGTCGATCTCGAGCGGCGCTGCGGGATTCCACCGCAGCGTCACCTTGTCCGCGATCACCCAGGGCCGCTCGAGCGCCGCCGGGGGCAGCGCCGCGAGCGCGCGGTGCAGATGCCGGCGCAGGGAGGCGCGGGCGCTCTCGTCTTCTTCGTCCGGCCAGAACTGCTCGGCGACGGCGGCTCGCGACAACGCTCGCTCGCGATGCAACACGATGTACGCGAGCAGGGCGATCGCTTTGCGGGGGCCGCCGAACGGCCGCAGCCGGCCCTCGATAAAGAGCGCCGGTTTTCCGAGCAGACAAAGACGAGCCGAAGCTGCGCTGGAATCCATGGCCCTCACCCAGCTTTGGCCGTCCCCCGGCCAACTCCCTGAACGCGCTTGGGAAGCACGTCGAGCGACGTAGCCGGTGCTACCTCAGGTGCAGAGCCGCTTTCACGTCCCCAAGGGTCCGGCGTGCGACCTCGCGCGCTTTCTCCTCGCCTTCGGCGAGGATCGCATCGATCGACGAGGCATCGACCTCGGCGCGCCGTTCGCGCACCGGCCGCATGAACAGGTTGAGTGCCTCGGCACATTCCGTCTTGCAATCGACGCAGCCGAGCGCACCGGAGCGGCACTCGGCGTCGATAGCGGGAACGCGGGGCCGGTTCGCGATCTCGTGGATCTTGAAGACAGGACATATTTCCGGCCGCCCGGGATCGTGGCGCCGAATCTTCAGCGGATCCGTGACCATGCCGCGGACGCGTTTGGTCGTCGTCTCCTCGTCGTCGGCGATTTCGATCACGTTGCCGTACGACTTCGACATCTTGCGGCCGTCGGTGCCCGGCACGTCGGGAAATTCCGAAAGCGTCGCTTGCGGCTCGACCAGCGTCGCGCCGTAGAGATAGTTGAAGCGGCGCACGACCTCGCGCCCGAACTCGAGGTGCGAGAGCTGGTCCTTGCCGACCGGAACCGTATCCGCGCGCATGATCGCGATATCGACCAACTGCATCAACGGGTAGCCGAGAAATCCGTAGGTCGCGATGTCGCCGCCGAGCGCGGCGATCTGATCCTTGAATGTCGGCACGCGCTGCAGCCACGACACCGGTACGATCATCGAAAGCAGCAGGTGCAACTCGGAAATCTCGGGCACGTGCGACTGCACGTAGAGCGTCGAACGCGACGGATCGATGCCGGCGCCGAGCCAATCGAGAGCGAGCTCGCGAACGTTGGCCGCGATGTCGTCCGTGCGCTCGTAGGCGGTCGTGAGCGCGTGCAGGTCGGCGATCTCGAAGAACGTCTCGTCGGCGCGCGCGAACTCGACCCACTGCGAAAGCGCCCCGACGAGGTGACCGAGATGAAGGCGTCCGGTCGGACGCATTCCCGACATGATCCGGCGCCGCTTCGTGACGGCGCTCAATACGCTACTCGCATTCCGCCGAATTCGGTGGCGCCGGCGAAGCGTTCCCGCACGAACGCGCGCGCGCGCTCGACGGCCTCCCGCAGACGCGCGCCTCGCGCGAGCCACGCCGCGACCCCACACGCGAGCAGACAGCCGCTGCCACGCAGCGTGCCCGCAATCCGGTCCGCTTCGTAGATCGTCGTTCCCTCCGCGTCGACCAAAACGTCGATCGCGGCGCCGCGCAAATGTCCGCCTTTCACGAGCGCGGCCGCAGCGCCGCGTGCTACGAGGGTTCGGGCGGCACGCTCCATGCTCGCGACGTCGGCCGGTTCCGGCTCGCCCGTCAGCCGGCCCGCCTCGGCGAGGTTCGGCGTGACGAGCGCGACGTGGGGCACGAGTTCGCGCGCGATCGCACGGGCCACGGCCTCGGTCACGAAACTCCCGCCGCCGCTGGCCGCAAAGACCGGATCGTAGACGGCCGCGATGCCCGAGGCGCGCACGTGGGCCGCAACGAGCTCGACGGTCGCGACGTCGAGCAACGCGCCGATGCGATAGGCGCCGATGCCGGCATCGGCGAGCGCGGCCAGTTGCGCGGCCAAAAGTTCGGGCGCGACCGCAGCCGCCACGTGCAGGCCGCGCGCGTCTTGCGCCGTCACGCCCGCAATTGCGGTTACCGCGCGAACCCCGCAATCCGCGAGGGCACGGCAGTCGAGGCCAACGCCGGCCGCGTTCCACGGATCGGTGCAGCCGATCGAAGCGACCACCGCGCGCGCGCCGCTCGACGGGCTCACGCGGCCGGGGACCGCCAGCGCGCGATCAAATCGGCCGCTGCGGCGCGTGGGTCGGACGCGCGCGCGAGCGCCGAGACGACCGCCGCCATCGCGGCGCCGCTGCGCTTGACCTCGGCCAGATTGGACGCATCGATACCGCCGATCGCCACCACCGGCAGGCGCGTCGCCGCGACGATCGCCGCCACGCCCGCGCGGCCGATCGCGGGGCCCGCGTCCGCTTTCGTTGCCGTCGCGGCGAACGGGCCGGCCCCGACATAGTTCGCGCCCATCGCTTCGGCCGCGCGCGCCTCGCCGGCCGTTCCGCAGGAGAGGCCGAAGAGCCGCCGCCCCAGGCGCGCGCGCAATTCGCGGGGATCGCGGCCGGTCAGGTCTTCCTGGCCCGCATGCCAGCCGTCGGCCTCGAGTGCCGCCTCGAAGTCATCGTTGACGATCAGCACGGCGCCCGCGGCGCGCGTTCGTTCGCACAGCGCGCGCACGACGTCGCGCTCCACGCCCGCCTTCGCGCGATACTGCACGACCCGCACCCCCGCCGCCAAAAGCTCCTCCAGAAACGCGACCGGCCGCCCAACGAGCGACCGATCCACGATCCCATAGATACCCGCGAGCATTGCGCTCGTCCGTCGCAACTCCTACGGAGAGTGCGAAACGATGACGGTATGCGCTCCGATGACGCTGCCATTGACGCTGGTTGCCTGAATCAATAAACAATAGGGTGCGGCAATGCCGGGCACGGCGCCGAGGAAGACCGTCGCGGCGCTTTGCGCGGTCGGCAGCAACGTGTAGCCCGGATAGGCCGAAGGCGTCCCGCCTCCAAACTGCTGCAGAATCGGCACGAACGGCGTCGTCTTCGGGACGGCCGGGCAGGTCTTGAAACCGTTGGGCGCCGCTCCGACCGTGTAGGTGGCGATGCTCGGCGGATCCGTCGCCGGGTTCACGAAGCGCGCGGCCCAGACGAACATCTCGTCGGGAATGATGTTGTTGAAGAGCTGGCCGCCCTTGTAACCGACGGCCGTAACCTCGAGCGGCGCCGTGCCGCCCGGATCGACTTCGAAAGCTTGAACCTGACCGCCCACGCCCGCATCGAGCACGACGGCCGTTGGGACTTCCGAGGCAGGATCGGCGCCGAAGCCAGAACCCGCGCCTCCGCATCCCGTTAACAGAGCGAGCCCACAAGCGGTGAGCATCGGTAGGGCGAGACCACGCATACGAGACTCCCGTTGGACACGAGAAAACGCTCGGCGGCTTTCAGAAGTTGCCCCGCCGATAGGCGGCCGGTTAGCTTCCCCGGCGGCCGTATCCTCTCGTTACTGAGCGACCGCCAGATCGGGCAGGGCGACCTCGAACGGCGCGTCAGCGCCATCGGTCAGCACGGGGGCGATGACCAAACTCAAACGCTTGGGTTTGAAGCGGTCGGGCGTCAAAAAAGTCATCAAACCGGTGTACTCGGCCTGGGGCGCGAGCCGCAAGCCGGTATAAAGCGTCTTGTCGGTTAGCCCGGGCAGGCGCGAGGCGATCGGCGCGTACGTTTTTCCCAGACCGTCGCGCAAGACGGTGCGCCCGTACGGCAAGAAGGTGACGCCGGCGCTACCCGTATTGGAAAACGTGGCGACGATCTCGAGGCGGCCGGTGAAGAACGAAATCTTGCGCAGCTCCACCCGTACGCCGCCCGTGGTCGTAGCGATGCCTTGCGGCGCGAGCGCTCTCCACGGATGGTACGGATCCTTGATCGTGAAGCCGTGCGGCCCCGGCAGGATGCCATAGGCAACGCTTACCGTCGCGCGGCCCGGCGACTGGCGCCGCGAATCGTAAAACTCGATCTTCTCCCGCACGAGGGCAACCGTGCCGAGTTTGCTCGACTTCGAGCCGACGATCTCGAAGCCGTCGATCTTGACGCGATCGGCCGCATACACCGATGCGAAGTTGGAGGACGAATCGAAGTAGCGCCGTTCGTCCGGCGACAGCAGGCTGAAGGCCGTTGCGAACTCGCCCGCCGCGAGCGCGGCGACGTAACGCTGCAAGACCGCGTGCTGCGCGCCGCTGAGGGCGGCGCCGGCGGCAACCGGCCGGAGCGCGATCAGGAGCAGCGCGCAGAGTGCCGGTAAACGAAACGCGTTCATGAAACCTCGGGCGCGATGATGTCGAGCAGGCGATTGAGATCGTCGTCGTTTGCATAGCGCACCTCGATGCGCCCGCCGTGCGGCGTGGGAACGAGCGCCACCGGCGCACCGAGTGCATAGCGCAGGCGTGTTTCCGCCGCTTGTAGTTCTGGCAAGGTCGCCCGAGCGGCCGGCGCCGCCGCCTTGGGTTTGCGCCGCTCGCCCAAGCGCTCGACGTCGCGCACGGTCAATCCGTCGCGCGCTATCCGTTCGGCGACCGCTTCGCGCACCGCCGGCTCGAGTGCGAGCAGCGCCTTGGCGTGTCCGAAACTGATCGCCCCGTCGCGCAGCTTCGCCTTGAGGGCGTCCGAGAGGCCGAGGAGCCGCAGCGCGTTCGCGACCGCGGGCCGGCTCTTGCCGATGCGCTCGGCGATCCGTTCTTGCGTGAACCCGTACTCGTCGATCAGGTTCTGGAAGCCCATCGCTTCCTCGACCGGATCGAGATCCTCGCGTTGTAAGTTCTCCACGATCGCGAGCTCCAAGCTCGAACGGTCGTCGGCTTCGCGCACGATCGCCGGAATCGTTTCGAGCCGCGCCGCGGCCGCCGCCCGCCAGCGCCGTTCGCCCGCGATCAACTCGTAGGTGGCGGCGCCCGAAGTATCGAGTTGCCGCACGATGATGGGCACGAGCACGCCGAGTTCGCGGATCGACTGTTCGAGTTCGGCCAGCGACTGCGGAGCGAAATTGGTGCGCGGCTGGCGCGGGTTCGGTCGAATCGCGTCGACGCGGACCGCCGTCAATCCGGCGGATTGCGGGCGCGGCACGCCGAGCAGCGCGTCGAGTCCCCGTCCCAACCCGCGCCGGGGGGCGCTCACGCTTCGGCCACTTCACGCGCGAGCGCGAGATACGCTTGCGCGCCGCGGCTCTTCACGTCGAAGAGCGCGACCGGCTTGCCATACGACGGCGCCTCGGACAGACGAATGTTGCGGGGAATCTGCGTGCGAAACACTTGGTTGGGAAAATGCGCGTGAACCTCGTCGAGCACCTCGGTTGCCAGGCGCGTCCGGCCGTCGAACATCGTGACGAGCACCCCCGAGATGCGCAGTTGCGGGTTGAGCGCCTCGCGGATGCGCCCGACGACCGCGATAAGTTGAGAGAGACCCTCGAGCGCGTAGTACTCCGCCTGCACCGGGATGACGACTTCGGTTGCCGCCGCGAGCGCGTTCAACGTCAACAGGCCGAGCGACGGCGGGCAATCGATCAGCACGTACGCGTAGTTCGCCGAAACGGTTTCGAGCGCGCGCCGAAGACACGTCTCGCGCGAGAGCACCGAAACGAGTTCGATCTCCGCGCCCGCGAGGCCGATCGTCGCCGGCACGATGTCGAGTTGCGGCACTCCGGTCGGCACGATCGCGTCGGCGAGCGCAACGCCGCCGAGCAAGACGGAGTAGATGTCGTTCTGCAACGCGTTCTTGTCGATGCCGAAGCCGCTGGTCGAATTGCCCTGCGGATCGATGTCGACGATCAAGGCGGACTTGCCGAGCAGCGCGAGACACGCACCCAAATTCACCGCCGTCGTGCTCTTGCCGACGCCGCCTTTCTGGTTGACGATCGCGATGATGCGCGTCGTCTCAGCGGTCATCGCGAACCACTTGCGGCGCACCGAGGCCGTAGCGTAACTTCATGAGCGCGTAGCGCGCGTGCGAGTGCGGATCGATCTCGGGCCAAGGAAGCGCGTCGAGCAACGGCACGAGCCGGTTGCGCAGCGCGCTATGACGGTACATCAATTGAACGTAGTGTCTCCCGGAGTGAAAGTAGGGGCCGTAGAGTCGTCCCATCGGCCAGCGGTCCAGCAGCCAGCGCAAGAGCGGCTCGTGGCGCACGTGCATTTTGAGATTGATCTGCGGTTGGGTGCGGTCGCCGCCGAAATGCCCCTCCCCGATGAGAATTCCCAGTAAAACTCCGGTTTCGAATGATTCGCGATCCAGGCCGGCCTGGTCGTCCAAGAAATTTCTCACAGTGAAACGGTGAATTGTTCCCCGGGGAACAGATTACTGCTTCGCTCTCGGCTCCGGATCAGCCACTAGGTGCTGCTTCAGCAGGCCGAGTTGGGCCTCTCGGTCCAGCGTCGGAATATCCATCACGCTTTCGAGTACTGCTCGCAAGGCCGGACCGATGCGTGGGTCCCCCTTCGCGCCGATCGGAACCACACCGGCGGCTTCGAGGATCTTCAGGGCATCGCTGCCGCCCACGGCGAGGTCGCGCACGCTCAGCGGCGGCTTCTCCGCGAGAATCTGCCGGACGCGCTCTTCGAAGCGTTGGTTGTGGTCGCCGCGCGGCGGGAGCCCGCTTCCCGCCACGTCCGCCGACCGGAGAGCGAACTGCCGCTCGAGCAAATCCGGGCCGACCCGGTTGATGAAACGCCGGATCGTCTTGGCCTCGAGGGCGGGGTCGGCGAGATACATATGATTGCGCACGAGCCGCACCACATCGTCGACCTGGTCGCTCGGGAAGCGCAGCCGCGAGAGCGCCTCGTGCGCAAGCTCGGCGCCGATGATTTCATGCCGGTAGAAGTGCCCCTCTCCATCCTCAACGGTCTTGGTTCGTGGCTTTCCAACGTCGTGTAGCAGAGCGCTCAAGCGCAAGGTGAGGTCGCCCGGCGGGCTCGCGTCCAGGGTCGTCAGGCTATGTACGTACACGTCGTGCGCGTGGAAGCGGTTCTGGGAAACCCCGACGCCCTCGGCAACCTCAGGCAGCACGAAGGGCAGCAACCCACCCTCCCGCATCAATTCAATGCCGGCCGACGGACGGGCAGCGTACGCGAGCAGTTTGGCCAACTCGTCGTGGACTCGCTCGGGGGAGACCGTCGCCACCAGCGGCGCGGCCTGCTGCATCGCGGAAAGCGTCTTTGGCGTCAACTGGTAGTCGAACCGCGCCGCGAATTGGCAGGCGCGCAGCATGCGCAGCGGATCCTCGTCGAAGGCCTCGGCCCGCAAGAGATCGATCCGGTGCGCCGCGATGTCGGCCGCGCCGCCGTACGGGTCGACGAGGGTTGCGCCGGGCAGCGCCCGCGCGAGCATGTTCATCCGGAAGTCACGGCGCGCCAAGTCGTCCTCGAGGCTGACCTCGGGTCCCCACTCGACGGCGAAGTCGCGGTGACCCGCCCCGGTCGAGCGCTCGCGGCGCGGAAGCGCGACGTCGACGGTCGCGCCGCCGATCGTGCTCTTCACGACCGCGAACGAGGCCCCGACCACGTCCGCCGGCCCGAGCGTGCGCAGTCTCGCCACGAGATCCTCGAGCGCCACGCCGACCACGACGTAGTCGAGGTCCTTTGCCGGCCGGGCGACGCCGTCGAGTGCGGAGCGCACCTCGTCGCGCACGCGGCCGCCGACCGCGAACAAGGCTCCCGCGGGTAGCACGCTCGCGAGCGCCGCATCGACCATCTCCGGCGAGGGGCGCTCAGCCACCGCCGCCGCCTTCGTAGCACAGAGGACGCTTCGACGGAATTCCGGCGCGCCGCGGAAAGCGTTGCGCCGTCGGCACCAGCTTGCGCACCAGCAGCACGCGCCGTTCGTCGCCGTCGCCCGCGACGATCTCGTCCTCGAGCTCGGCTCCGAGAACGAGCGCCGCATCGCCGGCTGCGGTGCGCTCGGCGGCGTCGAGGCGGCCGCGCTGCAGAACGGCGACCCCACCCACTTCGAGGAACGGGATCGCGAGTTCAATGACCGCGGGAGCGCTCGCCACGCCGCGTGCCGTGGCCGAAGCGAACTGGCCGCGCAGCGCGGGATCGCGAGCCGCATCCTCGGCGCGTTCGGCCCGGACCGCAACGGCGAGTCCGAGTTCCCGCACGACCTCCTCGAGGAAACGAGCCTTCTTCGCGGTCGACTCGATCAGCGTGGCGCGAGCGCCCGTCGCGATCGCGAGCGGGATCGCGGGAAAGCCCCCGCCGCTACCGATATCCACGAGCGGATCGCGGACCAGGTCGGCGATCGCCAAGGAGTCGCGCACGTGGCCGGCAACCGCTTGCGGGTCCCGCGCCGCCGACAGATTCATCGCAGCGTTGCGTTCGAGAAACAGCTCGACGTACCGTTCGAGCTTCGCGAGAACCGCCGGATCGTCGCTAAGACCCGCGAGCGCCGCGCGGATCGCTGCCGTCACGCAGGCGTAGCGGAGCGCGCCCGGTGCAGCGCAACCCCGAGGATCTCGACGTCGGCAGGCGAGACGCCGGGAATCCGCGCCGCCGCCCCGAGCGAGCGCGGCCGATGGCGCGCAAACTTCTCGCGTGCCTCGCGCGAGAGCGACCGCACGGAGTCGAACGCGAAGTCGTCGGGAACGGGCTCCGTCTCCGCCCGGCGCGCACGCGCGATCACGAGCCCCTGGCGCTTTACATAGCCCTCCAGCTTCAACTCGATCTCGACGCGTTCTCCGATCGCCGGGTCGATCGGAAAATCCGGGCCCAGATCGCCGAAGACGACATCCGGCCGGCGCAGCACCTCGGCGACCGTCCCGCTCGCTCGCTTCGCCAGGTCACTCCTTTTCACTCGCGTCGCGTGGGCGGCGGCCAGGCCGCTTTCGAGTTGCTCGCGCCGCTCGAGGAACGCGGCGTACGCATCTTCGGGCAGGAGGCCGATGTCGTGCCCGCGGTCCGAGAGGCGTAGGTCGGCGTTGTCGTGCCGGAGCACGACGCGGTGCTCGGCCCGCGAGCTGAGCATGCGGTACGGCTCGTCGACGCCCCGCGTCACGAGATCATCTACCAGCACCCCGAGATACGCCTCGTCGCGGCCAAAGGCGAGCGGCTCGCGGCCCTGCGCCGCACGCGCCGCGTTCACGCCGGCGATCAGCCCCTGCGCGGCCGCCTCCTCGTATCCCGACGTACCGTTGAGCTGGCCGCAGTGGTAGAGCCCGCGCACGCGCCGCGTTTCGAGCGACGCGAGCAACTCGGTCGGCGGAACGAAGTCGTATTCGACCGCGTATCCCGGCCGCAGCATCTGCGTCGACTCGAAACCCGGAAGCGTGCGCAGCATCGCCAGTTGCACCGCTTCCGGCAGCGACGTCGAGAAGCCGCCGACGTAGATCGAGTCGCTGTCCCAGCCTTCGGGTTCGATGAAGAGCAGATGCGAGGGATTGTGGGCAAACTTAATGACTTTATCTTCTATCGACGGGCAATAGCGCGGTCCGATTCCCTTGATCAAATCGAGGCCGTAGAGCGGCGAACGATGGAGGTTGTCGCGCACGAGCGCGTGCGTCTCGGCGTTCGTCGGCACGACGTAGCACGGCAGTTGCGGGCCCGCGAACCTGGGCGCGTTGCGGTACGAGAACATCAGCGGCACGGCGCTCGGCCGCTGCTCGCGCATGCGAGAAAAATCCAAGCTCCCGCGCTCGACACGCGGCGGCGTGCCGGTCTTGAGCCGGCCGGTCGGAAAGCCGAGGCGGCGCAGGGCGTGCGAAAGCTCGAGCGCCGGCGCCTCGCCGGCGCGGCCCGCGGGCTCGCTGTGTTCGCCGCGAAAGATCTTGCCGCCCAAAAACGTTCCGGTCGCGAGCACCACGCGCGGCGCGCGAAACGTCCGGCCGTCGCTCGTCACGACGCCGGCAACCGCTCCCGCTTCGACGATCAGGTCGTCGACCAAGCCCCGTTCGATCTGTAATTGCGGCAACGAGCGCAGTAACTCGGTCGCGACGCGGACGTAGCTCGGCTTGTCGGCCTGCGCGCGCAACGCCCGCACCGACGGGCCCTTCGATTCGTTGAGGAACCGCACGTGTAACGAACAGCGGTCGATGATCCGCGCCATCGCGCCACCGAGCGCGTCGATCTCGCGCACGATCTGACCCTTCGCGCTGCCGCCGATCGACGGATTGCAGGCGAGCGTGCAGATCCGGTCGGGATCCCCCGTGACGAGCAACGTTTCGACGCCCATCGACGCGGCCGCGTGCGCCGCCTCGACGCCGGCATGTCCCCCGCCGACGACGATCACCGCCGCATCTGCCCGACCTCCGCTCATGCCCACGATCCTATCACGCTCGCGAGCGCGTCACTTTCCGATGCAGAAGCGCGCGAAGATCGCATCGAGCAGTGCTTCACTCGCATCGCGACCGGTCAGCCTTCCGAGCGCCGCACGCGCGGCCGCGAGATCCGGCGCGACGAGGTCGACCGGAGCGCCCGCCGCAAGCGTCTCGCGCGCGAGCGCGAGCGCGCGGCGCGCTTCGAGGACGGCGTCCGCCTGGCGCGCCGTTCCGAGGTGCGGGCGCGCGAGATCGAGTCCTTCGAGATGCGAGCCCGCGGCAAGCGCTTCGCGCACGGCATCGACGTCGCTCGCCGTGCGAACCGTCCCGAACAGCGCGGCCCGCTCCGGCTCGTCGCGCTGGTCGTATCCTGCCGCGCCGAGATCGCGCTTATTGAAGTAGACGACGCGCTCGCGACCGCGGGTGCGCGCCAGCAAGCCGCGGGCCGCGTCGTCGAGCGGGCGCGAACCGTCGACGACGAGCAGCAGCAGGCTCGCCTCGGCCAGCGCCCGTTCGCTGCGCGCGATCCCCGCCGCCTCGAGATCGTCGCGGCCGTCGCGAAGACCCGCCGTGTCGATCACTCGCGCGACCGCACCGTTCGGCAGGGCCAGGCTTTCCTCAATCGTGTCGCGGGTCGTCCCGGCCACCGCCGAAACGAGCGCGCGGTCGGCCCCGAGCAACGCGTTCAGCAGCGACGACTTGCCCGCGTTCGGGGGCCCGACGATCGCGACGCCGAGCCCCTCGCGCACGAGCCGCCCGCGCTCCCACGACGCAGCCAGCTGCGCGAGCGCCGCGTCCACGCTCTCGATCCGCTGCGAGAGATCTTCGGCGCTCGGCGCCTCGACTTCGTCGGGAAAATCCAGCGCCGCGGCCAGTTCCTCGAGCAACGTCGCGAGCAGCCCCTCGAGTCGCGCGACCTCGGCGCCGAGGCCTCCGGAAAGTCCCGCCGCCGCCGCCCGCGCGGCGCCCCGATGCTCGGCCCCGATCAGTTCGGCGACGGCTTCCGCCTGCGCCAGGTCGAGTTTGCCCGCGTGAAACGCGCGCCGCGTGAATTCACCTGGACCCGCCAACCGCGCCCCGGCCGCCAGCATCGCGAGCAAGGTATCGCGCGCGACCGCCGGCGACCCGTGCACGTGCAGCTCCAGTACGTCTTCGCCCGTATAACTGTTGGGCGCCGGAAAAAACAGCGCCAGCCCGTCGTCGATCCGCCGCCCGTCCTCACCGACAACGGTCCCGCGCGTCGCCCGCCGCGCCCGCAGCGCCCCGCGCGTAACGAAAACGCGCGCTGCAACCTCCCGCGCCCGCACCCCGCTCACTCGCACGATCGCAATCGCCCCCCGCCCCGGCGCCGTCGCAATCGCCGCAATCGTGTCGTCCATCTCCTTATGATTTGCGTGGCTCCCGGGCAAAGCCCGCGCACGAAGACACAATACTGGATGCCTGCTCGTGATGAGACCCTCCGGACGGGAGCGAACCTGCAATCCCCGTTCCACGGATCGAACTCAACAACGGTGCTCGATGAGCCCACGTCCGCAGCGGGAGTGCCCGTCGTCGTACACAAGACCTGCGAGGCGGCTATGGGCTGCGAGGACGTTCATTTGAAAGCATCGGTTTTCGTCGGCACGAGCGTCGACGGTTTCATCGCACGAGCGGATGACGCGCTTGATTTTCTTCCGCCGGGTGGCGGCGAGCCGCACGGTTATGATGAATTCATGGCGACGATCGATGCGTTGGTCATCGGGCGCAAGACCTACGAAACGGTGCTAGCGTTCGATGGGTGGCCGTACGGAGAGAAGCCGGTGTTCGTTCTCAGCACGCGGCCCCTCGCTCCAGCACCAGACGCGGCCAAGGTGGAGCGGTTGTCGGGAACTCCGCCGGAGATCGCAGCTGAACTTGATGCGCGTGGAATCGGACACGCGTATATCGACGGCGGTATCACGATCCAAGGCTTTCTCGACGCGGGCCTCATTGGGCGCCTCATCATCACGCGCGTGCCCGTGCTGATCGGCACCGGT
>Ga0302325_10017850_pt1 | contig 14975 bp, 11 predicted proteins | sample Palsa_T0_2_FD_201948 | JGI IMG/M metagenome (GOLD analysis project Ga0302325, IMG submission 201948) | Peat permafrost microbial communities from Stordalen Mire near Abisko, Sweden - Palsa_T0_2 | ecosystem: Environmental > Terrestrial > Soil > Palsa > Peat permafrost | place: Sweden: Abisko... | reverse complement strand
AAGGTGTTCGGCTATCCGACCGGGGTCGGCTGCCTGCTCGCGCGGCGCGACGCGCTAGCCCGGCTACGGCGGCCGTGGTTCTCCGGCGGCACGATCATGGGGGTCAGCGCCGCAGGCGGCTGGCACCAGATGCTGACGGACGAGGCCGGGTTCGAGGACGGAACGGTGAATTTCCTGTCCATCCCCGACGTCGCCGTCGGGCTCGACCGGATCTCCGGCATCGGGATCGACCTCATCAACCAGCGGGTCGGGATACTGACCTCATGGCTGCTCGACTGCCTGGGCCGGATGCGGCACAGCTCCGGGGCGCCCATGGTCACGGTCTACGGGCCGCAGACCGGGGTCGGCCGGGGCGGGACGGTGGCGCTGAACTTCCTCGATCCGGACGGTCGGGTGATCGACGAGCGGGCGGTCTCCCGCGACTCAAGCGCGGCCGGGATCTCGCTGCGAACCGGCTGCTTCTGCAACCCAGGGGCCGGGGAGGCCGCGTTCGGGCTCACACCGCGGGACCTGCGCGGCGCGGGGCGGGCGTTGTCCCGCGGGCGCAGCGCCGGCGGGGTGGACGGGTACCTCTCGCTCGTCGGCCTGCCGACCGGTGGCGCAGTCCGGGTCTCCCTCGGCGTCGCCTCGACGATCGACGACGTGGACGCGTTCCTGGACTTCGCCGAGCGCACCTACCGCGACCGCCGCCCCGACCTGGCCAACCTTTCCCCCCGCCACAGCTGCTAGGGCCACGGCGGGTGGAGTGCGTTGATCTGGGCGTGTCGGCTCGACCATGAGGCGATTATTGCGGAAAGACGTGTGTCGGCTGCGGTCCTTGTGAACGGTGGGGCCCGCAGTCGGGTAGCCAGCGGAATTCACTTTTCTGATTCCATCGCTTCGGACCACTTTTTCTGCCTCCCATCAGTTAGAACCATTTTCTGTCCGGTTTGTACCGAAATATGGAAGCCGAACTGATGGGAAGCGCCGTGGCTCGCGTCCGAACTGATGGGGAGTGGCTCGCCTTGGCAGCGTCAACGCGGCTCAGGCCGTGCTGACAGGCGTCCTGCGGGCGATGAGGACGGTCGTGGCGATCAGCAGCGCGATCGCCAGCACCGCCAGAGCTAGCCAATTGCCCCATACCGGATGGTCGAGCAGGGCGAGCAGGACCGTGACGAGCAGGACCGGAGGGAGGGAGACGGCGAGCGCGGTCAGCCCACCGGGCGGGATCGGGGCCGCAGCGGAGATGAGCAGCCCGAGGGCGAGCGCGACCGCCGATGACAGCAGCACGGTCACGAGCACCGGCCCGTAGCCGCCGTCATGCAGCCGGCCCGACAGGCCCGGCACCAACAGCACGATCGCATCGGCGACGGCCACCAGCGGAACAAGGACGACGGCCTTGGCCAGCATGTAGGCGCCGGAGCTGAGCCCGGAGAAGCGCTCTGCCCGGAGCGTGCCAACCTCGGGGCGGATCTGCGGCACGCCGTAGGCCAGGCCGATGAAGAATCCGCCGAACACCGCCCAGAACGCGCCGCCCGGCCGCGCCGGGTCAAGCGCTCCCCGCCCCAGTAGCACCACAAAGGCGAGCAGCACCGCGACCGGCGCGCCTGCCAGCGCCGCCAGAGTGGGTCCCGACCGGATCAGCGCGTCGACATTCCGCCTGGTCAGCGCGGACCATTGCCGGAACGGGCGGATCACTCCCCCAGCCGTCGCGAGCACGGGGCCGCCCGCCTCATCGGCGTCCAGGTCGTAAGCAGACAGTCCATCGTCGAGCAGGCCGGTGCCGACCGACCTGGCGCCCACCCGACCGGATTCCGCCGGGCCGGCGTCCAGGTCTCCGGCCAGGTCTGCCCCAGGGAAGCCGGTCGATGCGCGGCCGGCGGAGTGCGGGCCTGCCGTGTCGGGGACCAGTTGGGCCAGCCCCGGCAGGGGAGGAATGGTCGGGGAAGGCGTGAAACCCGGGACCGTTCGGGAAAATTGGGGAAATCGGCGGGACCAAGCGGCAGCTGGGTCGCCGAGACCAGCCAGCCGCTCGTATATTTCGTCGAGGCTGTCGGCTGCGAAGTAGTCGCAGGCGGCGTCCGGCGCGCCGAAGAACGCCAGGTGGCCGCCGGTGGCGAGAACGGCCACCTTGTCGCAGCGGGCGGCGTCGATCGGGTTCTGCGTGGTGAGCACCACTGTGGTCCCGTTGTCGCACAGGCGGCGCAGCCGGCGCAGCACCTCGGCTCCCTGCGCGGGGTCGAGGCCGATCGTGGGCTCCTCGAGGAAGAGCTGCTCCGGCTCGGTGAGCAGCTCGGCCGCAATGGCGGCGCGCTTGCGCTGGCCGGCGTCCAGCTCTCCGGCGCGGGTGGCCGCCCGCCCGGCCAGGTCGACCGCACGCAGCGCGTCAGCGACCCCGTCGTCGCCGACCTTGGCACCGCGCAATGCGGCCGTGTAGCGGAGCGCGCGGTCCAGCGGGAGCATGGGATGAATTGTGTCCGCATTGGGGATATATCCGACATATGGTCCGGCGCGGTCCGGCCGCGCGGTCGAGCGGGCCACCGTTCCCGAGGACGGCGGACGCAATCCCGACATGGCGTCGAGCAGCGTCGTCTTCCCCGATCCGCTGCCGCCGATGATCGCGACCAGCTCTCCATGACCGATAGTCATAGATACATCACGTAGAGTTACCTCTTCGGACGACCTGGCCTGCTGGCCGATCGCGCGCACCTCGATGGCCGCCTGCACGGTAACCATTGTCTCCGGTTCCCTCGCGTGTCGAGCACAGGGGCCGCGCCGGCGCGCCGATACTAGAAAACATGATCCTCTTCGCCTTGCTGGCCGGCATTCTGATCGGCGCGGTGCTCGGATACCTGCTGGCGCGGAACCGCTTTGCCACCGCCGCGGCGACGGCGCAGGAGCGCGCCCGCTCGGCCCAGGAGCGGGCCGCGCTGCTCGAGCGGACGGCGGCGGAGCGGACCGCGATCGCCGAGGGCCAGCTAGCGCAGCGGTTCGATGTCGAGACGCTGGTCGGGCCGATGCGGGAGACCCTCGCCCGGGTCGAGCAGCAGCTGCGCGACTCCGACCTAGCGCGGGCGCGGTCGCACGCCGAGCTCACCCAGCAGGTGGAGTTCACCCGGCACGGCGCCGAGCAGCTCCGCGAGCAGACCCAGGCGCTGGTCACCGCGCTGCGTCGGCCGGAGGCGCGCGGCCGCTGGGGCGAGCTCCAGCTCCGCCGGGTGGTCGAACTGGCCGGCATGGCGGCGCACGTGGACTTCGACGAGCAGGTGATCACCGGCGGCGGGCAGCGGCCGGACATGGTGGTGCGGCTGGCCGGCGGCAAGAACGTGATCGTCGACTCGAAGGTCTCGCTCGCCGCTTACCTGGAGGCCGCCTCGGCGGCGGACGAGTCGGAGCGGGCGGCGCGGATCGCGGCGCACGCCAGGCACCTGCGGACGCACGTGGACCAGCTCGGCTCGAAGGCGTACTGGTCGGCGCTGCCGGAGACGCCCGAGTTCGTGATCATGTTCGTGCCGGGCGAGGCGTTCCTGGCCCCGGCCCTTGAGCATGATCAGGGGCTGCTCGAGTACGCGCTCGCGCGGCGGGTGCACCTGGCCACGCCGACCACTCTGGTGTCAATGCTTCGAACCGTGCAGTACGCGTGGCAGCAGCAGGCCCTGTCGGAGAACGCCAGGGAGGTGTTCGACCTCGGCCGTGAGCTTTACGCGCGGCTGTCGGGGCTTGGCGGGCACCTGGACAAGGTCGGCAAGTCGCTGACAACTGCGGTCGGCGCCTACAACCAGGCCGTCGGCACGATGGAGAGCCGCGTGCTGGTCAGCGCCAGGCGGCTGGCATCGCTCGGGGTGGTGGAGGCGGAGCTCGCCGCGCCGGCGCCGGTGGTTGAGACGGCGCGTCCGCTGTCCGCGCCGGAACTGGTTAGTTCGGAGCCAATGTCGTGACTTATGCCGATTTAAGAGCAAAAATCAAAATCGCTTAGGATTGGGTGAACGGGCCGTGGTTACTCGGGTCAGGCCCGCTACTTCCGCAGCTCGCGGGGGAGCTGGAAGGACATCCGCTCCTTGACCGGTTCGATCTCTTCCACGTCGGCGAACCCGAGCGCGGCCAGCTTGCCGAGCACCCCGGCGACCAGTTCCTCGGGCACCGAGGCGCCGCTGGTCAGCCCGACTGTGGCCACGCCGCCGAACCAGGCCTCGTCGATCTCGCCAGCGTCATCGACCAGGTAGGCCGCGCGGGCGCCGGCGTCCTTGGCCACCTCGACCAGGCGGACCGAGTTGGACGAGTTCGGCGAGCCGACGACGATTACCACATCGGACAGCGGGGCGATCGCCTTGACCGCAGTCTGCCGGTTCTGCGTCGCGTAGCAGATGTCGTCGCTGGGCGGGTCGATCAGCTGCGGGAACCGCTCGCGTAGGGCGGCGACCGTTTGCACCGTCTCATCGACCGACAGCGTCGTCTGAGAGAGCCAGACCACCTTGGCCGGATCGCGCACCTCGACGCCGCCCGCGCCGCCCGGCCCGTCGACCAACTGGATGCGCGCGGGCGCCTCACCGGTGGTGCCGACGACCTCCTCGTGGCCCTCGTGACCGATGAGCAGGATGTCATGATCGGTGGCCGCGAAGCGCTTGGCCTCGTTGTGCACCTTGGTGACCAGCGGGCAGGTCGCGTCGATGGCCGTCAGACGCCGGCTCGCGGCCTCCTCGCGGACCTCCGGCGCGATGCCGTGCGCGGAGAACACGATGACGCTGCCCTCGGGCACCTCGTCGGTCTCCTCGACGAAGATCGCGCCAAGCTTCTCCAGTTCGCCCACCACGTGCTTGTTGTGCACGATCTGCTTGCGCACGTACACCGGTGCGCCGAACCGGCCGAGGGCGACTTCCACGGCTTGCACGGCCCGGTCGACTCCTGCGCAGTAGCCGCGTGGCTTTGCCAGCAGGACCCGTCGGTGCGTCTCAGACATGTCAACCATGGTAGGCGAGACCGCCAGCCTGTCGGTCAGCCGCCCGCACCTAGTATCAGCAGTATCGGAAGTCGTGCAGAACATCACGCGCCGGATTCGTCAGCATTCGCCGCGACCGCTGGAGAAATTCCGAAGGTATCACCTTAATCAACACACAACGGGCGAGGCCTTCCCTACGGCAGACTGATGCTAAACCATGCCTTTTGAGGAGAGTGTGATATGCGCGTCCCGCAGGTTAACGAGCGCGTGAAGGAGGCCCCGGCGTCAGCGCTGCGGGCGATGTTCGCCGGAATCGGCTCGCTGCTATCGGTCAAGGACAAGGTGCGCGCCAAGACCGCCACCGAGGAAACCGCTGCCAAGACCGAGACGGCCGCCCCGGAGACGACGGCAGCGCCGGAAAGCACCATCGCGCCGGAAGACACCGTCATGCCCGAGACGAGTATCGCCCCGGAGAGCACCATCACCCCCGAGGACACTGCTGTTCCCGAGGACACTGCTGTACCGGAGACGTCCGCCGCGCCGGAGGAGTCCGCCGCGCTGCCGCTGCCGAACTATGACGAGCTGTCGATCGCGTCGCTGCGCGCCCGGCTCCGCAACCTCACGGCCGACCAGTTGGCCCAGCTAATCGACTACGAAAAGGGACACGCCGACCGCGCGGACGTGATCACCATGTTCGAGCGCCGGATCAGCAAGCTTGCCCTAGGGCTCACCCAGGCGCTGCCGAAGCTCACCGAGTAGGTCGTCGAAGGGCTAACCGGTGCCAGCCGCCCCGACGTCGTGATGGGATAGACATCATGGCCCTTGAGACGTCCGCCGAGGCACCGGTTCCGGTCCGGACCGTGCTGCAGGCCGTCAGCGGCTGGATTGGCAAGCTCGGCCGGGTCTGGGTCGAGGGGCAGATCGCCGAATTCAAGAAGCGCGGCAACACGGTATTCGTGACGCTCAGGGACCCCATTGCCGCGGTCTCCGCCCAGGTGATCTGCACCCGGCAGGTGTTCGAGGCGGTCGCCCCGGTGGAGGGCGCGCGCGTGGTGATGTTCGTCAAGCCCGACTTCAACGCCACGCGGGGCTCGTTCGCGCTCACCGCGCTCGAAATCCGCGCGGTAGGGATAGGCGAGCTGCTGGCGCGGCTGGAGAAACTGCGCGCGCAGTTGGCGGCCGAAGGTCTTTTTTCCGCCGAACGTAAGCGTGCGCTGCCTTTCCTGCCCGGTGTCATCGGCTTGGTGTGCGGGCGGGAATCGGCGGCCGAACGCGACGTAGTCCAGAATGCGCAGCGTCGCTGGCCGGCCGTCAAGTTCCGGATCGAGCAATCGGCCGTGCAGGGCCCGTATGCGGCCGGCGAGGTGATCGAGGCGCTGCGCAAGCTGGACGCGGACCCGCAGGTCGATGTGATCGTTATCTCCCGAGGCGGCGGCTCCCTGGAGGATCTGCTCCCGTTCTCCGATGAGGCGCTGCTGCGGGCGGTGGCGGCCTGCCGCACTCCGGTGGTGTCCGCGATCGGGCACGAGCAGGACAGCCCGCTGCTCGACTACGTGGCGGACCTGCGCGCCTCCACGCCGACCGACGCGGCCAAGCGGATCGTGCCCGACGTCGCCGAGCAGCTCGCGCTCGTCACCCAACTGCGGGACCGAGCGCGCCGGTGCATGCGGGGCTGGCTCGACCGTGAGCAGGCATGGCTGGACGCGACCCGCTCCCGTCCGGCCCTGGCCGACCCGGTCAGGGAGATCGAACGGCAGGCCGAGCAGGTCGACGCGCTCGTCCGCCGAGCGCGCCAGTCGCTTGACGCGAGCCTGGCCAGGGCCGGCGACGACGTGGCGCACACGCACGCCCGGCTGCTTGCGCTCTCTCCCGCGGCGACGCTCCGCCGCGGCTACGCAATCGCGCAGCGCGCCGACGCGACCGTGGTCCGCGCGGCCGCCGAGGTCTGCCCTGGTGAGCGGCTGACCGTCCGGTTCGCCGAAGACCAGCTGACCGTCAGCGTGGATCACGAGTAGGCTTTTTGCTGTGACAGATCGTGAAGCCCTCTCCTACGAGCAGGCCCGAGACGAGCTCGCCAGCGTGGTGAAGCGACTCGAAACGGGCGGGCTCACCCTCGAGCAGTCGCTCGACCTGTGGGAGCGCGGCGAAAAGCTGGCCGCGATCTGCGCCGAGTGGCTGGACGGGGCGCGCGCCCGGCTAACGGCCGCCATGGCTTCCCGCGAAGCGCCCGATGCCCCAAACGCCACGGCTGCCCCCTTCTAAGTCACAGTCTCGCGGGATACCCAGTGCCCGCCGCGCATCCTAGGCTGTAACCATGCGCGTGGATATCTGGAGCGACGTCATCTGCCCGTGGTGCTACCTGGGCAAGGCGCGATTCGAGCAGGCCCTGAGCGCCTTTGCGCATCGCGACGAGGTCGAGGTCGTCTACCACTCGTTCGAGCTCGACCCCAGCTACCCGAAGGACTCCACCGAGACCACCTTCGCCATGCTGACCAGGAAGTACGGCCTGTCGGAAGCGGACGCGCGCGCGGCCGAGTCGCGCGTGGCCGGCCTCGCGGCGGCCGAGGGGCTGGCCTTCGACCCGGAGCGGCCGGTCGGCAACACCTTCGACATCCACCGCGTGCTCCACCTGGGGCTCGCCAAGGGCGTGCAGGCCGAGCTGGTCCGCGCGGTCAACCAGGCCTACTTCGGGCAAGGGCGGCAGGTCTTCGACCACGGCGTGATCACCGAGATCGCCGCCGGGGCTGGTCTCGACGCCGCCGTCGTCGGCGACGTCATCGACGGCGATGCCTACGCCGAACAGGTGCGCCAGGACGAGCTGCAGGCGCGCCAGCTCGGCATCAGCGGCGTCCCGTTCTTCGTATTCGACATGGCGCTCGGGGTCTCCGGCGCGCAGCCAACCGAGATGTTCGCCAACGCGTTCGACCAGGCCTGGGAGCGGCGCGGCTAAACAACGCCACGCGCGCCGACCTGGTAGATATGCGCCCTGAATGGTAAAGCGGACGTAATAGAGCGGGTAGGGATTCACCATGACCGATGAGAACGTGACCGCCAGCATTCCCGGGTCGCCTGAGCCCGGCAAGCACGCGCCCAACAGAAACCTGGCGCTGGAACTCGCCCGGGTGACCGAGGCTGCCGCGATGGCCGCCGCCCGCTGGGTGGGCCGCGGCGACAAGAACGGCGCCGACGGCGCTGCGGTGAACGCGATGCGGACGCTCATCAACTCCGTGTCGATGCGCGGCGTCGTGGTGATCGGCGAGGGCGAGAAGGACAACGCCCCGATGCTGTTCAACGGCGAAGAGGTGGGCGACGGCACCGGCGCGGCGGTAGACGTCGCGGTGGACCCGATCGACGGCACCAGGCTGTGCGCGAACGGCATGCCTAACGCGGTGTCCGTCCTCGCGGTGGCCGAGCGCGGCTCGATGTACGACCCGTCCGCCGTCTTCTACATGACCAAGCTGGCCACCGGGCCGGAGGCGGCCAAGGTGGTGGACATCAACGCGCCGCCGGCCGCCAACATCGCCGCCGTCGCCAAGGCCAAGGGCATCTCACCGCACGACGTCACGGTGGTCATCCTCGACCGGCCAAGGCACGAGGGCCTGATCGCCGCGGTCCGCGCGGCGGGCGCCCGGATCCACCTGATCACCGACGGAGACGTGGCCGGCGCGATCATGGCAGCCCGCCCCGACACCGGCATCGACCTGATGCTCGGCGTCGGCGGCACCCCCGAGGGGATCATCGCGGCCTGCGCGCTGAAGTGCCTCGGCGGCGTGATCCTCGGCAAGCTCGCCCCCAAGGACGACGCGGAGCGCCGGAAGGCGCTCGACGCCGGGCACGACCTTAGCCGCGTGCTCACCACCGACGACCTGGTCTCCTCCGACGACGTGTTCTTCGCCGCCACCGGCATCACCGACGGCGAGCTGATGTCGGGCGTCCGCTACAAGCCGGGCGGCCTGACCACGCACTCGCTGGTAATGCGGTCCAGGTCCGGCACGATCCGCTCGATCCACAGCGAGCACGCCTTGTGGAAGCTGAGCGCGTACTCCGCCGTCAAGTACGACTGAGTCAGGACTGCGGCCGGGACTGGGTCAAAGCAGTACTGGGTTCAGGGCAGCACTGGGTCAGGGCAGCGAGGAGCGGCGACGGCCCGGCAGCCAGCGGCGGGGGCGGGGCGGGGTGCGGGCGAGCACCTCGCTGGCGGCCAGGTAGCCGCGGACCTCGATCACCGGGGTCTCCGACGACGTCGGCACCCGTCTGGCGGTGCCGCCGCGCTGGCGGCCGAGTATCTCGGTCCCATTCATGACGACCTCGACGCCGGCTGGCACGACGAGCCGTACCCGGCCGCACAGCGCGTAGACGGTGAGCACGACGTGCCGGTCCTGCAGCAGCGCCTCGCGCAGGTCGAGTACCACCTCGCCGAACGCGGCGACGCAGGTCATGGTGTGCGGCACCACCCAGCGGCCCGTCCGCGAGGCCGTGTTGAACAGCGCCGCGACCGGCTGGCCGCCGTCCAGTTGCACCGGCTGGTGCTCGGGCGCGGCCAGGTCCGTGGTCAGCCCCGCGAGCTCGCCCAGGGTGCGTGCGGACAGCGCGGCCGACATCCGTTCCGAGTACTCCTCGTGGGAGATGCGACCGTCGGCGAGCGCCTCGCCGAGCATGGCAACGACACGTTCACGGTCGGCGTCTGAGGCGCGAAGATCGCGTGGCGCTGGGCGCGGGGGCATGACCAGAAGATACCCTGCTTTCCTGCTCGCCTCCGGGCGCTCGAGGCCCCTGCCCTCTCCCTCGTCACTCGGCAAAAACCGCCTCCCTCCTCAGTCCGAGGACACGGGCGCGCCCTTCGGCTCGCAGGCTGGCTTTCCCGCCCGCCTCCGGGCGCTCGAGGCCCCTGCCCTCTCCCTCGTCACTCGGCAAAAACCGCCTCCCTCCTCAGTCCGAGGACACGGGCGCGCCCTTCGGCTCGCAGGCTGGCTTTCCCGCCCGCCTCCGGGCGCTCGAGGCCCCTGGCCTAGTGGTAGGCGCGGGCCTGGAGGGTGAACAGTTCGGCGTAGAGCCCGCGGGCGGTCATGAGCTCGCTGTGGGTCCCGCATTCGGTGAGCTGCCCGCGGTCGAGGACGGCGATGAGGTCGGCCATGCGCACGGTGGAGAAGCGGTGGGAGATGAGCACGGTGATGCCGCCGTCTTCCCGTCTGGCCTGCGCAGCTGAGGACGCGTAGCGCTCGAACAGGTCGTGCTCGGCGGAGGCGTCGAGGGCCGCGGCGGGCTCGTCGAGGATGAGCAGCAGGGGATGCTGCCGCATCAGGGTGCGGGCCAGGCCCACCGTCTGCCACTGGCCGCCGGATAGTTCGGTGCCGTCGCAGTATGAGTGGCCCAGGTAGCCGGCCAGGCCGCCGGGGACCGCGCGCAGGACCCGGTCCGCGCGGGCCTTGGCCACGGCGGCGCTGACCGCCTCGGCGTCGCCAGCGCGGGCGATGTCGCCGTGCCCGATGCTCTCGCTAAGGGTCAGCTCGATGCGGTGGAAGTCCTGGAACAAGGCGGCCACGCGGGAGCGCCAACGGGCGGGGTCGAGCCCGGCCAGGTCCTGGCCGTCGATGAGGATCCGTCCGCTGGTCGGCTGGTAGAGGCCGCACAGCAGCTTGACCAGGGTGGACTTGCCCGTCCCGTTCTCGCCGACCAGGGCCAGGACCGACCCGGCCGGGATGTCCAGCCAGACCCCGGACAGCACCGGCCGCTCCGCGCCTGGGTAGGTGAACGAGACGTCTTCCAGTGTGATCCCGCGGGTCAGCCTGCCCGGAACGCCTGCCGGGTCCGCCGCGCCCGCAAGAGCGGCGCCCGCGGGAGCCACGGCGGCGACCGCCCGCAGGTCGCCGATCCGGTCGGTTGTCCGCGCCGCGACCTGCAGCAGCGATAGCACGCTGAGGGCGCCGGAGACCTGCACGCTCACCTGTACCGCGAGGGTGATGACGAGTACCAGGTCGCCGACGGAGGCGTGCCCGTGCAGCGCGCTGTGCAGTTCCAGCACGATGGCACCGCCGTAGCCGAGGGCGAAGAACCCCTGCCCGGCCGCCCGGTACACGGCGGCCTTGAGCTGGGCGCGCCACATCGCGGTGGTCACCTCGTCCCAGGCGCCCCGCTGGCGCCGGAGGATCTCGTCCTCGGCGCCGAATAGCCGCAGTTCCATGATCGGCCCGATGCTGGTCGCGAGCTCGAGCAGGTGCTTGGCGAGCCGGAGCCGCTCCGCTGTCCGTTCCCGGGCGCCTTCCACCGTGGACTGCGCCGTCCGCTCAAGCAGCACCGGTACCACGGCGCACAGTGGCAGGACCGCGAACAGCGGGCTGACCATGATGAGGAGGACGATGGTGACGATCATCTGCAGCAGCAGGCCGGCGAGTTGCAGCACCCCCTCCAGGGACTTGGCCGTGGCGAACAGGCCGTCGCGGACCAGGTCCACGTTGTCGGCGACATCGGGCCGGTCCAGGTGATCGATCCGGGGCGGCCCGTTCACCAGGTCCATGAGTTCGCCGCGCAGCCGCATCTGCTGCACATCCGATACCCGGGAGAGATCCAGGTGGCAGAAATGGGCGAGCATGAGCTGGGCGACCAGCGCCACCGAGGCGAGCACCGCTGCGGCCAGGGCAGGCCCGGCGCGGTGGGCTAGCACGTCGTCGGTGAGGTCGCGCAGCGCCAGGGCGGCCAGCGGCGCGGCGACGTAGAGGGCGACCGCGAGCACCGTCGCGCGCAGCAGTCGCACCGCGTCCACCCGCAGGCCCATGGCGAACAGGAAGCGCGCTGCGCGGAAGATCCTCATGCCTTCTCCTGGCCCGCGAACCGCCGTGCCTGCAACCCGAACAGTTCCGCGTACTGGCCGCCCGCCGCCATCAGCTCCTCGTGGCTGCCGCGTTCGGTGATCTGCCCGCCGTCTAGGACCGCGATCCGGTCCGCGCGCCGGACGGTGGAGAACCGGTGGGAGATGACCACCGTCGTCAGCCCGCGGGTGAGTTCGAGGAACCGGTCGAAGAACGCGACCTCGGCGCGGACGTCGAGCTGCGCGGTCGGCTCGTCCAGGATGAGCACCGATGCGCCGGCCTGCACGGCAAACAGGGCGCGGGCCAGGGCGATCCGCTGCCACTGCCCGCCCGACAGGTCCACCCCGCCGGAGTACCGGCTGGACAAGACGGTCGCCAGCCCGTCCGGCAGCGCCGCAGTCACCCCGGCGGCACCCGCCCACTCGATGACCCGGTCCAGGGCCTGTGTGTCCCCCAGGTGCCCGGGTGCGCCGAGCCCGATGTTGGCGGTCACATCAAGCTCGTAGCGGACGTAATCCTGGTAGATCACCGCCAGGCGCCGCTGCCAGGACCGGGCGTCGAGCTCCGCCAGGGCGGCCCCGTCCACGCTGATGCGCCCGCTGGTGGGCTCGTACAGCCTCGACAGCAGCTTGACCAGGGTGGTCTTGCCAGCCCCGTTCAGTCCCACGATCGCGGTCGAGGTGCCCGCGGGGAACTCCAGGTCAAGCTCCCGCAGCACATTCCGGCCGCCGCCACCCGGGTAGGCGAAGCTCACGTTCTCGAACGCGATAACGGAGACGGGCGCCTGCCCGGCCGGCCGGCCGCCGGACCGCAGCCGGCCCGGCGACCGCTGCGCCGCGGCCCGCTCGATCTCCAGCATCGAGTCATAGGCCTGCATGCCGTCCTGGGTCTGGTCGTCGGCCTCGGGGAAGTACACACCGAACCGCAGCGCGATGAGGATCGCCTGCAGGGCCAGCGACACGCCCAGCACGCTCAGTCCCCTGTGGTCGACGGCACTGCGATCGGCAATGTCGCGCAGCATGACCAGCACGGCCAGGGTTCCCGCCAGCACCACCAGGCTGTATACCGCGAACGGCACGAGGCGGATCCGTCGGCGGGCGCGCCACAGCGGGCGCAGGTAGGAACCGGAGTCCCGCCTCCCCCGCTCCCGCCACCACGGCAGCGTCCCCAGCACCCGGATCTCCTTGGCGGCGGCCAGCGAACTGCCGGTGTCGAGGATGTAGTACGCCTTGCGCCGGGCCGCAGCTGACCGGCTCCTAAGCAGCGAGTAGCGAGCCTGCGCGCCCCGCTCCCCGAACCGGGCGACCAGCGCCGCCGCGGTGATCGCCAGCGCGGCCACCGGACCGAGGACCACCCCGGTGATCACCACGCCCCCGGCGAGCTGCGCGTACCGTGCCACCAGCGCGATCAGCCCCGCGACGGCAGCCCCCGGGGTGGTGGAGTACTCCACCAGACCCCGCCGGGCATCGCCCATCTCGTCCGCCACATCCGGCTGTTCCAGCAGGTCGACAGGGGCCTCAGCAAGGGTGGCCCGCATCAGCCGCCGGGCGCATGCCCCGTCCACCCGCCGGCTGATCAGCTCGGTGAACGCGGCTTGGAACGGCGAGAGGACGGACTGCAGCAGCAGCGAGACCACCGCCAGCCCCACCGCGAGCAGGACCCCGCCCCAGCTACCCCTCCCGGCCCCCGCGACCCGCCCGATGGCCTCGCTGGTGCCGACCACGAAGCCCAGGGGCAGCATGCCGATCACCAGATTGAGCACCATCGCGGCGACCGCGACCCGGCCCGCCACGGGAAGCAGCCGGATGATCGACCACCAGCTCCGCCAGCGCCCCCGCCACCACCTGGCCCAAACCGCCCAGCGGGCAGCTACGGCCCAGAAGGCACCCGGAGATCTACCCGGACGGGCGGGGGAAGGTTCCTCAGGGTGTGGATCGAATCGCCGGGACTGAGACATTGCTCCCCTGATCAGACAGGACGGGCCCGGCAGCACAAGAAGACACACGAGTGGCTGCCGACGGACACTGGTCCGGCGGTACGTCCTGCACTGACCCCAACGGGGCAGGCATAAGGCCGCGGTCACGACAACCGCGATACCGCCGCTAAGCGGCGGTGATAGTGAAGCAACCCATGCAACCCATGCCGGTCACCATATAGCCGACAGCGCCAGCGGCGCCAACGGGGCAGGCGCGGGCCCCGGAAAAGGGACAGGGCGCGCCCTTCGGGTCGCGGGTTGGCTTCCCGCTCCCCCGGCTTACCGGGGGAGCGGGGTCCCATCGGCTCACGGGATCGTAAGCCTCGGCTACTCTGCGCCGGTGCGGAAGATGGTCTCCGGCGGCTTGCCGATGACCGACAGCGGCTGGGCGACATCCTCCAGGGACTTGCCCTCCGCGTTGACGCCGAAGAAGACCGCCGCCAGGCCGCCGAGGATCATCGCCACGGCGCCGACTATGTAGCCGACGAACAGCGTGCTTCGGTTGCTCCCGTCGCCGATCAGATGGGCGTACCAGGCCGAGCCGAAGGCACCGAAGCACTGCGCGATGGCGAAGAACACCGCGATGGCCTTCGCCCTGACCTCAAGCGGGAAGACCTCGCTGGCGGTCAGGTAGCCGGCGCTCGCGCCGGCCGAGGCGAAGAAGAAGACGACCGTCCAGCAGAGCGTCTGGGTGGTGGCGTTGAGCGAGCCGTCTCTGAACAACTCGGCGCTGATCGCGAGCAGGATCCCGGACAGGATGTAGGTGCCCGCGATCATCTTCTTCCGGCCGATCGTGTCGAACAGCCGCCCGATCGTCAGCGGGCCGAGCAGGTTGCCCGCCGCGAACGCGAAGAAGTAGTAGGCGGTGTCGGTCGCCTTGACGTGGAAGCAGAACTCAAGGACCAGGCCGTAGGTGAAGAAGATGGCGTTGTAAAGGAAGGATTGGGTGCTCATCAGCGCGAAGACCAGCACCGATCGTCCCGGGTACTGCCTGAACAGAGCCCTGAGCAGCGCGAAGTAGCCGATCTGGGTGGTCGGCCTAATCTCCAGTTCTCGGCTGGGATCGACCGGCGGGAGCTCGCCCTTGGTCGCGGTGACGTGGTCTTCGATCTCCTTGATCGATGCCTCGGCCTCGGCCTGACGGCCGTGCATGATCTGCCAGCGCGGCGACTCGGGCAGGTTACGCCGGACGTAGATGATGCAGAGCGCGAGCAGCGGTCCGACCAGGTAGGCGATCCGCCAGCCCCAGTCGGCGGCCACGTGGTTCAGCACCCAGAGC
>Ga0302325_10017845_pt1 | contig 14977 bp, 11 predicted proteins | sample Palsa_T0_2_FD_201948 | JGI IMG/M metagenome (GOLD analysis project Ga0302325, IMG submission 201948) | Peat permafrost microbial communities from Stordalen Mire near Abisko, Sweden - Palsa_T0_2 | ecosystem: Environmental > Terrestrial > Soil > Palsa > Peat permafrost | place: Sweden: Abisko... | reverse complement strand
TTCTCGTCGATCTGCGACGTCTTGCTGGCGCCTATGAGGGCGGAGGTGATCGCGGGCTGGCGCAGCACCCATGCGAGGGCCATCTGGGCCAGCGACTGGCCCCGGTCCCTCGCAATGGTGTCCAGCTTCTGGATCCTCGCCACCTTGTCCGTCGTGATGTTCTCGGGCTTCAGGAACCGCGGGTCGTGCGACGCCCTCGAATCGGCGGGGATCCCGTTCAGGTAGCGGCCGGTGAGCATTCCCTGGGCGAGGGGGCAGAAGGCGATGCCGCCGATCCCCTCGCGCACGAGGGCGTCCAGGAGGCCGCGCTCGGGCGCACGCTCGAACATGTTGTATTTCGGCTGGTGGATGAGGCACGGGGTCCCCATGTCGCGCAGGATCTTCGACGCGCGCTCGGTCTGCCCCGCGTCGTAGTTGGAGATCCCGGCATAAAGCGCCTTGCCCGAGCGCACGGCGTGGGCGAGGGCGCCCATCGTCTCCTCAAGCGGCGTCTCCGGGTCGGGCCGGTGGCTGTAGAAGATGTCGACGTACTCGAGGCCGAGACGCTTCAGGCTCTGGTCGAGGCTCGAGAGGAGATACTTGCGCGAGCCCCAGTTCCCATAGGGCCCCTCCCACATGTCGTAGCCGGCCTTCGTCGAGATGATGAGCTCGTCGCGGTATGCGGACAATTCCTCGCGGAAGATGTACCGGAACGTGGTTTCCGCCGAGCCCGGCGGCGGCCCGTAGTTGTTGGCGAGGTCGAAGTGGGTGATGCCCTGGTCGAAGGCCCGCAGGACGAGCGAGCGGCTGTTCGGGAAGTTGTCGACGCCTCCGAAATTGTGCCAGAAGCCGAGCGAAAGCACGGGGAGCTTGAGGCCGCTCCGGCCGCAGCGGCGGTAGAGCGAGGGATTGGAGTAGCGGTCGGGCGAGGCGAGGTAGGTCATCGGTACTTCCAAGAGGGATGGTTTCCCGCGCGGGGGTCGGCAAACCCAATCGGCTCGCTCTGACATCGGTCCTTGCGGGCCAGATTGTCGCAGGGCGTCATGGGGAGTTGAGTCCGGCCACTCGCGGCAGGGTTTCAAGGCATCGGTCTGAGGCGCGGGCGGCGTGGCCCTCGTCGAGGCCCAACCAGGCGAGCCGACCGGAGGCTTGACGGATCCCGGCGCGGGAGGAAGCATTGCCGCTCGCAGGAATGCGGTCGTAGTTTAGGGGTAAAACCTCTGCCTTCCAAGCAGGTGTCCCGAGTTCGATTCTCGGCGACCGCACCAACCTTGCGATGTGACGCAGCGGCGCCCGCCTGGGTTGCACGGCGTCGGCTACTTCGTTTCGTGTCGAAGATGTTTCAAGACTTCCCGTTCGAAGAGATGGTAGACCAGGCTGCGTCTCTCGGCAAAAACGCATTCGATTACTGACGGACAGCACCTCCTCCCTGGTCATCCCGATCGAAATGCCGTTGAGCGTCGCGGAGGAGTCGGGTGCCTGCGGCACATCCTGAGAGCTGCGTGTGGCCGTGGCAACCGGCGCACTCGCGGCCGATGGGTTCGGATTGGACTTACAGGCGGCGAGAAGCAGGCCAGCGAGTGAGACGATGAAAGGCGTGATACCTGGCCTCATTCGGGCGGACCCACATTGGGGAACTGGAGCCTCCTTCGGTTGATATCAGGGTGGGGCAAGCAGTTTCGCCTTCGCTTTCTGAAACTCATCTTCGGTCAACGCGCCCTGGTCCTTAAGCTCCTTGAGCTTTGCCAATTCGGCCACCAGATCGGGTTTGGCCGCCGGGCCGGAGTTTCCGGGGACAGTCGCACCTGCCAGCGAAGCGGCCGCCGAACTGAGCCCTAATTGCGGAAAATCCGGTTGACCCGGGGTGGCATTGGTGACCGGCCGGTTGTACAGGTCGAAAAGCTGCGCAAATCGGCCGAATGACTCGACACTGCCATTAACCAAACGGACCATGTACGGCTGATCGCGCCCATATCCGGCGTCGGAACTGAGGTAATAGGTCATATACTCTACGTTGGCCTGGGCGCTCGTGCTGTCGGGCGTCCCGAGGAGCGACTGAACCTCCATCTTGGTCATTCCGATGTGGATCTTGTTCAATGCTGCCGAGGTCTCGCATCCGGCGAACAAAAGGGCCGCGAGCATCGCGGCCAGCGCGATGGAATGGTGTTTCATTTTGAGTAATGTTGTGGGGAAGCAGGTTGATCGACGGGGCTTTGAAGGTCCCAGGAACGGCACGGGGGCAAGAATGGCCTGACGGGATTCCGCGCCACAGGGCATGACGATGGTGGAGGCAAAACGATGCCACGAATCTGTCGCCGTCCCTGGCGCGGGAGGGTGGCCATGCCGCCGCTCTCGGCCCCAGGCACAAGGCGCGCGAACGCGCTCTGCGCTTCTCTTACTCCGTGCCGCTTTCTACAGGTTCCTGTTGCGGCAGGACGATCCGCGCTTCCCGGGGGGTGTCGAACGATCCCTCGAACGACACCCCTTTGCCCGACGCCCGTCGGAACCGTGCCACTGAGCCACTCCCGGAGACCGCGCCCATCCCGGCATTTCAGATGCCAGCCTCGGCTCGCGCGGCGCCCACCCGCAGCCAGCGGTCCGCGATCCGCCGGTAGATGGCATCGGGAGCCAGGCCGTTGGCTGCGCGCAACTGGTCCGCGTTGGAGCCGTGCTCGATGAATCTGTCGGGCCAGCCGATGCGCTCGACGGCGGCGTTGCTGTCGGATTCGTGAAGCGCCTCCATGACCGCGCTCCCGAAGCCCCCGTCGACGACGTGGTCCTCCATGGTCACGATGAGCGGGACGACGGCCGCATGGCTCAGGAGCAGCGCGCGGTCGAGCGGCTTCACAAAGCGGCTGTTCACCACGCCGACAGAAAGGTGAAATTCCGCGGCGAGGCGGTCCGCGACTCGATGGGCGTCGGCCACCATCGGGCCCAGGGCCCAGATCATGATGTCCGTGCCCTCCCTCAGCACCTGGGCGCGGCCCACGTGCAGCGTCGCCGGCTCGTCCTTGATTTTCACGCCGATGCCTGAGCCCCGCGGGTAGCGGATGAATGCCGGCCCCTTCAGTTGCAGGCTGGTGTGCAGCATGTCCACGAGCTCGTCCTCGTCCTTCGGCTGCATGACCACGACCCCCGGAACGCACCGCAGGTACGCGAGGTCGAAAAGGCCATGATGCGTCGGCCCGTCGTTGGGCGAGAGACCGGCGCGGTCGAGGCAGAAGGTCACCGGCAGGCCCTGCAGGGCGACGTCGTGGATGATCGGGTCGTAGGCGCGCTGCAGGAACGTGGAGTAGATGGCGCACACCGGCCGCATGCCCTTCGTGGCGAGCCCGGCGGCGAAGAGGACGGCGTGCTCCTCCGCGATCCCGACGTCAAAGAACTGCCGCGGCAGCTCGGCCGCCAGGGTCGACAGGCCGGTGCCCGCCGGCATGGCGCCGGTGATGCCGACGATCTTCGGGTCGGCCCGGGCAAAGCGCACCAGGGCGGCTCCGAACACATCCTGGTAGGACGGTGGGGTGCCCGGCGCGGGCTTGCGGCTCTCGCCGGTGACGGGGTCGAAGGCTCCCAGCCCGTGGAACTTCTCGGGTGCGTCGCGGGCCGCGGCGAGCCCGTTGCCCTTGTCGGTCAGGACGTGCAGGAGGATCGGGCATTCGGACTGCTTCGCGAATTCGAGGTTCTTGATCAGCTCCTCCATATTGTGCCCGTCGACGGGACCGAGGTAGCGCAACCCGAAGTTCTCGAAGAGGTTCGAACCGACGAGAAAGTCCTTGGTCTCGCGCTTCCATTTGCCCCAGAGCTGCCGGAGGTCATGGCCGTGCGGCAGCGCGGTGACGAACTTGCCCAGGTCCTGGTGGATCTTGTTGTACGTCGGGCTCGTGCTCAGGAGGTTCAGGCAATGGGACACGGCCCCGACGTTGCGGGCAATGGACCATTTGTTGTCGTTGAGCACCACGATCAGGCGCTTCGTGCAGGACGTGACGTTGTTCAGCGCCTCCATCGTGATGCCGCACGTGAATGCCGCATCGCCGCAGAGGGCGATCACGTGCTCCTTGGAGCCCGTGAGGTCCCTCGCCGTCGCCATGCCGAGCGCGGCGCTAAGGGCCGTGCCCGCGTGGCCGGCGCCGTACGCGTCGTGCGCGCTTTCCGCCCGCGTGAGGAAGCCGCTCGCCCCGCCCGTCTGGCGAAGCTTTCGGAAGTATTCGCCTCCGCGGCCGGTGAGGAGCTTGTGGGCGTATCCCTGATGCGAGACGTCGAAGACGAAGCGGTCGGTGCCGGAATCGAATACCCGGTGCAGCGCGATCGTGAGGTCGACGACGCCGAGGTTCGGGCCGACATGGCCGCCGTTGGCCGAGGTGACGGCGATGATCTCGTCGCGCAGCTCCTGGGCAAGCTGGTGAAGCTGTTCCGGCGCCAGGGCCTTGACCCCCGCCGGTCCGTCGATCGCGCTCAGGAGCCGGGGGCGGGGCGACAGGGTGCCCGACTTCGTCGATTCCGCCAGCGCCCCGTCATTGCTAAGCGCGGCTGCGAAGGTGAGATTGGCGTCTTTGGCTTCCACGGGGCGAACATACGGGGCCCGGCACGGGATTCAATGAGTTTTCTAGGCCGGAATGGGCCGCTCGTTCCCGGCATGGGGCGGGGGGGAAGCCGCCCTCGCCAGCCGCATCAATCCGCGCGGCCGCAGGTCGGGTTCGAGGAAGGTCCTCGGCTCGCCGATGGCCCGGCAGACGGCCTCCGCGGCCAGGTGTCCCGAGCGCGCGGCGCTCTCCATCGTCGAGGGCCAGCCCGTCGCGGTCCAGTCGCCGGCCAGGAAGCAGCGGGGCCACGGCGAGAGGGAGTGCGGGCGCGACGCGTCGATCCCCGGGGGCACGCCGAAGGTGGCGTGAACCTCCTTGATCCGCGCGGACTTCACGAGGCGCGCCGTGCGGACGGCGGGAAAGAACTCGGCCAGCTCGCGGACGGCCTGCGCGGTGGCCTCCTCGCCGGGGAGCGCGGCAAACGCGCGCGAGGCGCTGACCACGACCTCCACATAGCTGCCGCCGCCCTTGCGCCAGGGCTGGAGACGGCCCTTGTTGTACATCCAGTGGATCTCGCGGTCCAGCAGCACGGCGTGGTCGAGCGCGGTGATCTCGCGGTCGAACCACAGGTGCACGCTGCAGATGGGCCAGTGCTCATGGCGTCCCAACTGGGCGGCGAGCCCGTCGGCGCCGGCGGCGGGAGGCATGTGCGGGAGGAGCCGGGCCATCGCCTCGAAAGGCAGCGCGAGGACCAGAAACTCCGATTTCAGGGCGCCTGCGCCCGTGGCGAGCGTCCACTGCGAGTTCGCCCCGTCCCACGCCGCCGATTCCACGGCCGTGTTGAGCAGGAGGGCGGAGCCGCGCCTCAGGAGGAATTCGGCCGCGCCCGCATAGAGCTCGCCGAGCGGCAGGGTGCTCATGCCCATTCGGCCGGCCTCGGCCGAGTTCATGAACAGCTCCCGGATCACCTTGGCCGCATAGGGAAGAGAGATGGAGTCGATGTCGGCATTGAGGGCGCTAGCGATCACCAGCCGCCAGAAGCGCTCGAGCGCGCCCTTCGTCTGCCTCTGGCGCGCAAGCCACGCGCCCAGGGTCTCGGTCGAATCGGCGGGGACGGGGCGCATGAGCCGGCGAAAGGCGCGTCCGAGGGCCAGCTTGTCGCCGAGCGTGAACGCGTGGGCCGCCAGGAAGCGCGGAAGGCTGTGGAGGGGCGCCGGCAGCCACGAGGGGCCGAGCGTCGAACGCCGGCCCCCGGGCTCGATCATGGTCATCTGGCTGGTCCAGTGGATGCGCTCCTCAACCCCGATGCGGCGATAAAAGCCGGTCAGGTTGGTGCAGCAGCCGAAAAGCACGTGCTGGCAGTTGTCGATGACCTCGTCCACGCCCGGATGCCGGAACGACGTGGCGCGGCCGCCGAGGTAGGCGCGCCGCTCGACGAGCCTCACGTTCAGGCCGGCCTCCGCCAGCGCGCAGGCCGCGCTCATGCCCGCAACGCCGCCGCCGACCACCGTCACGGTCCGCCCGTTGCCCGCGGATGGCGCATCACGCATTTTTCTACGCCTGGACGGAGAGCCGGGCCAGGGCCATGCGCGTCTGGCCGATGGCCAGGATGCCGAGCTTCTGCGCCAGCGGCACGCGGGCGCGCCGGGAGAAGACATCGTAGTCCGCGCCCCGGATGCGGTTGAGCAGGCGGTAATAGATTGAAAACAGCACCCACATGGCCGGACGGCTCTCCCGGTTGAGCAGGGGCAGCAGCAGGCGCGCCGACCGGTAGTAGTCCTCCGCGCGCCGGGCGATGTCCTCGAGGAGCGCGCGCTCGTTGGCCGTGGGCGGCGCGCCGGGCGCGCGGTGCATCAGGGCCTCCAGTGAAACGCCGTGGGCCTTGAGGTCCTCGAGCGGCAGATAGACCCGGTTGCGCTCTGCATCCTCGGCCACGTCGCGCAGGATGTTGGTGAGCTGAAACGCGATCCCCGTCTCCTCGGCCAGCTTTTCCGCCCTGCTGTCCTCGTAGCCGAAGATCCGGATGCAGACCAGGCCCACGACCGAGGCCACGCTGTAGCAGTAGCCGTAGAGATCGGCGAACGTGGGATAGGTGTCGGGGGCATCGCTCGTCGCCGGCTTGAGGTCCATCGTGACGCCGACGACCAGCTCGTCCAGCAGGCCGAGCGGGATGGCAAACCGCTCCATCGAGTCGCGCACGGCGAGGAATACCGGGTCGGAGGTGGGCCCGCCGCGGCAGGCCTCATGCCATGCCGCAACCCACTCGCCCAGGCGGCGGAGCCGCTCCTCGCGGGGAAGGCTCTCGTCATCGGCGACGTCGTCGGCCTGGCGCATGAAGGCATAGATGGCGCAGATGGCGTTGCGCCTCGGCATGGGCAGCGCGACGAAGGCGAAGTAGAAGTTCTTCGCCTTGCTCTTGGCGATCGCCCGGCACGCGGCGTAGGCCCTGTCCAGGCCGGATCCGTCCGATGCGTTTCCGGACGTCACGCGGCCTTCCCCCTCGGCCGCCGTCCCGCGCCCAGAAAGGGGAGCGCCTTGCCCGCCACGGCGCGCAGCGCGAGCCTGAGCTTGGTGGCCTTCGAGAGCGTGGGCCGGGAGGCGAGCACGTCGTAGTGCTGCCGCTCTATGGCGCGCAATATCTCAAGGCCGCCGCGGCTGAAAAGCTCCAGGTCCAGCGCAAGGTCGCGGTGGACCCTGCCGCAGAGCTCCAGTCCCTCCCCGAAGAGCCCGCGCGCAAAGAGGACCTCGTGGCGGATCAGTTCGCGAAATTCCGGTGTGGACGACCCGCGGGCAATCGTCTCCTCGCCGACGCCAAAGCGCTTCACGTCCTCCTGCGGCAGATAGACGCGGCCCTTGGCGTAATCCCGGCGCACATCCTGCCAGAAGTTGGCGAGCTGCAGCGCGGTGCAGGTGGCGTCCGACAGGCGGAAATTCTCCGCGTCCGCCTCGCCGCAGGCATAAAGTACGAGGCGGCCGACCGGGTTGGCCGAATAGCGGCAGTACTCCAGCAGGTCCCCCATCGACGAATAGCGCGGGACGCTCTGGTCCTGGCGAAAGGCCCTCAGCAGGTCGGCGAAGGGCTCCTTGGGAATGGAACGGGCCCGGATCGTCTCGGCCAGCGCGACGAAGACCGGGTGGCGCGCCCGGCCCTCATAGCAGGCGTCCAGCTCGCGGCCCCACAGGTCGAGCAGGGCCAGGGCCTGCGCCGCGTCGCCCACCTCGTCGCCGAGGTCGTCCGAGATGCGGCAGTAGGCGTAGAGGGCATGGAAGTGCGGGCGGAGCGCCTCGGGCAGGAACCATGAGGCGACGTGGAAGTTCTCGTAATGCGACTGGGCCAGCCGCTTGCAGTACAGGCGTGCCTCGCTGAGCGTGGGCGCGATTTCGGGCATGCGGTAGGAGGCCGGCAGCGCGGCCCATCCGCGCTCCGCCAGCGTTTTGTCGTCCGGTTGCAGGGTTGCCGTGGTCATGGCCTCGCCGAAGCCACCAATAGAATGCAGCTTTTCCCGAAGCCGCAACTCATCGATTTGAAAGTCTCTGGCGCCGATTGGGGACTGCCGGTCCCTGGGTTGGGGTTCACCGCGATGTCCCGCCGGCGGGTTCCGGCGCGCCGGGTGCAAGTCCAATCAGGGTCTTCCTTGAAGCGATTCCCCCGCGTTCCTGCCGGGGCCCGATGATGATCCGGGGTCCCGAGGATTATCGCGCCGATCGGGCATTCAGCGCTGGGAATCCGTGCGCGCCTGGGAATCCCGCAGCGTTCCCCCGCCATCCAGGATGCCGAGCACGGAATCCCTGATGCCTTGGGTGGACTTTTCCGCGAGCCTGCGCAGCCGCGCCAGCGTGGGCCAGTACCCGGGACGAACGAGGACATGGAGGACAAAGCGGCCGAGGTGAAATTGTCCGTCCGCCGAGATGAAGCCGTTCATGTCGGGCAGCCGGTCCGCGGGCCCGTCGCTCACCCCCTTGACGCAATAGAACGGGATGCCGCGCGTCCCGGCCAGCCGCGCGATCCCGGCCGCTTCCATGTCCACGAGGTCGGCGCCAAAGGTCGCGGCAAGGCGCCCCTTTTCCTCCGGGCCGGCAACCCTGTCGCTGGTCACCAGCAGGCACCCGCCGGGCTGGGCGGCGGCCGGGAAGCGCTCGCCGGTGCGGGCGTCGACCACCTCGCGGACTCCGTAGGCCCGGCCGGTCTCAATCTCCCCGCGCAGGGCCCCCGCCCAGCCGGTGGAAAGGAGGGCGTCGACTCGGCCGCTTCCCTCGATCTCGGCCAATGCGCGCGCGGCGGCGTCCGTTCCGATTCCGGCAAGGGCGGCGATCCACTCCCCCTCGCCGTGTCTCCAGCGCCAGAGGCGCACGCCGTTGCGCGACTCGCGCTTCCAGCCGCGCACGAGCGGCTTCAATTCGTCCGCCATTGCGGCGATGATGGCGACCCGTGTCATGCCGGCGGCGCGTAGCCGCGCGCGCGGAACCACTCGATTGCGGCGCGCATGGCGGGGGGGACGGGCACCACGCGAAAGCCCAGCTCCCGCTGCGCGCGGGCGCTGGAGGCGAACATCTTCCTGCGGCCCATGCGGACCCCTTCCAGCGTGGCGCGCGGCTCGCGGCCGCGGATGCGGCCCGTGATCCACTCCTCGAAGAAGGCGTAGGCGGCGGCGACCGCGAACGGTATCCTCACCGTGGGCGAGGGAATGCCGGTGATCTCCGACATCATGTCGAGAATCTGCTTCAGGGTCAGGTTCTCCCCGCCCAGGATGTAGCGCCTGCCGGGCTCGCCCCGGACCAGCGCCTCCGCATGGGCGCGCGCCACCTCGGTGACGTCCACGAGGTTGAGACCCGTGTCGACGTAGGCGGGAAACCGGCGGTTCAGAAAGTCCACGAGGATGCGGCCGGTGGGCGTGGGCCGGGCGTCGTTGGGGCCGATGGGGGTCGTGGGATTGAGGATGATGACGTGCTGGCCGTCCCGGGCGGCGGCGAGGGCCTGCTGCTCGGCCAGAAACTTGGATCGCTTGTAGTGGCCCACCATGTCGCCGAGGGAAACCGGCGTGTCCTCGTCGACGGCCACGCCGTCGGTGCGAAAGTGCATCGTGGCGACGCTCGAGGTGTAGACGAACCGCGGCACGCGGGCCTCGCGGGCGAGCCTCAGCAGCGCGCGGGTGCCGTCCACGTTGGCGCGGTACATGTCCCTCGGGTCGCGGACCCAAAGCCGGTAGTCGGCGGCCACGTGGACCACGGCCTCGCACCCGGCCAGCGCGGGCCGCAGGGACTCGGGCTGGGTCAGGTCGCACACGTGCGTCTCGCCGGGGATGCCCTCGATGTTGGCGAGGGCGCTGGTCTTGCGGACCCCGAGGCGCAGGTCGGCTCCCCGCGCGGCGAGCGCCCTGGCCACGTGATGGCCCACAAATCCCGTCGCACCTGTGAGGAAGACTTTCATAAAGCGAGACCCAGCGTCCCGGTTCAGTCCCAGAAAGCGCGAACCTGCAAGCCGCCTAATCCAGAGCCTCCGGCTTGAGCGCGATGCCCTTCTCGCCGGCGGCCTTGCGCTCATTGTACTTCCTCACCCAGTCCTTCCACTGCTTGCCGGCGGCGCGGTCCTTGCCGCTGAATTCGATGCCGGCGATCTCGGCGTAGCTCACCTCGCGCTTTTCCGGCGCGCCGGGGGTGAAATACTGGACATGGGAATCCGCGAGGGTGGCCCCGGTCCTGCGGTTGAAGACATACGCCTCGATCCGCTCGCCGCTCTTGAGCGCGAGCGTCACGTCGCCGCGATAGTCGAAGGCCTTCTCGAGGGCCCCGCGCAGGTCGTCCTCGCCGGCAAGCGCCGGAACCCAGCCCTCCAGGTTGTGGTGCTCGGTGCCCGGGGCGAGTTCCAGAGACTCGACCTGCTCCAGCGTGTATTTCAGCGCTTCGTCTGCCATGCGTCGGTCTCCCCCGGGGCGCCGGACACGCCGCCCGCCGGCACGAGCGCGTCCGTTTCGCCGCGTGCGGCGCCGTTCAGCAGCTTGAGCGCTTCCTCGTCGCGGTAGGAGCTGAAGGTCCCGCGCACCATGCCCCACAGGCCCCTCACTGAGCCGAACCCCTCCATCACGGCGGAGGGCTCGTAGCCGCAGCTGACCATGCAGTTGGCGCACTTGGGATTGCCGCTGGCTACGCCGTAGTTCTCCCACCGGGTGGTTTCGAGCAGTTCCTTGAAGGTTTCCGTATAGCCGTCCTGCAGCAGGTAGCAGGGCCGCTGCCAGCCGAAGATGCTGTAGCACGGCGAGCCCCACGGCGTGCACTCGTACGTGCGGTCGCCCATCAGGAACTCGAGGAAGAGCGGCGACATGTTGAACTTCCAGGTGCGCTTGCGATTGGAAAGTATGGAGCGGAACAGCCGGCGCGAGCGGGCGCGGCCCATGAAATGGTTCTGGTCCGGGGCCTTCTCGTAGCTGTAGCCGGGCGACAGGACGATGCCCTCGACGCCCATGTCCATCACCTCGTCGAAGAATCCGCGCACGGAGTTGGGGTCGGCGCCGTCGAAGAACGTGGCGTTGGTGGTCACGCGGAAGCCGCGCTTGACCGCCGCCTTTATCCCCTCGACCGCGATCTCATAGCCGCCCTCGCGGCACACCGAGAAGTCGTGGTGCTCGCGCTGGCCGTCGAGGTGCACGGAAAAGGTGAGGTACTTTGACGGCGTGAACTCCGGCAGGCGGCGCTTGAGCTCGAGCGCATTGGTGCAGAGGTAGATGTATTTCTTGCGCGCGACGAGGCCGTTGACGATCTCGACGATCTGTGGGTGCAGCAGCGGCTCGCCGCCGGGGATCGAGACCATCGGGGCCCCGCACTCCTCCACCGCCGCGAAGCACTGCTCGGGCGTCAGCTGCTTCTTGAGGATGTGCGCCGGGTATTGGATCTTGCCGCAGCCCGCGCAGGCGAGGTTGCAGCGGAAGAGGGGCTCGAGCATCAGCACCAGCGGGTAGCGCTTGTTGTCGGACAGCCTTTTCTTCGCCACGTAGGTGGCGATTGTCCACATCTGGGAGATCGGAACGGCCATATTTAGCGGATTTTAGAGCGAAGTGTCAGGATATGCAAACGGTGGCCCGCTGGTAATTGGCGAGGGCCAGCAACGGGAAGTATTGCCGATAGAGGTGGTACGCCAGATAAAAGACCTTCGGGAAGCCCGCGGCCGTGTACAGGGCCTGCCGCGAGGGCCCCGGTCCGGTGGATTCATCCCAGCTGCCGTCCGGCGCCTGGTGGGCCAGCAGCCAGCGCACGCCCCGTGCGGCCGACTCGGACCGCTCGTCGCCCGCGGCCAGCAGGCCCAGGACGGCCCAGGACGTCTGCGACGGCGTGCTGGGCCCCAGCCCCCGCGTTCCGGGGTCGTCGTAGGTCCCGCAGGTCTCGCCCCAGCCGCCGTCGGAATTCTGCACGGCCCGAATCCACTCCGCCGCCTTCTGGATGCGCGGCTCGCGGCGCTCCATGCCGACGGCGCGCAGGCCGCGCAGAACCAGGAAGGTGCCGTAGATGTAGTTCACGCCCCAGCGGCCGAACCAGCTCCCGTCGGGCTCCTGCTCCGAGAGGATGAAGGCGACGGCCCTTTCCACGCGCCTGTCCGCGCGCGTGTAGCCATAGGCCGCCAGCATCTCGAGGATGCGGCCGGTGATGTCCACCGTCGGCGGGTCCAGCATCGCGTTGTGGTCGGCGAAGGGGATGTTCTCGAAAATCATCTTGGTGCAGTCTTTGTCGAAGCTGCCCCAGCCGCCGTTGCTGCACTGCATGGCGAACTCCCAGCGGATGGCTCGCCGCGCCACCTCCTGCTGATGGGCGTCCCTGGGATTATCCACCCTGTTCAGGCCCAACAGCACCTGCGCCGTGTCGTCCGTGTCGGGATAGAACTCATTGTTGAATTCGAAATACCAGCCGCTGGGCTCGGTGTTGCGGACCTTCTCGGACCAGTCGCCCTTGTGGCGCACCTCCTTTGACAGCAGCCAGTCCGCGGCCCTTATCATGCGCGGATCGTCGCGCGGCACGCCGGCCTCGACCAGGGCATAGACCGCCTGCCCCGTGTCCCACACGGGCGAGACCGCCGGCTGCATGCGGAACGTGGGCTCGGGCCTCTCGCCGGAGGCCGGCTCCTCGATGCCGAGCTTCTCGAACTCGTCCCGGGCGCGGATCACCTGGGGATCGTCCTCCGCGTAGCCGAGGCAGTGCAGCGCAACGATGGCGTTCAGCATGGCCGGATAGATGGCGCCCAGGCCGTCGGACATCTCGAGCCGCTCCAGCATCCATTTTTCGGCGCGCCGCAATGCCAGCCGGCGCAGCGGGCGGACGCGGGAGGCCTCGGCCCAATGCGTGAGCCTGTCCATGACGAGGAAGAAGTTGCGCCATGAGACGATGGCCCTGCTGTCCAGGGCGAGCCGGAGGCTGGCGCCCGCCCGGCCTCCGACGAACAGCTCGTCGATTCCCTGTTCGGGCGCGATCCTTCTGAACGGCTTCTTGGCGTAGATGATCGCCAGCGGCACGAGAATCGAGCGCGACCAGGAGGAGATCTCGTAGATGTTGAAGTAGCACCAGCTGGGAAAAAGGACAATCTCGGGCGGAATGGCGGGCACCGCGTCGTAGTCGTACTGGCCCAGCGAGCAGAGATACATCTTCGTGAAGGTATTGCACGCCACCACGCCGCCATGCCCGAGAATCCATTCGCGGCTCCTCGCCAGCCGCGGATCGTCCGGGCCGATGCCCATCAGCTTGCAGGCGAAGTAGCATTTGACGGCGAGCGAGATGTTGCCCGGGCCCCCGGGGTAGAGGCTCCAGCTGCCCTCCGCGTTCTGGCAGCGAAGGATCTCGGCGAGCGCGCCCCGCATGCGCTCCGGCTTGCCGCTCCCGAGCAGCGTGTGCAGATAGATGTAGTCGGCCTCGAGCATCGCGTCCGCCTCGAGTTCGCCGCACCAGTAGCCCTCGGGGTGCTGAAGCGAGAGAAGGAAATCGCGCGAGCGGCCGACGGCCGACTGCACCTCCGCCGGGTCCGCGGCCGTCCGTTCGCCCTGGATTCTCGAGGCCTGTGACTCCTCGCGAAGATTTGCGGCGCAGCTTTTCGGCGCGAAACGCCCCTGCTCTTCGCCGTGCAGCCCGGGTGCGTAGCGCCTGCGCCCTGCGGTTGATTCCACCGATCAACGTCTAATCGGAAACCTCCGCACGGCAACCGATATTTCTTACGCGCCCCGCGCGATCGGCTATCGACATAATGCGAAACCCATCGTTTGTTAGCCGCCGAAGCAATGAGGCTGGTGGACACAGTCGATCGCAAGGGCGCCCTACGGCCGCCGATGGAGATTCTCGAGGCGCATCGCGTGGGAACGGCCCATCGCGCGATCAGCATCGTGGTGTGGAACGCCGACCGCACGAAAATGCTCATCACCCGCCGCGCGGCGGTGAAGGCGACCTGGCCGGGCTTCTGGAGCAACGCCGTGTGCAGCCACCCGCATCCGCAGGAGCCCTACGCCGCCGCGGCCCGCCGCCGGCTTTTCGAGGAACTTCGGATTCACGGCGCGGTCGCGCCCGCGTTCCGCATGTTCTACGGGCCCGTGCGCTGCCCCGTCTCCGGGGCGTTCGAGCACGAGCTGGACCACGTGTTCTATTCCAGTCTGCCCGAGGGCGCGTCCATACGGCCGGACCGGCTGGAAGTCTCGGACCTGCGGTGGGTGGACCAGTCGCAATTGGAGACGCTGAGGCAGACCGGCAAGGTCACCCCGTGGTTCGAGATGATCCTGGAGCGGGTGCGATGGGCGAGGTAGGGTGGGCGGGGGCGCCGCGCCCGGGATTCACTCCGCGTCCCGCCCGCCCGCGCCCCGCGCCGGAGACGGCGCTGCGATCGGGGCCTTCGCCGAGGATTCGGCGACCTGCCAGGCGACGAGCCCCGGCACGAAGATCAGCAGGTCGCGGATCCTCCGGGCGCCGGCGAGAGCCAGGCTTGTCGGCGGCGCGAGGCCGAGCGCATCGCCGATCAGCACGAACGCCCCCTCCTGCACGCCGAGGGCGCCGGGCACGAAAAACGCCGCGCTGCTGACCGCCTGGATCAGCGATTCGATCACAAACGCCTCCGCAAGGCTCACCCGCGAGCCCAGGAAGCGCAGGGCGAGATAGATCTCGAGCGACGTCGCTGCATTCTGGAGCGTCTGCCAGAGGAACAGGTACCGGAGCACCACGCCGCGGCGGCGCCAGATGGACTTGATGGACTCGTCGATCTGCGCCGACTCGCCGACAAGCGCGGTCAACTTGCCGCTGGTCATCCGGTTGAGGAGGCGCGTGACCCGCTCGAACGGGCTTGCGTGCTGGACGAAAGCGAACAGCACCAGCACGGGCGCCAGCGCCAGCGCGCCCCACGCGAGATGGCCGGCCAGGCGCAGCGCACCGGACGCCGCATGCGACAAGAGGAAGCCGATGCCGACCCATGTGAACATCAACTGGCTTATCAACGTGAGCTGCATGTCGACGACCAGGCTGGCGGC
>Ga0302325_10017844_pt1 | contig 14977 bp, 13 predicted proteins | sample Palsa_T0_2_FD_201948 | JGI IMG/M metagenome (GOLD analysis project Ga0302325, IMG submission 201948) | Peat permafrost microbial communities from Stordalen Mire near Abisko, Sweden - Palsa_T0_2 | ecosystem: Environmental > Terrestrial > Soil > Palsa > Peat permafrost | place: Sweden: Abisko... | reverse complement strand
GACTGTTCCCGTTTATCAAACGCATCTTTGCTGATGGTGGCTATGCCGGAGACAAGATGGCGCTCGTTGTCTGGCGAACAGGAGCATGGAAACTGGAGATTGTGAAGCGATCCGACATTTCCGGCTTCAAGGTCTTGCCCAAAAGATGGATTGTCGAAAGAACGTTCGCTTGGATCAGCCGCAATCGCCGCCTGGCTCGCGACTTCGAGCGCTACGCTATCACCGTCGCCGCCTTCGTCCGCCTCGCCATGATCCGCATCATGCTCAGCCGGCTTGCTGCAAACCCCTCGTCATGAATCCAACTTCCCGGATGGGCTCTAAGGAAGTCATGCGCCAATGCGAGTGGCACACGCCTCGGCAAGCGTCTCAAGATTTTCGGGCGGCCAGCCGGGCACTTCCATGCCGAGATGCAGACCCATCTGCACCAGCACTTCCTTGATCTCGTTGAGAGACTTGCGGCCGAAATTTGGCGTACGCAACATCTCGGCTTCGGTCTTCTGAACGAGATCGCCGATAAAAACGATGTTGTCGTTCTTCAGGCAGTTGGCCGAACGCACCGAAAGCTCAAGCTGGTCGACCCTATTCAAGAACACAGGGTCGAACGGGAGGTGTTCGATCGCGAGCCATTGAGGGTGGTGCCGAGGCTGCTCCCCTTCCCGCGGTCTGACGGAAGGATCATTTCGCCGGACTACGTGCTCAAACTCTACAGATTTCGTCACCTCAGAGCGCATCCCCGAGTGGAAATATGAAAGTTTGAGAACGCCCTTCGACACCTCGCGAATATACACGACGGGGAAGGCGGTGCTCTGCATCTCTCCGGGACTGAGCGAAAGCCGGACGAACTTTTCGGCCCCAAATTCCTTCAGGATGAGGCGTGGCCTAGTCTTGCGGTAGATGACGCATGGGCGCCACTCCTCAACCGCCACGCTTCGTCGACGTTGTACTTCCTCCAAACCGGCCGCGATAATCTTGCTGGACGCGGGCGAGGCATACCATGAGTTATCGGTGCATCGATGCTTCGGCCAAGGTGGGCCCAAGTTATCGAAAAATACGCGGCTCCCATATTCATTCTGATAGAAGAATACGCGGCACCCGCATACCGGACACTTCGCGTTTGGAATCGTCAGACTTCGCGGGTTGCTGACTCCAACCAACCTATCAAAAGACACGGCAAGCGGTAATGATGAGTCCTGTTCGTCACACCGAAAAACACGGGCATCGCCACCGTAGGGAGCGTTGCCGTACCAAGCGCCGCCCCATCCGCAGTCGCAGGCCGCCGAATGCTTATACCCATTACAGGGCATTGAATCCTCCCACGCCGGATTCCGAAGCGCCCTTTATCTAATCAGCGCGCGAAGCGGTGCAAGGAGATCGAATTGCGGACCAAAAGGGGTCGGCTATAGGTCAGAAGCGTCATCTCGCCCCGCCAGGTCGCTTATAACAGGACGCGGCGAAGCTTTCGGAGGCGGCGCGGATCGACCACGATCTCAGCTTCGGCTCTTGAAAGAAAAACAGCGAAAATGTGAGGCTTTGGAATTTGCGCAGAGACCAAGGTTGGCATGATATTTCGGCAGCGCTTGCCCCAAGCAAATTCCTCGGCGACGGCCTGCTCAAGGGTCCAATGAAGGCCGCGCTCTCTTTTGGCTTCGCAACCGAGCCATACCGGAACAATCGCCGGCAATTCGTTGTAAAACTCTCGCTCCGTCGGGGCCAGAAATTCAGCTAAATTCAGGTCTGTAAGCACACACCGCAAGCGCCCTGCATACATCGAACGAACAGGCCATGGCGCGTCACAGCTATTCCCCCATTCTAGAAACAGCCGAAGTGCGTCGGCGGTGCTGACTCGCTGGATCGCAAATATGAGTGCGATAGAACGATCATAAGAATCGAACAGGGCTAATTGGTCTAACAGATCGGCGACGGTTCGGCCCTGAAGCCTGTCCAGAATTTCATCTATGGAGAGCATTTCTGTTTCAACCTAACTAGGGCCTCCTTGTCTCGGGAAACCGTAGCCGGCGCGGCTGCCGAAAGCGCTCGTCACCAATGCCGCCCGTTTTAGTCTTTCCAGAAGTTTTTAAACCGATCAGGCGCCATTTCGGTGTATCTCACCGTGTGCATGATGTTTTTATGGCCCATGTAATGCTGAAGAGCACGCGTGTCATGCCCATCGTTGGCGAGCTTGTAGCCAGTTGAGTGCCGGAGCATGTGCGGGTGAATCGGAAACGGGAGCTTTGCAGCTTCCCCAATCCGAGCGACCGATTTCAAAAATCCAGCAGTCGTGGCGGGACCACCGCGCTCGGTCACAAAGACGTAACGAGATTCCATATTCTCGCGACGTAACTGACGCAGCGCTCGGATTTCCTTGCCGCTCAGGGGATGTACGTTATCGATCCCGCCCTTGGCCCGGCGGACATGCAGTCGGCCGCTGTCGAGCTCAAGCTGATCCCAGCGCAAGCCACAAACTTCCGAGGCACGGAGCCCATGCCGGTATGTGACTAGGATCATGGTGGCGTCGCGGTGCCCATGACGAGACCGCTTGCGGGCAGCTTCCTGGAGCCGCTCGATCTCCTTTTCGGTCAGATATTCCCTCGGCCGGAGCTCGGAATTGGGGGCTCTGCGGGGAACTGTCCGGTTTACGATGGTTGTGGGAGTGCGTTTGCGGGCAGATTCTGCCATTGGATTCAATCCTGGCTGGGTCATTACTGTCCGTAAAGTAGTCATTATACGGACAGTATTCAAGGATTATTGTGCGAGCTGTGCGAAAGAAAGGCGAGCTATTTCAGCCTCTCTCGCGCGGCTCGTAGGGCCTCGTCCAACTCTCGCCGGCGGTCAACTTGATACCGTCTGGTTGGTAGCCCTCCGAAATAAATAGAAGACGCTGCTCAATTGCTAAATGTCTTGCTTGCGACCAAAGACCGTCTCGAAGGAGTCGGCGGACTTGGGGTTGAATTTCGATCCTTACGTCTGCCAATTCCCGCTCTTTAGCCATCGGCTCTGAATCAGTATCGGAGGCAAGACTCAAAGCTTGTTCATAGTAGTACCGCCACTCCGTGTCTGGCCTTGGCAAGTCAATGGCTTCCCTTGGGCCAGGCTCTGGGTCGCGCCAGTAGAATTCGAGTACGTCCGAACGAAAGAAGGCGAAGGAACCAACATGCAGAGAGCAATTACGTCCGTTGACCGAAACAAGCCTTTGCGCCTGCGCTTTGGCCTTTGCTTTGTCAGCCGATGAAGGAACGGATGAGCGGCCCTTGCATTCAAAAGCAAACCAGTTGCCGCTAATGTCCTCGCCCACCAGGTCAGGGCGTGAACGCCCGAGGATGACTGGGTTTAGGGTGGGACGGAAAACGTCAAGATGCAGAAGCCAAGGCGTGAGCAGCAGGCCAGAAGCGAACACTTTGCAAAGCGTCATGCCCAAGAAATAGCTGACCATTCCCTTCTCGGTCGGGTCGAGCGCAGCAAACGAATCTGTGCGGTTGAGATAGCCGTTCCAGTCTTGCTCGACGGCCATTCGTATTAACGACAGCCGGAAGATCGCTTCGTGAAACGATGCTTCGCCGTGCCGAAAAACATGGTAAGTGCTCGGGCGACCAAGTGTGAGCGCAGCCCATAGGACCTCATCCCAAGAACTTGACAGGGTGCCCGATCGAAATGCGTAGGACGGAGGGAAGGCACGGCTGCGATAATCGATGCGCAGCGTCATTTAGCCGTCACTCCCTCGCCGCCACCGTGTCGTAGAGCCCGTAGTGGGTCAGCCCCTCGTGGCTCTCGATGCCGGTGTAGCGCAGTGAAGCATCCTCATAGCGCCGGAAGGCGAAGACGGCCTGGTTCATCTGCTCCGTATTGAACACCTTCAGGCTAACAAGCAGGTGAAAGTCCTTCACCGTAAGGCCAGTGACGGCCAGGAACAGGTCCGGCTCCAGCTTGGTGATAACATCCTGAAGTGTGTTTTCGCGAAAATCCGTGAGATACATAAATGCGGGGATGCGCGTTGCAAACTTTATCAGCTTCTCCTGCACAAGCTTACGCTTGGACTTGTACTCTTTCTCCTCGTCGGTGAGCTGCTTCTTCTGCTTTTCCGTCAGCTCGCGCTCCTTCGCCTTGTTCTTGAGCTCCTTCATCTTCTCGCTCTTGTTGATGATGGTCTCGATGATGTTGTCGCCCAGCGAGCGCCAGCCCTCGATCCGTTCCACGGCTTCCATCGCCTCGGGGTTGTCGAGGATGCGGCGCAGCGTGTCGTTATCCACGTTCACTAGCAGCGCGCTTTCCCACTTGCGCGCGAGCAGAGTAGCTGAAGTACCTGCCATCGCAATGTCGAGGATGCCGCCCGCGTCTATCTGCGTCATGTTCGCGCCGTCATAGGCAAGCACCGGCAGGAACGACACGAGTTCCCTGACGGCATTCTCCGGGTTCGACTCATTGGGTGAGAGCCCGATGCCATACTCGGAGAGCTGCCGCAGCGCGCGCGTGGGCGCAAAGTCGAACACGAAGCAGGCAGGTTTGAGAATTTCTTCTTCGTTCGGGTTGTCGCCATTCGGGTTCTTGATGGACCATGGCGACTGCACGCGGAACGCGGCCTGAAAGTAGGTCTCAGGGCTCTTCAGGTTGCGCAGCATCAGGATGGATGACCACTGCGGCACGGTCACGCCGGTGGTAAGCTTGCCGCACGAGAGCGTGATTGTCTTGGTCTCGAACCCACTCCCGATGGCCTTGCGCACCGGCGGTAGCGCGTCGAGCCCAATTCCCGCCGAGGAACCGGCCGCGACGACGACCTCGTAGTCGTGCCAGAAAGTGTTGTGTTTCTCGGCCAGCAAGTTCGCCATCGCGTGACAGGCCGCGACGTTCGGCAGAAACCAGAACGAGTGTTGCAGGTACGGCAGCAGGCGCACGTCCGAATACGGGAACGGCGGCCGCGCGCCCGTCTTGAGGCTTTCGACGGACCTTGGTGCATACTGGCCCCGGATGATGTCTAGCCACTTCTGCACGTCGCTTTTGTGCTTGAACTGCGCGCCCTTCCCCGCGCCGGTCGCAGCAAAAAACTCGTTAAGATCAAACTCGTCGAACTCGCCGGCGCTCGCGATCGCTACGAGTTCATCCGGCATTTGGTACGTTAGCAGCCGCATTTGCGGCAGCGCGCCGTAGGGATTCCACTTGTCGGAATTTTTGGAGGTGAACTCCTCCTTTGCGCGCTGCTCGTCTGTGTAAGTCCAGTTGAAAATCTGCTCTTCGATGAACTCCCCCGTAGCCAACGCCTTGAACGGCGTGCCGGAGAGGTAAAGGTAGGCTTTGGTTGTGATGGGCAGAAACTCGGTTTCCGCCTCCGAGAGCACGCCGAGGTCTTCGTTCACATCTTCCAGATCAGCGGCGTATTCGAGTTTGGTTTCTTTCTTCGCGACCGCCTCTTCTTCGCCCTCAAATAACTCCTTCGCAGTGTCGCGCCAGGCGCCGAAGTGATATTCATCGAAGACAACGAGGTCCCAATTGACCGTGTGTAGCCATTCGTTTTTGGGCTTGATGTTCCCCGCTGAGTCACGTCCGAGCAAATCTTGGAAGGAGCCGAAATAGACCAGCGGCTTTTTATTGGAAATTTGACTGGGATCGCTGTCGGAGTTGCGCGACAGGTATTGCCAACCGTCGAAGTCCGCATGACTCTCCAGGTCCGTCTGCCACGCGTCCTCCACCGCGGGCTTGAAGGTCACTACGAGCACACGCCTGGCGCCCAGCTTCTTGGCAAGCTGGTACGCGGTGAATGTCTTGCCGAAACGCATTTTCGCGTTCCAGAGAAAGCGCGGGACGGCGTGCGTGTCTTCGTTCCAGATGGAATGGAAGTAGGCGTCCGTGACCCTCACCGCTTCGGCCTGCTCTCGGCGCATCGAAAACGTCTGGTGATGCGTACCGGTGAAGCGTTGCCCTGTGCGCAGTTCGGCGAGCACGGTCTTGATGTTCTTGACCGCGCAGCGCATCCACTCCAGCTCGGTGTTCTCGAAGCCCCTCCTGACAAGCGCCGCGCGGACCTCGTGGTCGCTGAAGAGGGTGCCGTCGTCGCGCTCGGCGGATTCGTCCAGCTCGATGGTGTGGTTCTTGATGGCGGCAGTCTTGACTTGTTCGGCAACGCGCTGCTTCACGTCGCGTGCCGTCTGCCCGACTTTGAGCAAACCAGCATGTGCCTCATCGTCGATAGAGTAAGCGTAGATTCGCGGCCGGGCTTTCGGCTTCGGCGCGAGAATCTCCTCTATGGACTTACCCATCGTCCACTTCCATCGGCCGTATTAACTTCTCGATATAAGCGATCTCGTCATCTGTAAGCCCATACTTCGCGTACAGCTTTTCGTCTGTCCACGCCTTCGAGAAGTCTTGGAGTGGCACGAACGAGTAGGTCGAACGCGCGAGGTCCTGCGCAGATGACCGCACAGTGATGAGAAACCGGAAGAATCTCGTGACAACATACGAAAAGCAATTTCGCGCTTCTTTCTCAGTATCGTAAGCGCCAAGCAGTATGTAGGTCTCTGTTACCACAGACCCAGGCGGGATGACGCCGGACAGCGAGAGCACACGCCGCTGCCCGTTCTTGTCAACCTGACCGGCGTGCTCAGATGACGACTTAGATGTGAAGACTTTCCATTTATCAATCAGATCCTTGCCGGCTGTTACTTCGGATCTGGACGTCCACGCCCGGCCTCCACTTTGCAGCACAAGCACGTCGTGCTTAGACGATCTCTTCTCCGATCCTCGAAAAAAAGTCCGTAATCCAAATGGCTTCTGCGAACTGACCTGTTTTTCGAAGCGCTTCGGATCGGTGGACTTCTCCTCTTACCCAAGAGTTTCAATGCCAGCTACGGGGATTTGCCTTATCATGAGAAGCGCGAGCATTATCTCGGCCAGGGCGGGAATCTGCTGGCGCGCACCCTTCATGAGTCCACTTACGCGCACAATCCAGGCTTCAAACGCTTCATTGAAGAGAGCGGACTACCATTCCAGCCTCATGCCGAGTTCAAAAAAGCGGATCTCGACGCCCGACAGAAGCTTTATCAGCAGTTGGCCGAACTTATTTGGAATCCCGGTCGACTTGCCGCGGAGGCAGCGGCTTAATAAGGCAGTCGGAGATAAGGCGGCAAGAATGTGCCAGTTCCATCAGATTTAACCGTGGCGTGCTACATGGTCGCTACGTCGATTTCCTATTCGGCGGTCTGACCAACTCCATGTGACTCACACGAAGAGCAGCCGCAATTTCGTAGAGGGTAATGATCGTAGGATTACGTTTTCCCTGCTCAAGGCCGCTAAGGTATTGCTGACTGAATCCTGAAATGTCGGCAAACTCTTCTTGCGTCAGACCATTCTTCTGTCTGATTCTTCTTACGTTTCGCCCAACCAGTTTGCGCATGTCCATGCGCAAAGGTCAGCGGATTACATACTCAAAGTTTATCAACTATATTATGTACGATACTGGTTTAACTTTTCGTGCTCCCAAGAGCGCGTGAGGGCCTCAATGAATTCTCACCTGTCGAGCCATCAGTATAGAAAATTGGCTGAGGGGCTTCTTGAGCAAGCGGTCCATGCACCAAAGGTGCAGAGCCAAGATTTCATAAGGACCGCGATCGACTATCTCGCCTACGCTAGGGCACAGGACGAGCACCCCCCCGCAACGACGAAACCCGATCCGCCGGAAACGAAGACTCCAGACGATGCCGGAGATCAATATCGGCAAATACGCCAACTCATTAAACAAGCGCTTGAGGTGGCGACGCCGGATGGACTCGAGAAATTCTTGAATTTCACCACGGGTTTTCGGCGGCTATCAATTTGGAATGCTCGCATGGCTTATATTCAGCGGCCCGGTGCGCGCGTTCTTGCTACAGAACATGAATGGAAAGCCAAGAAGCGTTTCGTGCAGCCGGATGCGGTACCGATCATTATCTTGTGGCCTTTCTCACCAATCCGCTACGTCTACGAGCTGGAAGATACCGGGCCCCTTATCGACCGTGAGGCAGTCCGAGACCCGTTTGCCGTAAAAGGCGAGCTCGACCCAAAAGTTTTATCTACCTTGATCTCGGGCCTAAACAAACAAAAGCGCTTCAAGATTAAGGTTGAGCCCCGGCGCCAAGGTTCTTCGCAAGCGGGGACCGCTGCAACGCAAGGGACATTACCGATTGGTCCTTCGCTCGACGGCGGGAACCGGATTGGTGAGTTCGCTCAGGAGAACGCGGCGAGTAGCTTTCGCCCTCGTATTGGTCGTATCCCCGCATACCGAATTACCGTCAACGATCGATTGGGACCAAAAGAGCGCTTCGTCACGATTGCACACGAACTGGGACATATTTTCTGTGGTCACCTCGGCGCATGTGCTCCTGGGATTGCTAACGACGAGGAAAGTGGCTGGAAGGATAGAACTGCACTGGGCAAGCACGAGAAGGAAGTTGAAGCCGAGGCCGTCGCCCATTTGGTAGGCGCCAGGGCCGGCGTCATTGCCGCCTCGGCGGAATATCTTAAGGCTCACGCATCCCGAGCGGACATTGCCAAGATTGACATGGATCTTGTTGTTCGTGCCGCGGCGCGGATCGAACGATTAGCGAAAATCCATTATGGTTCGATGAAGTTTTAGGCGCTCGAAAAAGCGGGAGGATGATTGTGAGTTACCCAGACAGCGCATTGCTGACGAACCGATTTGACGAGGCGTTCCATTACGCGCACCAACTCCATCGCACCCAGATGCGCAAGGGCACGCCTATACCGTACATCTCGCATTTGATGACTGTGGCAGCTTTGGTCATCGAACATGGCGGCAACGAAGATCAGGCGATTGCCGGGCTTCTACATGATGCAGCCGAGGATCAGGGTGGCGCAGAAACACTTGAAGTCATCAGGAGGCAGTTCGGCGATGCGGTGGCCGAAATCGTTTCCGATTGCACAGATGCCTGGACCGAGCCGAAGCCAGCCTGGCGGCCGCGCAAAGAAGCCTATCTGGCTCACTTACCGGGGAAACCCCAGCGTTCTTTGCTCGTCTCGCTTGCTGACAAAGTCCATAATGCTGAAGCCATTCTCTTTGATTATCGCGTCCTAGGCGATCCACTCTGGCAGCGGTTCAACGGCGGTAAAGAAGGCACGCGCTGGTATTACGGCTCTCTGGCTGAAGGGTTCTCCCGAGCATTACCTGGCCGACTGTCCGATCGGCTCTCGCGTGCGGTGACAGCTTTCTCGGCTTGAACAGATGCCTGCGTTCGCGCGCTATGTCGGGATCGACTATTCGGGCGCTCAGACCCCAACGGCGAGCTTGAAGGGGCTTCGCGTCTATTTGGCAAACGGCGATGCGCCGCCCGCAGAGGTTTTGCCGCCGCCATCGCCGCGCAAATACTGGACAAGGCGCGGCATCGCGGAATGGATGGTCAAGCAACTCGCTGAGGGTACACCGACGCTGGTCGGCATCGACCATGGCTTCTCATTTCCACTGCGCTACTTCGAGGTGCACGGCCTCCAGCCCGACTGGCCAACATTCCTCGACGATTTCCAGCGGCATTGGCCGACCGATGAGGACATCTACGTCGATTTTGTTCGCGACGGCATACGCGGCAACGGCGCTGCTCGAATGGGCAATTCGCGGTGGCGGCGATTAACCGAAGAGCGCGCAGGCGGTGCCAAATCGGTATTTCATTTCGACGTGCAGGGGTCTGTGGCGAAATCCACCCATGCAGGGATTCCCTGGCTGCGCTACATCCGCCAACAGCTAGGCAAGCGCGTACATTTCTGGCCATTCGATGGCTGGGACATCCCGGCTGGGCGTTCAGCCATCGCCGAGGTCTATCCGGCGCGATGGAGCCGCAGTTTCGCCCGCGCGGACCGGTTAGCGGACCAACACGATGCTTTCAGCATTGCCGCATGGCTCTCCAGCGCCGACCAGGACGACAGCTTGGCCGCGTTCTTCAAACCAAATCTGACGCCGCCTGAATGCACAGTGGCGCAGCTTGAGGGGTGGATATTGGGTGTGGCGTAAAAACTAGGGCTATGTAGAAATTACTGTACACGGCGACATGGAATTTCACACGCTGGCGGGCCTCCAGGGCCGGCTATTCCTTGGATCACCGAGACTTAGCGCAATCTCTTCCACAGATTCCGCGGACAGGGGCTTTCGGCGATTTCAGTGATGTGTATTGTTTTACTGATGATTCGCGCGCCGGGGGACTGGGACCAGGTTGAGACTTGGGACAGGGGTGGGGGCGCGAGAATCCCGATCGCGGCATCTGAGCCGTATTAACACCATTAGGTCTAGCACACTTTCCCGCGGTCAATGACCGTCAAGGGATAAAGCGGTCGATCGCATTGAGCGCTTCTCTTTGCCGTAGTCATGACCTCACCGAGATGAAAAGCATGTCCCGACAAAAGCTGCACTGCCCAGATTCCCCGACACATCCTCAATCGCCGACCAACGGCAAAGCGCCGCGGGAGACGGCTTCGGTGTTCGCCTGGTACAGCTTCATGGCCGAGAAATTGGGCGCCACGTCGAAGGATGCTGGAGTTCTGACCGAGAATGTCATCACCGCCATTGAGCTTAACCCGCTACGGGCAGCAAAATTTCCTGAGTTGTTTTCGTTCCTTCATAACCGTTGGTGCCACTTCAGTCAAAAAAGAAAATTGCTTGACCAGTGGCTCACGAAGATGTTGCGGGATCCACTATACTGGCCGACTCGTCTACCGCTACGCGGCAGTCGAGTTGGCGACCAAATCCTCAAGGCTCTCCGTACTGGACAGAAAACTGACGTTCAAATCGTCCGCGCATTCCCCAAGAGCGCCAAGATGACGCCAACGAAACTCAATCCAACAATCGGATTGGCGATCAAGGCGGGAAAGATCATGCGAGTGGGTTGGGGCGAATATGCGCTGCCGGAGTCAGGCCTGCCGGCCTACATTTCCCCAAATCGTCTGCTCGTAGATTTGGTGACTGGCGCACCGGATTATCCGCCGGCGGAAGGAGCGCTAGTAGCCACGATGCGCTCAAGAGGCCACACCGACGATGGGACGTATCATTCCCTTAAATGGTTGCGAGAGTGTGGCATCTTTGCGCCAAAGCGTAATGGACGTGTCGAGCTGTCTGCGGAGAGCTTAGCCAAGAAAGAACGAAACGAAGAGCTTCGTGACGGCCGCGGCATGGTGTTATGGGGGCCGCCTCTCGTGGTACCGACGGAAGTGGCAACCTGGGAGTGTCGTCTCAATGAGGCATGCCGGCGTGACGGCACGCCGCTTGAGCTCGGCAATGCTGTGACTCTCCGTGCCGATCGACCGCGTGTCGATCCTTCCAAGCGAGCGGCGGAAGTTAGCAGGTTAGCGTCGCTGCCCGAGAAGCAATACGCGGAGGAGCGCGAGAGCGTCGCCAAGGCTTGGGGCTTGGACGACGTTGGAATGCTTGACCTGATGGTCGTGCCAGCGCGTAAGCAGCGCAAACGTGTCCCGCGGCAGCCGGTGACCTCGTTTGCACAGCATAGGACGATGAAGCTTGCCGCGCTTGAACCTTGTGTGCAGGCTTATTTGAAGCGTATCGAGGAAAATCCGGATGGTGCGTCGGAAGCGCGGGCCATTTTGGAAAAGAAGATGAAAGCCGACTTCGCAGTGTTCAGGGACGAGGCTCGCTCTTGCCGGGCAAAAGCAATCGAGCATTACAACTCAGTCCATCCCGGCAATCCGTGTAAGTGGGACAAATCCGGCCTTAAATCAGGCGGATAAAAATATGCAATATCAATAGCTTAAATCGGGCGGCTATTCGGGCGGATAAAGTTTTTGCCGCCCTGTTTTTCGAGGCTGCCAAGTGTGCACATTAACTAACCCATCGGACCGAGCGATTCGTATTTGCGTTGCCTCGGTCGTGGTGGGTCCATGTCCGAGCTACGTCCCAACGAACCCTCTCTTGCGACCACCGGAGCCAGTGTAGGTGCTGCGGGTAAGGCCGCGGCTGAGGAACGCGGAGCGCCGCAGGTGCGGCCCGATCTCGATCTTGGGACTATCGATCGGCTCACCGGCGGCAGGCTGGGCGTGCGTGACGTGCCGTGCCCCCTCTGCGGTCCAGCTCGCCAGAAGCCGACAAAGCAGCGCAAACCCGTATTGCGCGTCTGGCGCAGCGATGCCGGCTTCGCCACCTATCATTGTGCGCGTTGCGGCGAGCACGGTCATCTTCGCGATGGTTCGGCAGTGCGGCGGCTTGATCCCGCGGCGGTCGAACGTGCTCGAAGGGAGGCAGCCGAACGAGAGCGCGTTACTGCGGCCGGCCGACTAACAAAGGCTCGATGGTTGTGGTCAATGCGGCGCCCACTCGTCGGTTCGGACGCGGAAACGTATCTGCGTGAGGACCGCGGATATTCTGGTCAGGTCCCGCCGCCGCTGCCGGCAACGCTAGGCTTTCTTCCCGCGCGGGGCGATCACGGACCCGCAATGATTGCTGCATTCGGGTTGCCACATGAGCCTGAGCCCAGACGGTTGGAAATTGCCGATGACGCTGTGCTCGGTGTGCACATCACCCGGCTTGCACCGAACGGCATGGGGAAAGCGGGAACTGACGCTGACAAGATCATGATCGGCATGTCGGTCGGCTCGCCGATCGTTCTCGCGCCGGCAAACGACTTACTCGGCATTGCAATCACCGAAGGCATAGAAGATGCGCTTTCTGTGCACCTTGCGACTGGGCTCGGCGCATGGGCAGCCGGATCCGCTTCGCGGCTACCTGCTCTAATTGATGCGGTCCCCAGCTATATCGAAAGCGTCACGATCGTAGTTGACGACGATGAGAACGGACGTCGTTACGCCGACGAGCTCACCGCCGGACTGTTCAGGCGAGGCCTACACGTCAGGCATGCACTGCCCGCCAATGGTGTCCAGCAAAAGAGGCCGGCCGCATGAGACCCCCAGACGCGAACGACGTACTACGGCGACACGGTCCGGAGACTCTACGCAAGGTCATCGACGGGGCTGCGACTATGAACGGGGCGGCCCTCGGTGATGCGCGGTTTCGGACGGACGACTACAGGCTTCCGCGTTTCAAGCTTGTCCGGTTCCAAGCCGTACTACTGGGCACCTCTGCCGCATATCTCGTCAAAGGAATTATCCCGCACACGGGCCTGACAGTGGTCTGGGGACCACCGAAATGCGGCAAGTCATTTTGGGTGTTCGACCTTGCCATGCACGTCGCACTCGGCATCCCATACCGCGGGCGCCGAGTGCAACAAGGTACCGTCGTCTATCTCGCCCTGGAGGGCGGTCACGGCTTTCGCGCGCGCGTTGAAGCGTACCGTCGCACGCACGACATCAAGGATGCCCCTTTTTACTTGGTCACCGACAGAACCAGCCTGGTCCAGGATCATGCCGGCCTCATTGCCGACATTAGGAGGCAGATCGGCAAGACATTGCCCGCTATGGTCGTCATCGACACGCTCAACCGCTCCCTTGCAGGCTCGGAAAGCAAGGACGAGGACATGGCGGCATACATTCGCGCCGCCGACGCAATCCGCGAGGCGTTCGATTGCGCCGTGGTGATCGTGCACCATTGTGGCGTGGACGGTACGCGACCCCGTGGTCACACGTCCCTGACCGGGGCTGCCGATGCGCAGCTCGCTGTCTCACGAGACGCCGCCAATAATATCGCGGTGACCGTTGAGTGGATGAAGGATGGCCCCGAGGGCGACATCATCGCAAGCCGGCTCGTGCAGGTTGACCTTGGAACCGATGCAGACGGCGAGCCCGTCAATTCACTCGTGATCGTGCCGGCCGAAGGCGACATCGGACAGGCAACGCAGGAAAGGAAGGTCAGGGGCGCCCAAAAGATAGCGCTCGACCTGCTCCGTAAGGCGATTGACGAAGCCGGTTCCCTGCCACCGGCGAGCAATCACATACCGCCGAATACCCGGACAATTTTAGTCGAGACGTGGCGCACCTACGCCTACCAGGGAACGATCACCGAAAGCGACAAGCCGGACAGTCGCCAGAAGGCCTTTGTCCGGGCTGTGAAGCAACTGCAAGCCGCAAATTTGGTCGGAGTTTGGGGAGAATTCGCGTGGATCATCTGAGCGCCGGACATACCAGACAATGGCCGGACATTGGGAGTTTTGTCTGGGACGCTCTGCCCGGACAGGACAGGACACCCCCTTATAAGGGTGTCCGAGTGTCCGGCGTCGAGGCCTTCACGCAAGATTGTCGACTGGGGCCGGTCCATCATGGAGTTTCGCATCGGCTGGTCAGGTCGAAGGTATCGCTGCGAGGAAAGGCCCACCTAACACACAACGGTGGATCATGACCGCGAACCTACTCACAGTGGGCCAAGCCTGCGAGGCGTTGCCGTCAAAGCCCAGCGAGCGCTGGCTCAACGATTTCCTGCGGAAAACCAAGTTCGATCCCCAGGGGCGCCCGTTGTACCGGATCGCCGGCCGCGCGAAGCTTGTTTATCTGGACCGACTTATTGAGGCCCTGCCATGCCCCTCCGACTCATCCCGCCCCGCAAAGGCAAAAGCCCGAACTGGACAATCCGGGGGGCGTATCTCGGCGTCCGAATTAATAAGAGCAGCGGAGCTAACAAACGACCCGTCGCTCTTACCGTCATGCGCGGACTCGAGCGCGCGATCGAGACCGGTGAATACCCGCCGCGAGTTGGTCCTGGTCAAGGGGGCGAACGTTCTTGACCGCGGCGGTCGCCTACATGGAAGCCGGCCGGAGCCCGCGGTACGTCGCGCAGCTCATCAAGCACTTCGGCCCGATGCTCATTACCGAGATCGACCAGACCGCGATCGACGAAGCAGCGGTCAAGCTCTTTCCGAACGTCACGCCCGGCACCCGCAACGCCGGGATCTACACCCCGATGTCCGCCATTATCCGGCACAGCGGCATAGAGATTAAGCTTCGGCGCCCCAAAGGCGCCAAGGGCCGCGTCGTAACCGACTGGATCAGACCTGATGACGCCAAGGGCATTGTGCAGGCGGCCGACGGATTCGACAAGGAGTTTGGGCTCTTGCTG
>Ga0302325_10017843_pt1 | contig 14977 bp, 13 predicted proteins | sample Palsa_T0_2_FD_201948 | JGI IMG/M metagenome (GOLD analysis project Ga0302325, IMG submission 201948) | Peat permafrost microbial communities from Stordalen Mire near Abisko, Sweden - Palsa_T0_2 | ecosystem: Environmental > Terrestrial > Soil > Palsa > Peat permafrost | place: Sweden: Abisko... | reverse complement strand
AGCAGATCTTTGCGCGCGCCCTTGACGTCCTCGAGTTGGGTGGACAGGAAGTTGCAGCGCTCTTCCAGCGCGGCGAACTCCTCCAGCGCCAGCGGGTTGACCCGGCCCAACTCGGCCAGCTCTCGTTCGGCGCGTTTGGCGCGACGTTCCTGGGTGGGCCGGTCGAACGAAAGCGGGGCCGGCGCCGTCACCTGCTCGCCGCGCTCGCGGGCCTGCTCGTATTCGGCCATCTCCAGCTCGGTCGGCGGCAGCGACACCTGCGGGCCATATTCGGCGACCAGGACGTCGGGCGCCATGCCGAATTGTTCGAGCACCATTTGCTCGAGTTGCTCGATGCGCAACGCCGCTTGGGCTTTGGCCACCTCGTCGCGGTGTAGCGATTCGGTCAGCGTGCCGATCCGGGTGCCCAGCGTGTTGACCTCGTCGCGGACCGCGGCCATCGCCACCGACCGCTGCTGGCGCTCGGCGGCCAGCACGTCGCGGTGTTGCGACGCGGCCCCGACCACTTGACCCACTCGGGCGGCCAGCTGCCGTCCGGCGTCGGCAACCGCGGCGGCCACCGCGGCCGCGTGCTGGCGCGCGGCGCGGGCCTGCTGGGCACGCACCCTGGCCTCCCGCTCCACGGCGGCAGCACGGCGCAGCGAATCCGCCTTTCCGCGAACGGCGTTGGCGCGTTCTTCGGCGGTCCGCACCGCCAACCGGGCTTCCACCTCGACACCGCGGGCGGCCTCAGCGGCGGCCGCGATCTGCTGCCGGGCCTCCCCTGGACTGGGCTCGGCCGTGACGTGTTGGGTTTGTTCGACGTTGCTCAGCCGGGTCTCGAGTTCGCCGAGCTCACCGAGGGTCTCAGCACGCCCGGTCTCCAACTCCTCGCGTTGGCGCATCAGCCTGCGCCACTCCTCGTCGGCGGCGCGGGCGTCCTGACCCAGTCGCCCGAGCTGCTCGTAGATCGCCGAGATGGCCGCGTCGGACTCGTTGAGCGCAGCCAAAGCCTGCTCGGCAGAGTCCTGGCGAGCGGCCTGCTCGCTCATCGCCCCGGACAACGCCGCGACGAGCTCGCCGGTTTGCGTCTCGGCTGCGGTGAGCTGGGCACGCGCCTTGGCGATTTCGGAGGTGATCTCCAGCGTGGAGGGTTTACGGTCCGAACCGCCACTGACCCAGCCGGCCCCCACCAGATCGCCGTCGCGGGTGACCGCGCGCAATCGCGGCTGCGCCGCAACGAGATTCATCGCCTCACTCAGCCCGCCGACCACAGCGACGCCGGAAAGCATGGCCACCAGCGCGCCGCGCAACCGGGTCGGCACCTCGACGAGGTCCAGCGCCCAGCGCGCGCCGTCGGGCAGCGCGCCAACCGGCGCCGGATCGTGTGCGGGCCAGTCGCTCAGCACAATGGCCGCCCGGCCGCCGTCGGCCTGTTTCAGCGCGCTCACCGCATCTGCCGCCGCGGTGAAGCTGTCGGCTGCCAGCGCGTCGGCGGCAGCACCGAGCACCGCGGCCAAGGCGGCCTCATAACCCGACTGCACTTTGACAAGTTTTGCGACCGAGCCGAAAATACCCGCGCTGCTTCGGTTTTGAGTGAGCCAGGCAGCGCCGTCTTTGCGCTCCAGGCCCACCGACAAGGCATCGATGCGGGCCCGCAGGGAAGCCACTTGACGTTCGGCGCCACGCTCAGCGGATTGCAGTTCGGCGACCCGCTCGTCAGCCTGCCGCAACGCGGCGATCGTCCGGTCGTGATGCTCGTCGAGTCCGACCTCGCCTTGGTCGAGCTCACCGACCCGCCCCTGCACGGTTTCGAACTCGGCCTTGGCCTGCTGGGCACGCGCAGCGGCTTCTTCGATGCGCTCCGACAGCTTGGCCACGCCGTCGTCGATCGACTCCACCCGTGCCCGCATGGTCTCCACTTGGCCGGCCAGTCGCGCCAAGCCTTCGCGGCGGTCGGCCTCGGCCTGCACCGCCGCCACGTGGGCCTGTTCGGCTTCGGTGGCGGCTCGTTCACGGTCGGCAAGCTCCGCGCGGGCGGCGTCAAGCCGGGTGCGGGTAGCGGCCAGCTCACCGAGCAGCTGCTGCTCGGCGGCGGCGACTTCGGCGGCCTCGGCCTCTAACTCGTCGGGGTCGGGGCCACCGGTCGACGTGGTCTCGACATCCAGATGCTGTGCACGCTCGCTGGCGATGCGCACGGTCGCTCCGACCCGTTCGGCCAGGGCGGACAACCGAAACCAGGTCTGCTGGGCGGATTCCGCGCGCTCGGACAATGCCGTCAACGCCGTCTCGTGGGCGGCCAGTTCCCCGGACGCCAACGTCATCCGGGCCGAGGCTTCGTCGTGCTCGCGACGCAGCGTCGCCTCGACCTGGTTGGTGTTGTTTAGCTCGCCCTGGCGAGTGACCACGTCGTCGGCCGCCAGCCGCAGTCGGGCATCACGCAGATCGGCTTGGATGGTTTGGGCCCGCCGGGCCACTTCAGCCTGGCGGCCAAGCGGTTTGAGCTGCCGGCGCAGCTCGGTGGTCAGGTCGGTCAACCGGGCCAGGTTCGCCGACATCGACTCGAGCTTGCGGACGGCTTTTTCTTTGCGCTTGCGGTGTTTGAGCACACCGGCGGCTTCCTCGATGAACGCTCGACGATCTTCCGGCCGGGATTCCAGGATTTCGTTGAGCTTGCCCTGTCCGACGATCACGTGCATTTCGCGGCCGATGCCGGAGTCGCTCAGCAGCTCCTGGACATCCATCAAACGGCAAGTGCTGCCATTGATTTCGTACTCGCTGGCTCCGTCGCGGAACATCCGCCGGGTGATCGACACCTCGGAGTATTCGATCGGCAACGCATTGTCGGAGTTGTCGATGGTGACGGTGACCTCGGCGCGCCCAAGCGGAGCGCGAGACGAGGTGCCGGCGAAGATGACGTCCTCCATCTTGCCGCCGCGCAACGTCTTGGCGCCCTGCTCCCCCATCACCCAGGCCAGCGCGTCGACCACGTTGGACTTGCCCGACCCGTTGGGGCCGACCACTGCGGTGATTCCAGGCTCAAACCGCAGAGTCGTCGGCGAGGCGAAGGACTTGAAGCCCTTCAGCGTCAGGCTCTTGAGGTACACGGCGAGCCAGACTACCGCTCGGTGAAGCCGCTGATGGCTTCGCCGCGCGGCGACCAGTCGACCACAACTGTGTCGACGTGGCCTGGTGTTTTTCCGCCCTGCAACAGCAGCAACAGCCGTTCACAGGCGTCACGCGAACCTTGTGCGACCACCATCACCCGGCCGTCGGGACGGTTGGCGGCGTAGCCGGTCAGGCCCAACTCCAACGCGCGCGAGCGGGTCCACCATCGGAAGCCGACGCCTTGCACTCGGCCATGCACCCATGCGGTGAGCCGGACGTCAACGTCCGACATCGACGACCTGGAAGTTGACTTTCGTTCCTGATTTCAGCGTCCGCCCTACCGTGCACACCTGGTCGACGGCGCGCTGGACCACGGTGAGGACGCGGTCCTTCTCGGCGTCATCCAAACCCGACAGGTCGACTTCGAGCGCCTCCTCAAGCAGCGGGTAGACCTCTTGGTCACGGTCGGCGTCGCCGGACACCCGCACGGTCGCCTGATAGTCGTCGCCGAGCCGGCGGGCCAACGGCGAGTCAGTGGACATACCGCTGCAGGCGGCGAGCGCGATCTTCATCAGCTCGCCCGGCGTGAATACCCCATCGACGTCTTCGGAGCCGACGAGCACCTCCGCGCCCCGCGAGCTATGGCCGACGTAGCGGCGCACCCCCGTGCGTTCGACCCACAGATCTGTCATGGTTCATTTCTACCGTGCGTGACGGTGTCAGCCGGCACTCTCAAGCTCCGCGGCCGCGGCTGACAGCGGGGGCAATAGAACGACGAGCGGTTCATGAACTTCTCCCGGCGAATGACCGCGCCGCAGCGCTTGCACGGCCTCCCTTCGCGGCCATAGACATTCAGCGATCGGTCGAAGTAGCCGGACTGGCCGTTGACGTTGACGTACAGCGAGTCGAACGATGTACCACCCTGCGCCAGCGCGTCGCGCATCACCTCTGCGGCGGCTTCCAGCACCGTCGTCAGCTGCTTGCGGGTCAGCACCTCGGCCAGCCGAGCGCCGTTGACCTTCGCCCGCCACAGTGCCTCGTCGGCATAGATGTTACCGATTCCCGACACCACGGTCTGGTCGAGCAGCTGGCGTTTGATCTCAGAATGCTTGCGCCGCAACACCTTCACCACCGCGTCGATGTCGAAGCGCGGGTCCAGCGGATCGCGTGCCACGTGCGCGACAGGCACCGGAACCACACTGCCGTCGACGGTGACCAGATCGGCCAACAGCCAGCCCCCGAACGTCCGCTGATCGACGAAGCTCAGCGTGGTGCCGTCGTCGAGGAGCGCGGCGATGCGCAGATGACCGACGTTGGGGACGTCTCCGAGCAGCATCTGTCCGCTCATGCCGAGGTGCACGACGAGCGCCTGATCGTCGCCGCTCGGGCCGTCCAGGGTGAGCCACAGATACTTGCCGCGTCGGTCGCTGTCGATGATCCGGGCGTCCAGCAGCCGCGCGGTCAGGTCGGCAGGGCCGGCCTCGTGGCGGCGGACGGCGCGGGGGTGGTGCACTCGCACGGCGGTGATGGTCTTGCCCACTACGTGGGCCTGCAATCCGCGCCGCACCACCTCAACCTCGGGTAGTTCGGGCATCTAGCCGGCGGTTTCCCCGGGTACGGCGCCGTCGAGCTGGTCCAACGCCTGGCACGCCATTTCGGCGGCCTTCTGCTCGGCTTCTTTCTTGGTCCGACCGGTTCCGGACCCATAACCGGTCTCCATCACGACGACCACCGCGGTGAATTCTCGCTGATGATCGGGCCCGGTCGAAGTGACCTGATAGGACACCGCCCCGAGGCCGCGGGCCGCAGTCAATTCCTGCAGGCTCGTCTTCCAATCCAAAAGACCACCGGCGTTCAGCAATTCACTGAACAAGCGCAGAATCACCTTCCGGGCGGCTTCGATGCCGTGGTGCAGATAGATCGCGCCGAGCAGCGACTCCAGGCTGTCCGCGAGGATGCTGGATTTATCGGTCCCGCCAGATTTCAGCTCGCCGCGCCCCAATAGCAGGTGCGCGCCAAGCCCGTCGTCGGTCAGCGAACGCGCAACGTCGGCCAGCGCATGCGTATTGACCACGCCCGCACGCATTTTCGCCAGATCGCTCTCCGGGCGTTCGGGGTGCCGGTGGAACAGTTCGTCGGTCACGGTCAGACCCAGCACGGCGTCACCGAGAAATTCCAGGCGTTCGTTGGTCGGCAGACCGCCGTGTTCGTAGGCGTAGCTGCGGTGGGTCAGCGCCAGCGTCAGCAACTGGTCGGGCAGATCGACCCCAAGCGCGTCAAGCAGATCACTCATCGCCGGCTCCGTCTTGATCGGAGCCCAGCATCGTCGCGAGTTTGGCCCAGCGCGGGTCGATGTCGTCGTGGTCATGGTCAGGCTCAGCGGTCGCGAGCGCGACACCGCACTTAGGACACAGCCCCGGGCAGTCGGTTCGGCACACCGGCGAGAACGGCAGCTCCAAGCCAACCGCGTCCACGATCGGTTGTCGCAGGTCGACGAAGTCGTTGATTACCCGGCCGACCTCGTCCTCCTCGGTGGTCGCTTCGGTGAGGCTGTCCGGATAGGCGAACAGCTCGGTCAAATCGACGTCAATGCGCTCGGTGAACGGCGTCAGGCAGCGTGAACATTCGCCCGTGATCGGTGCCGACAGCGTCCCGCTGACCAGGACGCCTTCCGACACCGACTCAACCCGAAGGTCGAGGTCCAACGGTGCGCCGGGTGCAATTCCGGTCATCTCCAGGCCGATGCGCGCGGGGCTGGCCACCGTGTCGTGCATGGCAAATATCGATCCCGGGCGTCGTCCCAACCGTGCGATGTTGACGACGAGCGGCGAACCCGGGTCCGGATGTGCCGTGTGGTGGTGCTTCCGGGCCATGTCCGCAATTCTACGGGCGGGCTACCAGCTTCCTCGCCCGCTGGTAGGTGTGCTACCGCTGCGCGTAGTCGTGTACGCCGGCCGCCGTGCGCAGTTGATGGCGGCCACGGTTGACCGAGCGCAGTGTGGTGTTGAGGTGCTCCTCGAACTCGGCGAGCTTGCTGTCGACGTAGATGTCGCATTCGCCGCGCAGCCGATCAGCCTCCACGTGGGCGGCGTCGATCAGCCGGGCCGACTCGGCGTTGGCCGACTGCACGACTTCGGTCTGCGACACCAGGCGCTGCTGTTCCTTGATGCCCTCTTGGACGGCCTTCTCGTAGGAGATGTTGCCGTTCTCGACGAGCCGGTCGGCTTCGGACTTGGCCCGGCCGGTAGTGGCCTCGAATTCGCGTTTCGCTGCCGCGGCGATGCGAGTCGACTCCTCGCGCGCCTCGCCAACCATCCGTTCGCTGTGCTGACGTGCCTCCCCGACCATCCGGTCGGCCTGCGCCTTGGCGTCGGCCAGGATCCGGTCGGCCTCCGAGCGGGCGTGATTGAGCAGCGAATCCGACTCGGTGGTCGCGGACGACATCACGGAGTCCACGTGCGTCTTGGCTTCGTGCAGCAGCGAGTCGCGGGCGTCCAGCACATCCTGGGCGTCGTCGAGCTCGCCGGGAATTGCGTCCTTGATGTCGTCGATCAGTTCGAGCACGTCGCCACGAGGCACGACACAGCCCGCCGTCATCGGCACGCCGCGCGCTTCCTCGACAATGGCGCCCAGCTCGTCGAGCGCCTCAAAAACTCGGTACACGGCAACACCCTCCCGGCATCGTTGTTGTTACCAGTGTGCCTGGTGTTGCTTCTGTGACTGCGTTGCCAGGCTCGGTGTGTCGGCTTTAGGTCGCAGATCTGACCCAATTACCTGCACACTTGACGTAATTATGTAGGTTCTCGCGTTGCCGCGGCAACGCTGGACCGGCGCAAAAACGCACTCGGACCCGACGGTGGACGATCTGGAATACCCCCTGGGGGTATTCCGTTGGAGGAGCCATGGCACACGAAGCGGCACATGCGGTGGAACACGCGTTAGCTCTGTCAGGGTCGATGACCTGGGAGATCCTGTGGGCCCTGATCCTGGGTTTCACCCTGTCCGCGGTGGTGCAAGCCGTGGTGCGCCGGTCGACGATCGTGGCGCTGCTCGGCGACGACCGGCCCCGCACGCTGGCAATCGCGGCAGGCCTGGGGGCCGCTTCCTCGTCGTGCTCGTACGCAGCGGTGGCCCTGGCCCGGTCGTTGTTTCGCAAGGGCGCGAACTTTACCGCGGCTATGGCCTTCGAAATCGGCTCGACGAACCTGGTGGTGGAGTTGGGCATCATCCTGGCCCTGCTCATGGGTTGGCAGTTCACCGCGGCGGAATTCGTCGGCGGCCCACTGATGATCGTGGCACTTGCGGTGTTGTTCCGGCTGTTCGTGCGTACTCGGCTCGTCGATGCCGCTCGCCGGGAGGCCGATCGCGGGTTGGCCGGCTCGATGGAAGGTCATGCCGCCATGGACATGTCGGTCCAACGCGAAGGCTCGTTTTGGCAGCGACTGCTGTCACGGGAAGGCTTTACCTCCGTCGCGCATGTGTTCGTCATGGAGTGGGCGGCGATTCTTCGCGACCTGGTGGTGGGGTTGTTGATCGCGGGCGCCATCGCGGCCTGGGTGCCCGAATCGTTCTGGCAACACTTCTTTTTCGCTGATCACCCGGTGCTATCCGCGTTTTGGGGACCGATCGTGGGCCCCATCGTGGCGATCGTCTCCTTCGTCTGCTCGATCGGTAACGTGCCACTGGCCGCGGTGCTATGGAACGGCGGCATCAGCTTTGGTGGCGTCGTCGCGTTCATCTTCGCCGACCTGCTCATCCTGCCGATCCTGAACATCTACCGGAAGTACTACGGCACCAAGATGATGCTGACGTTGCTGGGCACGTTCTATGCCGCGATGGTCACGGCCGGCTACATCGTCGAATTTTTGTTCGGCGCAGCAGGTCTCATCCCGTCACAGCGCAACGCCACGGTGATGGAAGCGGGCATCTCCTGGAACTACACCACTTGGCTGAATATCGCCTTCCTCGTGCTGGCGGCGGTGCTCAGCGTCCGGTTCGTCAAGACGGGCGGCCTCCCGATGCTGCGCGCGATGGGCGGCTCCCCCGACGCCCAAGACGACCACAGCCACCACAACTGCTGAACTCAGATTGGGCTCGACCCGCGGGTCCGCTCACGCATGGAGCTTTACCGGGCATGGGAACCCGGCAACGCTTCCGGTTAGCGGGGACAAGCTCGCCGCTTCGTAAAGTGCTGCCCGCGAGGCTAATTGAGCATCAGCCCGCGCCGTCGCTCGGGGCGCATACCGAGCTGTTCTCAGGTGACGGGTTGCCGGCGCGGTAGAGCAGCAGTTTGAGTTGGCGCCGGTCGGCGGGACTGAGATGCGACAGCAGGTGTTCATCGGACGACGCTACGGCCGCCTCCGCGCGCCGAAGAAGTGCGCTGCCCTTGCGGGTGAGCTGAGCCGGCAGGGCACGGCCTGAGGGCGCGGTCGCGGGGCGGGTCACCAGGCCCACCTCTTGCAGCCCTTGCAAGACCTGGTTCATCGCTTGGGCGGTCACGTGCGTGTGACGGGCGAGTTCGGCGCTGGTGCGGCCCGGATCTTCGTCCAGAATGCGCATGCAGACGAATTCGGGCAGTCCGAGCCCGAGCGGTCGCAACGCCTGGACCGCATGCGGACGCAGTCGCGCCATCAACCCGCGCACCAAAAAGCCCAGCGCTTGATCCTCGAATTCGCTCATCCCCATCATGCTGACATGGAAGTACAGGCCAAGTGCCGCATTGCTCGGCGCGCGGTTCGGTGCGTCGGCATAGCCACAGAGGGCAGTGGCGGGACTCTGAGATCACCGATATCAAGTTCCTTGACACGTATCTGCTGCGCGGGTATCAAGGAGCTAGATATACAAGTTGGTGGCCGGCCAGTCGTCTGGCCGCCTTACCTGAAGGAGAACAAGGATGTTCGGAGGCGGATTTTCGGGCGGTCCCGGTTGGGGCGGCCCTGGGTTTGGCGGACCGGGCTTTGGTGGCCCGGGGTTCGGCGGACCTGGATTCGGTGGGCCCGGTTTCGGTGGTCACGGCTGGGGTGGACATGGCGGACCCGGCGGACACGGATTCGGTGGCCGCCACAAGCGCGTGGTGGTCGGTACGGCTGCCCTGCTGCTCGACGGACCGGCGAACGCCGAGCAGATCGTGCAGCGTGTTTCTGAGGCGACCGACGGTGCGTTTGCGCCGCCACAAGAGATCGTCGAACTTGCGATCGGGAAGTTGGCCGGTCGCGGCTTTGTGTCGGTCAGCGACGGGGTAGCCACCCTGACTGAGCTGGGCAGGAATGTGTTGCAGTGGAAGGGCATCAGCAGCGAGAGCATCCACGCGCGGCTGGCTCAGGCCGGCAAATTCGGGGATGTCGCCAAGATTCGTTGGGGACTCTTCGAGCTCGCCGGGCTGGCGCGGACCATCCATTGGTCGGGCACCGACGCGCAGAAGGAGAAGCTCGCCGAAGCGCGGACGAAGGTCCTGACGGCGATCACCGAGGCGAAGCAGTCGCTGCACGCCGCACTCGCTGAGAGCTGACGTAACCAAATCATCGGCGCGGCCGTGGCTTTCGCCCGGCCGCGCTGATGATTTATTGCCCGTTGGCCGAGCGTAGTTTGTCGGCCAGCCGACGGTTCACCGGATCGGGCAGCAGCTCGGACACGTCACCGCCCAGCGTCGCGACCTCTTTCGCGAGTGACGACGACACGAACGAATACCGCGGCGTGGTCGCCACGAAGAACGTGTCGACGCCGGCGACATGCTTGTTCATCTGTGCCATCTGAAGCTCGTACTCGAAGTCGGTGCCGGTGCGCAGGCCCTTGACGATGGCCGTCATCCCCTGGGAACGAACGAAGTCGACCACCAAACCTTGTCCCGTCTCCACCCGCAAGTTAGGCAGATGCGTGGTCGACTCCTTGATCATCGCGATGCGCTCGTCGATATCGAACATGCCCTTCTTGGCGGGATTGATCAGGATCGCGGCGACCACTTCGTCGAACTGAGCCGCTGCCCGTTCGAACACATCGATGTGGCCCAATGTCACCGGATCGAACGAACCCGGGCAGACGGCGCCGCTCATGACGCGTGCCGCCGACGATGCAGTGGCGGCTCCTCCAGCCGCGCAGCGGCGAGGGGGACCAAGCGATGAGGAGGAGCGGCACCCATGACGAACGACGGTACACGCTGACTCAGAGCCGTTCGGCCAGCTCCAACCGGGTGTCGCCGTAAACCCGCTGCTGCCAGGGTTGCCAACCGGGCGGCCAGCTCAGCATTGGCCCGCCGGTGGCACGCTCCACCACGACCACGGTTCCCTCGCTCACCCAGCCGTGTCCGACCAGCGCACTCAGCAGGGCCTCGATCTCGCTCGCTTGGACGCCGTAGGGCGGGTCGGCCAGAACAAGGTCAACCGGCGCAGCGGCTCCCGCGGCAATGACTGCCGCTACCAACCCGCGACGCAACGTCGCACCGGGTAGGCCGAGTGTCGCGATGTTGCGCTCGAGCACCGTCGCCGCGCGACGGTCGGACTCGACGAACGTCGCCGACGCTGCGCCGCGCGATAATGCTTCGAGGCCCAGCGCACCCGAGCCGGCGTATAGGTCGAGCACGCTGAGACCGGTCAGGTCGAGCCGCGCGGTCACGATGCTGAACAGGGACTCCCGCACCCGATCGGTCGTCGGCCGAGTTCCCCGCGGCGGGACGGCGATGCGCCGCCCTCCGGCGACACCGCCGATAACACGCGTCATAAGCGCCGCTCCTCTTCATCGCTCCGCTCTGAATCGTCGCTGGCGCGGCGTCAGGCGAGCACCACCAGCAGGTCCCCGCCCTCGACTTGGGCTGTGGCAGACACCGCCACCCGCTCCACGGTGGCATCGGCTGGCGCGGTGATCGGGGCTTCCATCTTCATCGCCTCGATCGTGGCGATGGTCTGACCGGCGCTCACCTTGTCGCCGACGGAGACCCCGACGGTCACGACCCCGGCGAACGGAGCGGCGACATGATTCGAGTTGCCCCGGTCAGCCTTCTCCGCGGCAGGAATTTCGCTGGCAATGCTGCGGTCTCGCACCTCCACGGGCCGCAGCTGGCCGTTGATGATGAACATCACCGTGCGCATCCCGCGCTCGTCAGGTTCGGAGATCGCCTCCAACCCGATCAGCAGTTCGACACCGGGCTCCAGCTGCACCCGGTGTTCCTCACCCTGCCGGAGGCCGTAGAAGAACTGATTGGCCGACAGCCGCGATATGTCACCGTAGGTGTCCCGGTGCGTCTCGAATTCCTTTGTCGGGCCAGGAAATAACAGCCGGTTGAGAGTGGCTTGGCGTTTGTGGCCCTGCAGTCCCAGTGCAGTCTCATCCTCAGGGGTCAACTCCTGGACCGGCTTGGGCTCGCCACGGCCGGCCAAGGCTCTTGAGCGCAGAGGTTCCGGCCAGCCGCCCGCCGGATCGCCGAGATCCCCGCGCAGAAATCCAAGCACCGACTCCGGGATGTCGAATTGCTCTGGATTCGAAGCGAATTCGTCGGCGCTCAGACCCGCGCCGACCAGTGCAAGCGCAAGGTCGCCGACCACCTTCGACGACGGCGTGACCTTGATCAGCCTGCCCAGGACCCGATCGGCGCCGGCGTATGCCTCTTCGACCTCCTCGAACCGGTCCCCCAGTCCCAGCGCGATCGCCTGCTGGCGCAGATTCGAGAGTTGACCGCCGGGGATTTCGTGGTGATACACCCGTCCGGTCGGTCCCGGCAGCCCGGATTCGAACGGCGCGTAGACCTTTCGCAATGCCTCCCAGTACGGCTCCAGCGCGCACACAGCCGACAGTGACAATCCGGTGTCGTACTCGGTGTGGGCGGCAGCCGCCACGATCGAGCTCAACGCGGGCTGGCTGGTGGTTCCCGCCATCGGCGCCGATGCGCCGTCGACCGCGTCTGCGCCCGCCTGCCACGCGGCGACGTAGCTGGCCAGTTGACCGCCAGGCGTGTCATGGGTGTGCACGTGCACCGGCAGGTCGAAACGATTGCGCAGCGCGCCGACCAGCTGCCGCGCGGCCTGCGGGCGCAGCAGGCCTGCCATGTCCTTGATGGCCAGCACGTGGGCCCCGGCATCCACGATCTGCTCGGCCAGTGCCAGGTAGTAGTCCAGCGTGTAGAGATTCTCACCTGGATCGGACAGGTCACCCGTGTAGCACATCGCGACTTCGGCTATCGCAGAACCTGTTTCGCGTACCGCATCGATCGCCGGGCGCATCGACTCGAGGTTGTTCAGCGCGTCGAAAATCCGGAAGATATCAATCCCTGTTGCCGTGGCTTCTTCGACGAACGCCGAGGTGACCAGCTCCGGATATGGCGTGTAGCCAACGGTATTGCGGCCCCGCAACAGCATCTGCAGACAGATGTTCGGCATCAATTCGCGCAGCTCCGCCAGGCGCTCCCAGGGGTCTTCCTTGAGGAATCGCAGCGCCACGTCGTATGTCGCGCCACCCCAACACTCGACGGACAGCAGCTGCGGCATAGTCCGCGCGATGTACGGCGCGACCAGTCCCAGGCCGCTGGTGCGCACCCGCGTCGCCAACAACGACTGGTGGGCATCCCGGAAGGTCGTGTCGGTGACACGCACCCCCGAGGAATCGCGCAGCCAGCGCGCGAAACCTTCGGGACCCAGTTCGACCAGAAGCTGTTTGGAGCCGGCCGGCGCCGCCTTCGTCAGATCGACATCGGGCAACTTGTCCTGTGGGTACAGCGCCGAAGGTCGGGATCCATGTGGCTTGTTGACCGTCACGTCGGCCAGATAGTTGAGGATCTTGGTCCCGCGGTCAGCCGATGATCGCGCGGTGAGCAGCGCCGGGCGCTCCTCGATGAACGAGGTGGTGACGTGACCGGCCTGGAAATCCGGATCGTCCAGGACCGCTTGCAGGAAAGGGATATTCGTCGACACGCCACGGATGCGGAACTCCGCGATCGCTCGCCGCGCGCGGTTGGCGGCGGTGGTGAAGTCGCGGCCCCGACAGGTCAGCTTCACCAACATGGAGTCGAAGTGGGCGCTGATCTCTGCGCCGAGAATGGTTCCGCCGTCCAGACGTATACCTGCACCACCTGGGCTGCGGTACGCGGTAATCCGTCCAGTGTCCGGCCGGAACCCGTTGGCCGGGTCTTCGGTGGTGATCCGGCATTGCAGCGCGGCGCCATGTGGCCGAATATCCTCCTGCCGCAGATCCAAATCGTCGAGACTCTCGCCGCCCGCGATGCGCAGCTGGCTGGAGACCAGGTCGACGTCGGTGATCTCCTCGGTGACGGTGTGCTCGACCTGGATCCGCGGATTCATCTCGATGAAGACGTGATGACCCCGCTCGTCGAGCAGGAATTCCACCGTGCCCGCGTTGCTGTATCCGATGTGGCGGGCGAAGGCCACCGCGTCGGCGCAGATCTTGTCCCGCAATTCCGCGGGCAGGTTCGGGGCGGGTGCCAGCTCGACGACCTTCTGGTGGCGCCGCTGCACACTGCAGTCCCGCTCGTAGAGGTGAATCACGTTGCCGTGCGTGTCCGCCAGGACCTGAACTTCGATGTGGCGCGGGTTGAGCACGGCCTGTTCGAGGTAGACGGTGGGATCCCCGAACGCCGACTCGGCTTCGCGGCTGGCCGCCTCGATGGCCTCGGGCAACGCATCGGCGTCGGTGACCCGGCGCATCCCTCGGCCACCGCCGCCGGCGACCGCCTTGACGAACAACGGGAATTCCATGTCGTTAGACGCCGACACCAGCTCGTCTACCGAGGATGACGGCACCGACGACGTCAGGATCGGCAGACCTGCTTCAGCAGCCGCGGCGACGGCACGGGACTTGTTACCGGTGAGCGAAAGCACTTCGGCCTTGGGCCCCACGAACGTGATGCCCTTCTTCGCGCACTCGGCGGCCAATTGCGGGTTCTCCGAGAGAAACCCGTACCCCGGGTACACCGCGTCGGCACCCGCGCGGCGGGCGGTGTCGACGATTTCGCTGACCGACAGGTACGCCCTGACCGGGTGGCCGATCTCGCCGATCTGATAGGACTCGTCAGCCTTCAAGCGGTGCAACGAATTTCGGTCTTCATACGGGTAGACAGCGACGGTGCCGACACCGAGTTCGTAGGCGGCCCGGAATGCCCGAACGGCGATCTCGCCGCGATTGGCGACCAGCACTTTGGAGATCACGTACGTCCCTATCGTCTGTTGTTCAGATCAGCGTGGACCAGTAGTCCCAGAACCGGACCACAATCAGCAGAAAGACGGCGGTGAACCAGATCGTGGCGATCGACCACCGCCAATGGTGAAGCTCTCGCGCAACGACTCCCCCGCGGCCCTCACCGGCCGGCCCGAACGCGATCGAGGCGACCACCACCAGCAGCGAGATGGTCGCCACCCACACCACCATGCAGTACGGGCACAATGCCCCGATGCGGTAGAGGCTCTGGTAAATCAGCCAGTGCACGAACCCCGCGCCCGCCAGAGTCCCGAGCGTCATGCCGACCCAATACCACCGTGGCAGTCGCACTTTCGTTACCGCCAACACGCCGGTAACCGTCACGACGGCGAATGCGCCGATACCGATCAGCGAGTTGGGGAAACCCAGCGCCGACGCTTGCGGCGTCGTCATCACCGAACCGCACGACACGATCGGGTTGAGGTTGCATGACGGCACGTACGCCGGGTTGAGCAGAAGTTCGATCTTCTCGACCGTCAGTGTCGCCGAGGCGATCAACCCGATCACGCCCGCGATCAGTATCCACCACGCGCTGGCCCTCGGCACGGCCGACTGCGCATCTGACGGCGGCGTCGAATCCTCTACCGGCTCATCAGGTTTGGCCGACGCCGTGGCACTCACGACGCCGCTGGGGTCGCAGCCGAGTCCATTCCGGGCAAATCTCCGACGATCTCTTTGATCTTGGCGACAAACG
>Ga0302325_10017842_pt1 | contig 14978 bp, 14 predicted proteins | sample Palsa_T0_2_FD_201948 | JGI IMG/M metagenome (GOLD analysis project Ga0302325, IMG submission 201948) | Peat permafrost microbial communities from Stordalen Mire near Abisko, Sweden - Palsa_T0_2 | ecosystem: Environmental > Terrestrial > Soil > Palsa > Peat permafrost | place: Sweden: Abisko... | reverse complement strand
TTCCTGGGCAGCGCGACATGGTACCAGTCGCGGGCGACCTTATGTCGGAATAGCCACATTCCGATCTGTCCGGCCACGGGTACTAGCACTGGCCAGGGAATGTTCCGTCTCGCCCATGGATGAATTGTGCGTAAAGAGGACGTTTGCGACAGCACGAGTTGGGAGATTCGGTCGGGCGAAATCTGGGACACGCGCAGCGCGTAATAACCATTTACACAGCTGAAAGCCAATGTGGCCTTCTGGATGCCCAGGGCATCCAATACGCCCACAATCACACCCGCCCCCTCGTTTAGAGAGTGCGCATAGGTCTTTTGCGGCAGGGAATGGCCAAAGCCCGGCATTTCGAAACAAACGACACGCACATGAGGAGAAAGCAGCGCAATAAGATCCGTATAGTGCTCGATCACATTGGGCCCGTCCGGCGTGATCAAGACGCACGGGACGTTCGTGCTCAAGCTCCTGCCCGAATCATAAAGACGGACTGAACCCGCAGGCGTGTTGACGATTCGCGTTTCCAACAACGGTTTTGGGGATGAGCCGCATCGATTGGCCGAGTACCGAGTCAAAACGGCATCGGTAAGGCAAGCGAGTCTGCTGAATCCGCGAATGATGTTCCCTCCCTCTCTGATGGCCTAACGTTCTGACCTGCTGGTCATTGAGCGCCATGGCGATGTTACAACAACTACCTGCGCGGGCGACGGAATGGGGCGGTATCCCGCTCAAACTGCAAGCAGGGAGTGAGGACGAAGAATAAAATCATCAGACCCAAGTAGCTAAGAATAACAATCGAAGGAAGCTCTCGCGGAAGAACTGCCGATGCAGTTGCCAAATTTTGAAGTGGTTAAAAGCCCGCGAGCTGACCTCCGAAATGCCCACACCGAAGTGGAATATTGTTCGCGGTCTGGGAGGTGTTGGTTAACCTCTCTGGTAATTCGTTTCCAGGCTAAACCTCAAGTTCTGGTTTGCCCGTCATCCGACCGAGATCCCCCCAGAAAAGATCAACGGGCAAAGTGAAACGTGTCGAAGCAAAGTCCGAAATTGCCAGACTCCGGGGGCCGCTCTCCGTCACACGCCCCAACTCTGCACCCAATGTACAAACGCATGCCAAGGCGCACTTGGTCCGATGAGGCGGCTGATCTGTTCCATGAAGATCAGAAAGGCGCTGCCCCAGATCGTCGCGCGATGCAGCCTGTGCGTCGACCACAGGTCGTATGCGGCTAGGAGCACTAGAAAGACGTAGGACGCGAAATAGGCTGCGTACCCATCATGAAAAGAGGAATGTGATGTGCCAGCGAAAGAACGCCGCACCGGTGATTCCGGCGGTGGCGATGCTGATCAGCCGCTTGTGTGCCGCCGCGTTCTTCCGAAGGGCGTAGGCGAATCCAACCAGCACGGCGAAATCGAAGGCATCCACGAAGGGGACAACGAGAAAACTAAGGATCGGCTCGGAGTTCGGGACGGCCTTAAGCCGCGTTGCCAGATTCGCGGCGGTAAGCAGCGCCATGACTACCATCACGCAAGCCACCACGAACCCCGCCACGCCGAGGTTGCGGTGCCAACCGACTCGCTTGGCTGAAATCAGGCCCGTTTGCACCACGAGCAGAAGCATCCACGTGCTGAACACCGCTCCATGAATGTGCATGATTGGGCTGGGCAGCGGAGCTCGAAAGACACCGGCCAGATAGTAGGTCGGTCCGAAACCGATGGCCACGACGGCAACCAGCAGAAGGACTGTAGCAAGGAAGAACTGCCGGTCGTACTTACGTCCCGGCAAGCGCTTCGACAGACTCGACGGAACCGCTGCGTCAATAGACAAGCTGCCCTTTCAAGAGCCCAGACACGTTCGAGTGCAAGTTGACATAGAATATTCCGAAATAAAAAAGAGAATGCCCATAGTGTACAGAGCCGCAATTGTTACGCGGTGGGATTCTATCGCACTGTTGACGTTAACAGGCCACAACGCTCACCGAGAAATTGCCCGAGACCCGTCGGGTCAAAAAGTGAGCCAGGAACGCTTTCAAACCTCACTGCGGTGCCCATTCTGGCCGTTTGGCTGTACGGAGCGCTGGTGCTGGCCGAAAGGCGATCTGGCTACGTAATCATCCTCCTCGGGTCGCTCTTTGGGTTGCTCGTCCCTGTCATCCACATGAAGGGGGCGGGAGTCGGCGGAGCGATCGCCAAGTCCAGCGGAGCTTTCTTCTTTATCTGGACACTCCTCGCGCTCGGCGTGACCGCGCTCTTCTCCGTCATCCACTCGCCGCGCGGACTGTGGGAGCATTTGCCATGGAGGGCCGCCGCGCACAAACAAGGTGCCCGTGCATGAGGCGCTGCTCGCAGAGATCGTCAAGGCCACAACAATCCCCCTCCTGAACACGCAACTTGATCCTGACAAGAAGCCGGATGAGTGCAGCTCAAGCATGGGCAGCTACACTCTCGAACATATGGATCCAATAGCCCAGACGCGAAGGATCTGATCGATACCCTGGTGAAACATCATGTCGCGATCACCTCGACGCTGCCGGTTTTTGAGGACTTCATCCCTGGTCGTCCTCCGCTGCGACAGCAGGTTCTCGATGCCATGGCGCCACAAGCGCGCGAAGCCTATCTTTACAACCGCGAGCGACCTGCGACGATGAAGCCGCCAAAAAACGACAGCGCCATGCTGTTCAAGCGCGACATACAGCTGGAAAACGCATTCGCCGCAGCAGGAGGATTGCTATTGGCGGGGCCGGATCCCACCGGAGACGGTGGCGTTGTCCCAGGATTCGGTGACCAGCGCGAAATCGAACTTCTGGTCGAGGCCGGATTCTCGCCTGTCCAGGCCATTAGAATTGCGACCCTGAACGGGGCGATCTACCTGGGCAAGCAGGGCCAGATCGGATCCATCGCCGCCGGCAAGAATGCAGACCTCGTGGTCATCAAAGGCGATCCAGCCACAACGATTTCGGATATTGAAAAGGTCGAGATCGTCTTTAAGGACGGCGTCGGCTATGACTCGCAGAAGCTCATCGATTCCGTAAACGGACGCTACGGCCAGTATTGACCGCACGGTGCTGGGTGAGTAGTTGGCAATCCGGGAGTAGTCCGCTCCCGCCACAGCGTGAAGCCTCTTCGTTGTCCTCCGGTGAAGTAAGCCGGTTGTGGGAGGAACCCACCGAAGCAATCTCGCGCAAGCGAGTTGCCGTAGGAATCGCCGCCATTTATGGCGGGGAGGATGTCAAAAGGGCAATGAAATGACGATGGATGATGTTCGAGTAGCCAGACATTGTTCTCGAAGGTCTGCTGGCTGAATGCGAGATGGCGACCATCCGGTGAGGAAATGGGAGCAAAAAGCCAATGTTCCCTGCCTTTATCGAGGAGCGCACGGGTTTTCCCATCCGCTTCGATGCGCACGAGCAGGTAATTCGTTGATTGTGCAGCAGCAAACAAGGCCTTACCGTCTGGCGTCCAAGTCAAGGACCAAGCCTTGCATCTTTTGGTAAGCGATAGCAGCCATGCATCTCGCTTGTCCGGAACGATTTCCAGAGCCTCGTCTCACTTTTCGCCATTCATCGGAGTGAGTTTAGACATCAATTTCTCAGAGCGGCAAGTCTGATCGCAGACTGCGATGCAGGTATATCCGTGCTTTTTCCCACTTTCGCTGCGCGGTACGTTCGGACACTCCTAACATAACGGCGATTTCATGGAAGGAAAATCCGCAGAAAAACTTCAGGTCAACAATCTGCGATAATGAGCTGTCCACCTGCGCCAAATCATCGAGCACCTGGCTGATCCGAGCAAGTTCCTTATCATCAGGGATTGCCTCTCCGATGTTGGTCGTTAGAGACGTAAGTTCAAACGCCCCTCCCCGTTTGATGGCCAGCCGATTGCGAACGTGATCGATAATGAGTCCCCGCATGACCTTCGCTGCATACGCCATGAAGCGGCCGCGATCCGGAAAGGTTTGGCCCTCTTGCCCGGCCATATCAAGGTAAGCCTCATGGATGAGCGTAGTGGGACTAACGCTCATGTCGCCTTGGCGTGCGAGCTGGCGTTTTGCCAGTCGGTGCAGTTCCTGGTACAGAAGAGTAAAGAGTTTACCGGCGGAAGCTTCGTCACCAAGTTCCGCCAAGGTGATGAGGGTCCCGATGGTTGGATTGTTCGTCTCCATGCGTCCCGAACACGGCACACAGCCTCTCGCATTTCTGAACAAGAGTCAAGATCAAGGGCACCGTTCCAGCAGTTTCGGAATCTTGGCAGTGGTTGTCGGTTGGGAGGAGTGGAGGGACGGCTATTTCGGATGGACCGGAATTGAGTTGTAGACGATCCTATTTTCGAGCGCGGGAATTCTGGGGCTGAGCCGCGGGCGGTGGAATTTTCAAGGAGCAGCACCGGCACCGGGAGTGAGTAGGAAAACTCAGCTGGTGTTAGGCGCGAGAGGTCTCGCCAAGTTAAGCCAAAGCAGGCGACAAAGTTCGACAGCGCTGAGTCGGCGATGGGATCCGCGATGCAAGTAACGCAGGCGATAAAGCCGCTCGATGGTGAGAGCCAACGCGTTCAGCAGCCACTCCAACAACCACCGTTCAACACCGATCAAGGGCACCGTTCCCACAGCTAAGTGCAATGCCAGACGAGACAGGCCAATGATTCCTGGCGCAAGCGGGACTACACCCGGGTTCGTCATTGAGTCCCGCGCGGAGATTGGAGGCCGAGTGCTAGTTTCTTGTGTTCTCTGGCCTCTTCTTAACCGTTTCTTTCTCACTGCGGACGAACTTGAGCCCGCGCTTCAGTTCTGCAGTAAGGTCGGTGTCGCCGGTGGCGACATACACAGGCTTGCCCGATTCCTTCCGAAGCCAAGCGTTTAATTCCTCAGGTGTCGTCTCCACATAGCGACCCTGCTTGCGAACAGGCATCCCGTCAGCCGCCCATCTCTGAGCGACGGCGGGAGGCTCGCCGAGGTATGCCGCGATCTGCAGCCAGCCCTTCAACACTTGCGACTGATTCCCCAGCGATCCGCGTTTCTTCCCTGGCTTCGGCATACTTTCAGAAGAACAACTGTCCTTGCGGTGGAGCTTCGAGCGTGATCGGAGCAGCACAATCGGGGTCGTCGTTTTGCACCCGGTTGACTCGATTGCTGACCGGGTATAGCCGCATCAGTCGGGCATCGTAAGGCTTCAGCAGCGCGGTGACGTTCTCACCCTTGGTCATCCCTGGATCAAGCCATAGGTCGTAATCGCCTTTGTCCAAGATTACCGGCATTCGGTCGTGGATGACCGAGGTCAAAGCGTTGGGCGTTGTTGTCAGTATCGAGCAAGACCTGATCCATTGCCCGCTCGGATCCTTCCAGCGCTCCCACAGTCCAGCGAACGCGAACAACCCGCCGTCATCGACCTCAAAACAAAACGGCTGCTTCGCTGAGCCTTGACGCTGCCACTCGTAGAAACCGTCTGCGGGAATCAAACATCTGCGGAGCTTGATTGCCTCCCGAAACGCGGGCAACGAGTGGGCCGTCTCTGATCTGGCGTTAATCATGCCAGCAGCGCCGGACGTGTTCTTCGCCCAGGATGGAATCAGCCCCCAACGCATCATGGAAAGGTCGCGGCGAGCCTCCTCCGGGTGCTGTCGGATGACGGGCACCGGCTGAGTCGGGGCGATGTTGAAGCGAGGCACCCAATCAGCAGCGGTGTCCGAGGACACGTCGAAATACTCCTCCACAAGTTGCTTTCGCCGCGAGAGTCGGTATCGACCGCACATGGGAGAATTATGGCAGATTTCGACAGCCCTAGTGGTGCAGAACCACCTGAACGCCGCCTCTGTCAGCGGCGATTGCTAGCCTTTTGGCGTCCGGGGAGGCTAGCAGGGTGACAATGCCAGGCTGCGGTACAAACGACGCCAGCTCGATGTCCTGCGAGAGAATCGAGCTTTGGGCTTCCGCGCCATGGCCACCGAGGAGAACATCCCCATGTGAACCTGGCTCAACCGTCACGTTGACCTTCGCTCGTAGTGAAACGGCACGCATACCCGGCGGAATCGAAATGCGGGGAGTCTTAGTCGGCGGTTGTGCGCCGGAGCAGGCGAGAACTCCGCCGAGCGCCAGCGCTGCACAGCAAAGCAGGACGAATCGCGTGGGAATTCACCCCATCTGCATGAATGCTGCACCCTAGGAGCAATCATGTCAACCGGGACGTGCCGGTCGGCGGTTGATGATTAAATCAACCACACATCGACTCGGTCGACGAGTGCGATCGCATAACCCCCCCGCACTATAAGGCGTGAGGCAACTCCAGGGCGAGCCGCTTGTTGGAACGGGACCATAATGCGCCCTAATCAGCTGCCAAGTGCAGGCAAATCAATGAGATAGTTTGGGGACTCCGTCGTTCGCAACGACGAGGCCGTCGGTTCGAGCCGACCAGCTCCACCATATTTCAAGTAGGGCAGTCATTATTATCGTGTTGTTTATTATTGTGTTGTTTTTGTTAAAAATGATCTTCCTTTGCGGCAAGAACCCCACCCGGAGTCTCAATCGCATTCAGCCGCACTTGGCTTTTCTCGCACCGTCCGCGTGGCTGGAATCCCATGGGCGGGTGAATAGGACACTGCCGTCGGAACCGTAGGAATCATAGGAATCATTAGGAATCATACGTACGCTGGAATAATGTCCCGAAGTAAGAGAAAATGAAGGTTTGGCTCTGCCGGACGCGATCCGCAGCTCGTTCTACCGGGAGACATTTAAGCATGGCCACCATCACGATGGAAGTTGAGACAGCCGCAAGTAACCCCAGGCATGCCAGGCTAGGGCGCTGGGTCGAAGAAGCTGCGCAGATGTGCAAACCGGATCGCGTCCATTGGTGTGATGGCTCCCCGGAGGAATACCAGGCGCTGCTGCGGCTGCTGGTCCTCACCGGGAGTGCGATCCCGCTGGATTCGGTAAAGCGGCCGAACAGCGTGCTGGTGCGGTCGGATCCTGCTGATGTGGCCCGTGTGGAAGACCGGACTTTCATCTGCTCACGGACCGAGGAAGAGGCTGGCCCGACTAACAACTGGGAAGATCCGGCGAAGATGAAGCAGAAGCTGGCGGGGTTGTTCGCGGGCTCGATGGCGGGGCGCACGATGTACGTTGTGCCCTACAGCATGGGTCCGATCGGCTCGCCCATCGCCAAGATCGGAGTGGAGATCACCGACTCGGCATACGTTGTGGTCAGCATGCACATCATGTCCCGCGTGGGCAGCCATGTGCTAGACGTGCTCGGCGAAGATGGCGAGTTTGTGCGCGGACTGCACTCGGTCGGCTCCCCCCTCGGCCCCAACAAGCCGGATTCAACCTGGAGCTGCAACGCGCAGCAAAAGTACATCTGCCATTTTCCGGAGACGCGCGAGATCTGGTCCTATGGTTCCGGCTACGGTGGCAATGCGTTGCTGGGGAAGAAGTGCCACGCGCTGCGTATCGCCTCAGTGCAGGCGCGCGATGAGGGCTGGATGGCTGAGCACATGCTGATTCTGAAGCTGATCAGCCCATCCGGACAAGTGAAGTACATGACCGGCGCTTTTCCTTCGGCTTGCGGCAAGACCAACTTGTCGATGATGATCCCGACTCTTCCGGGTTGGAGGGTGGAGACCATCGGGGATGACATTGCGTGGATGAAATTCGGCGCGGATGGCCGGCTTTATGCCATCAATCCGGAATATGGCTTCTTCGGCGTGGCTCCGGGCACGAGCCTGAAGTCGAACGCCAACGCTATGCTCAGCGTGACCCGGAATTCCATTTTCACCAATTGCGCGATGACTCTCGACGGTGATGTGTGGTGGGAAGGGATGACCGATCAGAAACCGTCCAAGCTGGTGGACTGGCTGCGCCGGTCGTGGACTCCGGAGTCGGGACGGAAGGCGGCGCACCCGAATGCGCGGTTTACGGCTCCGGCGAAGCAGTGCCCCGTGATTGCACCTGAATGGGAGGATCCGAAGGGCGTGCCGATCGATGCGATCCTTTTCGGGGGAAGGCGCGCGGGAATTGTTCCGCTGGTCACAGAAGCCTTCAATTGGCAGCACGGCACTTTCCTGGGCGCAATCGTGAGCAGCGAGACGACCGCCGCGATCACCGGGAAAGTTGGACAGTTACGCCGTGATCCCATGGCCATGCTTCCGTTTTGCGGCTACCACATGGGCGACTATTTCGAGCACTGGCTTGAGATCGGAGCGCACCCGAGCGCATCGCAGCTGCCGAAGATTTTCTACGTCAACTGGTTCCGCCAGGACAAGAATGGCCAGTTCCTATGGCCAGGCTATGGTGAAAACAGCCGTGTGCTGAAATGGATCTTTGAGCGCTGCAACGGTAAGGTGCATGCAAGAGAGACTCCGATCGGGCGCATTCCTGAAGTCGCCGATCTCGACACCACCGCGCTCAACATCAAGGGCGCTCAGGTGGATGAACTTCTCAGTGTCGATGTCGAAGGCTGGCTGGCTGAGGTACCGTCGATCAAAGAGCACTTCGCCCACTTTGGCAGCCATCTTCCCGAGGGATTGGACCTCGAGGTGAAGGCTCTCGAAGAGCGTCTGCGAGCCACAAAGCGATAGTTCGCTAAGAGACTTAAGCGTTGCTCATAACCAGAAGGCGCTATGAGCTCAAGACGATAGAGCAACCTTCCGCCGATAAACTGGATTGGTTCCAGAAGCGGATCGGGACGCAGATTCCAGGGCCCCCGCCTACCAACCTATCAGCGGGTGACGAAGAGGACTCGCTGGAGAAAGAAGAGTGGCCTAAGCAGTCAAGACGGAGATTTTGTTGAGGCTCCAAAGCAATATCTGGAAATAACCTACGAACCCGTCAAACCGCTAAAACCCAAAGAATCTTCCAAATCCAGCCCCACACGGAATTGAACATATTCTCCCTGTCCCTGCGGACTTTCTGATATAGTTCGCCACTGTCATGCCGCGTTCCGTGATGAACGAACCAAGTCCTCCCGGTCCTGTCTCTGTCTCTGTCCCTGTCCCTGTCCCTGTTCCCGTTCCGGTTGTCTCTGTCCCTCTCACGCGAAATCAGATTCGTGGTTTTTGGGCATCCTGGGGCGGATGGACGCTGGACGGCATGGATTCCTTTGTTTACGCGCTGGTCCTTGTACCCTCGTTGCGCGAACTGCTGCCGCGCTCCGGCATTGCGGCGACTAAAGCCAACATTGGGCAGTACGGCGGTTTGTTGTTCGCCCTGTTTCTGATCGGCTGGGGACTGGCGTTCTTGTGGGGGCCGATTGGAGACAAGTTCGGCCGCGTGCGCACCCTCATGCTGACCATCGTGTGGTATTCGGTGTTCACATTTCTGAGCGCCTTCGTCACCGGCGTTTGGCAACTTGCGATTCTGCGCCTGCTTGCGGGCGTGGGCATTGGCGGAGAATGGGCCATGGGCGGCACGTTCGTTGCCGAGGAGTGGCCGGAGCATAGGCGGCGCATGGGCGCGGGCTTCATGCACACGGGATATTACATTGGTATATTTCTCGCCGCGTTGGCCAACTACGGCATCGGCAGCCGCTTTGGCTGGCGTGCCATGTTTATCGTAGGTGGACTGCCGGCATTATTGCTGGCCTGGCTTCGGCACGGAATTACCGAGCCCGCCGCCTGGGCCAAAAAAGAAAGTGTGGTCCGGTCCTGGGCGGTCTGGCGTCCCTTTGCCACGCTGTTTTCGGCAGCCTTGCGCCGCCGCACCATTCTGAATGCCTTGTTGATGCTGGCTTCTATCTGCGGCCTGTGGGCTGGAACCGTCTATGTTCCCTCGGCGATTACCGCACTCGCCGAAGCGGGCGGCCGCGTCGGGCCGCAAGCTGCGCAACTGGCCTCCTGGGGCGTCATGCTAGTCTCATTCGCTACGATCTTAGGCTGTCTGGCCATGCCGTGGCTGGCGGAAGCAACCGGCCGCCGCGGAGCCCTCGCCGTTTTCTTTGCCCTGATGATGGTGTTCATCGCGTTCACGTTCGGCAAGGTCTTCTACCTGGGGGCGAGCGGTCTGCCGTGGTTCTTCGTCTGCTTGTTTTTCCTGGGGTTGGGCGGCGCCAACTTTGCTGTCTATACTTTGTGGCTGCCCGAGCAGTATCCCACGGAGTGCCGCGCTAGCGCCTTTGCTTTTTCCACTTCGTTCGCCCGGTTCGGTGGTGCAGGAATCACATTTCTGGTCGGAAGCGGCGTGCGCCATTTCGGATCGCTGGGAACTCCAGTCGCGATCACTTCGATCGCCTTCGCTCTCGGACTGCTGCTGATTCCATTCGCAGCGGAGACGCGCGGGCAGCGCTTGCCCGCCTGACGCAGTCGGCGCTTCGCGCGGAACAGATCCCGTGAGGCCTATGCGCTCAAGGCCTTTTTGAACTCCTTTAGGAAAAACTGCACGTTATCTTCGGTGGCTAGCGGGCCCATGACGCCGATGCGGAAGACTTTGCCCGCGAGAGGCCCAAAACCGCCGGCGATTTCAATGCCCGGACCCTCCAAAAGGCGCTTGCGCACTTTCGCTTCGTCGACACCTTCCGGGACGCGCACTGTGTTCAGAGTCGCAATTCGATGCTCCTCGGGGACGTGCATGCGCAGGCCCATAGCTTCTATGCCCTTGACAAAAGACTTATGACAACGGCGATGCCGCTCCCAGCGGTTCTCGATTCCTTCCTCGGCGATAACCAGCAGCGCCTCGCGCAACGCATAGAACATCGAAATCGGAGCGGTGTGATGATAGCGGTGCGACACCGTGGAATAGTCATGAATCAGCTTGAGGTCGAGATACCAACTGCGCGATGGAGTCGAGCGGGGGCGCAGCCAGTCCATTGCGCCCGGCGACAAGGCCATCGGAGATAAGCCGGGAGGACAGCTCAATCCTTTTTGTGTGCAACTATATGCGATGTCGATACCGGTTTGGTCGAACTCCACCGGAACTCCGCCGAGCGAGGTGACACAATCCGCGATCACCAGAGCGCCGGCGTCGTGAGCCGCGGCACAGATCGCTTGTCCCGGTTGCAAAGCTCCCGTCGATGTCTCGGCGTGAACATAAGCCACCACGTTGGGCTTCTCGCGAGAGATGAATTCTCTGACTTCATAATCGGTAAACGTGTCACCCCAAGGCTTCTCGAAACGTACAACGTTCGATCCGTTGCGCCTCGCCATCTCAGTGAGCCGGTCGGAAAAGTATCCATTGGCGAACACCGCGAGCGTGCTGGCCGGCTCGACGAAGTTTGCAACGGCCGCTTCCATGCCCGCGCTGCCGGTCCCTGAAATGACCAGCGTCGCGCCCTCATTCGTGCCAAACGTGGTTTTGAGTAACTGCTGAACATCTGCCATGACCTGGATGAAGTAGGGGTCGAGATGCCCGACGATCGGCTTCGCCAGCGCCTCATAGACGCGCGGGTGAACCATGCTGGGTCCGGGCCCGAACAGGTAGCGGTGAGGCGGTTCGAGGGCGGGGAAGTGAAGTGTGGAGCTTTCCTGTCCGATGGCGCTCATCAGTCCTCGTTTCGATTGAGAGATAGTTAGATATTACGGTACGCAGGGGACAATCTCCAGAAACCAATCCCAAATATCCCCGATGCCATACAGTCTGACCGGAGCAGCGACGCCGGCGGTTCAGAAATGGATCAAGCGCTTGGGATCGTAGTGGAAGTCTACCAGCCCATCGCGATAGTCGATCTTGATCTCGAGAAGGCGCAACATCGTGAAACCCAGTATCCCTGAAATCTCAGTTCCGGTATTGTCGCTCATGGAAGTAAGATCGAAGGCCAGGATGTTCTGGTTCTCCTGACGCAGATGACCGAATTGCAAAACGGCTTTGTTGGCGTTGTAAACTTTGCTGACCGATCCACTAATTCCTTTCAGAACCGCATGGGAGTCTCTGCCCACCTTGGTCACTTCGCTGGCTGCGCTGGGGGAAATCATGTTGTCGATTGCGCCAGTGTCCAGCAGGAATAGCTTTTCCGCGGCGTCCCCAACTTTGGTCGACACGAGTAAATCGTGACCGAAGCGATAAACGGGTGTGTACGACTGCATCTCAGGAGCAATATACCGGTCTTGTGGACCTGAATGCGTCGACCGCGGTGGCGACGACGCCCCAGTTTTCTCGGTCGGGTCGCCCGGATTTTCGGCCTCTCCACGGTCCTCTCCGACATTCAAAGAAAGTGCTTGCTCAGACTCCTCGGGGCGCTTCGGCAGTTCCAGTAAGCGGAGCTTTTCGGTTGGGAAGTCGATGTCCACCAGGAATTCTCCAAACACGTCAGCCCCAATCACACCGTCTTCTCCCGTCACGGAACGGCTCTCCAAAACGTCCACTGTACAATTCTTGAACTCCAAATCTCCGATTCGGATGGAGCGGGCGAAGCCTACATACCCCGGCTTGCTTCCCTCATCCCCAATCCCGGTCATGCGCGTTTCTGAAAGCTTAGTGACCCCGGTTCGTTCCGCCATTACCCGGTTGAGCACGATGCCGCTGGCCCCTGTATCCAGCAAGAGCCTGCTCTTCTCTCCATTCACGAAAACGGAAAGCCCAACGCCGCGCACATGCTCGGGGTCAGTCAGCATGCGGACCAGCGGAGTTTCCGTGGAAGCAACTTTATTTACCAGGGCGCATGTCCGGTCCCCACCAGCTTTCTGCTCGAGGTAGTTGAGATAAATTTGAGCAGGGGAGCGCTCTGGGTCGTTGCTGCCTAGAGTAGTCAGATAGCTTTCCAGATTCTTAATGCGCTCCCGGCGGTTCTCTGTATTGACCCAATACCGCAGGATGTCGGGATCCCTCGGATCGAGCGCGTGCGCCTTATCAATCATGGCCTTCGCCGACTTGTTTTTCGAAACGGCCCATCGCACTTGAGCCAGGCCAAGGTAGGCCCGTGCGGCCTGGTGCCCCGAGTTGATCACATCCACCCATTCCTTTTCCGCGTCCGAGATTTTCCCTTGTCGCAAGTAAACTTCGCCCAGGACCACGTGGACCGGCCAGGAATCCGTGAGCTGCAAGCCCTTGGTCACGGTGTCGTAGGCTTGCGCCACATCTTTCTTCTTCAAGTAGACGCGTGTCAGACCGGCATAGGCATCGGGGGATTTCGGTCTCTCCTCGAGGAGTTGCCGATATTTCTCGATGGCCGCGTCGAAATCCCCTTTGCGGATAAGCGCCCTGGCCTCGCCCAACGGATCGGGGGGTGCGCCCGAAGGATGTACGGCTGGCAAATCTGCTGGCGCCGCTGCTGCTGGCAAGGCGATGGTCAGCTTCGCTGGCGGCGCCGTGACGGGCGATGCAGATGGAGACTGCCCGGCTGAGGAAACATCCGGCTGAGACTTGTCCGCCGTTGACTGGGCGGTGACCGTAAAGCCGTACGCCAGCCCGACTAGCAGCAAGCAGCGGGAGAACCGAAGCATGTGCGGTCGGTCTCCTTTCTCTGAGTCTCTGAGAGCTAATTTGTAAGGCACCCTCAGCGTGATCGGAAGTCTAGACTTTTGTGGGCCTGTCAGACAAGTGATCTTGGGGTCAGATCGGGGTGTACTCAGTCTGTCCCCGAGGAGCAGCTTTCGTTGGTACCTTTGTGGAGAAATTGGTCGAGCGCGGATGAACGATACGGACATCCTGGGATCACACTCCGCCCGCCCGCGGCGTAATCGAGTTCGGAGCGAAGGTGCCCCATGTCTCGCCGCCTTTCGGAGACAAGGGATGGGCTCGCCTAGACCGGCGAGTGGCGACCCTGCACAATCAATTCCTCAGCGATGCGTCGTGCCTCAGGAAGAGTCGCCGCCGCTCTGCGATCAATCTCTGCCGGTAAGTTGTGTTGAATCTTCGCTAGTTCCTCGTCGAACAAACGCGTTGTCAAAGCGGAACTGTGCTCGACCGGCTTGCCTTCATCGCCCGGCACTCTGACCTTATGCCGCACGCGCTGCGCGATCATTAAACGGTAAATGCGGTCGGTGGCTAAATCTTCCATATAGCCATCGAGCAGGCTGGCGCCCTTGCCGTTGAGCACGCCGTTGCGATAACGAATCACGGTGCGCACGGCCGCGCGCGTCCCGGCAAGGGTGGTTGCGCCAACGCCCTTCGGGATTGGCCGCAGATCGGGATGTGAATTCGGCAGCCGGGGCAGACTGGCAATCTGATTAGGGTAAGGGAACTGGGCGACGGCGATCTCGTTCTGATCGGGATGGCCGGTCCAGGCTCCATCCATCCCGCAGCTGGCTTCATTCTTCTTGTCTTGCTCGAGGACCTTCAGAGCGCGCTCGTTCAATTCCGCGTCGGTGCGGCTGGGGTAAAGTGCGGTCATCCCGCCAATCGCGAGGGCTCCGTGCTTGTGGCAAATCTCCGGTATCAGCGTACGGAGGTTCTGGAAGAATGGCACATCGTGCGGGATCGTATTGCGATCGGGCAAAATCCAGTTGGGATCCTCGATCATGAAATCGATCAGCGACGCCATGTAATCCCAGCGTCCGAGGTTCAATCCGAGGCAGTGGTCGCGGAGATTGAAAAAGAATTCCTCCATCTGAAAGGCCTGCGGGTGCGACTCCACCAGCGCCATGCATTTGATGTAGTCCTGAGGCAAACCTTTATGTTTGGCGAAAACCTGGAAGAGTTCGCGCCACCACAGGGCCTCCTCGGCAGACTCGCTCTTGGGGATGTACACGGAAAAGTTGTGCGGCAACCACGCCGGGTCGAGCTGGTACCAGATCAAGGCCAGATCGAACAGGGAAGCGGACATGATCTCATTCTTGATAACCCCACCCTGGCTGAGGTGCAGCCCGCGCGGGCGTACCCAGGTGACGGTTTTCGAGCGCTGCACTGAGACTTTCTTCTGGCGCTTCTTGTCGTCGTAACTGAGTTCGTACTTGTAGGCGGCGATCGTGTTCTTGATCGCCAGCATGATGTGCTCCCAGATATTGGCTGTGGAATCCTCCAGGTCGATCATGACGGCGGGAGATCCGGAGTTCAGTAGTTTCACTGTCAACTCGGCGTCGTCAGCGGGGCCGGTCATCTGGTTGCGCTGATCGGCGCACCAGTCGGGCAGTTCAATCCG
>Ga0302325_10017839_pt1 | contig 14979 bp, 13 predicted proteins | sample Palsa_T0_2_FD_201948 | JGI IMG/M metagenome (GOLD analysis project Ga0302325, IMG submission 201948) | Peat permafrost microbial communities from Stordalen Mire near Abisko, Sweden - Palsa_T0_2 | ecosystem: Environmental > Terrestrial > Soil > Palsa > Peat permafrost | place: Sweden: Abisko... | reverse complement strand
GCTTGGGTACGTGAGAGGCGTTCCACTCCTCCCAGCCGGGCACCTCCGTCTCGAACGTCGCGTTGCCCGTCGCGATCCCTTCCGCGTAGATCCGCGCGACCTCCGGCCAGTGCGCCCACTCGAGCCTCGCGATCGTGACGCGGGTCGCCTCGACGGCCATCAGCAGCAGCCGGCGCGCGCCGCAGGCTGAATCACCGGCAGCCCCCTCGCTCCCGGCTCGGTCGTCTTCACCGCCCTCACGATCGCTCCGTGCATCCCGTCGGCGACCGCATGCGTGAACTCGACCGTGACACGTTCGAAACCGGCGGCCTCGAGCCCAGCCTCGTACTCGCCCCGCGAGAGCGCGCCCGCGATACAACCGACGAAGCTTCCGCGCTCCGCCCGCTCCGCCGGGCCGAGCGTGTCTTCGGCCACGACGTCGCTTATCCCGATCCGTCCGCCCGGCTTCAGCACCCGCGCGATCTCCGTCAGCACCGCCGCCTTATCGACCGAGAGGTTGATGACACAGTTCGAGATCACGACATCGACCGACTCAGCCGGCAGCGGGATCGCCTCGATCACCCCCTTGAGTAGATGCGCATTCTCGACGCCAGCCTCCGCGACATTCCGGCGGGCAAGCGCGAGCATCTCATCGGTCCTATCAAGCCCGTACGCGACCCCGGCCGGGCCGACCCGCTTCGCCGACAGGATCACGTCGATCCCTCCGCCCGAGCCGAGATCGAGCACCCTCTCACCCTCCCTCAGTTCCGCCACCGCGATCGGGTTGCCGCAGCCGAGCGACGCAAGCACCGCCATCTGCGGCAGCTCACCCCGTTCCTCCGCCTCATACAGCGCCTGCCCGAACCCCGTCGCGTCGTCCTCAGCCTCGGCGCAGCACGCACCGCCGCCGCATCCGCAACCATCGCCTTGCTCGCTCACGGCGCGGGCCGACTCCGCATACCGGCGCCGAACCTCAGGGCGGAGGCCCTCGCGGATCGGTTCACGGGTGGCGCGGTGCGGAGGTCGTCGTAGCCGCGTGTACCGGCGGGCTCGAGCACGATCTTGATCTCGCCGGCGTCGCTTGCGAGCTCGAGCACCGAGTTAACGACGCTGTCGAGCGTCGCGAGTGCGAGCGGCTCGCCGTCGACGCGGCGGGCGTTGAGCCTGTCGAGTGCGCTCTGGAGCCGTTCGAGGTTTTGGGGCGGGGCGAGGGCGCGAGGTCGATGCCGTGCTCGAACCAGTGACCCCCAAGCTTGTCGAGCGGGGGCAGGTGCCAAGAAGCCCGCAAACGAGCGCGCACCGGCCTCATCGCGTGCCGCTACTTGAACCGCGCTTCTCGCCGCCGGCATCGGTCCTCAGCGCACGGGCACGTCGCGGTAGACCTCGACCGTCTCGGCGGCAAGCGGCGTCCGGCCACCGATCATGTCAGCCGCCTTCTCGGCCACCATCATCACGGGCGCGTAGATATTGCCGTTGGTCACCGTCGGAAAGACGGACGCGTCGACGACCCGGAGCCCGTCGAGGCCGTGCACCTCCATCGTCTGGGGGTCGATGACCGAGAGCTCGTCGACGCCCATACGGCAGGTGCAGGACGGGTGGAGCGCCGTTTCGGCGTCACGGGCGACCCAGTCGAGGATCTCCTCGTCGCTCGCGACCGCCGCGCCGGGCGAGGTCTCGCCGGCGTCGAAGGGCTCGAAGGCCGGCTGACCGAGGATGCTGCGAGCGCAGCGGATCGCCTCGACCCACTCGCGCCGGTCCTGGTCGGTCGAGAGGTAGTTGAAGCGGAGCGCCGGGTGGGCGCGCGGATCAGTGGAAACGATCTTGACCGAGCCGCGGGCGTCCGAACTCATCGGCCCCACGTGCACCTGGTAGCCGTGGCCTTCTGAGGGCGCGGAACCGTCGTAGCGGACAGCGAGCGGCAGGAAGTGGAACATGAGGTTCGGGTAGGAGACCTCGCCGTTGCTCCGCACGAAGCCCCCCGACTCGAAATGGTTGGTGGCTGCGGGACCGCGGCGGACCGCGAGCCACTGCAGGCCGATCAGTGGCGCTCTCCACTTCGAGAGTGCCGGCTGCATCGACACGGGCTGCGACGCAGAGTGCTGGATGTAGACCTCGAGGTGGTCCTGGAGGTTCTCGCCCACCCCGGGCAGATCGTGCAGCACTCGCACCCCGAGCGCCTCGAGCTCCACGGCGTTCCCGACCCCAGAGAGCTGGAGGAGCTGGGGCGAGTTGAACGCGCCGCCGCAGAGGATCACCTCGGCAGCGCGGAAGATGCGGGCGCGCCCGCCCTCGACAGCCTCGACGCCGACGGCGCGGGTGCCCTCGAAGAGCACGCGGGTCACGAAGGCGCGGCAGCGCACCTCGAGGTTCTTCCGTGCGCGGATCGGTCGCAGGTAGGAGCGGCTCGCGCTCATGCGCCGGCCGTGATAGATCGTCCGGTCGAAGCGGGCAAAGCCCTCCTGGCGATAGCCGTTGACATCATCGGTCAGGCGGTAGCCGGCTTGCTCCGCCGCTGCGAAGAACGCGGTCTCGAGCGGGCCGCTCGCTGCGCCGCGCTCGAGGATGATCGGTCCGCTTCCGCCGCGATAGGCGTCGGGGCCCGCGAGGCACCTCTCCATGCGCTTGAAGTACGGCAAGCAGTGTGCGTAGTCCCAGGCTTCGAGGCCTGGGTGGGCGGCCCAACGCTCGTAGTCGAGCGCGTTTCCACGCTGGAAGATCATGCCGTTGATACTGCTCGAGCCACCGAGCAGCCTTCCTCGCGCATGGTAGATCTGCCTACCGTGCATATGCGGCTCGGGCTCGGAGCGGTACATCCAGTCGTAGCGCGGGTTGCCGATCGGAAAGGTGAGCGCGGCCGGCATCTGCACGAAGAGGTCCCAGAACCGGTCGGGCGGGCCGGCCTCGAGCACGAGCACGCGGGTGCCGGGATCGGCGCTCAGCCGGTTGGCGAGAACGCAGCCCGCGGAGCCGCCGCCGACAATGACGAAGTCGTGGCTCATTTGCGCACGATCCGCGCGGCGGGCCTCAGCTCGGGCCGACCGGCCGGGGACCGTCGAACCTCTCGATCTGCCGAGCCGCGAAAGCACCGAGGCCGGTCGCGCTCGAGGCGTCTGCCCGAGAGCAGCTGACGCTCCCAGCGTTGGCAGGCTCGTGGACGCCCCGGGGTCAGGTCGAGGAGCATCTGCATCGCGTGCGGCCCGCTCAGTCGCCGAGCTCTGTGCGGCGGCGGTCGACGTAGGCCTTGAGCTCTGCACGCAGGTCGGGGTCGAGCTCGGGCTCGACGTACTCCTCGAGGGTGCGCTTGACGATCTCGCTCGCACGCGCAGTCGCGTCCTTGCCGCCGTCGCGGAGCCAGCGCTCGTAGTTCGACGTCGAGGAGAGGAGCGGCCGGTAGAAGCACTCGCGGAAGCGCTCGAGCGTGTGTGCCGCGCCCAGGAAATGGCCGCCGGCGCCGACCTCCTCGTGGGCCGAGAACGCGAGCGTCTCCTCGCTCACCTCGAGGGGTGTGAATTCCGTCTCGAGCATGCGGAGAATCTCGACGTCGACGACGAACTTCTCGAAGCAGGAGACGAGCCCGGACTCCAGCCAGCCGGCGGCGTGCATGACGTAGTTCGCGCCGGCGAGCATCGTCGGCAGCATCGTCATCATGGCCTCGTAGGCGGCCTGAGCATCGACGGTCTGGCTCGAGGTGAGTCCGCCGCCCGAGCGCCAGGGGAGCCCGAAGTGACGCGCGATCTGGCCGGTGCAGAGGAGCCCGATCGCCGACTCGGGCGTGCCGAAGCTCGGCGAGCCCGACTGCATGTCGGTGTTGGACAGGAACGAACCGAAGACGACCGGGCAGCCGGGCCGGATGAGCTGTGTCAGCGCGATCCCGGCGATCGCTTCGGCCATCTGCTGGGCGAGCGCGGAGGGGACGGAGACCGGGGACATCGCCCCCATGAGCAGGAACGGCGTGACGATCACCGGCTGGCCCGCGCGCACGTACTCGAAGAGCGCCGCGAGCATGCGGTCGTCGTAGCGGAGCGGCGAGTTGACGTTGATCAGCGAGATCACGCACGGCGTCTTCTCGATCGCGTCGCGCCCGAAGACGAGCTCGGCCATCGCGATCGTGTCGGCGGCGTTCGGGCCCGAGGTGACCGAGCCCATGAAGGGCTTGTCGGAGAGCGCGAGCAGGTTGAAGACCATGTCGAGGTGGCGCGAGTCGAGCGCGACGTCGTTGGGCTCGCAGATCGTCCCGCCGACCGAGTCGAGCTGGGGGAAGGCCTGCGCGAGCCGGGCAAGGTTCTGGAAGTCCGCGAGGGTCGCGTCGCGTCGCTCGAGCCCGTCGCGGACAAACGGGCACCCGTAGACGGGCGAGAAGACCATGTGGTCGCCGCCGATGTGCACGCTGCGCTCGGGGTTGCGGGCCTGCAGGTCGAACTCGCGTGGGGCTTTCGCGGCTTGCTCGAGCAGGAAGTCGGGGTCGAGCCGGACGCGCCGTTCGGAGACCTCCTGCCCCTCCCTGCGGAAGAGCTCGAGCGCTTCGTCGCTCAGGAACTCGATCCCGAGTTCGCTGACGATGCGCCGCCATCCGCGGTCGAGCGTCGCGACGGCCTCCTCCGAGAGGATCTCGTACCTCGGCATCCGGTTGATCAGCACGCCGCCTCCGCTGCCTCGAGCAGCCTCTCGAGCCCAGCCTCGAGCCCCCTCTCGCCCGTCTCGCGCACCTCGAGCGGGAGGCCGAGCGTCGCCGCGGCCCGCTCCGCCTTCGCTCGCAGTGCCGCGGTCGGATTCTGCGCGAGCCAGATGACACGCGTGTAGTGACAGAAGTAGTCATCACGCAGCTCCGGATGGAGATCGAGGCCCAGCCCGTGAACGACGATGCGCTCGAAGCTGCGAACGAGGAAGTCGGTCAGGTAGTAGGTGCCCGGGTCATCGCCCGCGAGCGACCCGGCGTAGAGCTCGTAGCAGTGCGCGCCGGGCAGATGCGGAAGATCGTCGAGCGAGCCTCGGGTGCCACAGTCGGCGTAGGCGACGAGCACCGCCTCGCCCGCCGCGGCCTCCTCGACCGCGGCCCTGATCCTCTCCGGGCGGTTGTGGAGCTCGGGCGGGAGCGGACGGAGCTCGATCTCGATGCCGCGGCGGCGCGCGATCGCGTCCAGGTGGAGTGCAAGTGCTCCGCAGGCGACGACGACGCGTCTCATGCGGGGAAGGACAGCTCGTCGATGAAGAGGTCATTGAAGTCGGCGCGGCCGGAGAGCTCGACGTAGCGCACCTCGCCGAGCACCGAACGGCCCGCTGCGCGCTCGCTCGTCGAGAGCGCCGCGATCTTCGCGCCCTCCCCAGCGAGGTTCCCCGCCGAGACGATCCGCATCAGCGGCAGCCTGGGGACAAGCCCGATGCGGATCGCGCTCGCGGGCGAGAGGTATGTCCCGAACGAGCCGGCGAGCAGCACCTGCGAGAGCTCCTCGGGTGCGATGCCGAGCTCGCGGCAGAGGATCGTCCAGCCGGTCGCGATCGAGGCCTTGGCGAACTGGAGCTCGCGCACATCGCGCTGGGAGAGGTACACGGCATCGTGAAGGATGAAGACCTTCTCCTCGCCGATCTTCGAGAGGCGCTCTGAGGAGCCGTCGACGAACCTCCCGGAGCGATCGAGGATCCCCGCCCGGACGAGTTCGGCGACAGCGTCCACCAGCCCGGAGCCGCAGAGGCCGACCGGCGGGACGTCGCCGATCACGCTGAGCTCGACCGCCCCGTCGAGGATCTTGACACCCTCGATCGCACCCTCGGCGGCGCGCATCCCGCAGCGGATCTGCGCGGCCTCGAACGCAGGCCCGGCCGGCGCCGCGGTCGCGAGCGCCCCGGCGGAGGAGCCGAGGACGATCTCGGAGTTCGTGCCAACGTCGATGAGAAGACGGTTGCGACGGTCGAGGGTTAGCCCGCTCGCGAGCACACCGGCGACGATGTCGGGCCCGACGTAGGCGCCGAGCGCCGGGAAGGTCACCGCGGGCGCCCGCGGATGCACGTGGACGCCGAAGTCCGCGGCGGACGCGTCCGGGAGCGTGCGTGCCGCGATCGTGAACGGGGCCATTGAGAGCGGCTCCGGGTCAATCCCGAGCGCGAGCGCGAGCATCGTGACGTTGCCGGCAACGACGATCTCATAGACCTCCGCGGCGTCGACGGCGGCCTCCGCGCAGACCTCGGCCGCGAGTTCGGCGAGCGTTGCATGCGCGAGCTCGCGCAGCCTCTCGCGTGCGCGGGGGTCCATCATCAGCGCCGAGATCCGCGTGATCACGTCGGCGCCGAACGGCTGCTGCTTGTTGAGCATCGATCGCACGCTGAGTGGCTGCCCGCTCTCCAGGTCGAGCAGGTTCGCAACGACGCTCGTGGTGCCGAGGTCGAAGGCGATCGCGAAGCGCCGCTCCCGGGTGTCGCCCGCCTCGACGTCGAGGAGCAGCCCGTCGCAGAGGACCGCGGTGACCTTCCAGCCGCTGCTCCGCAACGTCCCACCGAGCTCGCGCAGGAGCTCGAGCGGAGCGCGAAGCTCGACGTCGTCCATCGCGCCGAGCACGCGCTCGAGGTCCGATGTCTGGTCCTCGAGGGTCGGCTCGCTGAGTTCGAGGTAGCGCTTCTGGACTGCGGGGCGCAGGATGACGTGGCGGCCGACGCCGACGAGAGCAGCCTTTGGCCGCGTCTGGAGCGGCGGCACCTCGATCTGAACGTCCTCGCGAGCCAGGGCGCGGCAGGCGAGCCGCCAGCCGGCGCGAAGCTCGTCGGGCTCGAATGCGCGCAGATCGACCGACGAGAGCGGCACCGCGCCAGAGACGACGCGCACCCTGCACTTCTTGCACGTCCCATGCCCGCCGCAGGTCGAGTCGATCGCGATGCCGTTCCAGCTCGCCGCGTCGAAGAGCGTCGTTCCGAGCGGGACGCGCGCCTCCTTCCGCGTGCCGTCAGCCTGCTCAAAGCCGAGACGCACACGTCCGGGAGCCGCGTCCGCGGGCTCAATCAACGCTTCGGGGAGGCTCATTGTCTAGGCGGGGACCGGCGCGCGCCGCCGTGCGATCAGGTCCTTCGCGAGCCGCACCGCGGTCGAGGCGTCCGAGGCGTAGCCGTCGGCGCCGACGACATCGGCGTAGGCCTGCGTGACAGGAGCACCGCCGACCATCACGATCACCTCGTCGCGGATGCCCGCCTTCTCGAGTGCGTTGATGTTCGCCTTGAACATCGGCATCGTCGTGGTCAGGAAGGCCGAGAAACCGACGATGTCCGGTTCGTGCTCGGTGACCTTCGCGACGAATGTCTCCGGTGCGACGTTGACGCCCAGGTCGTACACCGTGAAGCCTGCGCCCTCGAGCATGATGTTCACGAGGTTCTTCCCGATGTCGTGGACGTCGCCCTTCACGGTCCCCATCACGAAGGTGCCGATGGGTTTGGCGCCCGTCTCGGCAAGCAGCGGGCGGAGGATGTCGAGCGCACCCTGCATCGCCCGGGCGGCGATGAGCATTTCGGGGACGAAGAAGTCGCCCCGCTCGAAGCGCGCACCCACCTCCTCGAGCGAGGGGATCAGGGCGTCGTAGAGCATCGTTTCGGGCCCAAGTGCGTCCTCGAGACCACGCTCGACGAGCTCGCGCACCTCGGGCGCGTTGCCGACGAGCGTGTTGTCGTAGAGGGCGCGGAGGATCTCCTCGTGGGTCATGCAGCGCCTCGCTCCTTGTCGCCGTACCCGTCGTCGTCGTGCCCGCTGTCGTCGTGCCCGCTGTCGTGTTCGTCGTTTCGGTCGCGTTCGTCGCCCAGCTGCGCGCTCAGCCTGCCTGCCTGCTCGATCAGCAGCGGTGCGAGTCGCCCGATCCGCTCCGGGCTCAGGCGGGTTGTCGGTCCGGAGACCGAGAGCGCTGCGACGACCTCGCCGCCGCGCTTCGAGACAGGCGCGGCGATGGCCGCCAGTCCGAGCTCGAGCTCGTCGACCGCGGTCGCAAAGCGGCGTAGCCGGACCAGCTCAAGCTGGCGCTCGAGCTCCCCGCGGTCGGCGATCGTCTTGGGAGTGAAGCGCTCGAACCGAGATGGAAGCGCGGCGGCGCCGAAGGCCATGAACACCTTGCCATTCGCCGCGACGTGGTGGGGCACGCGCCGGCCAACCCAGTTGGTCACGGAGACGAAGTGGGCGCTGTCCCGTTGGGCGAGGTGCTCGGCCCCGCCCGCACCGGGAACAGCGAGGTTGACCGTCTCGCCGGTCTCGCGCGCGAGCAGCTCGAGTACGGGAGCCGCCAGCAGGACGAGGTGCTGCGCGCCGTCCTGACGCGCGAAGCGGAGCAGCACGGGCCCCGGCCGCAGCGCGCCGCGCTCCCCCGAGCGCTGAAGGAGCCCCTGACGCTCGAGCGCGGAGAGAAGACGGGAGGTCGTGCTCCTGGGCAGACCGGAGTCGGCCGCGAGCTCCCCAACCGCGAGCGGACACGGGCTCTCGACGACGCGAACGAGCAGCGCCGCAGCGCGGTCGATCGCCTGGGTGCCGCTCTCGCCCACGCCCATATTGTGGAACTCGAGTTCCAGAAGCGCAAGGGGACTCACCAACGAACCACCGGGGGGGCCCAGGCGGGTGCGTACCTCATTGGCCCGGAAAGGACCGCGGAGCGGGGCGAGGACACAGCCGCTCAAGATCAGGAGGAGTCGCGCACTGCGAGCGCAGGCTCAGCCCGAAGGCCGATCAGCTCGTCGACGCGCCGGGTGAGCTCGGCATCCGCGAGCCCGCGGAGGGAGAGCGTCGTTCGCCGCCGCAACACGTCCTCGGCGCGCCGCGCCCACTCGCTGCGCGCGGCGTAGAGCGCCTGTGCGGCGATGTCGGGCGCGCCCGGGGAGAGCGGTTCGAGCAGGCGCGGGTCGTCGAGCGCCGGAGCGAGCACCTCGCCGGCGAGCGAGCCGTAGAGCTGGCGGAGGTGCGAGCGTAGCGGCGGTTCGACCTCGAGGGCCAGCCGCATCCGCTCGGCCCCCGAAGCGCCCGGGAGTGGCCAGGGCCGACGGTCTATCCGGTGCAGCCCGAGCTCGGCACGGAGCTCCTCGAGCGCGTCTAGGGCGATCCGCCGATAGGTCGTGAGCTTCCCGCCGGCGACGCTGAGCATCCCGCCGCTGCCCCGGCTATAGACCGTCTCGCGGCGCGCGCTCGTCGTCGCGCCCGCGCCGCCGGGAAGGACGCGCAGCCCGGCGAAGCTCGAACGCACCCGCTCGAGGTCGAGGAGCGCCGGGTCGAGTGCGACCGCCGCCTCGGCGAGCACCTGCTCGATTTCGGCCTCCTCGACCGCGACACTCGCCGGGTCGCCCTCCCAGAGTGAGTCTGTCGTCCCGAGCAACAGCATCCCCTCCCAGGGAACGGCGAAGCTCACGCGGACCTTGTCGTGCGGGATCGTCAGCGCCGCCGACCAGCTGGCCGCCGGCTCGAGCAGAAGGTGCACGCCCTTGCTGAGCCTGATCGAGCGTCCCGCCTTCGGATCCTCCAGCAGCCGCACGCTGTCGAGCCACGGCCCCGCGGCGTTGACGACCGCGCGCGCACACACGGAGATCCTCGCCCCGTCGGCGAGTAGCTCGGCGCCGCGGACCGCCCCGCCTACGAGTCGAAGCGCGGCGACCTCGGCGTAGTTTGCGACGGTGCCGCCCTGCTCGGCCACCGCGCGGACGTTCGCGAGCGTCAGGCGGCTGTCGTTTGTCCAGCAGTCGACGTAGAGGCCGCACTTGCGCAGCCCGTCGATTCGGAGGTCCGGGATCATGCGCCGTGCACGCGCGGGCTCGACGAGGCCGTTCAGCCTCGCCCGCGCGAGGGTCGAGTAGATCGCGATCCCGCTCTGGACGACCCAGGGCCGGTAGGGCCCCTGCTCGTAGAGCGGCATCATGAAGGGGATCTGGTGGACGAGGTGCGGCGCAACGACCGTCATCAGGTGGCGGCGTTCATCGTGCGCCTCGTGCACGAGCCCAACGTCGCCGAGCCGGAGGTAGCGCAGGCCGCCGTGGATGAGCTTCGAGGAGGCGCTCGACGTCGCACCGCCGAAGTCACGTCGGTCCACGAGCGCGACGGCGAGGCCGTGATGGGAGGCTGCGGCGGCGATCCCGGCGCCGACGATCCCACCGCCGATCACGAGCAGATCGAACTCCTGCTCGCCAAGTGCGTGCAGCGAGTCCGCCCGACTCGCTAGATCCACCGCGCGTGGCTCCGGGACCGCTGCCAGGCGCGATCGACCGCCCCGGGGCGGCCCCGGGGGGAGCGCCGGGCCCCACCGAGCTGGGCCGACGCGATCACGTCGTCGTCTCTCCCTGCGAGTACCAGGGACGACCGTGGGTCGCCGAGCCTGCCAGCCGCGAGCGCGCGCCGCGCCGCCGCCACGGGGAGATCCCGGGCGGGAGCAGATGGACCTCCTCGACCCGGCTGCCAATCGGGAGCTTCACGGCGATGACGGACGGTGAGCGGCGCGAACGCGCCTCGGTCGGCATCTGGTCGTCGCTGCTCCCCGGAACGTCGAGCGCGGCTCGCCCGCAGTCGACGACAGTGCTGCGGAGCGTCCCCTCGCCGTGAGGACGAGTCGCGCCGAGCCCATGCCCAGGGCCCGGGCAGGGCGCATTTTCTGCCAAAGGTTGCGCAACTCACCCACGGCGAGAGAGACTACTCCGCAGGGCGACATGTGTACAAATGGTTACAGACGTGTGACACGGATGCGCGAACCACGACAACTCATTTGAAACCGGCGCAGGGCCTGCCTAAGCTCGCCGAGGCAGTCCCGTCGACGAGGAGGACACATGGAGGATTTCGAAGCACAAGAGGTCGAGTTCTGGGCGAGGCTTTCCGAGGAAGGAATGAGCAGGTCGCAGATGCTCCGCCGCAGCGCGGCGGCGGCGTTCGGCCTGACGGTGCTCGCGTCACCGGCGGCGGCCTACGCGGCGCGCGCCCGGGCGGCCGCCTCGACGCCGATGCTCCCGGCGAGCGGGATGGGTCTCTCGATGAGCGAGCTCGTCAGCCAGGCGAAGAGCGAGGGAACCGTCAACACCATTGCCCTCCCGCTCAACTGGGCAAACTACGGCGCGATCATCACCGCGTTTGAGAAGAAGTACGGGCTCAAGGTCAACAACCCCGCTGCGGCCCAGGAGGACAGCTCGGCGCAGGAAAACCAGGCGGTGGTATCTCTGAAGGGAACCTCGCGCGCCCCCGACGTCGTCGACGACGGCCTCTCGTTCGCGATCCAGGGCGCCCAGCAGGGGCTCTTCACCCCCTACAAGGTCTCGGAGTGGGCGACGATCCCTGCAAATCAGAAGGACCCGGGCGGTATGTGGACGGGCGACTACTGGGGTGCGGTCTCGATCGGCTACAACGCGAAGCTCGTCAGTCCGGCGCCGACCTCGTGGAAGGACCTGACGAACCCGGCCTACAAGGGCCAGATCTTCATGGACGGAAGCCCGTTGACCGCGAACGCAGCGCTCTCGGGCGTCTTCGCGGCGGCGCTCGCGAACGGCGGCTCGCTCGGCAACATCGGTCCGGGCATCGACTTCTTTGCCGCTCTGCACAAGTCGGGCAACTTCCAGACCGCGATATCCAAACCGATCATGGTGGCCTCGGGCGAGGCGCCGATCTCGATCGACTGGGACTACCTGAACATCGGGTACGGGAAACAGTACCCCGCAGCCCAGTGGAAAACCGTCATCCCGAGCGACGGGGTCTACGGGGCCTTCTACGCCCAGGCCGTGAGCAAGACGGCGCCCAATCCGTGGGCAGCGCGCCTCTGGGAGGAGTTTCTCTACTCCGATCAGGGCCAGCTGCTCTGGCTCGCGGGCTACACCCACCCGATCCGCTTCCAGAACCTGGTCGCGACCAAGGCGATCCCGAGCTCGCTGCTGAACGCGCTTCCACCCGCGAGCACCTACGCGAAGATCCAGTTCGCGAACATCGCGCAGCAGACCGCAGGGAAGAACCTCGTCGCGAAGGACTGGCCGAGCAAGATCGGCGCCTAGGGCCCTCACTGGCCACGAGCGCATCATCGAGCGACACCCTCCGGCCGGACCTCGTGTCCGGCCGGAGGCGTCTGCCGCTCGCGTGGATCGGGACTGTCCCGTTCTTCGTCTACGCGTTCGCCTTCCTGCTCCTGCCCGCCGGCGAGGTCATGGAGGGCGCGTTCAAGAGCGTCAACGGGGGCTGGACGCTCTCGAACATGCGCGAGCTCTTCCACGAGCCCTACGTCGGCTACTACCGCACCAGCATCGACCTCAGCCTCATCACCGCGCTCGCCGGCGGGGCGCTCGGCTTCGTGATCGCCTACGCGGCGAGCCTCGACGGGAGCCCCGCGTGGGTGCGCTCGGCGTTCGCGACGTTCTCCGGGGTCGCGGCGAACTTCGGCGGCATCCCGCTCGCCTTCGCCTTCATCGCGACGCTCGGAACACTGGGGATCGTCACGAATTTCCTGCGCGACCAGCTTCACATCAACATCTACCGGGACGGGTTCAACCTCTACACGACGACGGGGATCGAGTTCGTCTACCTCTATTTCCAGATCCCGCTCATGATCCTCGTGATCGCGCCCGCGATCGACGGGCTGCGCCGCGAGTGGCGCGAGGCGGCGTCGAGCCTCGGCGCAAGCCGGCTGCAGTTCTGGCGCCACATCGGGCTTCCGATCCTGATGCCGTCCCTGCTCAGCGCGATCATCCTGCTCTTCGGGAACGCCTTCGCCGCCTACGCGACCGCCTACGCGCTGACCTCGGGTGCGACATCACTCGTCCCGATCGTCATCGGCGCCTACTACACCGGCAACGTGCTCTCCAATCCCCACCTCGCCCAGGCGCTCGCCTTCGGGATGTTCATCGTCCTCGCGGTGATGGTGATGATCTACATCCCGCTCCAGCGCAGAAGCGCGCGGTGGATGAAGTGAGGCGCCGGCGCGGCATCTCGCCCTTTGCGGCAATCGTGCTCGTGCTGGCTGCCGCATACTTCCTGATCCCGCTGATCGCGACGTTCCTCTTCAGCCTCGACTCGGTCCAGACCGGGAACTGCTGCAGCCTCGCTGCCTGGGGGACCGTGTTCCACGACGGGATGTTCTGGTCAACGCTGAAGACGTCGCTGATCCTCGCACTCGAGACGATCGCGATCAGCCTCGTGCTCTTCGTGCCCACCGTCTACTGGGTGCACCTGCGGCTACCGCGGCTGCGGGGGTTGATGGCCGCGCTCGCCCTCCTGCCGTTCGTGATACCACCGATCGTGCTCGTCGTCGGCCTGCTCAACGTCTACCACTCCGCCCCAGGCTGGTTCTACAACGAGCCCTATGGCTTCCTCGTCGGCGCCTACGTGATCCTCGCCTTCCCATACATGTACTTCTCGCTCGATGCGGGTTTCAGGGCGATCGACGTGCACACGCTGACGGAGGCCTCCCACTCACTCGGCGCGGGCTGGGTACGCACGATCACGACGGTGATCGTGCCCAACATCAGGGTCGCGGCAATGAGCGGCTCCTTCCTCGCACTCGCGATCGTGATGGGCGAGTTCACGATCGCGAGCCTCGCCTCCTTCAGCACCTTCCCCACCTACATCGACTACATCGAGCAGACCGAGGCGTATCCAGCCGCCGCCGTGTCGTGTCTGAGCTTCGCCCTCACCTGGGCGGCGATGCTCTCGCTTCTGCTCGTCGGGCGCAGCCGTCCCGGCCGCTTCAGCCAACTCGCCGCCGGCGGAGCCCAACGTATCTGATGGCCTTCCTCGAGCTCAAGAGGCTGCGCCGCGTCTTCGACAGCGTCACCGCGCTCGACGGGATCGACCTCAGCATCGAGCAGGGCGAGTTCGTCTCACTGCTCGGCCCCTCGGGCTGCGGCAAAACAACCGCGCTTCGGCTCGTTGCGGGCTTCGACCATGCGACCTCCGGCACGATCGTCGTCGACGGCACCGACATCACGCGGACGCCGCCGAACCGCCGCGACATCGGGATGGTCTTCCAGGCCTATAGCCTCTTCCCGAACATGACGGCCCGCCAGAACGTCGAGTTCGGGCTGCGTGTCCGTAAGCAGGGAAAGAGCGCGCGGGACAACCGGGTCGGCGAGCTGCTCGAGCTCGTGGGCCTCGGGCACGCGGGCGACCGCTATCCCCACCAGCTCTCCGGCGGCATGCAGCAGCGCGTCGCACTGGCTCGCGCACTCGCGATCAAGCCGCGCATGCTGCTGCTCGACGAGCCGCTCTCGGCGCTCGACGCGAAGGTTCGTGTCCAGCTGCGCGAGGAGATCCGCCGCATTCAGCTCGAGCTCGGGATTACGACGCTTTATGTCACCCACGACCAGGAGGAAGCGCTCTCCGTCTCCGACCGGGTCGCAGTCCTGCATGCGGGGAGGATCGACCAGATCGGCACGCCAAGCGAGATGTACACCGCCCCTTCAACAGCCTTCGTCGCGGAGTTCATCGGCACGATGAACCGGCTCGAGGCGACGGTCGTGGACGGTTCGAGCGGTCAGGTCGATCACGGCGGGGTGCGGCTCCAGGTCAGCGCGGCACGCGGCCGCGCGGCCGGTGAACGCGTGCTCGTCCTGATCCGACCCGAGCTCCTCGAGCTGACCGCATCGGGCAACGGCGAAGCACCCGGCACCAATGTCCTGGCCGGTGAGGTGATCACGCACACGTTCCTCGGCCCGATCACGCGCGTCAAGCTGGTCGCGCCTGCGGGCAACCTCACGGCGGACATGGCGACCGCGCGTGCCGCGGCGCTCCCCGTCGGGAGCCGCGTGGTCGCTCACATCCCCGAGGAGGGGGCGCGCCTGATCACGCTTCCCCCGGAGGAGCCGGGGGCCTCGGCTCATAGCCGCGCGAGTTCGTCGGAGTGACTCCTGGCCCGCGAGGGCCGGCCGCACACGGCGAGGAGCACGGGAGAGATCGCGCAGCGGATCGGCTCGTCGCCGGAGACCGCGCCGTTGAAATCGACGATTATCCCGCGGGAGGCGGAACATGTCGATCGGTGTCGCATGCCCTCGCGGGGGCGCCTTCACGCACGGTGCAGCGAAGGACGGTGAAGGTGGAGG
>Ga0302325_10017838_pt1 | contig 14980 bp, 14 predicted proteins | sample Palsa_T0_2_FD_201948 | JGI IMG/M metagenome (GOLD analysis project Ga0302325, IMG submission 201948) | Peat permafrost microbial communities from Stordalen Mire near Abisko, Sweden - Palsa_T0_2 | ecosystem: Environmental > Terrestrial > Soil > Palsa > Peat permafrost | place: Sweden: Abisko... | reverse complement strand
TGCGGGCGAGGCGCCGAAGCGGCGCGCCACATCGTCAAGTGCTGCGAGAATTTTCAGACCTCGCACATTGAGGAACTTTGCGACGACTCCTTTGCCGCGCGCACTCTTCCCCGCATCCGCAGCCGTACGATATTTCCCGCTGAGGAATCCGGAGGCGAGGGCATAATAGCTCACGACGCCGATTTGCTGGTCGAGGCACAATGGCTCGAGGGCAGACTCGTAATCAGCACGCTCGTACAGATTGTAGAGCGGCTCCAATACTTCGTATCGTGGCAGACCGTGTTCGCGACTGACCTTGAGTGCTTCGGCCAAACGCGCCGCGGTGTAGTTCGAGGCGCCGATGGCGCGCACTTTCCCCTGCTCGATCAGCCTCTGAAATGCGCCGAGTGTTTCCTCGAAAGGCACACTCGGATCGTCGCGATGGGCAAAATACAGATCGATGTGATCGGTCTGCAACCTACCCAGTGATTCCTCGACAGACCGCGCGATATGGGCGGCAGACAGCCCTTTGCGGTCGGGCGCCATCTCCATGCCGACTTTGGTCGCGATTACGACTTCCTTGCGCTTCCCGCTGCGTTTCAACCAGTTGCCGATGACCATTTCCGATTCGCCGCCATGATGTCCAGGCACCCACGTCGAATACACATCGGCGGTATCGATGAAGTTGAGTCCGGCAGCAACGAATGCATCCAGCACTTTTGAGGACGCCGCCTCGTTCGCGGTCCATCCGAATACATTGCCGCCGAGACATAGAGGCGCGACCCGTAGACCGGAACGTCCTAAACTACGAAATTGCATATGGCACCTCTGGATGGAGGAGCCATGATACGAAAATCGGCCTGCCGATTCCCGCCCGCAGCGGCGACAGTAGAGCCTCTACTTAACCTGCGCCGCGACATACGCCGTCAGGTCGGTCAGATGCTTCTCGACCTCAGGAGTGTAGGTTCCGACAGGGCCAATGTTGATGTAATACCTGGCGCGTCCCTGACGGGCGTGTACTGCGTAGTTGGCATCGAGGTACGCGGTATCCGCGGAACCCGGGAGTGTCTTCATTGGGTGAAAGGACTTCGATAATTGGGCCAAGTTCGTCTGTGCGTCGGCGTCTGAAGGGTCGAAGTAGATGATGAGTGTGACAGTGCGGGGAGCCCCTCCGAGCGCGGCGTAGCGACACTGGCTTCCCGTGACGCCGTTCGCGACGGCCGCGGGCATGGGGGTCTTCGCGGGGGCAGCGAACTGCTGGCCGAGGACCGCGTTCAACTCGGTGGTGGACAGTACTGAGCAGGGATCAGCGGGGGGAGCTTTCCCGTGGGCGATCCTGCAAGACAGAGCCATCATGCAGGCCAATGCAATAAGAAGGATCAGGAAGCGCGGGGTACCTACTTTCCAATCAAGTGACATGGACGGGTCTCCGTTGGGCGGTGTTCGTGGGGGAGAAGCATTGGCCATAAGCGCTTGAAGTGCAATCCGCACATTCGGCGCGTTTCAGGAGCTCCTGACACCGGGGCCGACGTGAGCTCGCGGATACTCAGTGGCGACTCATTCTCGCGCCTGACTTGTGACGCAAGCTGCGTACGCCTCCCCGCAGGTGCTCCGAGATTTTCCCGATCAGCCGCGATCGGGGTTCGTCGGTTGTCCGGGTTGGCTACTGGGCTGGCACGTTCTCGCAGCTACGGGAGCATGGGCGCAAGCTCAGCTTAAGTGGTTTCGCAAAGATCAGACTGAATGGCGGAACCCGATGAACGGCGCGGAGTTTATCAGCGCATATACAAGAGGAGTGAGTCCGATGGACATGAAATCCGAAGTTCGTAAAGCGACCGGCGCCGTAAAGAAGGCGCTGTCCCCCGAGCCTGGTTTGGCCGAAGAGACCGACATCCTGGATACCCTCAAGCAGGAGCATGATGAGGTCAAGGACTTGCTTGCCGAGCTCCAGGATGCGGAGAGTGGGCCTCAGCGAAACCAGCTTGTACAAAAGATTAAGAAGGCACTGATACCTCACACCAAGGCGGAAGAAAAGGTTGTTTATGATCGCGTCCTTGGATTGAAAGACAAGGACGCCCAGACCGACGGCCATGAAGGCTACCTTGAACACGAGTTAGCGAGTAAGACACTGCAACGTCTCGACTCCATGGGCGCATCCAACTCTGCCGAACATCAAGCCGTCGCTAAAGTGTTGAAGGAGCTGGTGGAGCATCACATCAAGGAAGAGGAAAGCAATGTCTGGAGCGACGTGAAGAAGAACTTCTCAGAAGACGATAGGTTCGAGATGAATGTGCAGTTCGAAGCCGCCAAGGCTCGAGTGAAGATCCCCTGAAAACTGCCGAGGCTTAAGCATCTCAAGCAGGATATCGCCGCTGCTCGCCGGCCGGAACAATGGGCTGGCGGGCGGCCGCGATGTAAACGTCTCGATACGGTCTCTCCGGCGATGTCCGCCATAACCGACGGCGCTCGCGGGCTCCAGTGCCGGCGCCTTTGGGCGCGGCGAAGCGCACAATTCAGTGCACTGGATCGGGTCTCGGGCGATTATCACCATTCTGCTCCGTCGTACGCCGTGCGTCTCTAGTCGCGCGCCAACTAACCTCGGTCTGTGTTGCAGCGGACGATTCCCAGTGCGGCCAATGGCGAGCGGTAAATGCTGGATGACTTTACACGGCTACTGTCCTCGCTCACGATCGAAGTTTAGCTCGTCGTCGCAGTGCGACGTCTCTTACCGCGACCGCCCCTGATATGGCGAAATCGGATAACCGCTATTCTCGCAAGGCCGCTGCCAAGGATTCCACGGGAATGGTTCACGTGCGTGGGGCGCGTGAGCACAATCTGAAGAACGTTGATCTGGATATTCCCAGAGACGCACTGGTTGCGTTCACGGGAGTATCCGGCTCTGGCAAATCGTCCCTGGCATTCGGCACCCTCTACGCCGAGGCACAACGACGCTATCTCGAGTCGGTCTCTCCGTACGCCCGACGCCTATTTCACCAGATGGCAGTGCCCGAGGTCGACCAGATTGACGGCCTGCCGCCGGCAGTAGCGCTGCAGCAGCAACGCGGTTCCCCGACCACGCGTTCATCCGTCGGCAGCGTCACCACACTGTCCAATTTGCTGCGCATGCTGTATTCGCGAGCGGGCATCTATCCACGCAATCAACCGCTGCTGTATGCAGAGTCGTTTTCTCCCAATACCCCCCAAGGTGCCTGCCCGAGGTGTCACGGCCTTGGTCGCGTGTATGAAGTGACCGAGAAATCGATGGTACCGGATGACTCTCGTACCATTCGTCAACGGGCCATCGCCGCATGGCCGACCGCATGGGGAGGACAAAATCAGCGCGACATCTTGGTGAGTCTTGGCTATGACGTCGACCGTCCCTGGCGCGACCTGCCGAAAAAAGCTCGCGATTGGATCCTCTTCACTGACGAGCAGCCCACTGTGCCGGTTTACGCCGGGCTATCCCCAGAGGAAACGCGGCGTGCGCTCAAGCGCAGGGAGGAGCCCAGCTATCATGGAACATTCACCAGCACCAGGCGCCACGTCTTGCACACCTTCGCGAATACCGAAAGCGCGCTGATGAAAAAGCGGGTGGCCCAGTACATGTTGAGCACGGCGTGCTCCCTCTGCCAAGGAAAGCGACTGCGTCGCGAAGTCTTATCGGTAAAGTTTGCCGGGATGGACATTGCAGAGATATCGACTTTGCCGCTGATCCGTCTCGCCGCGGTGATGCGACCGTACGCGGACGGAACGACTCCGGGGTGGGCGAAGTTCGCGACGGAGCATCCCGAAAAGGCACTCGTCGCGCAGCGAGTTACCCAGGATCTCGTTGCGCGGCTTGACGCGCTCCTCGATCTTGGTCTTGGATATCTGTCACTGGAACGCAGTACTCCAACCTTGTCGCCGGGCGAGCTGCAGCGCCTGCGGCTCGCCACGCAAATACGCTCCAATCTGTTTGGCGTCGTATACGTGCTTGATGAGCCGTCGGCGGGCTTGCATCCGGCCGATACCGAGGCTCTTCTCGCCGCGCTCGATCAGCTAAAGACGTCTGGTAATTCGCTGTTCGTCGTAGAACATGATCTGGATTTGATACGACACGCCGACTGGATCGTCGATGTTGGACCTGCAGCCGGCGAGCACGGTGGTTTCGTGCTCTATAGCGGCCCGCCCGCAGGTCTTGAAAACGTGGCGATCTCGCAGACGCGATCTTACCTGTTCGGCGAAGTCACGCTGCCGTACCGATCGCCCCGCTCCCCACGTGGATGGCTGCGACTCACTGATATCACACGCAATAACCTCAAAGGCCTGCACGTCCGGTTTCCAATCGGGGCGTTGACCGCCGTGACGGGAGTGTCCGGCTCGGGCAAGTCGACCCTGGTGAGCCAAGTGTTGGTGGAGCTCGTCGCACAAGAACTCGGGTACGGGCTTCCCTCAGCCGGCGACGAAGCCGAGGAAATTGAGCGAACACCCGTTGCGACGCTTGCCGGGAGCATAACCGGTGGGCTCGAAGGCATTAAGCGCCTGGTGCAGGTTGACCAGAAACCGATCGGTCGCACGCCGCGCTCGAATCTCGCGACGTATACAGGTCTCTTCGATCACATTCGGGAGCTTTTCGCAGCCACGAAGGAGGCGCGCGCACGCCGCTACAACGCCGGACGATTCTCGTTCAACGTGTCAAAAGGTCGCTGTGAAACATGCAAAGGAGAAGGGTTCGTGATGGTCGAGCTGCTTTTCCTTCCCAGCGTCTATGCGCCGTGCCCCACCTGCCATGGGTCCCGATATAACGCCAAGACTCTCGAGATCAGTTACCGGGGACTCTCGATTGCCGGTGTCCTCGGCCTAACGGTTGACGCCGCTTGGGAGTTTTTCGCTGAGGAAACACAGGTGCATCGAGCCCTGAGCGTCGTCCGGGAAGTGGGTCTGGGATATCTGCGTCTCGGCCAGCCGGCAACCGAACTCTCGGGCGGTGAAGCACAGAGAATCAAGCTCGCAACTGAACTTCAACGGATCGCGCGCGGCGATACTCTTTATGTGCTTGATGAGCCTACCACCGGGCTACATGCGGCGGATGTCGAGCGCCTCGTGGCGCAACTCAGCAAGCTCGTTGATGCGGGCAATACAGTGTTAGTCGTCGAGCACGATATGAGGGTCGTTGGGGCAAGCGACTGGGTCATAGACATTGGCCCCGGTGCCGGCGACGAGGGTGGTCGCGTGATTGCGGTTGGCACGCCTGCTGAAGTGGCGAAGGCGTCTAACAGCCGCACGGCGCCGTATTTACTCCGCGTGCTTACCGATGTTCCGTCCCCTAGAGTTCCGAAGTAACCCGGATCTGAAGCTGAGAAGCAGCCGGTAGGGCGCGCGTCGCCGCGCGCGGATTGAGCTTTTCACGCGCACCGAAAATTCGGGTGAAAAGTCAGTAAGAATCGCATCGATTTAGCTCTTCTCGGTACGACGTTGTTACGAGCCCGATGTCGCTACGATCGGCATCGCCGTCGCATCCTTGGCAGTGGTTAGCCTAGACGCAAAATGGCGGCCCCGCCGGCGATTATGCACGCGGAGATTACCCGCCTTGGCCCTATGGGCTCTTTCAGCACCAAGCCAGCGATCATGATACCAAACAGGATGGACGTCTCTCGGAGCGCTGCGACAACGGCGACAGGTGCAAGGGTCATCGCCCACAGAGCCAAACCATATGATGTAGTGGTTCCTATGCCACCGGCGATTCCCAGGCGCCAGTAACGACGTAGATAAGCCAGAAAGCTGGAGCGTCTCGCTGTCATCGCCCAGAGAGTAAGCGGTAGGCCAGTCAGTAGGAACACCCACAGTGTGTATGCCGCTGGCGTTCCGGAGCGGCGAACTCCAATTCCATCGATCAAGGTGTAAGCTGCGATCACGAGCGCGTTCAGGAGCGCCAAATACAGGCCTTTCCGGTCCTTAAGGTTGGTACCGAGCGCGATGCTGAAGATACCAAGGCAGATCCCAATCACACCGAACCAGGCAATGGGTGAGAGTGCTTCACCCAGCCAGAATACACTCACCAGTGCGACAATGAGCGGCGCAGTTCCTCGCATTAAAGGATACGCTTGACTCATATCGGTGATTTGATATGTGCGCGCAACGAGAAGGAAATAGGTGATTTGAAAAAGCGCTGACGCGATTGCGAAGGGCCAGCTCGCCATGGCGGGGGTACGTAGGAAGGGGAGTAATGCAGCCGAGAGCGCGGCAGCCGCAGTAGTCACCATAATCGTTGTCAAAAACTTGTCGCCTCCTGCTTTCACGATGGCGTTCCAGGTCGCGTGAAGCAAAGCGGCCGAAAGCACTACTGCGAAGACAAATAACGACATGCATGCGATCTCAAACTAAGAGCAAAGCGGGCGAGATTGCTGACGAGTGAGCGTACCAACACCGCTCTCACTGTCAATGTCGGCGCGCCGACCACGCTGGCTAATGCGTTAGCGATTGATCGCCTGGATTCGGGGGCCGAGAAACGCGCCGCTGACGGAAAACGTGGCACCTTCGCACCGTGCCATGCACGCGGATCCCCGCTTTAGGACCCGCGCCAAACGGTCGAGCGGGCGCACAATTTCCTTTTGAGTCCTGGTGCCAAGCCCCTGGTTGGGAACCAGGGGACCGGGTATCGGCTTTCAGCGTCCAGGATGGCTCGGACGCCGTCACGCCGCCGCTTTGCGGCTCTGAGTTGTCATGCCCGCGGACTTGCGAGCAGAAAATAAATTCCGGCGGCAAGCAGGATCGTTACAGGCAATGTAAAGGCCCACGCAATCACAATTCGCGACAGCATGCGATATCGCAGACCCGCTCCCAGCCTCAAACAGCATCACCATTAGGAGTGTAAGGATGAGTAAACCGAAGGCGAGCGCTGAGGCCGGGTCGAGTTGCGTGAGCATTGCTATTCTCGATAAGCTTCTACGTTCAAGCGTCGGCAGCCGAGCGTGTTCCGCTTTTCATAAAAACTTAATTTCTACCAAGAAGTCGCCGGGACTTGGTATTCGAGTGGCGACCTCGCTCGTGTAGCAGCTCTACAAACGCCGGCCGTTGTCGCTGCCACCGCCCAACGAAAAATGTATCGATGGGCCGGTCGCAAAAAAGTACGCTACCAGGGTCCAGAATGCACGACCCTCAGTGGACAGGCCCGAGGTAAGTGTCATACCAGGCGAGCGTTTCCTTGATGAATTCGGTTGGAGGAACCAGATGCCCAGATGGGTACACCACCATTTTCTTCTCGCTTTGAGGGGTTCCGAGCAGACGGAACATCGGTTTCTGGGAAGTTTCGACCGGGAAGTACATGTCGTATTTCCCGTTAAGCATCAGCACCGGTTGCGTGACTCTCGGTAGATAGTTGATCTGGTCCACTTCCGGCAGGGACTTCTCCATCTCCATCCCGCCGACGTTTAGCACCACGACCTTGATACGTTTTTCCACGGCCGGAATGATGCCTCCCATGTATCCGCCCCAGCTGATGCCGAGATACGCGACCTTATCTGCCTGCATGTCCTTTCTGGTTTCAAGATAGTCGATCGTTCTGGAGTAATCCTTCACCCACATGACGACGTGGTCCTTGTATCGGACGGTCGTGTCCGCGAGATCTGAGTTTAAGTCGTCCTGTCGCTCGTATGTTCCCTTGTAAATCGGGAAGACCAGCGCCCGTCCACTTTTCATGATGAACAGCAGGCGGGCGTTGATCAGGGGCAAATCGAATTTGCTCTGATGAATGCCATTGGACCCCGGGAAAAAGACCACCGGCTGAAGTGGGGCGGTATAGCTCTTCGGCAGGAAGATGTAGAGCAGCAGGCGCTCGTTGTTGTAGCCGGCGTTGATCGATACGACTTCGGCCCTCCAGGCATCGTCCTGCAAGGTTTTTTCAATCGTGGCACCAAGAGCGGTTTTGTCATAGATGAACTGCCGGGAGAAGTTGGCAAAGGTTGCGTCATCAACGGGCTTTTCTTTGGAATAGTCCCTGGAGTCCATCAAGATCGATTGCCGGAGCCCGGTCAATGCCGGATCCTTGGCGAGCTCCTTGATGCATCTGAAGCCGTTCGACTCACTGCGATCCTGCGCTGGCTGCGCGAAGCCGTCGTTGAACGCGTACGATGGATCTGTCCAACCGCCGCCCATGATGAAACGCTGCTCTGAGTCGCTACTCTGATTGACGGTCCACTCCCGGGCATTGCCCGCAAGATCGTAGATCCCGAAGGTACTGAAGCCGGCGAGGGTGCCGACTGCTGTCGTCGACTTGCCGCTGAAATTGCTCAGCGGCAGGAGAAACTCAGAGCGAGTGGTATCCGCCACTGCCGCCCAGTGAAACACTGTCGGTAGCTGTTTGTGCGCGTAGGCTGCGTACGCCGCCGCCTCGTACCACGACACGCCGGTCACGGGGTGATTTTCGGTACCGTCGGGATACGTCCCCGCTTCCCACGTAGCGGGTCCTTGCCGGCCCGTTCGGTCCGTGAATTTCGCCAGTGCGGCATTCAGCGGAATCACTCTTCCGCCCTGAGAGACCGGTATCGTCCAGTACTCCGCGTTTGTGTAACCGCCAGCATCCATGAAGGCCTTAAACTGCTTGTTCGTGACCTCGAACTTGTCGATCAGGAACTCGGGCACGTCCCTGGGTCCATACTTCTCGAGACCGACGATTTTCATCCCAGTCGTTGACTTGGGGATACGCACCATGTTTTGCGGCAGGTCTCCGAGCCGGTCCATCGTCAGATGTTCCGCGATCGGCTGCATCCCCAAGGATAACTTGGGCTCGGCAAGCTCGATCGTCTGGTAGCCCGCCTTCCTCACTTCTAAGCGCAGGTAATTGCGCGGCACCTTCACTTCCTTGATCGGAGTTACTCCCGCCGACCGCCAGTCGGCCGCCGGCGTGTCGTAGTCTTTCCAGAAGACCTCGGCGCCCGCAGGCTCGGTCTCAATCGATACGGTATTGGCGATAGAGGGCCATAACCTTGCCAGGATTGGGTCATTGGGCAGGTACTTCTCCGCCTCCATGGCCTTATCGAAGATCTGCCTGTTGCTCCGGAACATTGTCCCCGCCATATCCTGGACTTCGGGCAGCAGAGTGCTTCGGGCATGTTCCTTCTTTTGCCACGGCGGTATAAGCACGACAGCGGCGACGATCAGCAATAGCGCGGGGACAGCCAGCTTAAGGAGGCTTAACCGGCGCGTTCGCCGAATTTTCGTTTCAGTCGGACCCAGTGGCTTCTCGTGGCGCTCGGTGACGGCAACCCCAGCTCCGGGTACGGCACATGGTAAGGCGGCGGATGCCTGACCTCGGCCTCCCGAGGTCAGTCCGCGCACTCGCTCGACGAAGCCGGCGGTCGTCGCGCCGCCCGCGAGGCGCGTCCATTGCATCTCCCGGAATTTCTCAGGTACGCGAGCGTCTGCGTCCGACGTTGTGTCGATCACGACCGGGAGTAAAAACGCCGTATCCTCGGCCATGTCCAGTGTCCGGGCGACGGCGAGATTCCACTCGCGTCGGAAATACCCCTCTTCACGCGCCTGCGTGCTCGCCGATATGACCGCAAGGAACAGTTTGCAGCTCTTGATCTGCCGTCGGATCGACGCGTCCCAGGCTTCGCCACCACGCAGCTCGCTCTGATCGAGCCAAACTTCGATCCCCACCTGCTGCAGCGCATCGGAAATGCGCCGTGCGGCCTCAGCGTCTTGGGACGCGTAACTTACGAAGACGGCCTTCGAGGAGAGGCTCTGAGTTGTCACGGAAAACGCGGCCTCAAGAGTGGCGAAAGCCTGGGAGAGCGATGCATTTCAAATACGTGTCATGTAATCAATTCCGGCGACAGCGAGTACGAATCCGCGCATTTCTGCGGGAAAACGCGGGCGGATCCCGATTCCGACGTCAACCAGAAGTCTACCGGTGATCTGGGTCTAATCAAGCCTCCGGGCTACTGAATTACTAAACCGCGGGCTGGAGTTCGATGCTTCCGGTGTGGGTGACACAGGCACAGCGTCCATGATTGGACTCGCGATAGGGTCGCTTAGTGAAAACCACGGTGCAGGGACGGCCTTCCACTCTATGGCCGGTGCCTGATGTAGTCGTCAGCTTCGCATCGACGTGATAGCCGTACTCCGTGCCCGCGGGTCGTTGGCCGACAGCAAAGGGTGCGGCACCGACCAGGCCCTTGACGTACAAGCTGGCTGACCCATCCGGCGATATCGTTCCGTCGATTTGTAGCCAACCGGGCTGGTCTTTGGTGCCCTTTTCGCCGTGCAAAGTGTTGTTTTTCACAGTCGAATTAAAGTCAAACGAATAGCCCAGCGCGCCATTCGAGTTGCTGCAGGAAAGCACGGTATCCCAGACACCATCAAAGGGATTTTCGGTTCCTTGCGCGCGCACACAACCAAGAAAGCTGAATACCATCCACATGCTTGGAACAATAAATTTCTTCACGCAGTCCTCCATCGGATGTGACGATTCGCACCCATAATACCTTCGCTGCTGCGCGAGTGGCGGTCATTCCCCGTAAATCATCTTGCGCAGCAGTATTTGTAGCGGGCGTCGCCGCGCAGATTGCGAAACAGCGGACCAAATTGAGCTTTCGTACTAATGCTTACGGTCTTCAAGCACCATCGACGCTCCCTTTTCGGCGATCATAAGTGTTGGAGCGTTGGTATTGCCGGAGACGATAAGCGGCATGACAGATGCGTCGGCAATGCGCAAACCAGGCAGGGCTCTGCAGCGCAGACGATGATCGACAACGGCCATGGAGTCGCTCTCTGGTCCCATACGACATGTTCCTACGGGGTGGAATATCGTTGTGGCGATGCGTCGGGCAGACTCTATCAGTTCGAGATCCGTCCGCACGGCGGCTCCCGGCAGCAATTCTTCCGGCTTGTAGCGGGCCAAGGAATTAGCGGCCAGAATCCTTCGCGTCAAACGCATCGACTCGACCGCCACGCGTAAATCCTCATCCGTCGACAGATAGTTCGGGGAGATCGCGGGCGGCAACATCGGGTCCGGACTGCGAATCCTTATTGAGCCCCGGGACGTAGGTTGCAAATTGCAAGGGGATGCGGTGACGGCGGGGAATCGGTGTAACGGATCCCCGAACTGATCTAGCGACAGAGGTTGGATGTGCCACTCAATATTGGCGCGAGCCCGGGAAGGGTCCGATCGGGTGAATGCACCCAGTTGGCTCGGCGACATAGACAATGGGCCGCTGCGCCAAAGGATGTATTCGGTGACGATTGATAGCTTGCCGAGCCAACTGTGCGCCATGTCATTCAAGGTCTTTGCGCCGGCGATACGATAGATCATCCGAAGTTGAAGATGATCCTGAAGGTTCATTCCGATTCCCGCAATGTCGGCGCGGACCGGAATACTTGCATCGAATAGCATGGAAGCTGGGCCGAACCCTGAGAGTTGGAGTAAATGGGGAGATCCAATTGCACCTGCACACAAAATGACTTCGTCGGTTGCTTTGACAGTGTGAGTGGTGTTGTTTGCCACATATTCCACCTCATCAATTCGTCCCGTCTGGCCATTGCGGCGAAGTGCGGTAGCGTGGGCCTTTGTAATCAAGGTCAGATTGCGCCTGTGAAGCACAGGTTTGAGAAACGCCTTACGAGCATTCTGCCGAATACCGCGGCGTTGATTGACCTCAAAGTAGCCACAGCCTTCGTTGTCCCCGCCGTTGAAATCGCTGACTGCGGGAATACCCACTTCACACAGCGCATCCCTGAATGCATCCAAGACATCCCAACGCACCCGCTGCCGCTCGACCCGCAATTCACCGGCGGCGCCATGCAGGGCGTCGGCAGAGCGATGGTCCAGCCTGTAATGGCTTTCATGGCGGACAAAATATTGCAGGACTTCGCTCCAGCTCCAGCCGGTATTACCGCTTGCCGACCAGCCGTCGTAGTCCTGGGCTTGGCCCCGCATGTAGATCATTCCGTTGATGCTGGAACTGCCGCCCAGAAGTTTGCCTCGCGGATATCTGATGGCCCGTCCGGCGAGACCCTGCTCCGGCTCGGTCATGAACATCCAATCGGTGCGCGGATTACCAATGCAATGCAGATAACCGTAGGGCAAGTGCACCCACGGGTGATTGTCGCTGCCGCCGGCCTCGATCAGTAGTACGCGGATTTCAGGGTCGGCTGAAAGCCGATTAGCCACAAGGCAACCCGCCGATCCGGCGCCGACGATGATGTAGTTATAAGTTTGCGGCATGCGGACATCCAACGCGGCAACCTTTATTGGCGGCAACGGCGCCCGTCATGGGTCTACCATTTGATGTGCCTGTCTCATTGCGTACCGCAAACAGAGAAGGGCAGCGCTTTCAACTATTGTCATGAAGTCTAAGTCAAATCAAAAAATTAACGATCTGGCGAACCGCCGTACCTTCGCGAAGTTGATCAAATCCGCGATTGATATCTTCAAGTTTCAAAGTACCGCTCATCAAGCGATCAACTGGAAGGCGGCCGTGCTGAAAAAGCGCGATGTACCGAGGAACATCACGTACCGGCACGCACGTGCCAATGTAGCTTCCTCTGAGTGTGCGCTCCTCGGAAACAAGACTTACAATATTAACTGGCAGCACGGCGTCGGGCGGCGGCAAGCCGGCCGTAACTGTTGTACCTCCACGGCGCGTCATTCGAACTGCATTTTCCAGTGCCTTGACGGAGCCGGCCATCTCGAAGACAAAATCGGCACCGCCGGAAGTTAGCTTGCGAACCTGGCCAGCAACATCCGGATCTGCCCCGTCCAACACAGCGGTAGCGCCAAGCTCGCGCGCGAGGTCCAGTTTGCGAGTAGAAAGATCGACCGCGATGACTTGCGATGCGCCCGCTGTAGTGGCGCCCAAAACTGATGAGAGACCCACCCCACCGAGCCCCACTACCGCGACACTTTGACCGGCCTGCACTTTAGCCGTGTTCACTACTGCACCGACGCCAGTTAACACCGCACAACCGAACAAAGCCGCGTGCGTTAGCGGTAGTTCCTTTCCAATTTTGACCAATGATCGACGCGAGACGACCGCGTGCCCGGCGAAGGCAGAGCAGCCAAGGTGGTGGTGTAACGTCTCGCTCTGAGCGCGGATCCGCGTCCCTCCGTGAAGTAACTCGCCTTTCGCGTTTGCAGCAGCGCCTGGTTCACAAAGAGCGGGTCTGCCTTCCGCGCAGCGCGCACAATGACCGCAACTCGGCATGAATACCATTACGACATGGTCACCAATGGCAAGGTCCTCCACCTGCGCGCCAAGTTCGACAACAATACCAGCGGCTTCATGACCAAGTACCATCGGCAGGGGCCGGGGCCGATCACCATTAATTACTGAGAGGTCGGAATGGCAGAGTCCTGCGGCGGCGACACGGACGAGCACCTCGGTGGGGCCGGGGGAACTAAGGTCGACCTGCTCAATCGAGAGCGGACGACTTTGGGAATAAGGAGGAGGCGCGCCCGAGCGCCGCAAAATCGCTGCGTTAGTCTTCACGGGAAATAAACTTCCGGGTCATTTGCGATCAATCGGCGTTGCGCATCACTGAGTCCTCGGGAAACGACGCTCGATCCGCCCGCGCTAGTCCCAACGGCTGGCATTCTTCGGGAAACCTGGACGCTGTACCCTGACGACGGAGAAGCGTTGGCCGGTCGGCGCTTCCATCACTACCCAGCGCTCGAGGCGAACGACCGTCATGGCGCCGAGCTTCCTCAAGCGCGCCACTTCGGCGGCGATATCGTCAGTGTCGATGTCTATGTGTACCCGGCTCTTATGATCCACGCTCTGGATCTGTACGATGGGCTCGTCAGGCGGGGTCTCCAGCATGCGGTAATTGCCGCGGCTGCCCGGATGTTTGGAATCCACAGCGCGACCCAGTGCCTCGCCCCAGAACTGGGCGGCGGCGTCCAAATCGAAGGTTCGGCAGTCGATGAGCACGGCGCAGAGGCGCGAATGGTGCATATTATTGCCTCTATTTCGCCTGCCAAAGCCCGAACGTGGTTCCAGTAGTATCACTCATCCATGCAAACTGGCACGTGGAAATGGCAATCGGACCAACCAAGGTCTTGGCGCCCAGTTTTTCGACCTTCGCGATATAAGCCTTGATGTCGTCCACGCCGACATACACTACCGTGTAGTTCGATGGCTCGTGGCCAAGTGCGTTGAGATGTCCGGTCAGTCCCGCACCGTCGATCATTTTGACCGGGCCGTCCGAGATCTTCCACCCGAATAGCGAGCTGTAAAAAGCCGCGGACTGAACAATGCTCGTGCCTCCGATCTCGAAGTGTACAACGGGGTTCACCTGTCTCTCCTTCTTAGCGAGTCGTTATGGAGCACTGGCACATTTCAGCAGGATGTGTCGCGGCTCGGCCGAGTGTCAACCACGTCTGCCTCGGCGCGTTCGACCATCTGGCGATGATCGCGGGCGAGGCGATTGATTGACGGGCACGCTGGCCGTAGCATTTGCTTGATGAACACCAGCTCATTACGACCAAGCAACGCCACCGTTGCCCCCGTCATCGAAACAGAACGCCTTCGTCTCCGTCCCCATGAGCCCGATGATCTCGCAGATTGCGTGGCTATGTGGTCTGACCCTGCCGTTGTCCGCTTCACCATAGGTGAGCCTGCGCCACCGCAGAGGACATGGATTAGGATATTGGCTTACCTCGGACACTGGACTCTGTTGGGTTACGGATATTGGGCGGTAGAGGAGAAGACTTCCGGCCGGCATGTTGGGGAACTCGGTTTCGCGGATTTCAAGCGAGATGTCACGCCTTCGATTGAAGGAATGCCCGAGCTCGGCTGGGCGCTAGTCTCGCAGTTTCACGGCAAGGGCTACGCAACGGAAGCTCTTAGAGCTGCAGTGGCCTGGGGTGACAACTACTTTGCGCAGCGCCAAACAGTCTGCATCATCCATCGGGATAATCATCGGTCTTTCCGTGTCGCTGAGAAGCTGGGTTACAAGGCCATTTTCAAGGCTACAGTGAGCGGCGAGTCCAACACTATACTCGCTCGTCCCGCACAGGGGC
>Ga0302325_10017837_pt1 | contig 14980 bp, 8 predicted proteins | sample Palsa_T0_2_FD_201948 | JGI IMG/M metagenome (GOLD analysis project Ga0302325, IMG submission 201948) | Peat permafrost microbial communities from Stordalen Mire near Abisko, Sweden - Palsa_T0_2 | ecosystem: Environmental > Terrestrial > Soil > Palsa > Peat permafrost | place: Sweden: Abisko... | reverse complement strand
TGCTACGGGATCGTCGGCGACGCGCTGAACCCGGTGATCGACGCGCTGCGGCGCAACGGCTCGGTGGACTTCGTCCACGTGCGCCATGAGGAGTACGGCGTGTTCGCCGCGGTCGCCGAAGCGCGGCTGACCGGCAACCCGGTCGCGGTGTGCGGCACCGCGGGGCCAGGTGTAACGCACCTGGTCAACGGCCTGCTCGACGCGCGGAAGGAACGCGTGCCGGTCATCGCCGTAGCCGGCGACGTCGAGTCGTCACTGCTGGACTCGGACGCCCTGGAGGAGCTGAACCCCTACAAGTTCTTCGACACCGCCGCGCTGTACATCGGCCGGCTGGTCAACCCGGGGCAGCTGCGGCCCATGGTGAGCACCGCCATCACCACCGCGGTGGCCGAACGCGGTCCGGTGGTGATCTCGCTGCCCGGCGACGTGGCGGTCGCGGACGCGCCCTCGGTCTCGCTGCGGGTGCCCCTGCCCGCCACGAATATCGGGGCGGCCTGCGCCGCTGACCTGGCCGCCATGGCCGACCTCATCAACCAGGCGCAGACCGTGGCTATTTTCGGCGGGGACGGCTGCGAGCAGGCGCAGGACGAGGTGCGCGAGCTCGCGGCGCGGCTCAAGGCGCCGGTCGGCTATAGCTTCAAGGGCAAGCCGTGGCTCGAGCACGACAATCCCAACGCGGTCGGCATGACCGGCCTGCTCGGATACGGCGGCTGCCACGCCGCGATCAACAGCGCCGACGTGCTGTTGATGCTCGGCACCGACTTCCCCTTCAGCGACTTCCTGCCGGACAAGAAGGTGAAGACCATCCAGGTCGACCGCGACCCCGGGCACATCGGCCGCCGGGCGCCGCTGGAGCTGGGCGTCGTCGGCGACGTGGCGACGACGCTGCGCGCGCTGGCGCCGATGGTCATGGACAAGCACGCCGATCACTTCCTGCGCGAGCACGTGACGCAGACCGCACACGCGCGGCGGCGGCTGGGTCACTACGTCACCAAGGGGCCCGGCATCAAGCCGATCCGGCCCGAGTACGTCGCCGCCGTCCTGAACGAGCTAGCCGACGACGATGCGATCTTCACCGTGGACACCGGAACGCCCTGCATCTGGGCTGCCCGGCAGATCGAATACGGCCCCAACCGCCGGTTGTTCGGCTCGTTCACCTGGGCATCGATGGCCAACGCCGCGCCCAACGCGTTCGGCGCCGCGCTGGCCTTCCCCGGACGGCAGGCCATCGCCCTGTGCGGCGATGGCGGTTTCACCATGCTCGGGCTGGGCGACCTGCTGACCCAGGTCCAGCGCAAGGCGCGCGTGGTGAACGTCATCTTCAACAACGGCATGCTGGATTTCGTCAACCTCGAGCAGCAGGAGGCCGGTTTCGTCCCGTTCGGGACTGATTTCGTGAACCCGGACTTCAGTCAGGTAGCCACGGCGCTTGGCGCGCGCGGCATCCGCGTCGAGGAGCCGGGCGACGTGCGCAGCGCCCTGCAAGCGGCGCTCGCCCATACCGACGGGCCCGTCGTGGTCGACGTGGTGGTGGACCGCTACGCGCTCTCCCTGCCCTCCCACGTCCCGTTCGCGACGGCCAAGGGCTTCACGCTCAGCATCGCCAAGCAGGTATTCACCGGCAAGATGGACGAGGTCATCGAGACCATCGAGCACAACGTCCGGCTCCTGTGATGAGAGGTCAGTACGGCCAGCTCCACTCGGTGATCTCGGGCGCGTCCTGGCCCTCCAGGCGGGTGTAGGCCCGGCACGTGATCCGCTTGTCCACCATCATCTGCCGCACGTGCCCGGCCGTGGAGGCCAGCCCCGGCACCCGGTCGATGACGTCCATGACCAGGTGGAACCGGTCCAGGTCGTTGAGCATGACCATGTCGAACGGCGTGGTGGTGGTGCCTTCCTCCTTGTAGCCGCGCACGTGGAAGTTGTGATGCCCGTTCCGCCGGTAGATCAGCCGGTGGATGAGCCACGGGTACCCGTGATAGGCGAAGATCACCGGCTGGTCGGCCGTGAACAGCGCGTCGAACTCGGGGTCGGACATGCCGTGCGGATGCTCGGAGGACGGCTGCAGCCGCATCAGGTCGACCACGTTCACCACCCGGATCTTCAGGTCGGGAAGATGCGAGCGCAGCAGCGAAACCGCCGCCAGTGTCTCCAGGGTCGGGATGTCGCCGCAGCACGCCATCACCACGTCGGGCGCGCCGGGTGCGTCGTTGGAGGCCCATTCCCAGATCCCCGCGCCCCGGGTGCAGTGGATGATCGCCTCGTCCATGGTCAGCCACTGCCAGTCGGGCTGCTTGCCGGCCACGATGACGTTGACGTAGTTGCGGGACCGCAGGCAATGGTCCGCCGTGGACAGCAGGGTGTTGGCGTCCGGCGGCAGGTAGACCCGGATGACCTCGGCCTTCTTGTTGACCACGTGATCGATGAACCCGGGGTCCTGGTGCGAGAACCCGTTGTGGTCCTGCCGCCACACCAGCGAGGACAGCAGGTAGTTCAGCGAAGCGACCGGCCGCCGCCAGGGGATGCGGTCGCTCACCTTCAGCCATTTGGCGTGCTGGTTGAACATCGAGTCCACGATGTGGATGAACGCCTCGTAGCAGTTGAACAGCCCGTGCCGGCCGGTCAGCAGGTAGCCCTCCAGCCAGCCCTGGCACATGTGCTCGGACAGCACCTCCATCACCCGGCCGTCCGGGGCCAGGTGGTTATCCCCGGGCACGATCGAACCCTCGAACGCCCGGTTCGTCACGTCGAACACCGCGTCCAGCCGGTTGGACGACGTCTCGTCCGGGCCCATCAGCCGGAAGTTCGACGGGTTGGCCTTGATCACGTCGCGCAGCCAGGTGCCGAGCACCCGGGTGGCCTCGGCCGTGCTTCCCCCGGGCTTGGGCACCTGCACCGCGTAGTCCCGGAAGTCCGGCAGGGTCAGATCGCGCAGCAGCAGACCGCCGTTGGCGTGCGGGTTCGCGCTCATCCGCCGGTCGCCGTCGGGCGCCAGCCGGGCCAGCTCCGGCATCAGCGCGCCGGAACCGTCGAACAACTCCTCCGCGCGGTACGAGCGCAGCCACGTCTCGAGCTGGGCCAGGTGCTCCGGGTTGGTCCGGGCCGCGTCCAGCGGGACCTGGTGCGCCCGCCACGTTCCCTCCACCGGCAGACCGTCCACGATCTTGGGCCCGGTCCAGCCCTTGGGGGTCTTGAGCACGATGACCGGCCAGGCCGGCCGCGACAGGTCACCCTCGGACCGGGCGCGCCGCTGGATGCCCCGGATCTCCTCGATCACCGCGTCCAGCGTCCTGGCCAGCTGCTGGTGCACCAGCTTGGGGTCGTCCCCCTCGATCGTGTGCACCGTGTACCCGTAGCCGCGCAGCAGCGATTCCAGCTCGGCGTGCGGGATCCGGGCCGGCACGGTCGGGTTGGCGATCTTGTACCCGTTCAGGTGCAGGATCGGTAGCACCGCGCCGTCCCGGGCCGGGTCGAGGAACTTGTTGGAGTGCCAGCTGCCGGCCAGCGGCCCGGTCTCGGATTCGCCGTCGCCGATCACGCAGGCCACGATCAGGTCGGGGTTGTCGAATGCCGCCCCGTAGGCGTGTAGCAGCGAGTAGCCCAGCTCGCCGCCTTCGTGGATCGACCCGGGCGTCTCCGGCGCCGCGTGCGATGGGATGCCGCCGGGGAACGAGAACTGCTTGAACAGCCGGCCGATGCCTGCCGCGTCCGCCGTGATGTGCGGGTACAGCTCGGAGTAGGTCCCCTCGAGGTAGGTGTTGGCCACGATGCCCGGCCCGCCGTGCCCCGGCCCGGTGACGTAGATGACGTTCAGGTCCTGGTTCCTGATCACCCGGTTGAGGTGCACGTAGATCATGTTCAGCCCGGGCGTGGTGCCCCAGTGCCCGAGTAGCCGCGGCTTGACGTGCTCCGGCCGCAGCGGCTCGGTCAGCAGCGGGTTGCCCAGCAGGTAAATCTGCCCCACCGACAGGTAGTTCGCCGCGCGCCACCAGGCGTCCAGAGCGTCCAGCTCACTGACGGCGAGGGTCTGCGCGCCTAGCCCCGTCTCAGCCATTTTTAACCCCTTTTCCCCCGAACGGCCGTGGTAACTCATCCTGGTCCCTGCGTGTCTCCCCAGGCTATTTCCCCTGGCCTCACCCTGACGTGCTACCCCGCAGCGTTTACGCCCGCGACACCCGCGCGCAACCTGAGCGTCCGGCAAGCGAACGCCTGCTGACCGTTGCGGCACAATGGCCCCATGGGAATCAACAACGGTTCTTCGCGTTCGGCGGGCTCGTCCGGGTCGATCCTGAGCATCGGGTCGAGCGGGTCGATCCTGTCCATCGGGTCGAGCGGGTCCATTTTGTCGATCGGCTCGGCCGGCTCGATCCTGTCCATCGGCTCGGCGGGCTCGCTAGCGTGCGTCCTGTCGGCCGGCTCGCTGGGCTGCGTCCTGTCGGCCGGCTCGATCGCGAGCATCGGCTCGGTCCTGTCCGGCCTCCCCCGCTGGTGGGTGCTGGCCTGGCGCGGGACCTGGCCCGGCCTGGTCCCGCGCCTCACCGGTCAGTTCACGCGGGCCAGCGCGTCGCCGGTAGCTGATTCGCGGCCCCGCAACGGGTCGGCTCCGCCCCCGTGACCACCAGTCCGGACAGCGGGGCGGTCAGGACGAAGGGACGGTGACGACCGGGCCGTGGGCGTGGTTCAGGACCGCGTGGATGACCGCGCCGGGACCGTGGTGGGCCGGGTGCCTGCCCAGCACGACCAGGTCGGCCCGGGCCGACAGGCCGGACAGGATCCGCCCCGGGTGCCCGTGCACCACGTCGTGGCTGACCGGTACGTCGGGGTATTTTTCCCGGTATTCGGTCAGCAGGGCTTCGAGTTGGTCGGTCGCCTCGGCCTCCAGGTGATCCCGGCCCGGCGACGCGAGGGCGATCCCGGCCCGCGAGATGTCCGACTGCCCCGTCTGCCAGGCGTGAATGGCCACCAGGCTGGCCTTGCGCAGCGCCGCCTCCTCGAACGCGAAGGTGAGCGCGGCCGTGTTGCCCTGCAGGCCGCCGATGCCCACCCCGACCTGTCGGCGCGCGGCCCCGATCTCCTCGCGGACCACGACCACCGGGCTGGACGCGTGGGTGGCCGCGTACCGGCTGACCGAGCCGAGGATCATCGCGGCGAACGCACCGACCCCGCGGGAGCCCACGACCAGCATCAGCGCGCCCGATCCGGCCGCGGTCACCGCCTCCGCGGGCCCGCCGTCCAGATGGTCGGCGTCGATCAGCAGGTCCGGGGCGGCCTTGGCCGCGCGGGCCGTCGCGGCGGTCAGCGCGTCGTTGCTCTCGTCGCGGATGACGTCGGACACGGTCTCGTACGCCGACTTGCCGGTGCTGGCGACCATCCGGGGGAGTAGGCCCGCGGCCGAGACGATCCGCAGCGGAGCGCCGCGCAGCACGGCCTCCCGGGCGGCCCAGTCCACCGCGCGCAGCGATTCCTCGGAACCGTCGGTGGCGGCCACGATGGGCTTTTCTGACATGCTGCTCCTCCTCGCCGTCATTCCCTCACGGACATCATGATCGTGCCCCAACCGGGCGGGCAAGGCGTTCCGGCCCCATCCACCGCGGAATTTCGTGATAACAATTTGGCCTCACCGGCCGAGCCGGGACCTTCTTACCGTAACTCCCGGCGTTCGCGAATATCGGTTCCGGAAGGTTATGTGCCTCTACCAGGTTCGCCGGCTTCGTTCAACGATCCAGGTCCCGCGTTCGCAGCCCAGATGCCCTGTTGCCGCGGGCCCTGAGTGCCTAGCATCTGTAGTGATCGGTGGTGGCGGTACCCAGCCGGTTTTATGACGGTACCGGGGCAGCTAAAACAGCAGGAGAAGTGAGATGCCTGGAACCCTTGTCGGCATAGACGGTTCCACCCATTCGCAGTACGCCCTCGAATGGGCTGCGAAAGAGGCTGCGCTCCGTCATACGTCGCTCACCGTGCTCACCGTGCACCCAGCGGTGAGGGGCTTCTGGGGCGGCACTCTCCATTACGAGGGTGACGAATCACTGACGGACAAGGCTCGCGCGGCGGCTCAGGCGGAAACCGACAAGGTCCTGGCCGGGCTCGTGGCCGAGCACGCGAAGGTACCGGTCACGATCACGCCTTCGTGACCGGACCGGATGGGACGCGGTCCGCGGGAGGGATCCCGCGGGTCCGCGTCGCGGGTACGCCCTACGAGCGCGGCCGGCAGTACGGCGCGCAGGCCCGGACCCGGATCCACCTGTCAGTGCAGGCCTACCAGCGCGTGTTCGCGCACTACGCGGGGTGGGACTGGCCGGCGGTCCGCCGGGCGGCGGCCGGGTTCGAGGCGCCGGTCGCCGCGTTCCGCCCGGCCTACCTAGATGAGATGCGTGGCCTTGCCGACGGCGCCGGGCTCGACCTGGCCGACGTGCTGGCCATCAACGTGCGGACCGAGGTGATGTACGCCGCCAAGGCCCGTCAGGCCCCGCTTGCGACCCGCGTCCCGCCACCGCCCGCCGAGTGCAGCGCCTTCGCCGTCGTCCCGGTCCCGGGTGGGCCAGCGACCACGCTCCTCGGCCAGAACTGGGACTGGCTGCTCCACTCGGCCCAGACGCTGATCGTGCTGGAGGCCAGGCCGGACGACGGCCCGGACTTCGTCACCGTGGTGGAGGCGGGCCTGCTGGCCAAGGCCGGGCTGAACGCCGCCGGCCTGGGCCTGGTCACCAACGCCCTGGTCACCGACGCGGACATCGGCGCGCCCGGGATCCCGTACCACGTGCTGCTGCGGGCTATCCTCGACTGCGCGACCGTCACCGAAGCCCTCACGGTCCTCCAGGCCGGGACGCGATCCTCGTCGGCCAACTACCTGATCGCTCACGCCAGCGGCGCGGCGCTCGACGTGGAGGCCGCGCCGGGTGACTTCACCCGGCTGTACCCGCAGTTCCCCGGCCACGGCCTGCTCCTGCACACCAACCACTTCCTGTCGCCGCGCCTGCCCCCGGTCCAAGACGTGTCGCTGTGGGCCATGCCGAGCAGTGCGGTCCGCCTGCAGCGCCTCCACGCCGGCACACCAACAGCCCCGACGCTGGACGACTTCCGCGCGCTGCTCGCCGATCACGCCGACTACCCGCACAGCATCTGCTCCCACCCCGATCCGGACGACCATCCGCTCGAGCAGGGCGCCACCATCGCCTCGGTCCTGATGGACCTGAACGCCCGCCGGCTGTGGGTCGCGGCCGGGCATCCCTGCCAGGTCCCGTACCACGAACTGGACGTCGGCTGGCTGGCCTCGCCCGCCCCACCCGGTGCCGTGGACCTAGCCCAATGCTAGAAACTTAAGCCGCCCGTGGTGCTGAGTTTAAGGGCTTCGTTGCTGGTCAGGGTGGCCGCTGCAGCCGAGAGCGGCGCGGCGGGCGAGAGCGGCGCGGCGGTCGCCTGTAGTACCAGCGCCAGCTGGCCGACCTGCCGCACATCCGAACCGTTTTATCCAGTTATGTCTTAACTTCACATTGAGACATTCCGGGCGTCGACCATGATCACGAAGGAATTTGTACCGCTACCCGTACCAAATCCTTCGCGATCATCGGAATGTCCCTGTGGGACTGTCCCTTTCCGAGATCATGAACAGTTTGGGGTGCTATTTATTCGGTCGTTTCTGGCCACGATCAGGAAGAAGGCCCGTCCCAGCCGGCGCCGTGGGTCTAGCCGTCTTCCCGTGACCAATCCCCGTTCGGCCCCGCCGCCCGGGCCCGGCGGGCCAGCCCGGCGTGCATGCGCCGCGGCCACAGCGGCCCGCCGTAGATGAACCCGGTGTAGGCCTGCACCAGCGTGGCCCCGGCGGCCAGCCGTTCCCACGCGTCATCCGGGGTCTGGATCCCGCCCGCCGCGATCAGCACCAGCCGGTCCCCGGCCCGCGCTCGCAGCCGCTGCAGCACGGCCAGCGCCGGCCCGCGCAGCGGCGGCCCGGACAGGCCGCCCGCCCCGGCCGCGGCCACCTCGGCCGCGGAACTGGCCAGCCCGTCGCGCGAGGTCGTGGTGTTGGTCGCGATGATCCCGTCCAGTTCCAGCTCGACCGCCAGATCCGCGATCGCGTCGACGTCCGGCCCGGTCAGGTCCGGGGCGATCTTCACCAGCAGCGGCACGCGCCGCCCCTCGCCAGCACCAGCATCGAGTGCCGCGCGCACCGCCACCAGCACCGGCCGGAGCCGGTCCGCGGCCTGCAGGTCGCGCAGCCCGGGCGTGTTCGGCGAGCTGACGTTGACCACCACGTAGTCGGCCACGTCCGCCACCGCCCGGGCGCTGGCCGCGTAGTCCTGGGCCGCCTCCGCCTCTGGCACCGCCCGGGTCTTGCCGATGTTGACCCCCACCACCGGCCGGCCCCGCCGCCGCCCGCCCGGCCGCCCGCGCCGCCCCCGCAGCCGGGCCGCCGCCGCGGTGGCCCCCTCGTTGTTGAACCCCATCCGGTTGACCAGCGCGCGGTCCGCCGGCAGCCGGAACATCCGCGGCCGGGGGTTCCCCGGCTGCGCCCGCGCGGTCACCGTGCCGACTTCCACGAACCCGAACCCCAGCGCGCCGAGCCCGCTCGTCGCCCGCGCGTCCTTGTCGAAACCGGCCGCCAGCCCGAGCGGCCCGGGAAACTCCAGCCCCAGCGCCCGCACCCGCAGCGCCGGGTCGCGCGGCCCGAGCCACCGTCCCAGCAGCCCCGCGGCTCCGGTCGCACCGGCTACGCGGATCAGCGCGAAGCCCACCCGATGCGCCGTCTCGGCCGGCAGCCGCCGTAGCACCACCCGGAACAGGAGCCGGTACAGTGTTGCCTTGCTCGCCTCCGGGCGCTCTTGACGCGCTTCCTTCCCTCCTCGCTCCTTCGTCGCTCGTCGGTCCAGTCGGCGCCGCGCCCTTTGGCTCACGAGGGGAGTCTAGGGAGTGGCCCGGCCTTTGCTCGCGGTCTGCTACGCAACGAGTTCGGCCTCCCCGGTGAAGGCGTGCCACAGCGAGGCGTACGTGCCGTCCGCGGCCAGCAGCTCGTCGTGGCTGCCGATCTCCGCGATCCGGCCCTGGTCCAGCACCACGATCCGGTCCGCGCGGGCGGCGGTGGTGAGCCGGTGCGCGACGACCAGCGTGGTCCGCGCCGCGGTCAGCTCGCCGATGGCGTGGTTTACCGCCGCCTCGGCGGCCAGGTCGAGGGCCGCGGTGGCCTCGTCGAGCAGCAAGATGGCCGGATCGGCCAGCTGCGCGCGGGCCAGCGCGATGAGCTGCCGCTGGCCGGCCGACAGGTTGCGGCCGCGTTCGGATACCAGGTGGTCGTAGCCGCCCGGCAACGCCGTGATCATGTCGTGCGCGCCGGTGGCCCGCGCCGCGGCCAGGATCGCGTCGTCGCTGGCGTCCGGCCTGGCGTACGCGATGGAGTCCCGCACCGTCCCGGCGAACAGGTACGACTCCTGCGGGACCACGCCGAGCTGGTGCCGGAAGCTGGCCAGGTCGTAGTCGCGGACGTCGGTCCCGTCGACCAGGACCGCGCCGCGGGTCACGTCGTAGAACCGGGCGATGACCTTGACCAGCGTGGACTTACCCGCCCCGGTCTGGCCGACCAGGGCCACGGTCTCGCCCGGCTCGACGGTCAGGCTGATCCCGGTCAGCGCGTTGGCCTCGCTGCCGGTGTAGCCGAAGTCGACGTCGCGCAGCTCGATCCGGCCGCGCAGCCGGCCCGGTGTTACCGGCCGGGCCGCGGGCGGCGTGGAGGTATCGAGCCGGAGCAGCTCGGTGATACGGCGCAACCCGACCATGGCCTGCTGGTAGCCGTCGAAGACCTGGGACAGCTGCTGGACCGGGGAGAAGACCATGTCGATGTACAGCAGGTAGGCGATGAGCGCGCCCGCGGTGAGCGTCCGGTTGGCCACCTCGCCGGTGGCGATGACCAGGACGATCGCGCCCGCCGCGGTAGACAGGGTCTGCACGAACGGGAAGTAGAGCGCGATGTAACGCTGCGCCCGCAGCCGCGAGGTCCGGAACGCGCCGCTGAGCGTGCCGAACCGGTCCCGGTTCATGCCCTCTCGGCGGAACGCCTGGGTTACCCGCAGCCCGGCCACGTTCTCCGCGAAGTCGGCGTTGACCACGGCGACCTTCTCCCGCGATTCGGTATACGCCTTGGCCGACTTGGCCCGGAACACCACCGTCGCCGCCACCAGCACCGGGAAGATGCACAGCACAGCCAGGCCGAGCCGCAGGTTGATGATGAGCAGCGCGGCCAGCACGCCGAAGAAGGTGAGCACCGAGCTAACCATGGTGACCACGCCGGTCTGCAGGAACGTGGACAGCGCGTCCACGTCCGTGGTCATCCGGGTCATGATCCGGCCCGACAGCTCGCGCTCGTAGAAGTCCAGGCCGAGGCGCTGCAGCTGGGCGAACAGCTTGACCCGCAAGATGTACAGCAGGCGTTCGCCGTTGCGGCCGACCACCATGGTCTCGAAGATGTTCACCACCCAGTCGGCCAGCACGATGGCCAGCCCGATGAGCGAGACCACCACGACGGCGTGAAACACCTTGGTCTGCACGCCTTGGTCGATGCCGCCCCTGACCAGCGCGGGCAGCGCCAGTCCGGCCAGCGCGTCCAGGCCGTCCAGGACCAGCCCGATGACCAGCGCGGCGGCGAGCGGCTTGAGCAGCCGGCCCAGCGTGAAGTGCCGGTCCTCGGCACGCGCCCGGGCGATGTCCACGTCCGGCACGTCCTTAGCCGGCGGCAGCGCCGCGACCTGGGCCAGCAGCTCCGGCGACGGCGGCAGGCTCTCGAACGTCCCGCCCATTTGCCCGCGGGCGGCCCCGATCGCGGCCCGGGCGCGCGCCGAAGCGCCCGCGCCCTCCCCGCCGAGCAGGTCCTCCACGGTCTGCGTCTGACGCGGCCGGATCAGCCGCACGCCGGACTCGGCGCCAGCCTCCTCGCCGGTGATGAGCTGCCGGTACAGCGGGCAGCGCTCGGTCAGTTCCTCGTGTGTGCCGCTGTCGGCGACCCGGCCCTGGTCCAGGACCACGATCCGGTCGGCCAGGTTCAGCGTCGACCTGCGGTGCGCGATGATCAGCGTGGTGCGGCCCCGCATCACCTCGCGCAGCGCGGTGTGGATCTCCGCCTCCAGGCGCGGGTCGATGGCCGAGGTCGCGTCGTCGAGGATCAGCACCCGCGGATCGGTGACCAGGGCCCGGGCCAGGGCTACCCGCTGCCGCTGCCCGCCGGATAGGGTCAGGCCCTGTTCGCCGACCACTGTGTCGTAACCCTGGGGGAGCTTGACGATGAACTCGTGGGCCTGCGCGGCCTGGGCCGCGGCGAGGATCTCTGCCTCGGTGGCGTCCGGCCGGCCGTAGGCGAGGTTGGCCCGTACCGTGGTGGAGAACAGGAAGCTGTCCTCCATGACCAGCCCGATCGCGGCGCGCAGCGAGTCGCGGGTCACGTCGGCGACGTCGTAGGAGCCGATGCGGACCGAGCCGGCCTGCGGGTCGTAGAACCGCGGCAGCAGCAGGGCCAAGGTGGACTTGCCCGAACCGGACGCGCCGACCACGGCGACCGTCTCGCCGGGCTCGACCTCGAAGGACAGGCCCCGCAGCACCGGCTCGTTGGGCACGTACTCGAACCGGACGTCGTCGAAGCTGAGCCCGGCCGCGTCCGGCGGCAGCTCGATCGCGTCCGGGAGGTCCGCGATGACGGGCTGTGCGTCGATGATGTCGAAGACCCGGATCACGCTGCCCCGGGCCTCCTGCCCGAGCGTGATCATGTAGGTCAGCATGCGCACCGGGCCGGCCAGCTGGGCCAGATAGGCGGAGAACGCGAGGAACGTGCCCAGTGTGATCGAGCCGTGGATGGCCAGCCAGCCACCCAGCGCGAGCACGCCGACCAGGCCGAGGGACGGGATGGCGGTCAGCGCGGGGTTGTATCTGGCCGTCAGCCGGATCATCCGCAGCCGGGACGCGAACAGGTGCGCGCCCGCCGCTTCCAGCTGCTCTTGTTCCTGCTCCTCCTGGCCGAAGCCCTTGACCACGCGCACGCCGCCGATGGCCTCGTCGACCAGGCCGACCACCTCGCCGGACTGCTGCTGCGCGTCCCAGCTCGCGGGGAACAGCCTGCGCCGGGACGCCAGCGCGATCAGCCACAGCGCGGGCGTCACGGCGACGGTCACCAAGGTGAGCACCGGCGACAGGACCACCATGACGCCCAGCGAGACGACGAACAGCACGACGTTGCCGAGCGTGACCGGGACCATCGACATGATGCCCTGCACCATGTTCAGGTCGGAGATGGACCGGCCGACCAGCTGCCCGGTGCGGATCTCGTCTTGCCGCGCGCCGTCCAGCCGCGATAGCGAGTCGAACAGCTCGGTCCGCAGGTCGTGCTGGACGTCAAGCGACACCCGGCCGCCGCGGTACCGGCGCAGGTAGATGCCGACGAAGTTCACCGCGGCCACCACCAGCAGCAACCCGGCCAGCGGCCAGATCGACTCCCGGTGCGTCACGATGACGTCGTCGATGATCCGCCGCTGTACCAGCGGGATCGCCGCCGTGGCCAGCGCGGTCACCAGCGCGCCGCCCAGCCCGATCAACACGTTCCTGCGGTAACGCCAGCTGTACGCGGCCAGCCGCCGCAGCCACCCGGATTCCGGATCCCTCTTGACCGTCGTGTTCCCTGTCCTCGCTGACAGTGCTACCGCCCCACCTCGCTGACTTTCCCCGTAGCAAAGCCAACAACTCGACCTGTCCGTTCATTTCCCTCGCTAACCATCTGACCCGCACCGCGTCCCCGGAGCCCGTATCGCCCGTTGTGGTGGCCACTATGATCGCCGCATGCCTGCGCTTTCCCGGCGCGCGGAGCGTCACGGCGATCACTTCATCGTGTGCGGCGACGGGCCGCTGGCCTATCGCATCACGCAAGAACTGACCTCCAGGTACGCCGAGCGGGTGACCGTCTTGCTGCCGTCCAGGCAGCGCAACTACGGGCCCCAGATCGGCGCGCTGCCGCGGGTCCGCGTGCTCGAGCATCCTGAGCTCAGCATCCAGGCCTTCACCGACGCGGACGTCCAGGCCGCCCGCGCCCTGGCGGTCCTCTGGCAGGACGACGTCGGGAACTTCCATGCCGGCCTGCGGGCCCAGGAGCTCAATCCCGCTCTCCGCCTAGTGCTCGCCATCTACAACCGGCGCCTCGGCGACCACATCCGGATGCTGTTCCCCGACTGCACGGTGCTGTCCGGGACCGCGATGTCGGCACCGTCGTTCGTGGCCGCCGCGCTTGGCGAGCCGGCCCCCAGCCACATCCGGGTCCAGCGGCGCACCATATACGTCGCGCGGCCAGGCGACGTGACGGGCAGCCATGTGCTGTGCGGCCTGGTGGCACCGGCCGACGACACGGCCGCGCCCCGGCTCGTGCCGCCCGGCACCGCGGGCGTGGACCTAGTGCTGGCCGTGGCGGACGGGACGCCGCGCAACCCGCTCACCCGGCGCCGGGATCCGGTGCGCGTCGCCGCGGGCGTGCTCCGCCGGATGGTCATGAACAAGTTCGGGGTGTTGTTCACCGTGCTGCTCGCCATCATCGTGGCGGGCTTCGCGCTGAACTTCGTCCGCTACTCCTTCACCAACGCGGTGTACCTCACGCTGATGGACCTTACTGGGTCGGCGCTCACCCAGACCCATGACACGGGAGTCGAGAAGATCTCGCAGGTGCTGCTTACCTTCGACGGACTGGCCTTCATCCCGGTGGTAACCGCCATCATCGTGGGCGCCCGGTTGACTGGCACCATCCGCCGCGCGCCGCGGCCCCCCGGCGGCCACGTCATCGTAGTGGGGCTCGGCAACGTCGGCACCAGCGTCACCGGCCAACTGCACGACCTGGGCTTCGACGTGGTCTGCATCGACAACCAGCCGAACGCCCCCGGCATCCCCCTGGCCCGCCAGCTCGGTCTCCCGGTGGTGATCGGCGACGCGTTCCGCGAGGAGACCCTGCGCCAGGCCAGCCTGGACACCTGCATCGCGCTGGTCTCGGTGACCAGCTCGGATGTCGTCAACCTGGAGACCGCGCTGAACGCCCGCTCGCTCCGCGAGGACATGCGTATCGTGCTGCGCCTCGCCGACGACGACCTGGCCGAGCGGCTGGGCAAGACGATCGCCAACACGGTCTCGCGCAGTGTGCCGTACCTGGCCGCGCCGGCCTTCGCCGCCGCCATGCTCGAGCACCAGGTGCTGCGGACCATTGCGGTGGGCCGCCACGTGCTGCTGATCGCCGATGTCCGGGTCGCCGATCAGGCCGGGCTGACCGGGAGCCTCCTCGGCGATACCGAACAAGACGGGCAGGCGCGGGTGCTCGCCCGCCAGGTCAGCGGGTCCGCCGGGCTGGACTGGTCGCCGCGTCGGGACTACCGGCTGGCCCCCGGCGACCGGCTCATTGTCCTGGCCACCAGGAAAGGGCTTGAGCCGTTCCTGTCCGTACGTTAACCGGCGAAGATGGTCTGCGACTGGTAGACCGGCGCGCCGTCCAGGACAGTGGCCAGGACCTGGATGTCGGTGATCTGCTCCGGATCGGTCCGCAGCGGGTTGCGGTCCAGGACCACGAAGTCCGCGAGCTTGCCCGGCTCGAGCGAGCCGATCTCGCCCTCGCGGTGCATAGCGAAGGCGGCCTGCGTGGTATACAGGTCGAGCGCGTCCCCGGCGGCCAGCCGTTCGGCCGGGCCCAGCACCAGCCCGTCGCCGGTCCGGCGCAGGACCGCGTCCCGCAGGCCGAGCAGCGGATCGGCGGTGATGACCGGGGCGTCGGAAGACCCGGCTACCGTGATGCCCGCCCGGCGCCAGGACCTGAACGCGTACAGATCATCGGCGCGGTCGCCGAACGCCGTGGCGAACCCGTCGCCCAGCGTCGACATGAACCCGGGCTGGCTGGCCACGACGATACCCAGGGCCGCGGCCCGGGCGGCCAGCATCGGGTACATCGCCCCGCCGTGCTCGATCCGGTGACGGCGCGGATTGCCCGCCG
>Ga0302325_10017836_pt1 | contig 14981 bp, 12 predicted proteins | sample Palsa_T0_2_FD_201948 | JGI IMG/M metagenome (GOLD analysis project Ga0302325, IMG submission 201948) | Peat permafrost microbial communities from Stordalen Mire near Abisko, Sweden - Palsa_T0_2 | ecosystem: Environmental > Terrestrial > Soil > Palsa > Peat permafrost | place: Sweden: Abisko... | reverse complement strand
TCACGGACGGCTTCGATATGGGAGTGGGCGCAACCTTCAGAATCCTGGGGCGCACCGATGCCGAGCGCCGCGCACTGCTCGAATCCATCGAACCGGTATGGGAAGGCAATCAGGTTTGGCTGGTGCTAGGCGGTGGCGCGGCTTTCGCCGCCTGGCCGCTGTTGTACGCGACTTCGTTTTCCGGCCTGTACCTGGCGATGTTTTTGTTGCTGTTGGCGCTGATCTTGCGGCCGGTCGGATTCGTCTACCGCAATAAGCTCGCGCACGCGCGCTGGCGCGACACTTGGGACTGGGCGCTGACCATCGGGGGTGCGGTGCCCGCCCTGCTGTTCGGCGTCGCGTTCGCGAACTTGTTTCTGGGCCTGCCGTTTCACTTCGATGAATTGCAGAGGCCCACCGCATACGGCAGCTTCTTCAGCCTGTTGCACCCCTTCGCGCTGTTGGGCGGTGTGGTCAGCCTATCCATGCTGATTCTGCACGGCGCAGCCTATGCCGCCATGAAGGTCGGCGAGCCAATGGCGGCTCGCGCCCGCGGCATCGGCAGGGCCGCCTCAGCCGTCTACCTGGTGGCGTTCATCGGCGCAGGATTTTGGGTCGCAACCATCTTGACCGGCTATCACATCGTTAGCGGTGCCGACCACGCCGGGCCTTCCGATCCCACCCACAAGGTGGTCGAGGCACTGGCGGGGGATTGGTGGCATAATTTTCGTGAATGGCCCTGGATGTGGGCCGCGCCGGTCGGCGCCATCATGGCCGCTGCCGCTGCGCATCTGATGCTGCGCCTGCGGCTCGCGGGCGCGGCATTCATGGCGACCTCGGTGGTTCAGGCCGGGACCATTTTCACGGCAGGCTTCTCGCTGTTCCCATTTCTCTTGCCCTCCTCGACCGATCCCAATCAAAGTTTGACGATTTGGGACGCGTCGAGCAGTCAGAAAACCCTGCTTCTCATGCTGTGCGCAACGATAGTCTTCCTGCCGATTGTCCTCGCTTACACCGCTTGGGTGTTTCGCGTGCTGAAGGGGCGAATAACCCTCGACAGCCTGCACGGACACGAGGATCCCTACTAATGTGGTATTTCAGCTGGATTCTCGGCACGGGACTCGCCCTGGCATTTGGCGTGCTTAACGCCATCTGGTACGAGATCATCGAATCGCAACGCGCCGAACAGGCGCGCATTGCGGACACGCCGTTGCCGATCAAGCCTGCGCCGGGTACGACGACCCCCTTGTCCCCTCGCGAATGAAAGAATCCAATAACGCCGTTTTCCTCAGCTACGCCTCCGAGGATGCTCCCGCCGCCCAGCGAATCTGTGAGGCCCTGCGCGCGGCGGGCATCGAGGTGTGGTTCGACCAGAGCGAGCTGCGCGGCGGCGATGCCTGGGACAACTCGATCAGAGTGCAAATCAAGGCCTGCGCGCTGTTCATCCCGATCATCTCGAAGAACTCCAGGGTTCGCGCTGAAGGCTACTTTCGCCTCGAATGGAAACTGGCAGTCGACCGCTCGCATCTGATGGCCGCCGACAAGGCGTTTCTTGTCCCCGTCGTCATCGATGCGACGCACGAGGCCGATGCCCGCGTTCCGGACCGGTTCCGCGAGGTGCAGTGGTCACGGCTGCCCGAGGGCGAGGCCACACCGGATTTCGTTGAACGGGTGCGACGGCTGCTGGCGCCGGATGCATCGCCCAGCCCTACGCGCGCCACGGTGCCTGAGTCCGGCGCCTACCCCGCAGCCGGTGCGGCACCCGCCAAGCCTCGCGGCAGCCCGTACTCAAAAATCGCCGTGGCCGTAATCGTGGCGCTGTTGATTATCGCGCTCGGATACCTCGTCGTCGACAAGTACCGGGCGCCCAGGTCCACTGCCTCGCCGCCGATGCCCGCCGCCGAGCCGCAACCAGCGCGCGTGCCCGCCGCGCCTGCCCCGATCAGCGACCGCTCGATCGCGGTGATGCCTTTCGTGGATATGAGCGAAAAGAAGGATCAGGAATACTTCTCCGATGGCCTATCCGAGGAGCTCATCGGCATGCTGAGCAAGGTTCCGGACCTGCGGGTTCCCGCGAGCAGTTCCTCGTTTTTCTTCAAGGGCAAGCCGACCAGCCTCACCGAGATCGGCAAAACTTTGCGAGTCGCCAATGTGCTCGAAGGCAGCGTGCGCAAATCCGGCAACCAGCTGCGCATCACGGCGCAGTTGACCCGCGTCGATACGGGATATCAGATCTGGACCGAAAGCTACGATCGAGAATTCAAGGACGTATTCAAGGTGCAGCGCGATATCGCCGCCGCGGTGGTCAAGGCGCTGCAGCTCAAGCTCGCGCCCGACGCTGCCGCAACGGGCACGGTGACTCCCAGCGCCAGCGCCTATAACTTGTTCCTGCAGGGCGAGTATTTCGTGCGCCGGGCGAATATTGCGGACACCCAAAAGGGGATTGAATTGCTCAAGCGCAGCATCGCGGAGGAGCCGCGATACGCGCCCGCGCACGTGGAACTCGCGTCCGCCTATATTTTCATGACCGCGTTCGGTACGGGCGGCAGTACAGAACTCGAGTCGGCTCAAAAGGAAACCGAAACCGCCCTGCACTACAACCCAACTCTGGCGACAGCGTACACAGTCTCGGCAAATCTGGCGCTTATCAAATACGACTGGGCCGCCGCCGGCGCGCAGGTTGATCTTGCGCTCGCGAGCGAACCCAACAATCCGTGGGCGCTATTCATCAAGGGAACACTTGCCCGGGTGTACGCACACCTTGACGATGCCATCGGCTACTACCGCCGCGCGCTCGAGCTTAATCCGCTGCAGATGCCCATTCGCTTGCATCTGGCTTTTGCGCTTCAGGCCGCGGGACGCACCGATGAGGCCAGGACCGAGGTGAACGACGCTCTCGCCATCAGTCCGAATGCCGTGAAATTGAATTTCACGCTGGGAATGCTGGAACTGGCTCAAGGCCGCACCGATTCCGCCCGAAGCTTTGTGGACCGGGAAGCGGCGCAGTGGTATCGGCTCACCGGGCAGGCCATCGTCGCCGACGCGCAAAAGCGCACCTCGGACGCGAATGCCGCGCTCAAGCAGCTCATCGACACGGACGCCGACTCGTCGGCCGTTCAGATTGCGCAGGTGTATGCGATGCGCAAGGACCTAGACGCCGCGTTTCAGTGGCTCGACCGCTCCTTCGCGCAGCACGATCCGGGCCTGGTGTTCTTTCAAACCGACCCTCTGTTCATCAGCCTGCGCGGCGATCCGCGCTACGCCGCGATGCTGCGCAAGCTCAATCTCTAGCCTGACCCGTTGATGAAGCGCATAAACCCCGGACTTCTGCCCGCCGCGTTGGCATTCGCGATCTGGGGTGTGTTTCCGCTCTACTTCCACCCGCTGCATCAGGTTTCCGCGTTTCAGATTATCGGACACCGGATCGTCTGGTCGTGCCTGTTCGTGCTGGCCTGGCTTGGCGTGCGCCGCGAATTATCCACTCTGCGTACGACGCTTGCAGATCTCAGCTTGGTCTGGCGACTCGCCGTCACGGCGACCTTGATCACCATCAACTGGCTGGTCTACGTCTGGGGTGTGACCAACGGCCACGTCGTCGAAACAAGCCTGGGCTATTTCATCGGCCCGCTGGTCAATGTATTGCTCGGGGTGATCCTGCTCAAGGAAAAGCTGACCGTCGCGCAGTGGGTATCCGTGGCGCTGGCTGCAATCGGCGTCAGCTATCTCACGATCACCACGGGCCACTTGCCGTGGATTTCGCTGACGCTTGCGTTCTCGTTCGCGACCTACGGACTGATGCGCAAGGTCGTGAAGGTCGAGGCGCTGCCTGGGCTTGCGACGGAAACCATTTTGCTGGCGCCCTTCGCAGCAGCCTACCTGATGTGGTGCGAGTTCCACGGCAGCGGCGCGCTGGGCCATGCCGGACCCGCCATCGAGGCGCTGCTGATTGGAAGCGGGCCTCTCACTGCAATCGCGCTTTTTCTATATGCCTACGGAACCCGGCTGCTTCCGTACTCCACGGTGGGCTTGCTGCAATACATTACACCGACGCTGCAATTCGCCTGCGGTGTATTCGCGTTTCACGAACCGTTCGAGCGCACCAGGGCGATTGGGTTCACAATCATCTGGGTGGCGCTGATCATCTATGCTGGCGAGGGCCTGCGGCTCGCGCGCACGCGTTAAGGTATCCGTAATTTGGTCATTTCGTGGGCTGTTGAAGTTCGTCTGCGTCCATCCGTTCAACCCACTGAGCGCGCCACGCGCTGGCCTCGAACGGATCCCCAAAGTACTGTGTTTCCCGTGCAACCTTGTCGCCGCTGAACTCCATGATGCTCACGGTATAGGAAGGCTTGCCGTCATAGGTCAGAATATACTCGGTGATCCAAAGATCGCCGCTGCCAATGATTCGGCGCACGGCGAAGCGCTTATTGCTCGGCTGTTTGGCGCGCGTGATCTGGATATTGCGCCGACCGCGGATTCGCTCGCCTGACTGGGGGTATTCCAGCACCGCATCCTCGAGATAGATATCGTGCTCCGTTTCAAAATCGTTGGCATCGGATGCAGCCCAATGCCGATCCAGTGCCGCGCGTATCTCTTGAGCTTTCATTTGAGCGTGGAACTCAGCTTTCCAGCGCATGGAGTCAAGGAGGGAGTGCGATTCAGTTCGTCCACCATTTGGCCCATTCGCGCATTATCGGGCACTACATTTTGATTCTTCAGTCCCTCTTCGGTTTGACGTGCCTCTCGCACCATCGCCATATTGTCGCGCCTTAGGCCCTCAACCGCCTCGTTAATCCTTAATTGCTCGGTTTCAGAAAGCGGCCCTCCCGCAACGCGAATGGCGTGCAGAATCGTGGCATCGAAAAATTCACGCTCCGCGATTCGGTCCAGAACAGGAATCGGCGCGTAAAGATAATTCCACCTGTCCAGGCGCTCAGGATCGAGCTTGGCAAGCACGCCGGATGCCTCAGCCGCTTGATAGGCGTCGCGCTCGTACGTATGCCGCGGAATCTCGACTTTGTTGATTGCGTCAATAACCAGCGACCGGCTATCGCCTCGCTCGACACCCGCCCGAATACCCGCGAGACCCTGGTCTATGCACTCATAAGCGGCGAGTCTTTCGAGGATCTGAGGACCATCGTCTTTCGCCATCTCCAAGCGCATTTGTTCCTCTGCACGGCTGATTTTGTGACGCCACTCCAGACCTTGAATGAACTGTTCGGCGCTCAAGGCGATGACAATACCGACGACAATGACCGCTACTTCGGTTGCGAGATCGCGCCAATTGTGAATCGGCCTTGGTTTGTGAACTTCCATCTCGGACGTTTCCTCGGGATTGGTGCGGGCCTATAGGCTCCTGCCGTCGACCTTGCGCACCTTCAAAGCATCGGTGTCGATGCCATCCAAGCATCGAACATTGATTGCGGCCATTTTGTCGCCGGTCTTGGGCTGCGTCCCGATCGCGAATGACTGGATCCCGCAGGTCGAACAGAACTGGTGCTGAATCCTGTGTTTGTTGAATTCGAACTTGGTCAGGTCGGCGTCGCCGGACAGCAACTTGAATTGACTTGCCGGCGCGAATGCCAGCAACGATCCCAACCGTGCGCATCGCGAGCAGTTGCACGCGAGGACCTCGCCGATGTCCATTTGGACTTCATAGCGCACTTTGCCGCACTGACAGCCGCCGGTATAGGCTTGCGTCATTACTTGCCCCGTAAGTTACCGCACTCCGACCGCCGCGAATTAGTGGGCCCGCTCGGACTCGAACCGAGGACCAAGGGATTCACTCGACCCCATCGTTTCCGGTGGGAGTGGACTATCTCTTCACCCCCTACTCCATGAAGAATAAGGGGTGCGGGACGCTCTAGCCTGTCATTAAGCGCAACTCCAGCGCTCAGGTAGTCTCTGCACCTTCCGGCGGTGTACCGCCGGCTTGGCTCAGGGTTGCCATCAGCCAAAGGCTCTAAGGTTTCCCTGAATTCATCCCGTCCACTTCGCAACTTGCGCTGCGAAGGCACCATTTTTGATGAGTCCCCTGCTCTAACCAACTGAGCTACAGGCCCGACGCTGCGAATAGTACCAAGTTATCGGTGAAAGAGCCTCGCCCCGATTGCGGTATCGTACGGCGCGTGAGCGCGCCGCCCCTTCCGGATTTGCCCATCAACGAGGCCCTGCCGGCGCTCGCGCAGAGGCTTGCAGATGGACGCCGTGTGCTGCTCGAGGCTCCGCCAGGCGCCGGCAAGAGCACCATCGTGCCCTTGGTCCTATTGGACAGCCAGTGGTTGGGCGGCCGAAAGATTCTGTTGCTGGAGCCGCGCCGCGTTGCGGCGCGCGCCGTCGCCTCGCGCATGGCGCAGCTATTGGGCGAGCCGGTGGGAAAGACCGTCGGTTTTCGCACCCGGCTCGACACCCGCGTCAGCCGCGACACGCGCATCGAGGTGCTCACCGAGGGAATACTGACCCGCATGTTGCAGGACGACTCGGCGCTGGCCGATGCCGGCTGCGTGATCTTCGATGAGTTTCACGAACGCAGCTTGAATGCCGACTTAGGATTGGCCCTGTGCCTCGAGAGCCAGCAGAACTTGCGCGAGGACTTGCGGCTGGTGGTGATGTCCGCGACGCTGGATCTACAGCCCCTTGCGCGGCTGCTGCAGGGCGCGCCGATCGTGACCGCCAGCGGACGCAGCTTCGAGGTAGAGACTCGCTATGTGCCGCGCCGCGCCGAGCTGCACCTCGATGCGCAGATGGCTCAAGTGGTGCGCTCGGCTCTGCGCGAGCATGCGGGCGACATTCTCTGTTTCTTGCCGGGTGCAGCCGAGATTCGGCGCCTGCAGCGCGCGCTGGAGGACGGCGCACTCGCGCCCGGCACCCGTGTGCTGCCGCTGTATGGGGAACTGCCGGGCGACGCCCAGGATGCCGCTCTCGCACCGGCCGCCGCCGGACAGCGCAAGGTGGTGCTGTCGACCACCATCGCGGAAACCAGCCTGACCATCGAAGGCATCCGGGTGGTCGTGGATTCGGGATTGCGCCGCTATGCGGAATTCGATCCGGTCACCGGAATGAGCCACCTGGTTACCGCGAAGGTGTCGCAGGCGGCGGCCGATCAGCGCCGTGGCCGCGCCGGCCGCTTGAGTGCAGGTCACTGCTACCGCCTATGGTCCGAAGGCACGCAGGCCTCGCTGGCGCCGCAAACGGCGCCGGAGATCCTGCACGCCGACCTCGCGCCCTTGGCCTTGGAAATGAGTTGCTGGGGCGCGGTCGATGCTTCGAGCCTGCGCTGGCTGGATCCACCGCCCGCCGCGCCCCTCGCTCAGGCGCGCACTCTGCTGCAACAGCTCGAGGCGATCGACTCTGCCAATCGGATTACCGCTCACGGCCGCGAGCTTGCCACCGTGGGAGCGCATCCGCGCCTGGCCCATCTGCTCATCAAGTCGCGCAAATTGGGCGCGGCTCGGCTGGCCTGCGATCTGGCGGCAATCTTGAGCGAGCGCGACATTCTGCGCGCGGCGCCCGGGGCACGCGATGTTGACCTGCGGCTGCGGGTGGCGGTGTTGCGGGGCGATAGGGCTGCGCTGCCGCCAGGCATTAGCGCGGATGCGAGCGCGCTCACCCAGGCCAAGCGCAGCTCGGACGACTGGCAGCGCAAGTTCGCGCGCGGCCTCGCGGAAACCGCGGATCCGCACCGGAGCACCGGGATTTTGTTGGCACTGGCCTATCCCGACCGCATCGCCCGTGCGCGCGGCGAAGGCGGCCGGTATCTGCTGGCGAATGGCAGGGGCGCTCACTTCGGCGAACCGCAGGCACTCGCCAAGGCAGAGTTCATCGTCGCGGCGGAGCTCGACGGCGCTGAACGTGAGGCCAGGATATTCCTGGCGGCGCCGGTATCCGTGGAGCAGCTCGAGCGCGAATTCTCCGCGATCATCACCGATCGCACGGAAATCGCTTGGGACCCTCAGGAGCAGGCGGTGCGCGCGCGCAAAGAGCGCCGTCTCGGTGCTCTCGTGCTCGGGAGCGGCGAGATCCGTGATGCGGAGCCCGACGCCGTACTGGCGGCCGCCCTCGTCGGTCTGCGCCAATTGGGTGTGGGCACGCTGCCCTGGACCCGGGACCTGCGTCAATGGCGGGCGCGCGTCACGTTGATGCGGCAATTCGAGGTGCCCTCCTCAGAAGCTTGGCCTGACTTGAGCGATACCACGCTCGAGGCGACTCTCGAGCAATGGGCCCCGCCCTGGATCGATGGCCGAGTGCGCCGCGAGCATTTTGCGAAGATGGACTTGAGCAACGCGCTGCGATCGCGCCTGTCCTATGCGCAAAACGCGATCCTCGAGCGCGAGGCGCCGACGCACTTCGTGGTGCCGAGCGGTTCGCGCATTCCGATCGACTATCTGGACGGCGAAGTACCGACGCTGTCGGTGCGCCTGCAGGAAATTTTTGGACTGCATGCGACGCCAAGCATCGCCAACGGCCGCCTGCCGCTGCTGCTTAAATTACTCTCGCCGGCCGGGCGGCCGGCGCAGATCACCCGGGATCTGGTGAGCTTCTGGAATCGCGGCTATCACGAGGTGAAGAAGGATCTCAAGGGCCGGTATCCCAAGCACTACTGGCCCGATGACCCCTATACCGCGGCGCCCACGCGCCGCGCGCGGCCGCGGCGATGACATCGCTGCAACCGGCACCCCTGACTCACCGCGCAGTGCTCAAGCTGGCGCTGCCGGTGATGATCTCCAACGTATCCACTCCGCTGATCGGAGTCGTGGACACCGCGGTGGTCGGCCGGCTCGGCGATCCCGCCTACATCGGCGCCGCGGCCATCGGCGGGCTCATTTTCACTTTTGTGTTCTGGAGTTTCGGATTTCTGCGCATGGGAACGACCGGACTCACGGCGCAGGCGCTGGGAGCGGCAGACAGCGCGGAACTGGCAAACTGCCTGGGACGCGCGCTGCTGGCCGCGCTCCTCCTGGGTGTGGGGTTGATGCTCCTGCAGTGGCCGATTCGCGAATCGGCGTTCGTGGCCATTCATGCCAGCCAGAGGGTCGAAGGACTTGCCCGCAACTACTTCGACATCCGCATCTGGGCCGCGCCGGCGACTCTCGCAAACTACGCGCTGTTCGGATGGTTCGTCGGGCTCGGGCGCACCGGCATCGGATTGATCCTGCAAATCATCCTCAACCTCGTGAACATGGCGCTCGACGTGTTGTTCGTGATCGGGTGCGGCTGGGACGTTCGCGGCGTGGCCACAGGCACGCTCATCGCCGAATATGTCGCCGCCGCCATCGGCATCGCGATTGCGCTACGCCACATGCGCGGCATGGGCGCGACGTGGAGCCTGCGCCAACTGTTGGAACCGGGCGCGCTGAAGCGCACCTTCGGCGTCAATCGCGACATCATGATCCGCACCATGGCACTGATGGCCGTATTCGTGTGGTTCGCATCGCAAGGCGCGCGGCAGGGAGATGTAATCCTGGCCGCAAATTCCATCCTGCTGCAGTTCATCTCCATGTCCGCGTACTTTCTGGATGGGCTTGCGTTCGCGACCGAAGCGCTGGTCGGCCAGGCGATCGGCGCGGGCCGCCGAGCGGCGCTTTCCCTGTCGGTCAAGATGACGGCGGCATGGGCGGCTGGAGTCGCTCTGTTGATGTCGGCGGTTCTGGCACTCGCCGGTCCGTGGTTCATCGAGTTTCTTACCGTGGACCCGGCGGCGCGCGCCGCCGCGAACACCTTTCTGCCATGGGCGGCGGGAGCGCCGCTGCTCGGGGTCTGGGCGTTTCAGCTCGACGGCATTTTCATCGGCGCGACGCACACCGCAGACATGCGCAATGCCATGCTGGCATCGCTGGCCATCTTTCTCGGCGCATGTTGGCTGTTGGCGCCCTTCGGCAACCACGGCCTATGGGCGGCTTTCTATGTGCAGTACGTGGCGCGAACCGCGACCCTGCTGCGCTATTACCCACGCATCGTGAGGTCCTTGCCGGCCTCGACGAGTTCCACCGCCGGCGTGCGCCAGCCGCTGCGCACCCCCCAGAAGTAAAAGCCCAGCGCGGCAATCGCGACACAGAGCTGGTCCCAGCCATAGCCGATGTAGCCTTGGCCTTCGAATTCCTTGCTTCCGGCCCAAGACAGCGCGGTAACCACCAACAGATAGGCGATCAACCACCAAGCGCCCCGCAGCTGGCGGTGAAAATCCCGCCAGCCGCCCTCTCCCTGATAATAGAGATATACCGGCAGCGGCAGTATCAACAGCAGCATGATCTCGCCGGTGTGCGGCCAGCGTGCCCAGAACAGCATCAGCGTGGAGAGCACAAAGGCGATCGGCGCGATCACCGGCAGGCCTGGAACCCGCAGCGGCCGGTGCAGCAGGGGCGCCGTGCGCCTGAGCACGATCACGCTGATCGGCACCACCAGATAGGTGATGATGGTCGCGACCGAGATCACCGCGGCAAGCTTGCCCCAGCCGCGGAAGAAGAACAGAAAAATGAATGACACCGCCAGGTTGAACCACATCGCGGGACGCGGGATGCCCCAGCGCGGATGCACCTTGCCCAAGATCGCGGGCACGGTATTGCTGCGCTCCATGGCGTAGATCATGCGCGCGGTGGTGGCGGTGTAGGTGGTGCCGGTGCCGCTGGGGCTGACGAATGCATCGGCGTACAGCAGCAGCGCGAGCCAGTTGAGGTTCAGCGCCAGCGCCAACTGCGCGAACGGCGAGCTGTATTCCAGCGCCGCCCAGCCCTCGTGCAGATGATCCGGAGCCACGCTGCCGAGGAAGGCCACCTGCAGCAGGATGTAGACCACAGTGCTCAAGGCAATCGAGCCGAAGATGGCAAAGGGCACGCTGCGCCCGGCATCGCGTGCCTCGCCCGCCAGGTTCACCGGGCTTTGAAAGCCGTTGTAGCTGAACACGATGCCGCTGGTGGCCACCGCGGTGAGGATTGCGGCCGCGTTGCCGATGTGCTGGCCGCCGTGGATGCCGACCTGGAAGTTCTCCCAGTGAAAGCCGGTGCACATCAGCGCGATGGCCGTGGCCGCCGGGACGATGAGCTTGAAGAAGGTGATGGCGCTGTTGGTGTCGGCAAACACTTTCACGCTCCAGAAGTTGAGCAGGAAATACACCACCACGAGTGCGGCCGCGATGAGCAAGCCCGGCACGGTCAACTCGCCCTGGCCGTTGACGGCATGCACATACAGCGCATGCGTCCAATCCCAGGGCCAGGAGCTCATGTATTGCACCGATGCCTCGGCCTCGACGGGTATCACCGAGACGATCGCGATCCAGGCAGCCCACCCGGCGACGAAACCGACCAGCGAGCCGTGCGAATAATGCCCATAGCGCACGGCTCCGCCGGATTCGGGAAACATGGCGCCCAGCTCGGCATAGGTGAAGGCGACGAACAGGATGACCACCGCGCCGATAATCCAGGCGTAAACGGCGCCCGGACCCGCAAGCTGGGCGGCTCGCCAGGCGCCGAACAGCCACCCGGAACCGATGATGGAGCCCAACCCGGTGAACATCAGCGCGATCGCGCCCACCTCGCGCCGGATCGCGTTTTCATTCGACATGCTTGATTCTCCCTTTGGCTGGACTGTAGCGGATTGGCCGGCTTGAATCCAAACGCCAGCCGCCGCCGAATAGCTCCCTAAGCATACCCATATGTCGCAAATCCCCTTGAAGCTGCTGTTCTCCTGCATTTTCCTCGCCCTATTCGCGTGCAGCGTCTGGGCGAGCATTCATCAGAACATGTTTGCCTGGGGCGGACTTGAGGGGCCCGACCGCTACTGGACCATCGCCACCTTGATGGACGCCTATTTCGGCTTTCTGACCTTCTATGTGTGGGTCTTCTACAAGGAGATGCGCTGGCTGCCGCGCCTCCTATGGCTGGTCGCGATCATGCTCCTCGGCAACATGGCCATGTCGAGCTATGTCCTGGTGCAGCTCGCGCGATTGCGCCGCAACGACGCTGCGTCCAGTATCCTCGCGGCCCGCAATCCGTGAGGAGCGACCTTGAATCAATGGCTGCGCCGCAAGATCCTGGTGCCTCTGTTCAAGCTATTGAGCGAGGGACTGGCACCGTCGCGGCTGGCGCTGTGCGTGGCCGTCGGGGTGGTCATCGGCACCATACCGGTTCTCGGCGTCTCCACGGTCCTTTGCACCCTCGTCGCGCTGCTGTTCCGCCTGAACCTGCCGGCGATTCAACTCGCGCAGTGGGCGATGGCTCCGATCCAGCTGCTGCTGATCATTCCCTTCGTCCGGCTCGGCGAATGGCTGCTGCGCGCCCCGCCGCAACCCCTGTCGCTCAAAGCGGGAGCGGCATTGATGCAGCAGGGCTTGGGTCCCGCCGTCGTCGCGCTGTGGGACGCCATCCTGCACGCATCCTTCGCGTGGGCTTTGGTCGCGCCGGTGATCGTTTTCTTGCTGAATAAAATACTCACACCCATTTTCAAACGCGCCGCCAGACGGACACAACGCCCATGAATGCCACTGCATTGCCCCTATCCCCGTCCTGGTCCATGCGCTTGTTGGAGCGCGATCTGCTGCCGGATTTTCTGGTCCGCGTCGGCATTCGCCGCCTGTTGAAGGCGCGTCTTGCGGAGGAAGACCGGGGTGAGTCCGAGGCGCAGCAACGGCATCTGATGAAACTGCTCAGTCGGCTGAAAAGCAGTCCCATCGCGATCAACACCGGCGACGCGAACCTGCAGCATTACGAGCTGCCCAGCGGCTTCTTCGAGCGCGTGCTGGGTCCGCACCTCAAGTATTCATCCGGCTATTATCGCCGCCCCAGCGACTCGCTGGAGCAGTCGGAAGCCAACATGCTGGCGCTGACCGCCGAGCGAGCGCGGCTGCGCGATGGCGAGCGAATACTCGAGCTCGGTTGCGGCTGGGGTTCGCTGTCGCTATGGATGGCGCAGCATTATCCCGGTTCGCATATCACCGCGGTGTCCAACTCGCGCACCCAGAAACGCTTCATCGACGACCGCGCCGCGGCGCGGGGCTTGAACAATCTGCAAGTGATCGCCTGCGATGTGAATCGGCTGTCCTTCCCGGCCGGCGTGCAATTCGACCGCGTGGTGTCGGTGGAAATGTTCGAGCACATGCGCAATTACCAGCTGCTGATGCGCAGAATTTCCGGCTGGCTGAAGCCGGCCGGCACATTGTTCGTGCACATCTTCACCCACAAGAGCTACGCCTATCCGTTCGAAGTGCGCGACGCGAGCGACTGGATGGCGCGCTACTTTTTCACCGGCGGAATCATGCCCAGCGATGACTTGTTGCTGTACTTTCAGGATGATCTGCGCATCGAGGAACATTGGCAGGTGGACGGTCATCACTACAGCCGAACGGCCGAACAATGGCTTGAAAACATGGTCGCACACCGCACGGAGATAGAGCCGATTCTGGCGCAGACCTACGGCGCCGATCAGGTGCGCCGCTGGTGGGTGTATTGGCGGGTGTTCTTCATGTCCTGCGCCGAATTGTGGGGTTATGCCGGCGGCCGCGAATGGATGGTCTCGCACTACCTGTTCAGCAAGCCCTCCTCATAGTCCATCGAAGGTCATTTGGCCGCCCGCTCCGATGGGCACGCGGAATGCCTTGATATTGAGCTCCGATTGGCGGCGCCTGTTCAACTGGAAGCGCCGGCAGGCGATCTCGAATCGTTGCGCCAGCAGTTGCGCCTCGACTCCCCGTCCCTTGAAGCGCGAGCCGAAGCGCGGATCGTTGAGTTCCCCGCCGCGGGTGGCGCGAATTCTGGACAGCACATGCTCCGCGCGCAGCGGCACATGCGCGTGCAACCACGATTCGAACAGATCCTTCACCTCGAAGGGCAATCGCAACAGCACATAGCCGGCGACATCGGCGCCCGCGCCGGCGGCGGCCTCGAGAATTCTCTCCAGCTCATGATCGTTGAGCGCCGGAATCATCGGCGCCGCCAGCACCCCGACCGGCACCCCGGCCTTGGCCAAGCCGGCGATAGCCTTGAGCCGCGCGGCGGGGGATGGCGCGCGTGGCTCGAGACCGCGCTTGAGGTCTTCGTCCAGTGTGGTCAGGCTGACCATGACGTAGCACAGGTTTTCTTTTGCCAGCTCCTGCAGTAGGTCCAGATCCCGCAATACCAGATGGCTCTTGGTGGTGATCGTGAACGGATGGCGAAAGCGCCACAGCACCTCGAGCAGCGCGCGGGTGATGCGATGCTCGCGCTCGATGGGCTGATAGGGATCCGTGCTCGCCCCGATGTGAATGGTTTCCGGCCGGTAATTGCGCTTCGACAGCTCGCTTTCCAGAAGCGCCGCGCCATTCGATTTGTAGAACAGTTTGGTTTCGAAATCCAAGCCTGCCGACAGATTGACGTACGCGTGCGTCGGCCGGGCATAGCAGTTGTGGCTGACCACACCATTGGCGATGAAATCGCCGGTGCCGGTCGTAATGTCGAAAAGATCGCGCTCGCCCCCAAAGGGCTCTATCTCGACAACAGCGAGATCGGCGCTGGACTTGATCGCCTGACCCGAAATATCGTGCTTCCGATTAATCGCGGGGTTGCAAAAACGAAAGAACCGCAGATGTTCCCTCAACCCACCTCGAATCCGCACGTACTGCAGCGGCTTGGGCGCATGCTCCCTGGATTTTTCAACGACCGTATCGAATCCCAGCCGTGCCAGTGATACCTGCGTGGTCTGGAAAATTCTTGCATCAGTATTCGCAGTTCTCAGGATGCCGTCGCCAAACGAGCCCTGCGCATCGAAAATGCCCGCAAGAAACCCTTGCATCCAATCGCGCGCGAACCGCTCCGGCCACTGAATGATTCGCCCGATTGCTTCAATTGAAGCGCGAGCGCTGGTTCGGATCGCTATGCCGAATCCGCCAAGATAACTGCCGGCGCGCTCGAGCGCCTCGCTGTCGATCATCAGATGACCGTCGCCTCGAATGACTCCGCACAGATAGCCGCGTCGGTATTCGCGCTCTTCGCGCGGCGGGACAAATGATGAGACCTCTCCAAAACCCATCAACTTGT
>Ga0302325_10017835_pt1 | contig 14982 bp, 12 predicted proteins | sample Palsa_T0_2_FD_201948 | JGI IMG/M metagenome (GOLD analysis project Ga0302325, IMG submission 201948) | Peat permafrost microbial communities from Stordalen Mire near Abisko, Sweden - Palsa_T0_2 | ecosystem: Environmental > Terrestrial > Soil > Palsa > Peat permafrost | place: Sweden: Abisko... | reverse complement strand
AACGATCACGCGCAAGTTGTAAGGGGACCAGATTGCTCCTGTCGACGGTCGGACTAACCGGAAACGATCTCGGAGAAGTCGGCGATGCGGGAAAAATCGTTGAACACGGAGGCGATCAGCGCTAACCGGTTTTGGCGTAAATTGGCCTCGGGCGCCATGACCATCACCTGGTCAAAGAAGCTGTCGATGGCGGGGCGGAGCGTAGCGATGCTTTCCAGGGCCTGCAAATACTCCTGCCGGGCGCGAAGGGCCTCCACCTGGGGCGCAACCCGGATGGTCTCCGCGTACAAGTGTTGCTCCGCCTCCTGGGTCAGATCCTGGCTGGCGATGGTGTCTCCGTAGCGGTCCTGTTTCTCGTCTGCCTGGCGAAGGATATTCTTGATCCGTTTGAACGCGGTGGAGATGGCGACCAGATCATCTGACCCGCGAACCCGGGTGAGAGCCTCCGCCCGAGCGACAGCGTCCGTCACCGTGGTCAGCCCGGTTGAGAGAACGGCGTTGACCACGTCATAAGCAAAGCCCCGAACTTCGCGCAGGTAGAAGTCGATTCGTTCCTTGAGAAACACCGTGAGGGCGCCGGATTTCTCTGCAGAACGGGCGTGGGGCAAACATTCCGTGGCCATGGACTCGAGTTCCGCGACGGTAAGGGGCAGGCCCGACTCGGCCAGGATTTTTACGACTCCGTTGGCAGCGCGGCGAAGCGCGAACGGGTCTTTGGATCCGCTCGGGGCGAGGCCGATGGCGAACATTTCCGCGATGGTTGCCATGCGATCCGCCAAGCCCAGGATTTGTCCTTCCACTGTTCCAGGAACGGGATCTTCGACGGCAGCCGGCTTGTATTGCGAGTAAATGGCCTGGGCCACGGTTTCGCCCAGTCCCTGCGCGCGGGCGTAGAGTCCCCCGACGATGCCCTGCAGTTCGGTAAATTCCTTGACCAGTTCCGTGGTCAGATCGGTCTTGGCGAGCAGCACGGCCTTCTCCAGCGCCGCATGGTCAAGCTGAATTCCGCGGGAGCCGGCCGTCGCAGCCACAGCCTTCGCCATAAGCAGGTTGCTTTCCGTCTTGCTGAAGTAGCTGCCAAGATCCCTTTGGAATGTGACCGTCTTGAGTTTTTCTCCTCGTTGCTCCAGAGGGATCTTCTGGTCATAGTTCCAGAAGAAGCGAGCGTCGTTAAAGCGGGCGCGCAAAACTCGCTCGTTACCGTGGCGGATGATGGCCATTCCCTGGGCATCGACCTCGGTATTCAGCACCGCCAGGAAATGGGGCGCCAGTGCGTGCTGCAGATCTTCGAGCGCGAAGTATTTCTGATGGTCACGCATCACGGTGACCAGAACTTCTTCGGGCAAGGCCAGGTACTCGGGCTCGAAGTTGCCGAGGACAACTCCCGGCCACTCTGTGAGGTGGGTGACTTGTTCCACCAGTTCTTCGTCCTCACGCCAATGCGCGCCGCGGAGCGTGCGGGTGGCAGTGTCGAGGGCTTTGCGGATGCGCTGGCGGCGAACGGCGGCATCGGCTACAACAAAGGCGGCCTCGAGCGCCGGAAGATAGCCGGCGGGACCGGCTATGGGAACTGGCCGCTCACCATAGAGCACGCGATGTCCATAGCTGACATTGCCGGCGCGGATGCCGGCAAACTCCAGCGGAACAACGGTTTCGTCCAGCAAACACAGCAGCCAGCGGAGCGGGCGAACAAAACGCTCCGGCTTATTGGCTCGCCAGTACATGGTCTTAGGCCAGGAGAGTGCGGCTATTTCCTGGCCCAGCGATTCGCTGAGAACCTTGACCGCGTTCTGCCCTGGCCGCTGAACAGTGGCGGCGGCGTACTCGCCTTTGGGAGTGGTGATCTTTTCGAGCGCGGATACCGGGACGCCGGCCTTTTTGGCAAAGGCCTGAGCTGCGGGGCCTGGCTGCCCATCGGGAAAGGCTGCTTTCCAGGAAGGGCCGGTGAGCTGTTCCTGCATGTCGAGCTGTTGCCCGAGCACGCCTTCGACGCGAACTGCCAGCCTCCGCGGTGTGGAGTAGCCAGTAATGGCTGATGGCGAGCCGAGCAGGCGCTGCCTGGTGAGCAGAGCCTCGATCCGGCGTGCCAGCTCAGCTTCCGCAGCAGCGATCATCCGGGCCGGGATCTCTTCCAGGCCTATTTCCAGTAACAGCTCAGGCATGTGACTCCCCAGCGATCATCTGCGAGTACGCCTTGGCGATGCCGACGGCGAGGGCGCGGATGCGGGCGATGATGCCGACACGCTCGGTCACGGAAATGGCTCCGCGGGCATCCAGCAGATTGAAAAGGTGAGAGCACTTGAGGCAGAGGTCGTAGGCAGCCAGAACCGGAAAACGGCGCCGCTCCGCCAGGCTGAGGTCCTCCGGCTGCTGCGCGGCCCGGCTCAGCAGCTGCTGGCACTCCGCTTCGTAGAGCCGCAGGTGCTCCCATAGTTTCTCTACATCCGCGTGCTCGAAGTTGTAGACGGAGAACTGCACTTCTTCCAGATGGCGAACCTCTCCGTAAGTGACGGCCTGCGGAGTGCGCGCCCAGACCACCTCGTAGACGGAGTCCACGTCTTGCAGAAAAGCAGCGATGCGCTCGAGGCCGTATGTGATTTCCGCGGAGATAGGGTCCAGGTCAAGACCGCCACACTGCTGGAAGTAGGTGAACTGAGTGATCTCCTGGCCATCCAGCATGATCTGCCAACCGATTCCCCACGCCCCCAGCGTGGGTGCCTCCCAGTTGTCTTCTTCAAACTTGAGGTCGTGCTGGTGCAAATCGATGCCGATTGCGGCCAGGGATTCCAGGTAGATCTCCTGCACGTTGACCGGCGGCGGTTTAAGCACCACCTGAAACTGCGTGTGTTTGAAAAGCCGATTGGGGTTCTCGCCGTAGCGTCCGTCGGCGGGACGGCGGGAGGGCTGGGCATAGGCTACGGAGAACGGCTTAGGATCGAGAACCCGGAGAAAGGTTTCCGGCGACATCGTGCCGGCGCCCACCTCCACGTCGTACGGCTGTTGCAAGACGCATCCGCGCTCGGCCCAAAAGGTTTGCAGACGAAAGAGGAGTTCCTGGAAGGTTAGGGGGCTGGTTACTTGCAGTGCCACGGTTGGATTCTAAACCAAACGCTCGGCTACACTGGTTTGCCAGTCGAATCAAGGAGGAGTCTGCCATGCAAAGCCGTATCGTCGGCACCACCTTACCGGTTCTGGAGTTCACCCTGGAGCCGAACGAGTCAGTGATCTCAGAAGCCGGTGAGCTTTCCTGGATGAGCAGCTCGATTCAGATGCAGACCCACACCCAGTTTGGTGGGGGTGGCGGATTTCTCGGGGCATTGAAAAGAGTGGCGGGCGGCGGGAGTTTGTTCATGACCGAATATCGCGCCATGGGCGCTCGCGGCGAGATTGCGTTTGCGACCCGGGTTCCAGGGCACATCCAGCCTGTCCAGGTCGGTCCGGGAATGGAGTATTTGATCCATCGTCATGGCTTTTTGTGCGCGACGTCGCAGGTTTCGCTGGGGGTTGGTTTCCAGCAGTCTTTGGGAGCAGGGGTTTTCGGCGGAGACGGATTCCTGCTGCAGAAGGTGACCGGGCAAGGGGCTTGCTGGATCGAGTTGTCTGGGGAGTTGGTGGTCAAGGATCTGGCGGCGGGAGAGACTCTGCGCGTTCACCCAGGTCACGTGGGAGCTTTCCAGTCCAGTGTTGCGTTTCAGATCACCAGGATTGCGGGAATCAAGAATATGATCTTCGGCGGAGACGGAATATTTCTCGCCGCGCTCACTGGCCCGGGACGGGTTTGGCTGCAGACATTGCCCATCTCCAAGTTGGCTCACCAGCTCATGCAGTACATGCCTTCGGCCACCAGAGAGCGAACTGAGGGCGGGGTTGTCGGCGGTATTGTGGGGTCGCTGCTCAATAACGGCTGAGTGAGTTGTCCGGGAAAAGAAACCGCAGATCTCTCCACTGCAACAAACTTTTTGCTTTGTATCAGGGCACGACTTTTAGTCGTGCCACCTCCGGCGAAAATGGTCCGGGCTTTAGCCCCTGCCACCTTAAAATCTGGACGAAATTCCAAGGAAAAAACCGCAGGGGCTAAAGCCCGACTTTTTTGCGCCCCTTACGGCACGACTAAAGTCGCGCCCTGATACAAAGCAAAAAGCTTGCGTAGCGTAGGGGAGGGACCTGGTGTTTCCTTTTCGCTAGGAGCCACCCAGCCGTGAGAGGGCGGCGACGGTGGTGAGTTTTCGCTCCAGGTGGCGCTCCAGACTTTGAATGGCGAAGCGGCGGAGGTCGGCGCCGCGGCTGCGCGGCCAGGATTCGGCAGCAAAGGCAGCGACGGGCGAGCGGAACATGCGCACTGCGAGAATTTGCGAATCCGGTGTCAGCGTGGCGCCGTGCGAACCGTTCTCTCCTACTCTCCGGTGATCGACGCAAACCAGACCATCCGAAAAAAAGTGAAAGTACGCTGGCTGGCCAGCTAGAGAAACGCCGCAGAACAGGCATCGGCTCAAATCCGGAAGCCAGCCCATGAGACGCGTGGTCCAAAGGGCGAAGTAGGTGATTGGCATCCAGATGTGGTCTACGCGGGTCTGCTCCAGCACGGAGAGCAGGAGGCGGAAGACCACGTCGTGAGGATCGTGATCGGGCAGCGTCTGCTCCAGCACCTCGGCGAAAAAGGCAAGGGCAGCCGCCCGCGCATAATCGACGGGCTCGGCCAAGGGGGAGTGGAGAATGTCAAACGAGTCGAGACGCACCAACTCCTGGCTGGGCTTCTCCGCATAGTGCGCGCGAACGTGGGTCATCGGTTCGAGCGCGCCCCCGAAACGACGGCGCGATCTGGCCGCTGACTTGGCTACACCCTTGATCTTTCCGTAGTCACGGGTGAACAGCGAAACGATCTGGTCGGCTTCATGAATGGGCCAGGTTCGCAGGACAACGGCTTCCACCTGGTGAACGATCATGGCCGTCCGAGCGCAACCGCGCCCCGCGGCCTAGCGGCCGAAGTGGGCGGAGTTCTTGTCAGCAAAGCCCGACCACTTTTCCGGCAGGTCGTCTCCAGCAAAAATGGCCGACACCGGGCAAACCGGAACACAGGCGCCGCAGTCGATGCACTCCACCGGATCGATGAAAAGTTGATCGGTCTCGCCATATTTCGCTTCATCCTTCTTGGGATGAATGCAATCTACCGGGCAAGCATCAACGCAGGCGGTGTCCTTGGTTCCAATGCAGGGTTCTGCGATCACGTATGTCATAAGTAGCGATCTCCCGAAGACGAATAAGTGAAACCAAATTGTACAGCAGGATTGAAAAGCGCAAACGCGCAGGGCTCAACGCGCTAACCTTCGTGCCGCAAATTCGGCGGGTGTGGGCACCGGCTCGATGCCACGGCCTGCGAACATGTCCTCAAAAAAGCCAAGGATCTCGTCCGTGAGCAAGCCGTTGGTGGCCAGAACCTCCTGGCTGTCGAGACGAAACGGCGTGCGGTCAAAGCGGAGCATGGCCCCACCCGCCTCCACCACCAGCAGCGCACCCGCGGCGGTATCCCAGGGGTTGAGGTTGAATTCCCAAAAGCCGTCCACCCGGCCGGCTGCGGTATAGGCAAGATCGAGCGCGGCCGCACCCGCCCGGCGCACTCCGTGAGAACGCAGCGTCAGCTGTTGGTAAAAGTGGATGTTGGGATTCATGTGGCGCTTGTGGCTGGGAAAACCAGTGGAGAGTAAACTTTCCTGCAAGTGCGCGGTACGCGATACGCGGAGGCGGCGGGGCGGCTCCGACGACCTCAGCAGCCAGGCTCCACGGCCTTTCTCCGCGGCGAAGAGTTCGTCGCGAACAGGATCGTAGACCACGCCGGCCACGATTTCGCCGTCCTGATCCTGCGCCAGTCCTGGAGGGCGATGTTCCAGGCCCAGCGACACATTAAAGAATGGGAATCCGTGAGAAAAGTTGGTCGTGCCGTCGAGCGGATCGACATACCACCGATACGCGCGCTCGAGCCCGGAACGAGTTCCCTCTTCGCCGAAGATGCCGTGCTCGGGAAAGTGTGCGTTCAGCCGGCTTACGATGAGTTTTTCCGATGCTCTATCCGCTTCCGTCACGAGGTCTACATCGCCTTTGTATTCCGTGGCGACACCGCGCTCGAAGTAGACGCGGAGGAGTTCACCCGCTTCCAGGGCAATCGCCCCTGCGCCTGCGGCAAAGCCAAGATCAAGCTGACCGGGAAGGTTCTTCAAGGCGCACTTCTTTCCGCGCCGTTGGCGCGGCGGCCGCGTTCGCTGATGGTCCGGATCTGATGCTTGTAGATAAACAGGTTGGGCAGTCCTTCACGGGTGAGGCGGATCATGGTGTCGTCAAAATACTCGATCCACCCGGAAACGCTCTCGCCATCCCTTAGTTTTACGTTCACTTTCACCTGCTTCTCGCTGAGAAAGCGCAGGTAGAGCGTCTCCTGGCCGGTTTCACCAAGAGGCGGCTCCTTTTTACGCCGCCGGGATGGATTCTGGCTTGCCATGTTGTGAATGATAACTGCATTGAGAGATGCCGGATTCAGTCCCAGTGGATGTCCTAGAAATCCACGTGCGCCCGCACCCCGGGAACGATCACTGGACCCCGATCCCGATTGTAGCCGGGATTGTTGACAAAGGAGAGTTGCGCCGCCATGTAAAGGCCGCTGATTACGTGCAGGTTGTAATAAGTCTCGCTGACCTCTTCGCGACCGTAGTTCAGGTTGCCATCACCAAGGATGAATCCCAAGCCTCCCAGGGCCAGGTATTGCCGGTGCTTGTTGCTGATGCCACCGGTTTCAAAGGCGCTTCCAATCTGGTCCAGTTTTCTGCCCCAGGCGTCGCCAGGGAGTTCAAAGCCAAACGCCAGGGTGCTATTCATTTCGGTATAGGCGAACGACTCATGATGGCCCTCGTTCCAACCGGCACGCATAAAGACGCGGACGTTGGCGGGTAGCGCCTGCTCGATATTGAGGCCGAAGCCTTGCTTCAAAGTACCCTGATGGCGATAGAGGGTAATGTCAGGAAGCTTGTCGTCGCCGTTCAGGAAGCCCGCTATGGCCTGGCCGTAATCGCCCATGTTGGCGTGATTGAGATAAGCCAGGGGCCGAATACGGGTATCGAGCCCCTGGAACCATTGCGGCTTCCATTCGAGTTCCAGGTTCTCCGCGCGCGCGGTGCGTAGATCAGCTTCAAGATTCGTGCCGTTGGCCACAGTCGGCATCAGGGCTTCCCCAAAACGGGCTTCGAATTTGGGTCCGGAATAGCTGAGAATCGCGGCCACGGTATAACCGCGGGTGTTGGCAGCGTAATCGTAAGCGCCGTTGTTATCGATGGCCCAATTGGTGAACTGCAAATGACTGTCACTACCCACTGAGTTGTTGTCGAAGAAATCGACCAGGCCCATCTTGCCCATGGTGAACTCGATCCGCCGCCGGGGGATCGACTCCTGCAGATAGAAAGGGTTGGGTTGTTCTTCGATCCGGTCCGCGGTTAACGGGAAGGTCTGATGGATAAAATAGCGCGCGGCATAGACACCCTGGCCCAGAGATGGATTACGCACTACGTCAAGGTTTACGAAGCCCGCCATCCCCAGGGCCTGGCTCAGCCCCTTACCCCCGGCCTCTTCCGCATCGAAGATGAACTCGGTCCAACGGGCAAGCTTAACTCCCGTGTACAGGGTTAGGACGCGTGAGAGTGCGGTCGTTTCCACCCGGCTCTGGAAGCTGTTCGTCCCGGCGTAGGGCGAGTGGAATGGCGTGTGGGCCTGAAAGATGAAGTTGGCCTGCCCCGAGATCCAAATGCGGTCGGCGATCAGGTGATGCAGAAAGACGGCGGGATTGTCCTGATCGTCGGACTGATCCGCCTCTCGTTGGTTGATGTGCGGCAGCGACTCCCGGCTGGGCGGAGCGGGAGGAGCCGGCGGAGTTTGCTTGCCAGAGGCCTGTGGTTGGGGCGCATCGGGCAACTCGGCCCTGACTGCCGGCGCCGGCAAACACAGGTATATGGCAAAAAACAACGGCCAGAGACGCATCCAGACTCCGCGAAGAATTAAGAACCTCGCAAGAGGTTAATTGACAGAACCGTAACAAATGTCACGGAGGGTTGAATTCTTTTGTAGCGCTGGCTGAAATTGCGGCAAAAAAAGCGCGTTAAGAGAGCGGTAAGCATCATAAGTCCCGCATCAGGGTTCTGGAGTGAGGACGAGAAGAGCCAACCCAGGGTGAGAAACCGAAAAACATTTCCAGGACGAGTCCGCGGAATGTTTCTTGACAGTGCGGAGGGACCCGCTGTGGCTCTTCTCACGGCAAGGGCGATGGATAATAGCCGGGCCGATTACGGATTACGTAGCCCGTCGTGTCCGGACCGCGCAGCTTGACGGAAATGCTGCGAAAGGCGCTTCCCGTTCGATTCGACGGATAGTAGCCGAGCAGGTATTGCGTCCGCAGGTCTTCCGATAACTGGGCGAAGGTCCGTTCGAGCGAAGAGGAATCGGCGTAGTAGTACTTGCCCCCGGTTTGCTGAGCAAGGGTGATCAGGGCGTGCTCTCCGGCCAGGTCGCGGCCTGCACTGGCATAGATGGGGACATCGATGATGGGGTAGACCATGACTTCGCCACGCAGAGCCTGTTCGAGCGCCATGTCATAGGTGGTGCCCTTCACTGTGTTGCCACCGTCGGAGATGATAACCAGCACCTTGCGGCCGGAGCGCGGAGCCAGGCTCTGCGCCGCGAGATAGACGCCACTGTAGAGCGCTGTGGCCGCACCTCGTCCCATGTCGTTCAGCCCGCGGTCGATGCGGCCGGCATTGTTGGTGAAGAAGACGACCTCGCGCACATTGTCGGCAAATTCCATGAGGTCAAGGTGGTCGACAGGACGCAGCAATGAACGCACAAAGTGCTTTGCGGCCTCCTGTTCCAAACCGAGATCCTTATGCACGCTGCCGCTGGTGTCGATGGCGAGGACAATTTCCAACGGCAGCTCGGACTGGCGCTCGAACACAGCGATCTTCTGCGGGTGTTCATCCTCGGAGAGGATAAACGCATCGCGATTCAGCCCGGGAACAGGAGCGCCCTTGTCATCGGTAACATTGACGAAGACATTCACCAACCGGACATTGACGCTGATGGTCGGCGCCTGGGCAAAGCCGCAAAGGGTAAAGGCAAAGCAGATGGCCGCGCAAAGTGATTTCACTTCTCCACCAACGCGGATGGGAAGGGTTCGCCATCGGCCCAGACGGCTCCGTCTTCAAAGTGTTCCTTTTTCCAGATGGGCACGGTTTTCTTGAGCGTGTCGATGAGCCAACGGCAGGCCTCGAATGCCTGGGCACGATGGGCGGAAGATACGACAATGAGCACGCTGGTTTCGCCCACCTCCAGCCGGCCCAGGCGATGCACCATGGCCACCTGGCGCACACCATGCGTGGCGATGGCTTCCTGCGCCAGGGCCTGCATCTGGCGCAGCGCCATCTCCTGGTAGGCCTCGTAGACCAGGCACAGGGTGCGCCTTCCCCGAGTGTGATTGCGGACAATGCCGTCGAACACCACCACAGCACCGTCCTCCCCCTGCTTGATGTCTCTTACCAGAGACGCCGAATCAATGGGCTCGGTAACCAGTGCGATGACAGGGCCGGAACCACCACTGACCGGAGGCAGCAGAGCAACTTCATCTCCGTCGCGCAGCAGGCAGCCACTCGGCGCATAGCTCTGATTCACGGCAATGGCCAGGGTTGACCATAATTTTGGCTGCTGTGGGAGCAGTTCGCGGTAGTGTCCAAGGACGGCATCCACGGTTGCTCCCGGGGGCAGGTCGAGCGTCTGGCTCTCGCTCGATAGAATCTCCTTCAGCACTCCAAAGAACAGGACCGTAACGCGCATGGAAAGAGAATATCCGAAGGCCATCCCCCGACTTTCTGTTCCGGGTCTGACATCAGGTTAGACGCGGCCATCGATAAAATGGCGTTCCGAGGGATGACGCTCAGACGAGGACTGGGATGTTGGCTACTCCTGCGGTTCCAAAGACTCTGCGATAGCGGGCTATTTCCGATCGCAACCCGGTCGCTTTGGAGTAATTATCTGAGAGTTTCACCGCCGGCCGTCCATCGGTCTCGGTCATCTTGCAAATCAGGCTGGCAGGGTGGAATCCGTTTCTCCCCCCTGGGTGGCAACCGCGAAAATCATTGGTCAACAGAGTGCCCCAACCGGCGCTGAAACGGATGCGCCGGCCGGGAGTCCACTTGTTGGGGTCATTGAGGTCGGCCCCGCTGTGAAAGTCCCTGGGCGTCAGGCCGGGCGCCATGGTTCCCATGAAATACGCATACAAACCTAGTATGTCTTCCACGTCCATGGCGTCGGAGGCGATGATCAGCTTCTGCGTTGGGTCGCGGCCCCGCTGCTTCAACCACTCGATGTATTCGTCACCCGCAACATACGGATCTTTGCTGTCGATGCGCTGCCCGGTCCAGTCGGCTGTCCAGTCCGGAGCGTCGGCCAGAAACTGGGTTGTACCGTAGGTGTCAGGCAACATGATGCGGATTTCGCGGCTATAGGTGCTTTGCCACAGCTCGAGAATGCGATACTGCGAACTTTTCAATTCCGCGTCGCTGGTGGCCATGGCAGCCAGCGCCATGGGCAGTTCGTGCGCATTGGTGCCGACCGCTTCCAGGTTGTGCTTGTAGGCCAGGTAAGTGTTGGAAGTGCCGGTGAAATGCTCGCCGAGGGCGGTGTTCATGGCCATGACGACGTATTCCTGCCATAAGAAACTGTGCCTGCGCCGGGTGCCGAAGTCGGCCACCCTTAATTCGGGCACCCCGGTCAGCCGTTCGATCTTGCCCCACAGTTTGGCCTTGGCCTGGGCATAAAGAATGTCCAGCTCGAATTCACTCATGCCCTTGAAAGCGGCGCGCGACTTCAGCTCGTTGAGGATGGAGAGTGCATAGATCTCCCACATCGTCGCTTCGGTCCAGAGCCCGTCGAACTCGAGGTGGAATTCTCCATCCCGGACGGTGAGGCGGTAGCTGGAAAGGCGGAAACCGTGGTCCAGCCAGTCCAGGAAATCGGGCTCGAAGATGCCACGGCGGCCGAAGAACGTGTTACCGGCCAGCCAGATCAGCTCCGATTTCAGAAAGCGCAGGCTGCGCACGTGCTCCAACTGCTGTAGTACTTCTTCGCGTTCAATCACGTCGGCCAAGCGAATCGACGAAGATCGATTGCTCACCGAGAACGATACCTCGGTGGTAGGAAAGTGCTTCCAGATGAACTGAAGCATCAGCAGCTTATAGAAGTCGGTATCCAGCAGGGATCGCACGACTGGGTCCAGGTCCCAGTTATGGTTGTGCGCCCGCTCCGCAAAATCAATGATCATCGATGTCCTTGAAAGGGCAACTCTGCTTTAGATGTTAGCGTGAGCGGGCGGGGAGGCAAAAACGGGCGGTGGGGTCGATGTCGAAAACATTTCCACGGCTGGTCCGTTGAACTGCAGATCCCTCCACTACGCTACCCCGGATTTCCTGTTGAACTTGGTGGCGTTGTTGCAATCCATGCGCCCTTCTTTACGGAAGGGCGCATACGCGGCCTTGTCTAGTGCAGCGTGGCAGGAAATCCGGGTACGCTCCGGTCGGGATGACAAAGGAGAGGGAGGCGCTTCCATTCAGATTCGATGATGGGGATGATGAACAGCAGGTCCCTCCACTGCGCTGCGCTCCGGTCGGGATGACACCTCTGGTTGGAACCTGAGCCTGGCTTCCAAGATGAATTGTCATCTCGACCGGAGCGTAGCGTAGTGGAGAGATCTGCGGTTTTTCTTCAAACAAAAGAGAAGGCCCGCTGGTTGGGCGGGCCCTCTTTTAATTGGCCTTCAGGAATTAGACCTCGGCGTGTTCGATGATGCCTTCCCTTACTGCCTCGTCCTTCTTTTCTTCGCTTACGGACTTGGGCAGCGCTACGGCCAGGACGTCTTCTATGCGGCTGGCGTAGTGGATGCGCACGTTCTCGATCTGATCGGCGGTTAGGTCCTCCTCGACGCTCTGACGATTTTCCGCCGGGAGAATTACGTCCTGCACACCGGCACGCTTGGCGGCCAGGAACTTCTCCTTTATCCCGCCTACCGGCAACACGTTGCCGCTGAGAGTGATCTCGCCGGTCATCGCGGTCAGCGGACGAACCGGGGTGTCGGTCATCAGCGAAACCAGGGTAGTCGCCATAGTGACACCGGCCGACGGCCCGTCCTTGGGGATCGCTCCAGCAGGGACATGGATGTGAATATCCAAATCCTTGGTGAAGTCTTCCTCGAGGCCGAGAGACGCGGCGTTCGAACGCACCCAGGTGAGCGCGGCCTGCATGGATTCCTGCATGACCTCGCCGATCTGCCCGGTCATCTTAAAGCCGCCCTTGCCCTTCATCCGGTTGGCTTCGATGAACAACACATCGCCACCAGCTGGGGTCCACGCCAGACCGACTGCTACGCCGGCACGCCGGGTACGCTCAGCCAGTTCGGTATCAACGCGCACCTTGATGCCGCCAAGGAACTCCTGAATCACCGCCTTGTCGACGACCAAGGTACCGGTCTTGCCCTCAGCAATGCGTCGCGCCTGTTTGCGGCAGACAGTGCTGATCAGCTGCTCCAGTTTGCGTACGCCCGCTTCCCGCGTGTAGTGACGCACAATGTAGCGAACGCCCTCTTCAGGAAATTCGATCTGCGGTTCGCCACCTTCCTTGGTCTCGATGCCGTTCTCCTTGATCTGCCGCGGGATGAGATAGCGAAACGCAATATGCGTCTTCTCATCCTCGGTATAGCCCGACAGGTCGATGATCTCCATGCGGTCGCGCAGCGGCTCCGGAATGGGATCGAGCATGTTCGCGGTGCAGATAAACAGCACCTTGGACAAATCAAACGGAACATCCAGGTAGTTATCGCGGAACGTGTTGTTCTGCTCCGGGTCCAGGGTTTCCAACAACGCCGATGCCGGATCGCCGCGGAAGTCACGTCCCAGTTTGTCGATCTCGTCCAACATAAAGACCGGGTCGTTAGCATCCGCGCGACGCAGCGCCTGCATGATCTGCCCGGGAAGGGCTCCTATGTAGGTGCGCCGATGGCCGCGAATCTCGGCCTCGTCGTGCATGCCGCCGAGTGAGATGCGCTGGAATTTCCGACCCAACGCACGCGCGATGCTGCGCCCGAGCGAGGTCTTGCCTACGCCTGGAGGTCCAACAAAGCAGAGGATGGGCCCCTTCATATCAGGCTTCAAACGGCGCACGCTCAAATAATCGAGGATGCGATCTTTCACCCGCTTCAGGTCGTAGTGATCGAGGTCGAGGATTTCCTTCGCCTTGGCGATATCCACTTCCCCGCCCGTGGATTTGGCCCACGGCAGCACCGCCAGCCATTCCACGTAGTTGCGGGTGAGTGAGTAATCGGCGGCCATGGGAGACATCCGCGACAACCGGCTGAGCTCCTTGGTAGCTTCCTTCTTGACCTCGTCGGGCATGCCGGCAGCTTCGATTTTTTGCCGCAGTTCCTCGATGTCTTTCTGCCCCTCGTCCAGCTCACCAATTTCCTTTTGAATGGCTTTGAGCTGTTCGCGCAGGTAGTAATCGCGCTGCGATTGCTGAACCTGATCCTGGACTTCCGTCTGGATCTTGTTGCGCAGCTGCTGCACTTCAGCTTCTTTGGCGAGGTGCTTGTTGATGCGCTCCATGCGCAACAACACATCCGGCGTTTCGAGCAGTTCCTGCTTATCGGTCGTGGCCAGGAACGGCAACGAGGAAGCAATGAAATCGACCAGGCGTCCCGGATCTTCGATATTCAGCGCGATGGTCTGGAGTTCGTCGGAGAGTGTAGGCGAAGTCGTGACGATCTGCTGAAATTGTGCAATCACATTGCGCTGCAGGGCTTCGAGCTCTGCGCTCTTGCCCGGATCCACTTCCGGCAAATGATCAACCGAGGCCATCATGAATGGCTCCAGTTGGGCAAATTCTCCCAGCTTGACGCGCTCCGTTCCCTCGGTAAACACGAAAAGGCTCTGGTTGGGCATTTTGACGACTTTGTGCACGGTCGCCAGGGTGCCGACGGAATACAGGTCGCTGGGCTGCGGGCTGTCCATGCGTTCGTCGCGCTGAGCGACGACCACAATGGTCTTCTGCTCTCCCAGGGATTGAATGAGTTGAATAGAGCTCTCCCGGCCAACGGTCAGCGGCAGTACGGCATGGGGAAACAGCACTGTGCTGCGAACGGGCAAAATGGGTAGAACCCTGCCCTGAGACCCGCTTTGCTCGCGCCGACTGGGGTCGGTAGGACTGATGATGCTTAAGAAATCGCTAGCCATGAGTATCCTTCTATCAGATTATCGACTATAAGATGCCGCAGGTCTCGGAAAGTCGCAAAAGGCGTCTCTTCCCCCCTTTATCGACGGCTCCAAACCCCTCCAGGAGAGCACCAGGCCCGGTCAGGAGGGTAAAACGGCGGCTGGGTAGTGGCCCAGCTCCTTAACCAGCAGGCTCTGCCGGCGAAGTTGATCGAGTGCAGCACTGGTTGCGGCCGGATCGGCGACCTGGTAATCGAGGTAAAAAACATACTGCCAGGGCTGGCCGGGTACCGGACGTGACTCTAGCTTGCACAGGTTGGTGTTATGTTCGGCGAACACCTGGAGCGCCGAGACCAGGGTGCCGGGGCGGTTTTCGACGGTAAAGGCGATGCTGACTTTGTCTGGATTGGGAAGTGGCCGAACCTTGGCTCGGCTGCGGATCAAAAAGAAACGAGTGTAGTTAGCCGGATTGTCTTCGATACCCGCGGCGAGCACTTCTCCTCCGTAGGCAAGGGCGGCTTGCTCGCTGGCGACGGCGCCAGTCTGCAGGTCACCGAGGGCGGTTATATGCTTCACGCTGCCTGCGGTGTCGTAGAAGGGAGTAGGGGTCATCGCGGGATGCTCGGCGAAAAAACGACGGCATTGGGCCAGCGCAACCGGATGGGACAAGACCGTCCGTATATCCGCTATCGGAGTGCCA
>Ga0302325_10017834_pt1 | contig 14982 bp, 20 predicted proteins | sample Palsa_T0_2_FD_201948 | JGI IMG/M metagenome (GOLD analysis project Ga0302325, IMG submission 201948) | Peat permafrost microbial communities from Stordalen Mire near Abisko, Sweden - Palsa_T0_2 | ecosystem: Environmental > Terrestrial > Soil > Palsa > Peat permafrost | place: Sweden: Abisko... | reverse complement strand
ACCCACCACATAAACAAACACGGACAGATATGGGGTGGGGGTGGGGGGGGTACCTCATTTGGGTTATTGTGGGGAGCATGGCGAGACGGAGGGCTGGTTTAAGTAAGAGGTTTCGACCGACTTCCCAGCGATTTGCGCCGAAAGATAGCCATATCTCGATCTGTGCTGAATTTGAACTATCATCAACATCCGTACCTCCAATAGACGCAGGACGGCGATAAACCAGGATTTCAGAAACTCAATATATGAAGTAGAGGCGGCTGGTTGGGACACAGGGAGAGAGGACGTACACCACCTGCGTCAAACAATGATTCGTGCCTATCGCGACCCCCGAAATCGCATTCCCCAATAACATCCCAACTATGGGAATAAGTTTCGTCGGCTCCCAAATCGGGACTTGTGACAACGCGAACCGTACGCCAAGTAATCCCACCAGACAAACCGCCGCCGAAAGACTGAACAACACCGTCAAAAACTTTCATCAGCTATATCCCAAGTCGTGCACAAGGCAAGGAATCCGGGGTGACGAATTTAAGTACGCAACGCAGGGGGGAAGGGCGTGGGGGGGATACCATTCCGTCGAAACGGCGTTTGGAGCGGTTGTATACGGCTTCAAAGGCGCCGAGGAAGATCAGTAGGAACATCAATCCGAAAATAAACAGTGGATGGTGACTTGTAAACACACTGTTGAGGACCAGTCCCTGAACATCAATACTGCTTCACCCACGGCATTGCGAAAAAAAGCGAACAGTGTGGGGATAAACCATTAGGGAGAGCTGGATTAGACATCGTGCCGAGGCGACGAGGATGGATTTCTCGATTCCTAGGCCCAGTGCAATGGAGAGGATGACTGTTTGTTAGAAGGGCGCGCAAAAGGGGAGGGACCGTCGACGAGGATGAAGGAGAGAGCGATGGCGACGTTGGTGTAGGTTAGTTCGGGGTCGGGGGGAAAGGCGGGATCGTCGGGGGACAGGAGGAAGAGTTGCGACATGGCTGGGAGGAAGTAAGGTCGAAAAAGGTTTGGTGGATGTTGGAGGTTTTGATGATGATCAGATCAATCTTGTGGGCCACCGTGTCGGGGCGGCGATCCTTGCCGACGTAATCGATGTGGGAACCTAATTCGGATGGCCGAAGCGGAACCATAAGACATTGTTTAGACCACTATGATGACTGTGGGGTTTATGAAGACTCTGTCATGCATTCTACTTCCCTGGCTAAAACGCAATACATATCCTTGGTATCAAATCCCGTCCCTGAGCCAATATGCCATGCCACCATGTATCAAATCAACTCCTCATATACTCCATCAACTCTTTCCGTATCCTCTGTTCCCGCTCATACCTCTCCCTAATATCCCTCCCACTCTCAATCAACTTCTTCTCCACCACCGCCTCCTTAAGCTTCTTCCCTTTAATCCCCAGTCCCGCGGTATCATTCTTCACCCGACTCGCCTTGACAGGTTCTCTCCTGCCCTCATTCCCCTGCGCACCAATCCCATGTCGTTCCCTCTCGCTCCACCCCTGCGAGTAAAGCACCTTGTACCCATAAGACGTCTTATCTATCGGCAGGGGATTCAGTGGCGCTGGTCCCGTGGCCGTCACTTTCGATAAATGCGCCGTCGAAGCGATGTGTTTTCGACGGCCTTTGGCAGACAGAGGTAATCGCAGGCCACACACGGAGCAGATTTCTCTCGCAGGGGGTTCTTTGGTGTCGGAAGGGATATCGTCGTCTAGGATGATGATTTCTGGGGATGAGGCCGGCTCGGTGATGGGTGGGGTGGTTATGGCGCGGTAGAAAGAGGCGATGTCTTCGCCGCGGTGGGAGTCTGCGGTACGGCCGTCTTCGAGGATTGTTTGGGGGTTTTCTTGTTGGAAGGGGATTTCTGGACGGTGGAAGATGTGGCCTCGGCGTGGGAATCTCGTTTCGGGAATGGGCCTGGTTGGACCCATCCTCAAAGGTGTTTGGGTTGCGTCGGAGTCGGTTGTGGCCCTGTGGGTCAAGTTCCCCCGGGAGAGGGTTATTTAGTCGTTTCTAGCCTGTGGTTTATAGGGCATAAATTCCAATTCCTACCAGCTACGGCCATATCTCCTAGAACACACTGGATCCCGTTCGATCTCCAAAGTTAAGCTGGGAAGAGCCCCCTTAGTACTCTAGTCGGTGATGTGTTATCTCGCCAACGGTGCAGCTGGTGGAGTTCTCTCTTGCTTTTTATGCTTGAGATGGTCCCTGTCCGACCTGTCCTCTACCAATCAGGTTGAGGAGATTGGTTGCATATCGGTGGGTGCCGTAGTTTTTTGACTTTTTTGTCGGTCTTATCAACATTAATGAAGTTTTAATCGTATAACTCTGTTTTTCCTGATGAAGAACAAGCCAGGGAACTTCAAGGCAAGTTTTCAGAATATCAAAGTGTATATCGCAAGATCCGAAATTCGAGGGGGCCAAGGTTTTGGCACAAGCGAATAAACGCGTAAAATCCCAACTTTCTAAGGTCAAACAACAGCGCAACTCCGCCAATCTCCCAACCATCACAATCATGGGCCGAGCAGGCGACTTATACGGCCCTCCAATCCGCGAAGCCAGCTCCCGCGGTGGCTCCGGCCGCTTCAACTGGGACGAAGTCAAAAAAGACGAAAAATTCCGCGACACCTACCTAGGCCACTCAGTCATGGCCCCCGTCGGTCGCTGGCAGAAAGGCAAAGACCTGACCTGGTACGCGAAAGCAGAGCCCACGACCGCACAACAACAACGCGAGGCGAGGGCCGCGGAAATACGCAAGATCAAGGAGGCGGAGGAAGACGCGCTGGCGGAGGCGTTGGGGTTTAAAGTCGAGAGGAAGGATAGGGGGGAGACGGTGACGAGGGAGGAAGTTGAGGCGGCGTTGAAGGATGAGGATGCGGGTGGGGGGGAGACGGTGCAGGGGCTGGGGTATGGGAGTGCTAAGCCGAGGATTGGCGCGGTGTTGCCCGACGGGAGTGTGATGCAGGATCATCCTGCTCCGGAAACGAGTAGAAATGGGGTTTCTGTGGATGTGGATGTTGCTATTAAATTGGAGCACGAGGAGTCTGCGGAGGTCAAGAAAGAGGACAAGGAACGGCGGAAGCATCGTCATCATCACCGACGGCGGGACGATGATGATGAAGAGCGGCGACGTAGACATCGGCATCACAGAGGGGATGAAGAGCGAGAGCGGCGAGAACGGCGACACAGTCCACATTCGAGAAGAGAGCGGGATGTTGATCAGGAAAGACGGTCTGACCGGCGGCGCGAGACGGAACGGACGGAACGGGATGGTGCGTACGACAGAGATCGAAAGAGGGAGTCAAGTCATGGAGTCAACAGGGACAGAAGCCCTCGGGACAATTACAGAGAACGACGAGATCGCGACAGACGAGAACGAAGTCCATACAACCGAGAAGGCCAAAAACGGCGTGAGAGAAGTCGATCAAGATAAACTTAACCAAGCTTTCACAAACACGGACAGTAGTGGGATACCCTTCATTATCAATTCTGCATATATATTCGCCATCCTATTCCAATCCTAGTTCCCTCTACAACTCGCTATCCACAAATTGTCCCAATAATAATCATCGATACCAACACACAATAAAACACAACCCCCGCGCTCATCTCAAATCCCTTCATGGGGGAATCGATATTCGACTCGTTCATGGGTCCATACTTCGAAATATGCGGTTGACGTGTGTCGCCAGGATTCTTCCTGGCTTGTTAGCGCACACCAGGGGAATATGCCACCTGGAAGGATGATTCTTTCAATTTCGTCAAGGTCCGCGACGACTTGTGTCGAAGTTTGTTCGTCTTGGGGGATGTCTTGGGGGAGGGCTGGATGTTAGATCGAGAAAAGAGGCAGAGATACGTGGAATGGTATAGTTGAAATGGAATGGAAATTCTATGATGAGATTTACTTTGCAAGGTTTTACCGTGGGCATTTGGCCAGTGATCTCCTTTTGTATGCGAGGTGTGTTGACAGCTTGAGAGGAGTTTATCGTCGATCCAAGGTAAGGATATTCGACTCTAGGAGCTCTGTTGTCGGGCTTGATCTCTCTAGGCAAACTCCCATGATTTAATCTTTCTTCAATCCCCCCAATTCGATCCAAAACCTCCCTCGTGAGTCTATTATTCTGCGCCAGTCCCTAAAATTACTTCCATCCACAGAGATCCCCACCTCAACCGTCAAAACCCCCAAATGGAAAACAAGACTCGTCATCAACCGGGCCTGTATCCCCTCGATCCTCTTTCTTTTCACCTTCGCACTGACTTTCTGATCCTCAAGCGTTCCCTGCACCTCCACTCTAGCCCCGTATATCTCATTCCCCAAATCCGCTACCCATCAGCCACACTACTCAAGTCCATATGTATGGATACCCAACATGGTCGAATGAAACGCCATATCACCGTGCAGAAAGCGAATCCTGTCGGAGCGGTCTTGCGCGAATAGAGCTAGCGCGTCAACGGCAGCGATAAGTTTCTTTGACTCCGAGTCGTGTTCTGTGTTTTCTTTTCTTTGGTGGTATTTCTTGTAGGCCCAGGTAGCGAGGTAAATTCCGAGATTTGCCAAAGGTCCAATGATGAAGGCTTCGGCCATGTTGATGGGTGCTTTCCTTCCTTCCTCTAGAATTTATACTTGAATTGCAATTGCCGTCGTTATTGGGACTCAGAGGCGGTGATTCTTTGCGAGTCATGGGATACAGGGGATGCTAACTCAGCGGCATTCCGATAGTGCGAGAGACTGCAGGGAGGAAAGGTCTGTTTTTTCGCAATGAAGCGTCTATTCCGCTCGTCGAATAGCTAGTGGTACGTGAGATGGATTAAGGATATAGCTACCTTGATAGCCGTAGTCGCAAAAATTTCATCCCTTCAACAATCGCGAGGTCCAGAGAAAGCAAGGTATGATACCGAAATGATATTCTTAACTTTTAGTGTGATCATCTGATGTTAAGAACCCTCGATTGAGTTGTTTTTGAATTTGGCGAACAGCGATTCCCTCTGCTTTGAGTTTCAGAGACTAAAATAGGTAACTTTGTCCCTTTCTAATATATGTTGGGGTTAGTCTTTGAGTCAAAGCGCGTCGAGAAATAGCTTATTCTTCAAGCTTTGAGTTAAAATACCACATTTTTGACTTCAAGCATGCATTGTCGCGGTCGTCGATTCCCCGGAAAAGCGATCAATTGCGATCAAAATTCAGGGTTCGCATTTCCCATTTCCCAATTCTAGGGCCCACTTTTGGCTGATGACGATCAATCGGCGATCTTCGGCGCCCTTCTTTCGACCGATTGACAGCGCAATTCACCGCCAACGCCCCCGAAGGCAATCCGCATCTGCAGCATGTTCGGGTGCATCTGCGCCGGCAGACCAGGTCCCTCCCTTCTCATCACCGCAAGACTAACGATACAGTGAGCACGAATCTGCAGCAGGTGAGTTTATCGCTACATTTTAACTCGCGATCGGGACTAACAGAAGTCAGGTGGACGAGTTCAAGTTTGTGTTTATACTTGAGGATGCGACGAGTATAAATCATATTGTGGTGTTTTTGTTACCTGATAGTAACGCCTATTGTGGGTTCATGGGACTTATTTTGTGTAGCGGTGTTGCCGCCTGATTCGGGGGCCGCGATTCATTATCAATGGCCTGGGAAACCATTCCAATTACTTGGCGGGTCCGCCCCCGCGCATTCATTCGCAAACGTGTTTTCTAACAAAGTAGTCTCTCCAACGCAAAGCCATCCGCTATATTCGCAGTGAAAGGCAAAGCCCAAGCGACCTCGCTGATGGACCCCAATCCCTCAATCACGCTCGGCATCTCGATCGAACCTCTTTCCGCTATCGAAGCCCAAGTGAGCACATTACAATCCCCCACGACCCCGACGATGGCCGTCGGAAAACCACTCCCACCGTTGACGATAGTCGCCCAGCGGATTGCGAAGAATTTGTTCAATTATATGGGCTCTTTTGCGAGTCAGAATTTACCCCCCGGAGTGGTCACGTTGGGACAGTTGAGGCCCGATACGACGTATGTGTCGTTGAAGGCGTTTGAGGACTGGTGGAGTAAGTTTAATCATAAGGTGGAGAATGATCCGGGGTTTTTGGAGAGGGAGAGTGATTAGCATGAAGATTGTCTTAGAGGGCGTTTGTGACTTATGAATGGAGATGGTTGTATTATTACCTTGACAAGTACTTGGCAATAAATCCATCGCCTCTGGAAGACCTGATTCCGTGAGACGGCGGAATGTCTGCTTTCTGGATCTTATTTTCGCACTCAGCTCCCCACAGAAATCGCCCAACTCACTATCTGCGAGCTGGGTACGACATGACCGTTGGCTTTGCGAACGAAACCGTTCGCTAATGGTGGGGATGGGACTTTGCTTGTAATGAAAACACTCGAAATATCTGTCCTGAAAGCTTCATCGTATGACCTGAGAGGCTTCTTGAATACATCTTCCAGGTAGTAAAATAAACCTTTCAATTCCTTGACGAAGTTCTTCTAGTTGAGGTAGCATTTGAACGGGTTCAATCGAGAAGGCGAGCCTTAAGATCCAAAAATGAAATAGTATAATAGACGAGGACATCGCTTTAGCATATCTCATAATATACAGAATCCGCCAAACTCCCATTCCGAATTTTTCACAAACCAACAAACAAAGCCCGGATCAATCTGCCCCCTGCACTAAACCCCTCTACTCCCTCCAGTTTCCCACCCGTGGAGATCACTTCCTCTTCCCACCAATCTTTCCCGTCCTAGTAACGCCCATCACCTTCCTAATAGTAGCCAAATCGACCGTCCCGAGATCATCATTCCCGCCAAAAGTCTTCATCACCTTCTCCCGCTCCCACATGCCTGCATCGCCATAAATCTCATAATCTTCCTTCCTGCCGCGTTTAATGGGTTTCTGGCTCGTGGCGCGTTCTTCCTCGTCGCGGCTGCGGTGAGAGCGCTTGGAGCCTGAGGTGCGCAGACTGCGGCTCGTGTTTGAGAGGGCGGGGTCGGTCGGGACGGTCAGCGGGGGGTGGATTGCCGCGGCGTGGATGACGAGGGATTGCGCGTCGTTGGCTTGGTTGAGGAGGAGCGTGTCGGAGTGCAGGCGGGCTAGTTTGGATGCCAATGTTGTCAGCAGCTCGTCTTTGCCTTTTCTCTTGCCCATCTGCAGATCAGCACGGTGTCCCCAGGAACAAATGCAGCAAGAAAGCGAAGGACGAGGAATACTATCACAATGGGACGGGGCTATCGCAACGGGATGGGGATTGAACCTGATACTCCTTGTCGGCAAGACGTTTTTCCTCCTGATACTCCCGCTCGATACGTTCCAGCGCGAACCCCCTCGCGGCCTCAACCTCCAACAACTCCCTGTCGCGCTCGTCCTCCAGCCGCGCAATCTGCTGCTGCAACTCCTCATCGGACCCGTCATGCAACTCCGTCAGCCGAGCCTGTATCCCGTTCAACAGCCTCAGAAACGTCGGCTCTCGGGATATCAGAAATTCCTGGTTGATGTGCGCGAACGTCGCCGACGCCCGCTGGTGTCGTTTCGAGGTGGGCTGCGGGGTCGATGGCGGGGATAAGGGCTCGTCGCCTGGAGGTTAGTATGGAGATATGCAGGGGACAGGAACCTTCGGAGTAGTTTTCGTCGTGGCGGGGACGAGATAGGATCGAGTCCATTGTTTACTCGTGGAGAAAGGGGAGGCTGCTCAGGTGAAAGATATCGATTCGGACTGCGCCGATGTCGATCATGTCGGAGCAGATTGCATGCAGGGTGAGGTAAGCGGAAACTGGGCTGGCCGCTGGCTGCTTCTTTTGGGAAGGCGCGTGAAATAGGGAGTTGTATTGCGTCTATTGCGTGTGAAACGTCGTTAAGCGCAACGGCTGAATTCATGCTTATTGTAAGACGGAAAGGTTAGGTGCTGTCTGAGCAATGAGCTGCAAACCAGTAGTGAAAGAAAAACAGTGAAACCCGCTGAAGACAAACGTGATTAGAAGAAGGATTCAACTAAGAATATTCTCTTACAAAACGAGATGGGGGTATTTAAGTTAGATCCCACGCTAGCTCCCATATCCCTTTGTCAAAGACTACTAGGTCCACCCTAGTCAGCATCCCTTTGTTCTTCAACCTCCGACGAACAACTTCCTTTCTCACCGGGCGCTATAGCCTAAGCATATTTTAGCAACAAATAAACTTTCCGCACAAAGAGGGATCCCTTTGATATTTATTCCTGTTTAAGCTCTTGGCACATGCATGTGGCCAATGGCGGCAATACGCCCCAGTGCACGGGAGATTAAACTTTTCTGGCCGTCGGGGTGGGAGGCAGATCGGTGCTCGGCCAATCAACGGATTGCGAGCAACAATTGGATTGATTGTGGTGTAAAAGCCACGCTCGTCTAGTCTGTTGGCTTGTTCGTTCCCCATTTCACACAACGGGTTGCCTCGTCCTCCCAGTGGATATTCCAGTCTGGATGTCTGGGAAATCAAACTCGCGGACTGCAAGGACGAGTATGTCTCAGAAGAACAGGATGGTTTATCGAGATGACCTGCGTGATCCGAGAATACAAACGAATCCGAGAGGAGGAAATCTAATGGCTCGCATCACAGACGATATTCCTGCGAGGGATACTAGTAGACTTGTCTCCTCGCGAAGGAGCGAGATCCCTGCACGCAGGAACCGTCCTGTTGATGACGCAGACGATTCAAAGTCTGGCTTCCAGGAACTCCAGGACGAGCAAACTCGGACGTTTGCCTCCCTTAACCGAGTCCCATCACGTCCCTTGCATCCCATACCTTCTTCCACCATGCCCCCCAGCGAAATAGCCGGCTCGACATTCCCTGCACCGCTGGAGATGACGAGGACTTTGGTCTTTGCAGAACCGCTCGAGGACCAGTTCATATGTAATCTGCCCTTGGACGGGACCGGCAAAATATGTGCACATGAATTAGTTGGGGTATTCCTTGGAGTTCCGTCATTTGTTAACTTGTAGGCTGATCGAAGGAGGTTCTGGGAACACCATTTGAAGTATTTGCATAAGAATTTGTCTTCTGGGACGCTGAGTTCCGTCCATGGAAAGGGGCTGCTGACGCCGATGATTGAACCTCCCGCCAAGGTCGAGACAGAGAATATGCCATCCCAGATTCCTGCTTCACGAGGCAACGACTCGACTTCCATGGTAGGTCTAGGAAAACCATCGCTGAGACGGTCACGGACTACGACTGCAGAAGAAGCGCTACCGATGCTAGAAAAACAGCACCCTTCAAACACCCCAGTTCAGCAAGTATCTCCCATTGCAGCCCAGCACAACGACTTCAATGCCATGGTCAGTATGATAAATTTCCTCAACAAGAGTAATTCCCATCCACGAGATATCGTGTCTACCCGCTCGGACGACTCGCCTGTCCCTCCCGCTCCCTCGCCAATCACACCGTCCCTGACCCCCCGACCGGACCATCCACGAAACACAAGCGAAAAGGAAGACTCGCAGGATCGGTCTGCCGCGCCATATAGTCCTACTTCGCCTATTATTGTAACGAAGGAATTACTCCCGGAACAAAAGACTTTGATACGAGATTGGCGAGAGAGGTCCTTTACGGCAGAACAGATACACCATCTTCTGTCCCAACGAAATGAATCCGTTCCCCTCTCCTCCGTAACCGCCTATCTCGCCTCCTCGGGCCCCTTCCCAACCGCCCAATCTCCCTCCCGTAACCGGCCTATTCCACCCACCCATTCCCGCTCCTCCAGCACAACAGCCGCAACTGACCCACAAATCAAAACGGAACCCCCCTCAGGAGAATCGTCGCCTTCTCCGGCTTCATTACATCCCTTGCTCGTTTCATTGCAGGAATTGCCCACCCAGGAACGGATCGAGGAGCTGAAGAAGTTGCAGGCGAGTTTGCCGGTGTACATTGAAGTTGAGGAGCGGCGGTTGGCGAAGGAAGTTGCGGAACGGGAGGAGGCGGAGGCGTTGGAGAGACAGAAACGGGAGAAGAGGGAACAGATTGAGAAGTTGCAGAGGGAATTGGAGGAAATTAGTCGGCAGGAGAAACAGCGTATTCTGGACAAGGGGTACGGAGCCTGGTTCCCCGTGCTTTAGCCCCCGGGGTGGAAACTGACGGTAGTCGGGTAACGGTAGTTGCGGAAGACACTTTACCGGAACGGGGCCCAAATTATGAACCCCCGGGGACAGAGGAAGAGAAATTAGAGACGCAGATGGAGGAGCTTGCGGAACCGAGTCCGGATAAAGGATTGGAAGGACGAATTACGACGGAAACACGAGAGGAATCCTTGGAACTTGAGATTGATGAACTCTGCCATGAAGTCAAACCCGAGAGTCCTTCCACCTACGATTCGTACAATCAAAGTCTCTCGAGCGCAAGTCCTCCAGCAGTGTTCCATCGCCAGGAACCCCCCGATTCAGAATCAATGAGACCTCCTATGACAAGGCCAACAAGAGTCGCCTTTGCGGAAGAACAGCCCCCGAGAAGCATATTACCTCTCGAACGACGAATCTCACATTCTTCCACGAGTCCAGAAAGTCAGTACTCATATCCTAATTCCTCATCACCCCAGTTTCTCACATTTCCCCGAGAAACCTCCTCAGGATCAGGTAAACGGTCCCGCGACCCGAATTCGCCGCTCCGCCCCGCGCCACCGAAACGTCCTCGTGCAGAACAACTCAAACCACATATCCACATTAAAGAACTCTCCTGGCCAGCAACCGTGCTATTAACAAACCCCTATTCTGACTGGTCTCAATACTGTGTCTGTCTGGGATATGATGGCAACATCTTCCTGCTGTCCAATAAAACTCACGCACCCATGTCCAACGGAACAGTCTTTCGAGAGGATTATACTGCTATAGCGGCCGTCAACGGCGCGTGGATATCGCCTGGCACCCTGGCTATCGTCCACAAGGACTCCCGCCGCAACAGGGATTTCACACAAATATCCCTTATAAACTACTTTGATTCACAAATCTCACGACATCCACGCGCGACACCCATGATCGATACACCGCATTCGAATGCCCATAAAATCAGCTCGATCTGTCCACTCTGGAGCGATCACACGAGTAAAGCTTTTGTCACGGGCGATTTCGGAGGACATATATATATGTGGACGGTGAAGAACAAGGATGAGCCTGAAGGATTGAGTAGGATTGATACCCTTCATGGAAGTTTTTTGGGGACGGTGGTCAGTGCGTTGGGGTACCTGCCTCAGAAGGACTGGTTATTGAGTTCGGGGGGGCGGAGCGGTCTATTGGTTACTCATGACCTTGTAACGGGTCAGGAAATTGGACACCGGAGGCAAAAGCAAACGGTGACTTTCCACTCATGAGAATTTGCTAACGGAGTGTAGAAAGCAAATATATTAAAGATCGATCCGCATCACCATGATCATAATCTCACGGCGATAACGTATGAAGACTTTCTTGAGGAAGTTTCGCTGATTACAGGATACGACATACCGTTGATCCAGTGGCGTTGGTAGATCATCGTGTCTCAACGAAAAAAGGATCCATTGTCCGAGAGTTTAGTTATCCTGAATCCTCCGTCCGCGATGGAAGAACCCTTCCCTGGAATCTATCAGGGGCCTGGAAACCCGGCGACGGAAACTTCTTTGCTCTTGGTGGTGTAGGAAACGGTACAATCTTCAACGTTAGGAAAGACTCATCTTTAGTCCATCTTTGGGATATTCGAGGTCCGAGATTGCCTGTCAGTTCAAGGGATTTGGGATTGGGACATAATGAGTATATTCTGTCGACTCAATTTGTAGATGATCAGATACTGGGGATGACGGAGAGGCAATTGGTCTGGTCGTTGATTTTTATTATTGACTGTAGGCATGGGCAAAGTTAAATTGATACAGGTTTTCGGGATTCATTGGAGTGAAGTGTTTTATGGTTTTGGGGGGTTATATGGCATTGTTGTGGTTGTTTGGCATTTTTGCAGCATTTTTGATAGCTTCGGACCGAGCAAGTGCAGGCAGGCTATTTGGTTGATTGCGGGAGTAATCAAATCGGCCAGTGTTTGGTCACTTCAAATAATATCTGACCCTGTGGGCCCCGAGCGTGGTGGTTTCGACACCTCATGCACCGATAAACCCGTTGTCTTAACCTGGGTCCCCCCTAACCCTGGGACCGGGACCCAATTTGTGTGGTGTTCTAATGTGGACCGGACCCACCTTGAACCGGGTCCCGCTTATGTCATAGGTATAGAATTGCAGCAGTTCTCAATTTCTAAGGTGCGGCGAGGTCATGAAATTCGCAATCTCTTAACCTGGACCCACGATCGTCCAATAACACAGAGGATTCCTTAGTTGATGGAGAGCACAAATCGCGCTGTGGTGCTTACAGGAAGAGCCGCTAGGATCATGATCGCCCTGAGAGTCTCAGGTACGGAGCATCGCGCTGAGGCAGGATCTCGTCAAAACGGGAACGCACCGGCCAATGCAAAGCGGAATCACTGGGCTAGCTGTAGATAAAAACTAAGGTGCTGGTGTCATGAACGTGGTTCTAGTAGTTACGTTAGTTAGGTTAGGTTTCTCGAGGACTGCTCTTAAACCCCCGAGAATCTTCATGTACCTTAGCTTACAACAATTGTCAACCATGTACCTTCTGTTCTAGCTCTGGCGTGTTCCTCCTTGCTCTGTCTTGCTCCGTAACAGCTGGGAACTTGCAGACACGAGGGGAAAGGACACCCAATGAATGGGTTGCTGTTCGAGGGACTAGGACATTGGATAGAACAATGTACATGTAACCATAGTGTCAAAGTCCTCTCCTTTAACAGTGTACGCCACCAATATAAAATGGATTCTGTCCAAATGAGATGGAATCTTTCCAAATGAGCCGGGATCTATGCAAACGAGGCAGGATTTGTCGGGATAAGTGAGAACTTGTTAGAATGGACTCAAAATCAACTCAAACCGCGCTAGTTGTATCCTACTTGAATTGTAACCCCTTGTTTCAACAAGGGTATCTACCGCAGAACATCTTCTTAGAGTATTTTTACATTTTCTTGCCCTGTCTACAAAAGAAACCATTTTAGATGCCTACTTTAATAACTAATATAATCTGCCATGCCCAATATCATGCATCACCATACCAATACAATACGCCGACATGCGTTGCCAGCAACGCACTCTCCATCCTACTATTCTTCATGAGAAGTCGACATCCATAAGCTCATCAGCATCGTCTCCCATTTCCTCCACCGTTTCTTCGTCTTCCATGCTTGGATATCTGGTTACTCGAGGCTTTAGCACCAGATGCTTCGTGATGTCCGCGCGTGGAAACGGGGACAGATAAATTGCATAGCCATTGTAAGAAGCGATACTAGAGCATTCAGCAAACACATATAAGAGTTATACTAGTGCATCTTCTCGTCAATCGTGATCCTCTTGCCTTGTTTTAGTGAAGTCGCCCTATACTTTATGTAGGTTGCAGTATGACACGCAGCAAACAGGAGCGCATTCGATCTTTTGTCTTCCTAGGCTTCATCGGTCAGAATGTCGATGTTTACCCACACTTTCCTTAGCGTCTGCGCTTTCATAACACGACCATCCCTTAATTATGCATCGCTTGGAGGAGTAGGATAGCGCGGCGGTGAGTCTGAGGGAGATGCTGTCGATGCAGTAGAATTGGAGGGTCTCAACCAGCCGGTATTCTCATCTAACGCGCCTGGGCTTTCGCGAAACTTTTACGTGAGCCAGTTAAGCTTTTCAAACAGTTGCGAACGAATATTGCCGTAGTATGAGCGAAGATGCGTAGCATATTGCAGCTTCTCTGCCTTACGGCAGAGCCTTGCAAGCTCTCCGTGAGTCAGATCAAACCGCAGCCATATTGCCCACTTTAGATGATACTCAAGCGTGAGCTTCACCCTTTCTGTCTGCTAGTCAGAGAACTGCGCGATAAAAGGGCAAGACCATAGCTTCATCCTCCTCTCCAATCATTATTGCATTCGTCATGTGTGTCGCTAAAATGTCGGGCGGATCCCATGTCTTATTTCCTTGTGTGCTAACCGTTTCCGGAAACTATATTGGAGTCATTTCGTTGGATTAGTTGCTGAGAGAGACGATTGTTATGTGCTGTTGTATGATGAGAGAGGACGTAAGAAGAGGACACACAAGAAGAAGTGGAGGGAGGGGGATTGTTTTGATATTTAAGAGTGTAAGAACTTAGTCACTGGAGAGTGTCTAAGTGGCGAGCGAGGACGAACGAAGAGGTAAACTGAATTGATGGATTAAGGTAAGCGAGCGGGCGAACAAGCGAGATAGTTGATCAAAGTACTAGGTTGTACATGAGTTGAACTAGCTAGGGAACTTCATGATGGTGTAGTGGACTATGTAAAGTAATCGCGCTTTACCAGGTTCGGGTTCAAGGTTCAGGGTTCAAGGTTCAGGGTTCAAGGTTCAGGGTTCAAGGTGAACAGGTTCAAGGTGTGAGACTTCAGGGTCAACGTTCGATGTATATCGGAGTTGAGATCTGAGTTGAAATCTGGTTGAAATCTATCTACGTCAGTAAAGGGATACGGTCGGCTCGAGGCCGGGTACATCACCAGCTCGAGCCGACCTTGGACCGAGCCGGGACCGAACCGAGGAACCGGTGATTTAATGTGGATGAGATAGTGATGTAACGGGATGTAACGGGATGTAACGGGATGTAACGGGAAGGGTCCCGTTACATTAAATGCACTCTATGCTAGGTATACTATGAAAAACACAATGTGTAACAGGATATGAAGTCTAACCACGACAAAAATTAACTTTCCCGTTACATCCACCTGTTATATCCATCCGTTACACAACTACTTTCACTCAACCATAAAGATCCTCCTCTTCCTCCTCCTCCGATTGGTTGAGGAAACATCCTCTCAATAGATACCTTCCAACGGGCACTTTATCCAGCTTCGCACACCACCAATTTTGGACCCATTCTTCTGGAATCACACCCTCCTTCTCTGGAACCGGATAGGTCTCCACATCTCCT
>Ga0302325_10017833_pt1 | contig 14983 bp, 9 predicted proteins | sample Palsa_T0_2_FD_201948 | JGI IMG/M metagenome (GOLD analysis project Ga0302325, IMG submission 201948) | Peat permafrost microbial communities from Stordalen Mire near Abisko, Sweden - Palsa_T0_2 | ecosystem: Environmental > Terrestrial > Soil > Palsa > Peat permafrost | place: Sweden: Abisko... | reverse complement strand
TCGAAATTCTCCTTTGCGGGATGAACCAGGGATTCGAGCAACTTTCCCACCGCGTCGCCCTTTTCCCAACCGTAGATGCGTTCGGCACCATTATTCCAGAAGGTGACCCGGCCCTCCAGATCACTCACGAGGATTGCGTCCTGAGCCTTGTCTAGCAATGCGGCCTGCTCCAGCATCCTTGCATCCGAATCCACCTTTTCCCCACGAGCGCGGGCGTTGGTGATGCCGAATGCCAAGTCATCGGCGAGTTCCTGGAGCATCTTGACCTCCGCCGAGCCGACATTGGCGGTGACGTTTGAGTACAGCACGAGCACGCCCAGAATCTGGCCTTTGCTCTGCAGTGGCAGCGAAATTACGCTTCGAAACCCGGATGCGAGAAACGTATCCTGCCGGGGTCCGAAAGCATTGTCTCGCGTTGCGTCGTCGACGATGACGACCTGTCCAGTCCGGACGGATTGGCCGGCGGCTCCCTGGCCGAATTCCGAGGTCTCACACCAGGAGAATTGGCGCTGTGTAAGATAGTCCGTCGTGTCGCCCATCTGCGCGACCGGTATGATCGACTTGGCCTCGTCATTTTCTGTATAGCCGATCCAGGCCATGAGATAGCCTCCGATCTCGATGGCTATCCTGCAGATCTGTCCGATGAACATCTTTTCATCTTCTGTGCGAATGAGCGCCTCATTGCATCGGCTGAGCATCCGGAGTGCTCGGTTCGTGCGCTTTATCTCAAGGTCCGCCAGCTTTCGATCGTTGATGTCCTGGGTTGCCCCCTGAATCCCGCTGATGCCGCCATTGGCATCTCTGTTGGACACTCCGATTACCCGCACCCAGGAGCGCCGGCCTTTGGCCGTAATGATTTCCATCTCAAGGTCAAAAGGCGCGCCCTCGTGGATGCAGTTGTGCGCTGCCGCGCTAATCGTCTCGCGCCACTCCGGCGCATAGAAGGCGATGGCCTCAACGAGGCTGGGTGACGTTCCTGCCGGCATATCGTGAATGGCGCATATCTCGTCGGACCAAGTCAGCCGGTCCGGCTCAAGTTCAAGGCTCCAGCCTCCGAGTCGGGCAACATGGCCGGCAATTCGGATGAGGTTCTCTGTTTTCCGAAGCTTGTCGTCCGCCCACTTTCGCTCGGTGATGTCCCGGACGACCTTTGACGTGCCTATGATGGCGCCGGCGATGTTCTTGATGGGCGAAAATGTGATCGACACATTAATTAACCGGTCATCCTTGCGGCGGCGCAGTGTCTCAAAGCTGGCTTCCACGTTCCCATGGGCGATCGAGTCGAGGATCCGCCTCTCCTCTTGGCGTAGATTGTTGGGAATGAGCCGGAGGATGGATTCCCCTATCATTTCACTAGCCGAGTACCCGAAGACCCGTTCCGCGCTCTTGTTCCAGGTCGTGACGCGTCCCTCGCGGTCCAGGCTCATGATCGCGTCCGCAGAGGACTCGACAATGGCCACGAGCTGCGACTGCGCCTCAAGGCTCTCGTCCAAGGCCTTCCGCGCCGCATTCAGCAGGTAGGTGCGCCCATCGCCTAAAATCACGGAGTCGAACTTGCCCGAGACCTCCGCCTGCAAGGCCGCCTCGGCTTTGGCAAGGTTCTCGACCAACAGCGCGATGCGTTCCCCTTCCGCAGGGATGGCCTCCAGACCCCCGTTCATTGCTTTGTGCCGAGGCCAAGGGTGTCCACCACAATCTTGTGGTGGCTGAGGTCTCCCACGACCCTGAGCGCCGGCAGCGGGCGTACCCTCACCAAGGTGGGTGTGACTATGATTCTTTCCTCCAGCGCCCGCGCCGGATCCCTGAGCGTGTCGACTTCCTCAATCGTGCAGTTCCCGTCCAGCAGCTCCCTGATGATGGCCTCCAGGTTGGAGCGTGCCTTCATAGAGTTGGGGGCGTTACCGGCCACATAGAGCCGAAGTACGTAGCCCGAACTCATGATCGCACAAGAACTGCCCTGTCGCCAATCCCGCCCCGCTTGCGCACGAGCGCCGCAGAGTGGTGGGCACGCCGCCCGACCCGCGTCTCCTCGGTCCTCATAAGGACGCTCATCTCGGCCTGCTGCACCTTGATTTCCCGCTTCAGGATCTCAAGCCGGGACGTGAGTTCCAGAGAGCTCAGCTCAATCTTCAGCCGCTGGCGCTTGACCTCGGCCTGAACCCGCCCCTCCCCCGTGATCGCTGCCTGCTCCTTCTGCCAGCGAAGGGTGCCCATCAGCACCTCGCCGTCCTCCATGTAGGCTTCAGCCAGCGATATTCCCGCGTTCGAGAGTGCGAGCTCGCGCACCTGGTTCGAGTGGCGCGTCCCGCGCGATTTCACGATGGTAAGGGCTCGGTTCCTCTCGCCGCCCAAAACAAGGTACGACAGGTGGATCCACGAGTCTGCGACCGTCGAGATCTGCAGCCGCGTTGCCTCGACCTGCTGGTCGGGGGACCCGAGGAGGCTGATATTGAAAACGGTGATCCCCTTCGACTTGCCCAGATTGATGAGCCGCTCTGAAACGCTCTGGGCAACCTCCTCGCCACCGCTCTTGATGAGCGCGGAGAGGGGATCCAGGACCAAACAGGCGGGACGGAACTTCTCCACCAACGCGCGAATGTTGTTGAAATGCTCCTTTGCACTGCATCCCTCGGCAAGGATCGAGTGCACCACGAGAAGACCGCTCCTCAAATGAGGGCGGAGATCGATGCCCACCGATGTCAGGTTGCGCGCTAGCTCAGCCTCGCTTTCGTCAAAGCTGACGTACAATGCGCGCTCGCCGCGTCGACAGGCCGCCTCGACAAAGGCCCCGGCAAGGGTGGATTTCGAGGTTCCCGGGGAACCGGTGATGAGGATGCTCGATCCCCGAAAAAATCCGCCGTTCAGCATCTCGTCCAACTGGGGAACGCCCGACGAGATCCGCTTATTGGTCACAGGCACCTGTGTCTCGATGCGCGAAACCGCCGAGACCTCCACGCCGGCCGGCCCGATCGACATGGGCACCAGATTCTCCGAAAAACCCGACCCGCGGTATTTCATCACCCAAAGGTCGCGGAGACTGACACCGTTCAAGAGCTCGTGATTTAGTATGATGACGCTGTCCGCCATGAACTGGATGTTCGAAAAGCCCGGGCTGCCCACGGCAAAGGCACGCTCGGCCTTCGCCGTCACGATGCCGGTCAAACCGCTCTCCTGCAGCCAGCGGTGAAGCCGGTAGAGCTCCTTTCGCTGCGCGGAGGGATCATCCAGGAGCGTGAGGAGGGCGTCGACAGCATCAAACACGATACGCTTCGCTCCAATCTTGCGGGCCTTTTCTCCGATGATTGCAAGGAGCGACTCCAAGTCGAACTCCCCAGACTTGACCATGTCGGGTCCCATTCTGGCATCCAGGAAGAAGAGCTTGCTCTTCTGAAGGCCCTTGAGATCCCATTCGAAGGCCGATGCGTTGCTGACTATCTGCTCTGGGCTCTCCTCGAAGGCCACGAAGATGCCCGGTTCGTTCCACAGGCGCGCACCGTTGACCAGCGTCTGAAGCGCCAGGATTGTCTTTCCGCTTCCCGGGCCTCCGACGACGACCGTCGTGCGCCTGCGGGGAAGCCCTCCGCGAAGGATTTCATCCAAGCCAGCGATGCCTGTCGGCATCTTAAGTTGCGACGGACTTGGTGCTTTCTTGAGTGTCACAGCTAGCGAGGAGGCGGAGCAGCCCGCCTGGAACACATCCCTCGATGTCGCCATTTTCGCGCCGACCCGGACTTAATCATCGGATGGGGCAAACGGCTAGTCAACGGGCACTCTTTGAAACACCGCGGGGTAAACACCCCACGCCGCGCGGCGCAACAATCGCGTCTAAGTCGTTAATCTGCCCTCCAAGACCTCCATTCTCCTGATCGATGACGACGAGAGTCTCTTCGCCCCTAACGGCGCTGCTGCGTGGCGAGGGATACACGGTTGATAGCGCCGGCGATGCAAAGACAGGCCTGGCACTCTACAGGGCGCGCCAACACGATCTGGTCATCACCGACATCCTGATGCCCAATATGAACGGCTTGGCGTTGATTAAATGCCTGGGCTACGAGGCACCCAGGCCCAGGGTGATCGCCGTGTCGGGCGATTCGCGCCTCAGCATGCCCGTCTTACTGCCGGCCGCAAAGGAACTCGGCGCCGTGCGCATGCTCGCAAAGCCGATCCAGGCAGGCGTTTTGCTCCGAACGGTGGCAGATGCGCCCACCCTCCTCAAGACATTGTAACGGCCCAAGAGCAATAGCTTCGCCCAAATGCGGCTGGCGCTGGCAATTGCACACCACATCCGTCGCCGCATTATCTGGTAAAACCTCGGCACTGCGTGCAGTCGGGCGAAGCGACTGCCTTTGCGATCACTTTATCTCGCCCGAAATCAAACGATACCGCCCATTTGAAGCACGGCTCCTAAAAAATTCCGTCGTGACGTTTCGTCCCGTCCCGATTTCGGTCGCCGCAGCCTTCACCAGACTGCTGGGTTTCCCAACCCACGCGTCCGCCACCGTCTCCTTCGTCGACGTCCAATTCTTCATCGGCTTCCATTCAAAACGCCTCCCAGGCGCTGGAGCCCACAAGATGCCGCGAGTTGCATGAAGTGATACATCTCGGCGAAGCGCAAAGGGTGACATGAAATAATAGTCTTCACCAAAATGCGTCATCTCGTGGGTTTTTCTTGGTCTCAACCAGGCCCTAAATGCCTCAGAATGCGGCAATTTGTGGTGTCGGCTGTCCGGCAAAGCAGGCGCACTTTGCCAAATCGTCGCATCGTTCTACCGTTCATTGTGCCCTGTCTTCCCCTACCGTACCGACGTTCCAGTCCCAGGCGGTGCTCATAAACCTACACCGCGTATGGATGCCGCGCGCTTTCGAGATGAAGCACTGTCTATTCTGGTCGGATTGGGCACGGACGAGGCCTGCCAAGAAATGGCCGGTATCGCGACAACCTCTGGCTCGAAGCAGCGCAACTGGATGCATTCGTATTTTCAAAGGGCCTTGGTTGCGATGCGCCAGCGTCAGTGGCAAGCGCCTAGTGCCGACGTGGTAAAGGCGTTGGCCGGGAGCAGCCACAGGCGTTTTATTCAGTCTGATGGCGACTTGGGACGACTTGTCCTGGAATCACTCGTCCGCCTAGAGGATTCTCTACAACGCGCCCCAGATTCCGTAATCCGTGACTATTGGTCCGAATCCAAGGTCAAAGGAACGATTCGGATGAGGCCGAAAGGGGAAGTCGACAACACCCACCGTGTCGTAAATTGGTTGCGCCATGATTTGGCGAAGGACAAGGCGATCACAATCTTCAGAGAGGTCAGTGTACAATGGACCGAGAGGACCGACATCGAGGTCCTCGCCACTGCAATCCAGGGACGGTCCCTCCGCCCTGTCTCAGTCACGATCGAAGTTAAAGGGGCGTGGCATCGGGATGTAGCCACTGCGGCCAGTTCGCAATTGGCAAAGCGCTATCTTATTGGGACCGGTCGGCGTTTCGGCATCTATCTCGTGCTCTGGGTCAAATGCGCCGCTAACGGCGGACCTCCCTCGCGTCTCCGAGCAAAGAATCTTGACGCAGCCCGCAGTGAAGTCGCGGCATTCGTCGCTTCAGCACAGGCAGATTTTCCGACTCTGAGTCTTGAACCGGCAGTACTCGACCTTTCACTGCCCAATTCATACCTGGCTAGGGAAGCTAAGAAAACAGGGCGGCGCAGATCCTCCTGATTCTCAGGATCGAGCAAAGGGGAACCACAATGTAGCCTGCAGGCACGCAACACCAGATATCCCCCGCGAAGGAAAGGATTGCCCAGCGGCGGTTGAGACTCCGGTTCGAGCACACCAATGGGCTGCAAACATCAGGGAATGATGGGTAAGACCCCATAGCGCTTGTGCGACGCTAAGGCTAAGCTGCCGACTTACACAAAAGACGATCGATCGCTCTGAAACCGAAACCCATAAAATCGCCGCTATGAACTCTACATTATCAGATGCCACCGCCCACCGCATCGATGACAAAGCATCTGATGCCTTATTTAGGACGGCCCGGACCCACAGCGCTTGGCTGGACCATCCGGTCGACGACGGACTTCTGCACCGGATCTACGACATGATGAAATGGGGACCGACCAGCGCTAACTGCTGCCCGGTGCGAATCCTTTTCCTGCGCACACAGTCGGCCAAGGAGCGGCTGCGGCCCGCGTTGCAGCCGGCCAATGTCGAGAAAACGATGAAGGCCCCAGTGACTGCCGTCATCGCCTATGACTCGAAATTCTACGAGGTACTGCCCCGGCTTTTTCCAGCGATGCCGGGAGCAAAGGAAATGTTCGCCAAGTCCCAGGAACTTGCAGACTCCACCGCGATGAGGAACGGCAGCCTGCAAGGCGCCTACTTCATGCTCGCAGCGCGGTCGCTCGGCCTCGACTGCGGGCCGATGTCCGGCTTCGACAACGCAAAGGTCGATCAGGAATTTTTCCCCGCGGCGGCGCCTTGGACGGGAGCGATCGACGGGGGATTTATCGCGGCGGGCACCGTAAAGTCTAACTTCCTGTGCAATCTCGGCTATGGCGACGCCACGAAGCTTCATCCGCGCGGCCCTCGCCTCGATTTTGACGAGGCTTGCCAGCTGCTTTGACCAGGTGACCCGAGTACGGAGCACGTTTTCACCGGCGACGTCAACAACCAGCGTGCACCCAATGAACCCCTCGACGAAATGTCTTTATCACACGGGCGTAATTTCTCGGCGCAGCCATTCGCGACATGTGCGATCGCATACCTGAAGAGTGCCACGTAAGAACCGCATTCATGGCCCCGACGGCCCGCAACCGACTTCAATCGGGACTTAACACGCAAGCCAAGCCACCATCATGAACTCCCACTCAATCACATCGCAGCCGCACTCCCCCATTCCAGCGGACAGCCTTATGCGGAACCTCGCCTTTGTGCGCCCCGAAAAGGAGCAAAGCCTGCCCCACCTCGGCATCGTTGGAGACACCTATACAGTCTTACTCAGCGGCGACGATACCGATGGGCGATATTGCCTTATTGACATGGTGGTTCCGCCGGGCGGCGGCCCCCCTCCTCATCGGCACGACTTTGAAGAGTCGTTCACTGTCGTCGAAGGCGAAATCGAAGCCACCTTCCGCGGCAAGAAGTCAGTCGTGCAAACAGGGGAAACAATCAACATTCCTTCCAATGCTCCTCATTCCTTCACGAATGCCTCCCAGGATCCAGCACGGCTGCTCTGCATCTGCTCGCCGGCTGGGCAGGAAGAACTTTTCCTCGCGATTGGGGTCCGGGTTGCTACTCGGAACACTCCCCCTCCCAAGCCCGACAAAGCCGTGGCCGCGGAAATGAAGTCGAAAATCGCCGCACTCCTCCCGAAATTCCGCACGGTCATGGTATGAAGTATTATGTTTGGCCATGCATTACTTACAGGGCTACATGATGCGGATAAATTGACGAAACCCCAGGTCGTTTCCCTTCGAAAATGAGCACTCAATCCTAGGGCGCGAATGCCTTCACGGGTTCGAGTCCAGAAGCGTCCACCATCGCGCTCGACGTAAGACTGGCTAGGATTGCTGTCGGCGTTTTCCGGCTGCCAAGAGCGCCTCTTCCAATGCGGTAATACTCACGGGTTTTGTGAGGTGGACGACGAATCCGGCTTCACGGCTTTGGCTGAGCGCGGCGGCATCACCGTACCCTGAAAGAGCGATGCCATTGAGACCAAAGCGCGAATGCAATTCGGCCATTAATGAATTGCCGCTGCCGTCCGGCAGCCCCAAGTCGGAGATCACGAGGTCAAATTGCTCGCGCTCGGCCACGTCGCGGGCCTCCGAGACGGACGAAACTGGCGTTACAAGGTGCCTACGCCTATCGAGCAGCTTCTTGATCACATTGCGGGTTTCCTCGTGGTCCTCGACCAGCAAAATGCGCTTGGGCGCCGGCGGCATCTTTGCCAGCGGCGAAATAATGGCTTCTTCTGATCCGTCGCCTGATGCCTCCGTCTTCCGGCCCAAGGCGGCTACCATAACGACAAGCTCCGTTGGTTCCACGGGCTTTGGAAGGTGCATTTGGAATCCAGCCAGGATGGAGCGGTCTCGGTCTTCGATGCGGGCATAGGCCGTGAGTGCGAGTGAGGGGGTTTCCCCACCTTGCTCGGGTCTCAGCGAACGGATCCGCCGCATCATCGAGTAGCCGTCCTCGCCGGGCATGCCGATGTCGCTCACGAGGACATCAGGTTTCTCGGCCTGCAAGCGCTCAACACCCTCATGGGCCGAGGATGCGGCTGTCACAATGGCTCCATAGTCCTCAAGCAGTCGCTTGACCATCGCCCGTGCGTCCGGCTCGTCGTCGACAATCAGCACCCTCACGCCCGCGATGCCGCCCTCCGGGAGCAAGGGCTCCGCGATCCCGCTTTTCCCGTTTGAGCGCTCGGGATCCAGTTCCCCGACAGACCGAATCGCATTCAATGGCAGTGAGACGACGAATCTTGACCCAAGGCCGACCCCTTGGGATTCAACCGCGATTGTTCCGCCATGGAGCTCTATGAGTTGCTTCACAATGGACAGTCCGAGCCCAAGGCCGCCATATTGGCGCGTGATCGAGGCGTCCGCCTGACGGAATCGGTCGAAAACGAAGGGCAGGAAGTCCGGTTTAATCCCGACACCCGTATCGGAGACGCTTACTTCGATATGGGAGTCAATGCGCTCCAAGGCGACCTGAACCGTTCCCCCCTTCGGAGTGAATTTTACCGCATTGCTGAGAAGATTCCAAAACACCTGCTGCAAGCGACTCCCGTCGGCAAGAATGCGGTCGAGGGAGGTGTCGAGAGCTGCCCGCAGAAGAACACCCTTGGCCTGTGCCGCGGGCCGCGCCGTCTCGATGGCTTCGTGAACGATCGCGGCGAGGTTCAAGGGCCGGAAAACCACCCGCATCTTGCCCGCGATGATGCTGCTCATGTCCAGGATATCGGCGATGATTTGCGCCTGGGCCCGGGCATTCCGTTCGATGGTGTTGAGCCCTTCGGCCATGTCGGTGGGCGACGTCTTATCTGCCCGGTTGAGGATGTCACACCATCCAAGAACGGCATTGAGCGGGGTCCGCAACTCATGGCTCAACGTCGCAAGAAACTCGTCCTTCAGACGTCCGGCTCTCTCCGCCTCGGTCCGGGCGAGACGCTCGCTTTCCAACAGCCTCACTTTTTCCTCGTCGGCAAGCTTCTGTTGGGAAACGTCGCGAAAGTACACGGAAAGGCCGCCATCCTCCGCCGGATAGGCGCGCACATCATACCAGCGCTGGTGGTCGGGAAAGTAGGCGACGATCGAGGCGGTCTTGCGCGTGGCGGCCACACCGCGGTAGATCGCCTCGAATGGGGAGCCGTACAGCCCGGGGTATTCCTCCCACAGGCTCTTGCCCACCAGCTGCTCCGGAGGCCGGCCCAGGAGGACAAAGCTTTGGGGGTTGAGATACGTGAATCGCCATTCCTGATCCAGGGAGAAAAACGCCTCGGTGATGCTTTCGAGGATGCTCCTCGCCCGAGCCTCGGCACCCTGCCGAAGCTGCTCATCGGCAAGTCGCTCCCGGGATTTCTCGGCTAGGACCCGCGCGGTGTCCTCCATACAGATGCCGTGCAGTCCAAGGATGCTTCCGCCTTCCCCCCGTATCGGGGAGTAGGACCAGGTAAACCAGGCCTCCTCGGGAAATCCGTTCCGGGTCAGAACGAAGTGCACGCGCTCGTTCCACGTCGATTCGGCACGCTCCACCACCTTCTCAACCTGGGCGGAAATCGTCGGCCATGCATCCGGCCAGACCGTCCTCGCGGGCTGTCCCAAGCTGTCCGGATGACGACGGCCGAGAATGGGAACAAAGGCGTCGTTGTAAAAATTGATGAGGTCAGGGCCCCACCAGATGTTCATCGGGAAGCGGCTGTTGAGACAAAGGCGCAGACTCACGCGCAGGACTTCAGGCCATGCAGCCAGCGGACCAAGGCCTGTCGTGCTCCAGTCGAATCCCCGAATACGCTCTCCCATCTCGCCGCCTTCCGTCGCCTCCAGCCATGATTGCGCATCGGGCGGACCTTCCTCTTCGCTGGGCGGCGCGGCTGAATGGTCTGGGTTCTTCGGCGTCATCCCCCACAAGAGTCACCGGACCGATGGATTCCCAGCAACATCCAATATATGATCTGTGCATCACTGCGGGGAGGACGTCCTATCCTTGGGCCGGGGACTGGGCCTCGCCCGCTTCCGAGCGCGATCACGTTCGGATCCAAGGCATTGCTTAATTCGAGTCCGAGTCCATGCCGCTCATGCCTTGGGAAACCGAATTTGAGCATGGGCACCGGGAGTCCTGAAGTTGTTGCGTCGCGCATTGGCGACCCGACATTCGCTTTTTCCTGACGCAGCCCATTTTGGGCTCGGCAGCGTCCGTGCTTCCGTTAAGGAACTCCTAAGGCAAAGACAGGGGTCGCATCTTGGACGCCGCCCGCGCCGGTCCGTGTCATGATCTTTACGACCCACCCGTTCTAGCCCCGAAACCAGCTTCCCGCCCGTCTCTTTCCCTAATTCCATGGCACCTCGCGCAGCCGGCCACCCATTTGCCCCGTCCCGTGGCCAACGCAGCTAACCGAATTTCGCCGGCCAGGACGGCGAGGATGCCGGCCGGCATACCGTACATCGTCGGGAACGAGGCCGCCGAGCGCTTCAGCTTCTATGGAATGCGCGCCATCCTGGTGGTGTTCATGACCCATTACCTCCGAAACAGGAGCGGACAGCTGGCGCCGATGAGCGAGAACGACGCGGAGAAATGGTACCACATCTCGATCGCCTCGAATTATTTCTTCCCGATCTTCGGAGCCATCCTGGCCGACGCGATATGGGGCAAGTACCGGACGATCTTCTGGCTTTCGATCGTCTACTGCTTCGGGCATTTCGCCCTTTCCCTCGACGACACGCGCCTTGGCCTCGCCGCCGGATTGAGCCTCATTGCCATCGGCTCAGGGGGGATTAAGCCGTGCGTTTCGGCCAACGTGGGCGACCAGTTCAGCGCCTCGAACCAGCACCTCATCTCGCGGGCCTTCGGGTGGTTTTACTTCTCGATCAACGTCGGATCATTCGTCTCGATCCTCCTCATCCCATGGCTGCTCCAGCAGTATGGCTCGCGGGTTGCCTTCGCCGTTCCGGGCATCCTGATGGCGGTGGCGACACTCGTATTCTGGATGGGAAGGAAAAAATTTATTCATGTCCCCCCCGGAGGAAAAAACTTCGTGCGCGAGACGTTCAACCGCGAGGGCTTCGCGGCCCTCGGGCGGCTGGCCATCATCTACGTGTTTGTGGCCGTGTTCTGGTCCCTGTGGGACCAGAGCGGGGGCGAATGGGTCGTGCAGGCGGAGAAAATGGATCTTCATTTTGCCGGGATTACGTGGCTGCCCTCCCAGATACAGGCGGTGAACGCCATCATGATCCTGGCGTTTATACCGCTCTTCCAGTACGTGGTCTACCCTGCGATTAGCGCGTTTTTTCCGCTCACACCCCTGCGAAAGATCGGCCTGGGACTCGTCGTGACGGGAGTCTCGTTCCTCATAAGCGCCTGGATCGAGACTCAGCTCAGGGCTGGCCTGAAGCCCAACATCGCCTGGCAGCTGCCGGCGTATGCGTTGCTGACTGCCGGAGAAATCATGGTGTCAATCACCTCGCTTGAATTTTCCTACACCCAGGCTCCCAAATCGATGAAGTCGATCGTCATGGCGGTGTACCTGTGGTCGATCACCGCGGGCAACGCCTTCACCGCCCTTGTCCATGCGTTCATCCAGAAACCCGACGGCACGTTCAAGCTGAACGGCTCAAGCTACTATCTGTTTTTCGCCGGACTGTCAGTGGCATCCGCGGTGGTCTTTTCCTTCGTCGCCGCACGGTACCGGGAGAAGACTCATCTCCAGGACGAGTTCCCGGAGGCTACGCCGCCGTCGGAGGCCGCTCCGGTGGCCTAGCGATTCGGGCGCCCTCCCTTTTCTCAGGAAACGACCGACAGAGGCGGGACCAACGCCTCGTCCAATTCGCCTGGCTGCCATCGCTCCAGCGCGGCTTGAAGCTCGCCGAGCCGAATGGGCTTGCTCAGGTAGTCGTCCATGCCGATGGCCAGGCATTTTTCGCGATCGCCCTGCATCGCGCTCGCGGTGAGCGCAACAATGTAGATGGGGGACTTCCAAGGGCAAATGTGGCCGGTGTCGTTTTCGCGCTTGCGAATGAGCCTAGTCGCCTCGAGGCCGTCCATCTCGGGCATCTGACAGTCCATGAAGATCAGCGTGTAGGGGATGCGTTGGAGGGCCTCAAGAACCTCGACGCCGTCGCCGACCGCGTCTGCCGAACATCCGAGCTTTCTTAGCATTGCGAGCGCGACTTTCTGATTCACGGCGTTGTCCTCGGCGAGAAGGATTCGCGCTCCTTCGAACTTCGCACGCGCCGCGGCCGAGAGCGGCGAAAACGGGGAGGCGCCCGCCGTCGGGCTCCATAGCTTGGTGGCCTCAGGGTTTCCGATCACGGTGACCAGGCAGTCAAAAAGACGCGATTGCTTGACGGGCTTGCTGAGGGAGGCGTCGATGCCGGCGGCCTGCAGCTGCTTGTCGGCAACGATGCGCCCGAGCGGCGTGAGGGCGATAAGGCGCGTGCCGGCTAACGCCGGATCGGCCTTGATCGCGTGCGCGAGAGTGAGGCCGTCCATCTCCGGCATCTCGACGTCCAGAAGAGCTATGTCATAGGGATGCCCCTCGGCGGAAGCGGAGCGCAGAACGCGCAAGGCTTCATGGCCGCTAGCAGCGCTGCCTCTCTGAAGTTTCCAGGCGAAGATCTGGTGCCGTATGATCTGCCGGCTCGTTGCGTTGTCGTCGACCACGAGCACTCGCAAGTTCGACCACCCGTCTCTTTCCCCTGCCACAATGGGCTGGCCGCCGACGGGCTTTTCAAACTGTGCCGTGAACCAAAACGTCGAGCCCTTCCCCGGCTCGCTTTCCACTCCGATCTGGCCATCCATCATGATCACAAGCTGCTTGGAGATTGCGAGGCCAAGGCCAGTCCCTCCGTAACGCCGTGTGGTTGAGCTGTCGGCCTGGGAAAAAGCCTGAAACAACTGCTTCTGCACCGCGGGAGGAATGCCCACGCCCGTATCGCGAATTTCGAAGCGCACGACGATGCCGCTGCCGCTTTCGATCTTGCAGGAGACGCGAATGACGACTTCACCGCCCTCGGTGAACTTGATGGCGTTGCCCACGAGGTTCACAAGAACCTGGCGCAGGCGGCCGGGATCGCCGCGAAGGAGGCGGGGAACGCTCGGCGGCAGGTCCATGACGAGCTCGGTGCCCTTGGACTGCGCACGCTGCGCCAGGATGTCGAGCGTGCTCTCGACGGTCTCCGTCAGGTCAAAGTCGAGCATTTCAAAGGTGAGCTTGCCGGCCTCTATCTTGGAAAAATCGAGAACATCGTTGATCACCGTGAGCAGCGTGTCGGCGCTGGTGCGCACCGTCTCGGCATATTCGCGTTGGACAGGACCAAGCTCGAGGTCGAGGAGCAGGCTGGTCATCCCGATCACCCCATTTATCGGCGTGCGGATTTCGTGACTCATGTTGGCCAGGAATTCGCTCTTGGCTTTCGCCGCCGCCTCGGCGGCTTCCTTCGCCGTGCGGAGCTCGCGCGTGCGTTCTTGGACCTGCTTTTCAAGATTCTCAAGCTGGCCCCTGACCTGTTGCGCGAGGTTCCATTTTTCGGTGAGCGCGGTTGCGAGTTGCAGCGCCTCCACGTTGTCGAACGGCTTCTTCAGTATCACGAGCCTGTCCGACTGGCCGAGTTTTTCTCCGATCTGATCCCATGAATAGTCCGAATACGCGGTGCAGAGCACGATCTGCATGTCCGGGTCGATCTCCCAAATGCGCGAGGTGGTCTCGATGCCGTCCCAGCCGGGCGGCATGCGGACGTCCATAAAGGCCATCGCGTAGGGCCGCCCTTCAGCCACGGCACGCTGGACCATTTCGAACCCCTCCTTGCCCTGGAATGCCGAATCCAGCTCAAAGCGGATCGCTGTTCGCGTATCGGACACGATGCCAAACATGGCCGCCTCCATCGCCTGCACCTTGTCGACGGTGCGGTCGGCAGCGAGAATCTTCTGGAAGTCGGCGTGGATCGACCGGTTGTCATCGACAACAAGAACGCGAAGATTTTTTTCAAGAATCGGAGTTTGCATTGGCGGGGGTGTCCAGTTTGTAGGGCAATTCTAATGTAAATGTGGCTCCCTGGCCGGCCCCGCCACTCTGGACGTGGAGCGAGCCGCCGAGCTCCTTTGCGGCGAGTGCCCCGCTGTGCAATCCGAAGCCGTGGCCATCCTTTCGCGTGGTAAATCCGTGATTGAATATGCGCGTGAGGTTCGCCTCGGGGATGCCAATTCCATTGTCAATCACGGCGATCTTGACTCTGCCGCTGTCGCTCGTCGTGCGCACGGTGATCTGCTTGTCGGCCCGGCCTGACTCGTCGCACGCATACTTTGAGTTGCGCACAAGATTGATCAGAATCTGCATCACCTTGTGCTTGTCCGTTGTGATGACAGGGCGCGACTGGTAGTCGCGGAACGTGTCGACGTTGTGCCGTGCAAGCGAACCCGAGTTGATTCGCAAGGCATCCTCGATCATGTCCGGCACCGAGATGGTCTCGATTACGCCTGAGGTCCGCGCATAGGACTGCTGCATGGCGACAATGTCCTTGATGTGCTCTATATTCTTTCGCAGATGATCAAGTTCCGTGTTCAGCGTGATTTTTTCCACGGCCAGCGATTCCACGAGCGTGTCCAGGTACCCCGGGATCATCCGTCCCCGCGCATCGAGGGTCAGGAATTCCGCGAGATTGGACTTATTTTGGTTAACCAGGGCGGCGAGCTTCACGATGCTGGCCGTCTTCGAATGCCGGATGTTGTCGGCAATGAGGGTCGCCGAGACATTGACGCTGTTGAGCACGTTGCCAAC
>Ga0302325_10017832_pt1 | contig 14983 bp, 13 predicted proteins | sample Palsa_T0_2_FD_201948 | JGI IMG/M metagenome (GOLD analysis project Ga0302325, IMG submission 201948) | Peat permafrost microbial communities from Stordalen Mire near Abisko, Sweden - Palsa_T0_2 | ecosystem: Environmental > Terrestrial > Soil > Palsa > Peat permafrost | place: Sweden: Abisko... | reverse complement strand
GGCGATAACGGACTTCTGAAACCTCCAATCGCCTTTCCGCACGGCGGCGGTTGGTAATGTTGCGGAAGGTCAGCACCACCCCGATGATTTTCCCCGTGCTGTCTCGAATGGGCGTCGCGCTGTCGTCAATCGGCCGCTGTTTGCCGTCGCGCGCCACCAGCGTGCTGAGCCCGGCAAGTCCGATGATCGGGCCTTCGCGGATCGCCCTGGGCACCGGGCCTTCAACCGGCTCGCGGAGTTGCTCGTCGACGATGTGGAAGACTTCCCCCAGCGGTTTCGTGAGCGCCTCTTTCTGCGTCCACGCCGTGAGTTTTTCGGCGGCGGGATTCATGAACGTGATCAGCGCGTTTGCATCCGTGACAATCACGGCATCCGCGACGCTCGACAATGCGGCTTCAAACCGGGCACGTTGCCGGGCAAGCTCGGCGTCGGCGCTCCGATTGGTGGTGATATCGTCGATATTTTCGAGTGCTTCGCGCATGTCGGATTCCCTTTTCATGACGATGTCCGGCGATGGCAAAAAAAAAGCCGACGTGACCGAATGCCTGTCAGGCGACTCGATCACGTCGGCTTACTCATCAACGGGCTTCGCGGCCTCTGCCGGGCTGCCCTTCACTTAGTCTTCCGAACGTGGATTATTCTTTTGCGATCATTGCCAGAGCTGGTCAGCCTATCAAAGATACCCCAAAAAGCAACATTTTATTATCGCTGATTCATCCAGAGACGTTGATCACCGGCGTGCTGCCCTGGGGGCGCGCCAAGTACGCCCTCCCCGCGTTGTGCCGGATGACCGGCAACGATTCACCTCCCGAGCGAAAGTTTGGCCACGGTGGCAGCGGCAGCACCGGCATCTCGACGGTTCGATCCTCGATCACAATCACCAGCGCATCGGCCGGCAGCCGCGACTCGCCGGCGGGACCGCCGCCTCTGCCGAGGGAAAAAACCGAAGCGATCAGGGAGCGATCAAGTGACTTCATCTCTGTTGCCATTGGATTGACCGAAGAGCGCGCATTCAACATTCAGCAACAACACTTGCCGTCGGGCGCTCTAAGAATCATATCGAATCGGCGCCCACCCCGACTTCATGGGTGCTTCCCCCCAGGTAAGGGTTCAGGGTGTCAGGGTTCAGGGTTCAGGAGGGAAAGAGCGGCGAAGAGTAAAGAGTGCAGTGAGGAAAAGGGAGAAACGCTCCCGTCCGAACTTCATCCTTTACTCTTCACTCTTCTCGCTTCCTGAACCCTGAACCCTGAACCCTCTTTGGAGGTCATACGGCAGCGGCGCGGTCGGCGACGATCATCTTCATTCGCACGAGGCTGGCGACGTTGGGCGCGCCGGTCTTGGCGAGCACGTGCGATCGATGGTTCTCGACAGTCTTCAGAGCGATGCCCACCCTCGCGGCGATCTGCTTGCTGGAAAATCCGCTGGCCAACAACTCAACCAGCTCTCTTTCCCGCTCCGTGAGCCTTAAGAAGCGATCGCGGATCTCCTTGACTTTTGCGCGCTCGTCACAACGCACGCTTTCCGACTGCAACAATTCCCGCACCCTGCTGAGGAGCATACGATGGTCGGCCGGCTTCTCGAGGAACTCTACTGCTCCGAGTTTCATGCTCTCAACGACCGCTGGGATATTCCCATGTCCGCTGAGCACGATGATCGGCATCTCGATGTGCTGCGCTCTCAACCACTCAATGAGTTGCATGCCCGTCATGCCGGGCATTCGGAGGTCGAGGATCAGACAGCCCGCATGGGGAGAACCGCAGTCCGATATGAACTCCTCCGCCGAGCCGTACGGACGGACCCTAATGCCAACCAGGACGTTTTCAATTGATTCCAACATGGTCGGATCATCATCGACGACATAGACCGTTGCTTCATGCATCCGGGTTACTCTCATTCCATCTATAAAAGGAGGTGCATCCAACGCGGCCGGGACAATCGTACTCATCCAACCTCTAAAAGAGGGCTAAAAAATAAATCTTTTTTACCGATAATCCTTAGGGATGTAAGCTTCGGCCGCACCGGCATTTGCCATTGGGTTCGCTTCGCCATCTCCGGAATATCGATCGCTATGTCGACAGAATGTCCTTGATTCCGCAGATGGCGATTATTAAATTTTGCGACATATTCAGTGTTTAGTGTTTCGTGTTTAGAGTGCTGTGGGGGCGTCGATGAGTTGATTGTGTCGGACGACTAACTAAACGACATCCCGGCTGCGGCCGGGGGGCCGGTTAATGAGTAAGCCGACGTAGTCGAACGCCTTCCGGTGTTCTCCTGCGTCGGCTTTTTGTTTTGATCGAACGGACAGTCAGCAGTTGGGGTGCGCGCATCATTTAGCAAGGAAGCTACATGTACATGTCACGGAAGGCTGCGGGTTCAAAGGCGATGGCGAAGATACCGGTCACTGTCACTATGCAGGCAGGGGGCGGTCGTGAACCGGTGATAGCCGATGTCTCGGCACAGGCCGCGCTCGCGGCGATCGTTCAATATTCTGATGACGCAATCATGAGCAGCACGCTCGATGGAATTGTCCGGACCTGGAACCACGGCTCGGAGTATATTTTCGGATACACGGCCTCCGAGATCATCGGTCAGTCCGGCAACCTGATGATTCCGCTGGATCGCCAGAATGAGGAACCCCGAATTCTCGCACTGCTCAAGGCCGAGCAGCACGTGGATCATTTCGAAACCACCCGCATCGCAAAGGGGGGCAGACACATGGATGTTGCCGTGACCATTTCCCCGATCAAGGACGCGGGCGGGAAGATCATCGCCTTCTCCACCAGCAGCCGGGACATCACGTCGCACAAGAATACGCAACGGGCATTGAATTTGGCCAAAGAGAGTGCCGAGGCCGCGAGCAACGCCAAGGACCACTTCCTCAGTGTTTTATCGCACGAATTGCGAACGCCCCTGACGCCGGTGCTGGCGGAAATCAGCTATCTGGAGACGCAGCTGGGCCTTCCAGCGGAATTCCTGGAGCATATCGGAATGATCCGCCGGAACCTCGAGCTCGAAGCCAGGCTGGTGGACGATCTGTTGGATCTGACCCGAATCCGACGGCAGAAAATCTGCCTGCACTTTGAAGTGGTGGACGTTCATCAAATGCTTCGCAATGCGATCCAAATGGTGCAGAGCGTGACGGATGCCAAATCGATCGTTTCAGTGATCTCCCTGCAGGCCAAAGGGCACGACGTCTGGGGAGATCCCGATCGCCTGCAACAGGTGTTCATGAATCTTCTTTCCAACGCGGCAAAATTCACGCCCGAGAACGGATTGATCGCGGTGCGCACCTCGAACGTGGGGAGCGATCGGATACGGATCGAAATCCGGGATACAGGAATGGGTATTGAGCCCGACATGTTGCCGCGTTTGTTCAACGCTTTTGAGCAAACGGATCGGACGAGGCGATTGGGCGGCCTGGGCTTGGGACTGTCGATCGCAAAATCACTGGTCGAGCTGCACAAGGGCACGATAACGGCGGTTAGTGACGGACCGAATCGGGGTGCGATGTTTGTGGTGGAACTGACGACGGTGACGCCCACTGAAACGGCACTCCAGCCAAAGGTTGCAGACAATGCCAACGCCCGCGGATGCCGGATCCTCTATGTGGAGGATCATGTCGACACCCGTCGCGTGATGGAGCGACTGCTCAAACACATTGGTTGCAGCGTGGTCAGCGCGGGGGGCGTCAAGGAGGCGATGTCCCTCGCGGAAAGACAGACCTTCGACCTGCTGGTAACCGATCTTGGGCTGCCGGATGGGAACGGCATCCAAATCATGGAGAATTTCAAGCTCCGCAAGACAATCCGCGGCATTGCCATCAGCGGGTTGGGACAGGAAGAAGATTTGCGGCGAAGCCGCGAGGCGGGTTTTGAGATGCATCTGACCAAGCCGATTAACTTCCCCACACTGAAGGAGGCGATCATTCGGATGAGCGCCTGAAACTGATGCAAACTCAAGGGGAAATGGAGCGCGGATTTCGCAGGGCATGAGCCGCTTTGATCGGCAATATATGGGCCATCAGTACTTTCATCTAGGGGTTTTGACCTACTCCAAAATCATACTCTTTCCGGATTGATTCCTCGCGCAATTTATTTATATTCTCTGATATCTGAATTGGGCCTGCTTTGCCGCCGTGGGGTTGGGGCAGGAAGAAGAATTCCAGAAGAGCCTTGAGGCGGGTATTCACATGAAGCTGGCCAAGCCGATTCACTTCCCGTCCCTCAGGGAGGTCATCACCCGGATGAGCGCCTGAAACTGCAATGCAAACTCAAGGGGAAATGGAGCGCGGGATTTCGGAGGGCATGAGCCGCTTCGAACGGCAATACATGGGCCGGGGCCCCCAGGACGTTCACGCCTATCTGGTCAACGATATGGTTGTCGTCCGGCTCAGAGGCGTTTTGACCGCGGCGGAGCAACAGCTGGTCAAAGCACTCCCGGCCGATAGGGGCAGAGACTTGCTGAAACAGGTGAGGAGTCATCTGATGGAGGTTGCACGTCCGACCATGGAGGCATTGGTAGAGGGGATTACCGGCGCCAAAGTGGTGAGTCTGCACTACGACATCAGCACGTCGACTGGCGAGGAACTGGTTCTCTTCACACTCGCCGACTCGCCGCCATTCCGCGAGACAAAAAAAAGCTACGGTGGCGGCGGATCGTCGGCGGGCTCAAGTTGAAAGCTGAAACACTGGGTATACTATTTGCTCTTGATGAAGCCCCATACGTTCACCTTGGCTCAGTCCACCCGGTTCCGCGAAGCCAAGCAGAGATAGTGCTTTTGTAGGGGTTGGAATGGTGCCGCGGACAAAGCGTCATTTACGAAAGCGCCCGCGTTCGATCGCGCCGAGTCCAGATGGCCGTCCCCTGTTCCTCGATCAGAATCGAGGGCGCGAAGCCTTGCGGCGGAGCGAGAGGCGGCTGCAACTGGCCGCCGATCTGGTCGGCCTGTGCCACTACGAGTGGGACCTCACCAAAGCCCAGCCGATCTGGGGTGCACGTCAGAAACAGATGTGGGGTCTGCCGCCCGATGCGCATGTCGATCGCGAGGTTTTCTTGTCGGCCATCCACCCGGACGACCGCCCCGTCGTCGAGGCGGCACACGAGCGGGCATTCGATCCGAACGGCGACGGGCAATATGCCGCCGAATACCGGGTCATCGGAATCCAGGACGGCGTGGAGCGATGGGTGACGGCGCGCGGCTGTATGTTCTTCGATAACGGTAAACCCGTCGAGTACCTGGGCACCGTCATGGAGATTACCGAGCGCAAACGGCTGGAGAGGGAGGTCCTGGAGATCAGCGAACGGGAGCGGCTGCGGATTGGCCAGGATCTGCACGACGACCTGTGCCAGCAACTCACAAGCATCGCTTTCACCAGCCGGCTTTTGCAGCAGCGACTGGCGACGCGCTCGCCCTCCGAAGCCCAGGTCGCCGAGGAAATCGTACAGGCCGTCCAGCAGTTGACCGCGCGGACGCGCGACTTGGCCAAGGGGCTTCATCCCGTGCGGTTGGAAACGAACGGACTCGCCGCGACGTTGCGCGAGCTCGCCACGACGATCGAGTCGGTCTTTCGCGTTACATGCCGCTTTCGCCACCCTCCTGGCCGCAGTAGCGCGACGATATCCGACCCAACCGTCGCCATTCAGCTCTACCGCATCGCCCAGGAGGCTGCAACCAACGCGGTCAAACATGGCAGAGCAAAGAACATTTCCATGAATTTGAACATGGTAAGGGGCAGGGTAGAGCTGTCCATCGCTGACGACGGCTCGGGAATCGCCCTCACTCCAAAGCGCCAAGGCATGGGTCTGCAAATCATGCATCAACGCGCTCACGTCATCGGCGCGACGTTGAGCATCACGCGCAGGCAACAGGGAGGCACCCTTGTGACCTGCTCGTTTGCGAGCGTTTCGCCGGGCCCCAAGAGCACGAAGGTAAAACGGCGAGATGTGGTATGCCGGCAACCAAGAAAAAAGTAAAGACGCGCGTGCTGATCGTGGATGATCACCCGATGATCCGCCGCGGCCTGTCCGGGCTGATCAACGAGGAGCCGGACATCATGGTTTGCGGAGAAGCCGGCACCGCGCGGGAGTGCTTCGAATCGATTGCCGCCACCGAGCCACGCATCGCCATCGTCGACGTATCGCTCGACGACGAGGATGGGCTTGAGCTGGTCAAGGAGATCCACCTCCGCTATCCCCAGTTGTCCGTGCTCGTCCTCTCGATGCACGACGAGACCTATTACGCAGAACGTGCCCTGCGCGCCGGAGCGAGCGGTTACGTGATGAAGGCAGAGGCCGCCGAGAACGTGACCGTCGCGATCCGGAAGGTGTTGTCGGGCGGCATTTGTATCAGCCAGAGCGTTGCCGACCGGCTGCTGCGCCAGGTCGTCCCCCACCGGGACCACCAGAGCTTTTCCATCGAGCGGCTCACCAATCGCGAGCTGCAAATTCTCCGGCTGTTGGGCAACGGAGCCAAAGTGCGCGAAATCGCCGCTCAGCTCTGCCGCAGCACCAAGACCGTTGAAAGCCACCACAAAAACATCAAACAGAAGCTCGGGGTCAAGAGCAGCGGGGAGCTCCTGCGTTATGCGATCCAGTTTTCCCGCAAAGATGGGTGAGAACTCACGCCCCGTGAGTAGGACGTTTGATCTACTCCAAAATCATCCTTTTGCTGATTGGTTTCAAGAACTTCAGTTTTATCATTGCTATTTCCGCGCGATCCCCCTAGGGTGTGTAGTGGTGCGGGAAGTAATGACTCCCGGCATGAGATAGATATAGGTCGTCGGACGACTAAATAAAAGGCACTCCGATCGCGGGGGGCCGGTTGAAGAGTAAGCCGACGTGATCGAATTCCCAATTTTCGGGATTCGATCACGTCGGTTTTTTTTGCGATTGGAAATCGGTGGTGAAATGAGCTGCTGTACTTGCAAACGCTGTTGATGTCGATCCCCGCGGCACCGTCGGGCCTCCCCCCATCCCACGTGCCGCAAAATGATTCCGGTGACCTTGCCCCGGTTACCGGAGTCCTGACGCCCCCTGTCCGGAAACGGACGGGGGGCGCTTTGAAGCGGATGCTTCCGCACGTTGACGATCTCGGACGGTGTGAACTGCCAGAAATGAATGCGATGTCGAAGGTCAATCCAACCATTGCCGAGCAAATTGCCGAAGCTGCAACGGCGTTCCAGCAGGAACGTACGGGCCATGCCCCCAAATCGGTGAGCGTTATGGTCGATGGCGACACGTTGGTGATCACGCTGCACGGCGCGCTCTCGCCGGCCGAACAGGCGATGGCGCAAAGTCCCGAGGGCGCTGCCAAAGTACAGGAATTTCACCGGCAGTTGTTTCACGATGCTTCCGCTGGGCTCCGGCACGAGATCAAGCGGATCACCAGGGTGGAAGTGCGGGACGCCAGCGTGGAAATCGAGCCGATCAATGGTTCTGTCGTCCAGGTGTTGCCTGGCGGCACGATGGTCCAGGTATTTTTGCTCGCCAAGCCTTTGCCGCCAGAGATCTGGAACGGCAGAGGCGCAGCAGATTTTTTTCCAAAAATCATTCGTCCGCCGACGCCGGAACCGGCGGCCTGATGTCCTGGTTTTTCTTCCCGCCAGCAATCCAGTTCCGGCAATTATTCTCGAAAGGATATTCTATGAAAGCGTCATTTTTTGAAATGGGATTCTTGAGTTGCTCTTCGGTCCTGATCGCCCTTGGCGGTTGCGTCCAGCAGAGCCGCCCCGACATTCCTCCCGGTGCAATGCAGGTTTCCAGCGGGAACGGGGTCGTCGCCTTCACCGCGCCGCACGACGGCAAGGCCTACCTGAATGACGACACCGACCACCGTGTCGTCTATTCCACCGACATGAGACGCGATCAGATCATGCGATTCGATCCGGTCTCAGACACGGTGCGGATTGACGGCAATACCGCTCCCGAGGGTGTCGCCAACCCCGCTCACGATCACTCCATTTATTTCACCCGTTCAGCAATGGCGGACCACGTTGACGTTGCCAACAACAATGCGGTCGACGCCAGCGGCAATCCCGTGCCAACCGTTCGGGTGCCCATCGGCATCCAAGTGGACGTGCAGCCGCAACCGGCAGCACCGAAATAGCAGCGGCGGTGAAGGTGATTCGAATCCCCATGGGAAAGCTCGAATGACGAAGTTCCAAAGTCGAAACAAGCCGGCAGCATTCCCGTTTCGAACTTCTTCATTCGACATTCGGATTTGATTCGAGGATTCGAGCTTCGCCATTCGAGCTTTGCCCCAGAGCTGATCGACCCCCGATGTCTTTAAGCGTTCGGAGGCGCGGTAGCGATAAGTAGCGCGCGCTTCCGAACTTTTTTGCATGTCATTCGCAGCAAAGAGCTGCAGATGTCTTGGCCCAGTCGGAGGACGCAGTTTGTACCTGGAAAACGAAGCTGTCGACAAGGAGGAATCATGACAATGGAATCACAATTATCCGGTCCTCACCAGAGGACCTATCGCCAGATCTTTCAGCATCCGATGCCGCACAACCTGCAGTGGCGGGAGGTTTGGGCGATGCTCAGCGCAATGACCGATGCGAACGCGGTGGAGGAAACGAACGGCACCATGAAGGTTGCCCGCAACGGCCAGACGCTGCTGCTGCATCGTCCCCGAAACAAGGATCTGACGGATAAGAAAGAACTCATGCAGATCCGCCACTTCCTGGAGCGGTCCGGCGCGCCCGTGACTCCATCCGTGACGCCCGGCGTTCAGCTGCTGGTGGTCATCGATCATCGTGAGGCGCGCATCTACCGCACGGAACTTCACGGAACCGTTCCGGAGCGGATTACGCCGTATGATCCCTTCGGGTTCGGCCGGGACCTGCACTACAACCAGGACGATTCGAATGGACAGCGAAAGCCGGAGCGGAAGAGCTTTTACGAAGCAGTCGCCAGGACATTGAGCGGCGCCCAAAGGATTCTGATATTCGGCACCGGCACCGGAGCGAGCAGCGCCATGGAGCAGTTGCTTCTGGACCTGAAGAAAAATCATCCCGATCTGGCAGAACGAGTCATCGGGTCGGTCGCGGTCGATGAGCATCATTTGACCGAAGACCAGCTCTTAGCCAAGGCACGGGAGTTGTTTATCGCGGCCTGATTTGCCGATCGAAGTGAAACTCAATGCCACATGCTCAAGAGCACGAACTTTCTTTCATTCAGGGCGACGCGAACAAGGTTCAGGTCGTAACGGCCGCCTTGCGCGTCGTCCAAGAGGAGTTGACGCTCTCGCTGGCGACATTGCAGGCCGCCCGGGCTGAGCTGGTGTCGTCGCAGGACAAGCTCAAGCGCAGTGAAGATGAGTTGATCAAGCTGCGGGCGGTCAATCATGACGTTCTCGAAGGCGGACAGAACGACCGAACAAGGCGGAATGAATCGGAGCGTCTCGGCAGGATCAAGGACGAGTTTCTTGCCAACCTGTCGCACGAAATCCGTACGCCTCTCAACGCCATCCTCGGCTGGTCACAGCTTCTCAAACCCGGCATAACCAACGACGCGGATCTGGTTGAGGGGCTGGAGGTCATCACCCGCAATGCCCGCACCCAGGCGAGACTCATCGACGATCTTCTGGACATGAGCCGGATCATTTCGGGAAAGATGCGCCTTGAAGTCCAGCGGGTGGATTTAGCCGCCGTGATCGACGCCGCGATTGAGTCGGTAAAACCGGCTGCCGACGCGAAGGGAATGAAGCTGCAGAAAGTCATTGATCCCATCGCCGGTCCTGTCAGCGGCGACCCAAACCGCTTGCAGCAGGTGGTGTGGAATCTCCTGATGAACGCGATCAAGTTCACATCCAGGGGCGGCAGGGTGCAGGTGGTGGTGGAACGGGTCAACTCGCACGTTGAGTTATCCGTCAGCGACACCGGCAAAGGGATCGCCGCCGACTTTCTGCCCCACGTTTTCGAGCGATTCAGCCAGGCTGACAACTCGTCGCGCAGGGGGTACGCCGGACTTGGACTGGGACTGGCGATTGTGAAGAGCCTGGCCGAGTTGCACGGCGGATCGGTGCGCGTGAAGAGCGGCGGCGAGGGAAATGGAACCACGTTCATCGTCTCGCTGCCGATCTCAGTCGTCCATACGTTGGACACCAGCGATAACCGGCGACACACAAAGGTGGAGCCGCTCGACAAGCTGTTGCATACGGCCGATTTGAAAGGCGTCAAAGTGATGGTGGTGGACGACGAAGCGGACGCCATCGGTCTGGTAAAACGGATAATGGAGGACTGCGGTGCGACGGTCAAGGGATGTACCTCGGGAAACGAATGTCTGGAGTGTGTTCCCACGCTGCGGCCCGATGTGTTGATCATGGACATCGGAATGGCAGAGATGGATGGCTACACGCTGATCGGAAAGCTCCGGGCATTGAGCCCCGAACAAGGCGGCAGAACGCCGGCGGTCGCACTGACCGCTTTCGCCCGCTCTGAAGATCGGCGGCAGGCGATGCTGGCAGGTTTCGATGTTCACGTCGCCAAGCCCGTCGAGCCAGGTGAACTGGTGGCGGTTGTCAGCAGGTTGGCTCGCCGGAATTGAACCCAAAAACACCGAGGCGCATGCTCCATTTTATTGGCTCAAAGCGATGCGGCCACCGTTAGCCGCCCCGCTCGCGGGGCGTTTCCCAGCGAATCTCGACGCCTCGATCCCGGCCCGATGCCTCGGCGCACCGGCTCGCAGAACTTCCACCACGGGCTGATAGAGCGTCTCCACTTGGAGTGTAGCGGCCGAGATGCGCGGAGCCGCGGATGTACATCCGCGGCTTCGATCAGCAGGCGATATACGTCGGGTGAGAACGCTCTAGCCAAGCCGAATCGGCGGGGTATCCTGTAGCATCATGTGGACGCGAGTTCTGAGCGCCGCTTACGCCCTTGTGGCGTTTTCCCTGTTTATGCGATGTCCGAGTCTGGATTCGATGATCCTCGCCGTCGCCGGGCTGATGGTGCCCGCGATTTGGTCGGAAGAAATCTGGGAGAAAATCAAAGCGCCGCCGTTGGATGCGGGACCGCTTTGCCCGAAATGCGGATATGACGTGCGCGCCACGCCCATTCGCTGCCCGGAATGCGGAGGGTTGCTCGATCAATCCACGGCGCAATCGCGGGGATTTAGCGAGGGAGCGGTATATTCCACTTTGCGAGAGCGATCCATTAACCAGCCATGAGATTTGCGCTAGGCGCGCTGCCACCGCTCACGTTCCTTATTTGGACGGTCGCTCTCTATCTGCGCGACCGGCGCGGCAACTCCGAACCCGTCACACTGCGCAACGCCGTCCTCCAGGCGGCGGCTCTGCTGGGGCTGTGGGTGGTGGTCGGCACCGAAGCGCTGAGCGCCATCAACCAACTGAAGTTTGTCCCGATCCTTATCTCGTGGATCATCGCCGCCGGCGGCGGAATCCGGGCTGTGCGGCACTACGACGACCCGGCGATTCGCCCACGGATTCGTTTGTCCTGCCCAAAGTTACTGACCGTCGTGGCCGCGTTGCCATTGTTCACCATCCTTTCCCTGGCCCTCACCTCCGCTGTCTTCAATCCCCCCAACAACTACGACTCCTACTCTTATCATCTGCCCCGGCAGATCATGTGGCTGCAGGACGCCAACGTGCGGTTTTACCCCGCGAACAATTTGCGCCAGCTTGAAATGTCGCCATTCGCCGAGTTCGTCGGCGTGCATTTGATGGCACTCTCAAAATCCGACCGCTGGAATAATCTCGAGCAGTTTGCCGCGCTGCTGATCACATTCTGCGGGGTATCGCTGCTCACCGAACGCCTGGGCGGCAACCGAGCCGCTCAATTTCTCGCCTGCCTGATTCTGTTGACCAGCCCCGTTGTATTCATGGAGGCATCGAACCCGAAAAATGACATCGTCGAGGCGATGTGGATCGTCATCTGCGTCTACTGGCTCCTGCGCGCGCTCGACGGCGCGGCGTGGGATTGGCTCGACGTGCTGCTCTTTGGATCGGCCCTCGGATGCGCCGGTCACACAAAGGGGACGGGGCCGTTGTTCGTGATTCCAATCGTCATCGTGCTCGCTATCGAAGTCTTCCGGCGATTCACGATGCGACGATTCCAGATGCTCTGCGCGATCGGGCTGCTGGCGATGGCGATCAATCTGCCGCAGTTTGCCCGTAACTATCTTGCCTTCGGCCATGTCGATGGGCCGACGGTCGAGAAGGGCGGATATGCGCTCTATAACGAAATCCACGGCCCGCGGGTTCTGCTCTCCAACCTGGTGCGCCTCTTTGCCTGGCATGCCGCGGACCAGTATCAGCCGTTCAACGATACGATGTATCGCGACGTGGTCTGGGTGCACGATCACGTGCTGCACATCGGTGTGAACGACCCCCGCACCACCACGCCGTTCTCCGCCTTCGACGGCCTGCGCTTCTATGGGACCGACGAAGACCGGGCCGGCTCGCCGGTGCTGATGCGGTTGCTCCTGCTGCTGCCTTTCGCACTCCTGGTGGCCCGCAAGCGGATCGACGTTCGATATGCACTGCTCCTCTGTGGCATCGCCCTCGGCGGCCTGTTGATCTTCAACTGGCTGGGAAAATGGCAGGAATGGCACGTTCGCTACTTCATTCCCCAGACCGCGCTCTTCGCGTCCGTGCTGGCCGTCGTGTTGATGGCACGGTGGCGCTGCCTCGTTTTGCCGATCCTCGCGATCCTGCTGACATGGGGGCTGCTTCCGACCATCGTGCTCAATCCGCGCCAGCTCTTCGGACCCGGCAGCCTGTTCTACCGCGACGATCTAACCCGGCGGTTCACCTACTACGGGCACAACAGCGATTTCGTCGATCTCGCCAAACTTGTGAACCGGCGGCACATGCAGTGGGTCGGCCTTGCGACCAACGGCAATTTTCCCGAATACGCGGTGATGTACGTCATCAAATCCCGCACACGTCATCTTCCGAACTTCGAGTTTGTGAATCCCTTTGTGCCGATCGCCGGATACCAGCCGCACCGCGCGGACGTGGTGATCGCCGACCCACCCGCTGAGTCGCTGGTCGACCTCGCCACGGGGACGCGCTACGTGCTGTATCGCGGCAACTCGATGTTCAACGTTCTACTCCCGCAGGGCGATACGGGAAAATAACTGCGGTATAATAGTTCGTCGCGAAGAAGAGCCAAAGACCGCATGGAGAGTATCGAGATGCCGATACACGATTGGAGCCGCGTCGACGCCGGAATTTTCCACGATTTCCATCAAGCGTGGACAATCGGAATCCGTGACGCATTAAACGGCGGCGGACTGCCGCCGGGTTATTTTGCCATGGCCGAACAGATCGTCAGTGGGCCAATCCCCGACGTTGTAACGTTGCAGCAGCGTCCGGGCTCGTCGCGGCCAGCGAAGGCAGCCGGCGGAATCGCTGTTGCCGACGCCCCGCCCCGCGCCCGCTTTACCACCACCGCCGAAGTTGATCCGTACGTCGCCAAGGCGAACCACATTGCGATCAAGCACCGACTCGGTCGCGTCGTGGCAGTCATTGAAATCATCTCGCCCGGCAACAAGGGTAGTCAGCACGCGCTTCGATCGTTCGTCGAGAAATCTTATGAACTGCTCGTGAATGGAGTGAATCTGCTGGTGGTGGATCTGTTTCCCCCGTCGCGCCGCGACCCGCAGGGCATTCACAAAGCGATCTGGGAGCAAATTCTGGATGAGCCGTTCGAATTGCCCCCGGACAAGCCGCTGACCGTTGCGGCGTACATGGGCGGAGAACTCAAAAAGGCCTACGTTGAACCCGTTGCCGTTGGCGACCCGCTGCCCGAGCTTCCGATTTTTCTCGACGTCCGCACATACGTTCCCGCGCCGCTGGAATCGACATACCAGTCGACGTGGTTGAAGTGCCCCGAGCCGGTGCGCGAGGTGGTTGAGAATCCAAGTACTTGAGCTGCAAGAAAGAGGACGAAAACAAGGCGCCAGGTAGGCGCGTCTTCCCACGCGTCGCCCGGAATCCGACCCGAAACTGTTCAACCTGTCATCGGCTCCCGGGATGCCGCCCCTTCGATGACGCCGCGCCAGAATGCCGGCACGCCGCTGTACGCTTCCTGGTAGGTGGACTCCAGCGGGACGTTGATGTAGCGGTCGGGTCGTAGAAACAAAGGCATTTCCGGCAGCGTGCCGCCGCTGGCCAGATGCTCCAGGTAAACCTCCACCGGCGGCCCGGCGGCATAACTGGCCAGCGTGAGCGGTTCGGCGACGGGCAAGTCGTACGGCTCGTCGGAGTTCTCCAGACGTTGTTGGATGACGCCGTGCATTCCCTGCGGATCAAACTTGCCGGGCGGAAAAAGATCGACCACCAGAACGTGTACGCCGAACTCTAAGGCGTTGGCCACCTTCTCGGCGAAAAACTCAGCGGAGGATTCACGATCCTTATTCGCCGGAGACAGAATCTCCAGCAGCGCCACCAGGCGATGGCCGCTCACGTGGCGGATCGCCAACGAGCGACGACGGGCCAGCCCCAATGGCGCAATCGTTCGCCGTCTGCGGACCCGCGGCGCTTCCAGTGCGACAGCGGTTCCCCCGCTCGCGGGCGGCAGCGCGGCAAGAGACGGCAACTCGCGTTCCTCCGGACCGGCGTGCAGCGTCAGCAAGTCGGGAATCGATCGGCCCGCGTGCTGCTCTACCAATGCATAGTATCCGTTGGGCAACAGGCCTCCGTTCAGTGCCTTGCGCACCTCGGTGGTCCAGGCGCAGTGAAAATCATGGAAGATCCCATCATCGACTCGCGTCCAGTCATGTACAGGCATATCAAGTCCTGCCGGTTATGGCTTTCAACAGCGCGATTATACGCGGCCATCGCCTCAATGACGTATCCCCCGTCGGCAGCAATTCGAGGGTGCGCGACGGAAGTCCGCGGGTGGGACCGGAGCTCGATTGAATTTATCCGTGATCTCTGTGCCACAATCCGTCGAATTCCTCGCACGCTGCGCAAATTCGACGGATTGTGGCACAGAGATCACGGATAAATTCAATCGAG
>Ga0302325_10017831_pt1 | contig 14983 bp, 15 predicted proteins | sample Palsa_T0_2_FD_201948 | JGI IMG/M metagenome (GOLD analysis project Ga0302325, IMG submission 201948) | Peat permafrost microbial communities from Stordalen Mire near Abisko, Sweden - Palsa_T0_2 | ecosystem: Environmental > Terrestrial > Soil > Palsa > Peat permafrost | place: Sweden: Abisko... | reverse complement strand
CTCGTTCGCCGTGCAGGACATGGGCGCCTTCGTCGCCCTGTACGGCTACAAGGTCCCGGCCAGCGAGATCAGCGGCTACACCCCGAACCACTGAGTCGGCGCTAGAGGCGGCCGTGATGCAGGCCCTGCGTGACCCGCCTGTCCCCGGCACCGGCAGGTCGTGAGCCAGGCCCAGGTCATCGCGAGCCGCAAGCGCCGTGCCGCTGCGGTCCAGATCGCGGTGCCCACCGCCGTGCGCGCAGAGGCCGCCTGGGACCGGACCTCCTCGGCATGGGCATTCCCGAACCACCTGCGCATCGCCGACATCCCCCTGGACACCGCTGCCGCAAACATCGCGGCGGCCATCCGCGCCCGCACCGGAGTATCTGTAGCCGACGCGCACATAGGCGCGGCCATCCAGTCAGCACCAGCCGATCAGATCACCGTCATATCCAGCGATCCGGGTGACATGAACCGCATCGCCGGGGACCGGCGGGTCACGATAGCCACCATTTAACGGTCCGGCAGACCGACACCAGCTGGCAGCCGCGCACCCGCACATGCAAGGGGCTTCCTATGCGTCTTTCAGGGCGCTGCGGTTGCGGCAGGGGTCAGGAGATGGCTGCCTGCACCAGCGCGATGACCTTTTTCTCCACCGTGGGGCTCCACTTGTGGAGCGCGTACGACACCGGCCACATGTCGCCGTCGTCGAGGTTCGCCGCCTCCTGGAAGCCCAGGGTCGAGTACCGGTAGCTGAACTTGCCCGCGTCCTGGAAGAAGACGACGACCTTGCCGTCGGAGTTTGTGTAGGCGGGCATCCCGTACCAGGTCTTCGGCGACAACTGCGGGGCGGCCGCGGTCACCGTCACGTGCACGCGCTCGGCGAGCGCACGGTCCTGCGGCGCCATCTGGGCGATCCTGTCCAGGACCGCCTGCAGGCCGTCGGCCTTCCTGGCGCCCTTCTTGCCCTCGGCGCGCAGCTCGGCGGCGCGCTCCTGCATCGCGGCGCGCTCCTGGGCGCTGAAGCCGCCGGACTCGGCCCTGGCATTCTTTTCGGGCATTCGCGGGCTCCCCTTCCCGGCGCGCGGGGGCACGGCGTCCTGCCGGCCCACCGTCAAAGGCTAGACCCAGCCACACCGTGGCGCTTCTCGATTCCTGATCGGATCGGGGCGCCGAGCCGAGGCGCCCAGGTGGCGGCTACCTTCAGTTACGGAACGTCCTGGGGCTGCCGCTTCGAGCACGGCCCGATAGCGTGAGGGGATGGCGTCAATCGACAAGGTAGAGGCGTTCCTGGCCGAGCCGCGTAATGTCGTCGTTGCTGGGATCCGCCGTGACGGGCGCCCGCATCTGAGCCCGAACTGGTTCTATTGGGACGGTCGGCGGTTCTACGTCTCTACCACGCGGGGCCGGGTGAAGTATGCGGTCTTCAGCCGTGACCCGCGGGCGCAGCTGCTGATCGACGATCCCACCGGCTTCCGCGCGGTGCTGGTCCCGGCCACCGTCGAGATCCGCGAGGATCTCGACGCGGAGCTGCCTCGCTTCCGTGCCATCAGGGAAAAGCACGGGATGGCCGTCCCGGACGACGCTGAGCATCTGCGGGCACTGGCGGAGGAGGGGCGGGTCCTGCTGGCGATCACACCGGACGGGCCGCCTTCGAGCTGGACGAGCTGGGGCCTGGACTGACCGCCTGAACTTTGATAGCCGGCAGCACGCTGGCGCGGCCACCACGCGCTGGTCTGCGCGGGCACACCAACGCCGAGACCGGCGGGAAACTGTTCATTTCCGCCAAGACGGTCGATCATCACGTCTCCGCCGTGCTGAGGAAGCTGCAGGCTCCCACCCGTGAAGCCGCGGCGGTCCGGGCGGCCCGGCCGGAGTTACTCCGGCCAAGACGGTGAACCCGCCGTGCCGCAGGGGCGCGGTGCCGGCCACGGCGGGTACGCGCCCGCGTCCGTAGCCTGGCTCGGCCTGGTGGCTGCGGCGGCGGTCAGCTCTGGGTGGGGTTGGCGATCCGGGCGAGGAAGAGGGGGGTCCTGGTGGCGGTGTCCTCCAGGACGAGCAGGAAGGGCCGGTTGAAGGTGAGGGTCACCTGCGGGCCGGCGGGCTCGGCGGTGCCGACGGCCACGCCGGTGGCCGCGGCGGCGGTTGTCCCGGTCTCGCCGACGTCCATGGTGGCCTTCTGCACGATCTGGGAGATCTGGCCGCCGCCGCCGAGGCCGGCGTAGTTCCCGCCGAGCGGGAGGCCCATCGCGGCGAGGGTGGCCTGCAGCTGGTCCCAGGTCTGGCTCAGCCGGAGCTTCGGTAGGCTGACCCCGGCCGCGGTGGTGGCGTCGGTGGTGGTCAGCTTCGCCCACTGGGCGGTGGTGGGGACGGCGCAGCCGGCCGGCCCGGCGGGCGGCAGGATCGCGACCGCGGCCAGGTCCCTGCCGGTGTAGGGCAGCGTCGCTGACTGCCAGCCGCCGGCGCGGTGGTACCCGGCGGCCCCGGGGACGCCGCGCATCAGCGATACCGTGACGACCTTGCCCGCGGCGGTGCGGAACCGGGCCGGGCTGGCGGCCGGGAACGGCTGCTGCCAGCGGGCCTTCAGGTACAGCGCGTTCGTCAGCACCAGCCTGGTGGAGGTGGCCAGCGGCTGGCCGAACAGGTCCGGGATCAGGCCGTGGGTGTCGCGGGAGACGACCGCGTTGATCGTCGTCGTGGTGGCCGGCTCGTCGCCGAAGTCGACCAGCTGCAGGTCGGCGTCGTAGGCGGTGCGCAGGTCGTCGAGCACGCGCTGGGCGGGCCTGGATCCGGCCTGCTCGAACAAGTGGTTGCTCACCTCCAGCTGGCGCACCCTGGCCAGCGCGGCGGCGTGCTCGTGCAGCGCGGCGACCAGCGCCGGGCTCCAGGCCGGCAGCCGCAGCAGGCGCCCCATGGCAGTCGCGGCCGGTCCCTGGGCGCCGGAGTACAGCATGCCCAGCGCCTCCGCCGCCGAGTCCGGCGAGAGCAGCAGGTTCGACGTCGGCATCGCCGGGCAGGCCTTGCCGAGCAGCGCCAGGCCGAACGCGTCTTCCGCGGCCGCGACCTGCCGCGCGGAGATGCCGCCGGGGGACAGCCGCTCGACGTGGCCGGTGAGCACTTCTGCGCCGCGGCCGGGTGGCTGCTGGGACTGGCCGCAGCCGGCGATCATGACCGCCAGGCCGGCCAGTGCGGCTAAGGCCGCCTGCCGTCCGCGGCGGCCGGGCCGGCCCTTCGCAGTCGGGAGATTTCCTGGCCTGCTCATCCCTGTCGTCCGCATGCTCATGGGACGCGATCGGCAGCTCGCCGGTTCCGCCCTGGTGCCGATCCGGAAACCCGACGCGGGGCGCCGTAACGGGCCCGCGGCACGGGATTGCGGATTGCTATCGCTCGGCAGCTCGACGCGCCGAAGCAGCGAACCGTGTTGGAGGGTGTGCTTATACGGCGAGTAGAGCCGAGGGGCTCGCTTGCGTGGTGGTAGTCGCTGTGGCCATTTCCCCGGCCGCATCACGCCAGGTGGCCAGGTCGTGCGACGGTTCAGGTGGCCGTGCCGCGCCGACAGTCCAGGTAATTAATAAAAGCCGCATAAATGGTCATAGTGGTATACTGCCCTCGCTCCAGGTAATGCCGCAGCCGGCCGAAATTCGCAGGAGGCCTAGTGTCAGCCGTCAATGCCGAGGCCGTGCTCTGTTCGGCGGGCAGGCGCTGGCGGCGCATCGATCCGCTGCTGCCGGACCCAGTGCCGTCCGCCGATCCCGGCTGCGGTGCCGAGCTGACGGTACCTGCGGTGAACGGCCGGGCTGCGGCGGTCGGCTGGTGCCGCCACCGTCTTATCGAGCCGGAGGCGGTCGAGCTCGCCTGGGGCGCAGTTGGTCAGTTCTGGCTGACACCAGGAATCGCCGGCGATCCCGCGGAGCCGGGTATCGGGGCCGCGCTCGATGAGCTGCTGGTCCGCTGGCATGCGCACCTGGCGGCGGAGCCGGCGGCGGCCGGCCATGACACTCAGGCGGCGGTCAGGTGGCCGAGCCGGGACATCGGCGGAGTGCGCGCATTGCTGCGCCACGGCCTTCAGCCGCTGACCGTCATCGCTGCCAGGCCGGCCGGGCGCGCGATGCCGGACGTGGGGCCCTTGCCCGGTGGCCTGCGGATCCGGCCGGCCGGACCTGGCGATGTCGCTGCGGTTACCGCGCTCGTCCTGGAGGTAATCCGCTTTGAGCAGCACTTCGGCAGCGTGTCGCTCCGTCCGCATGCCGAGCGGGTGGAGCGGCAGGCGGCTGAGCAGACCCTGGCCAGGCCGGAACCGTGGACCTGGCTGGCCGAGCGGGACAGGCAGGCCGTCGGGCTGCTGGTGGCGGAGCCACCGCAACGGGCGGGCTGGATCGGCGCCGCGACCGGCCAGGGCCCGGTCGCCTACCTGGCCACCATGTCGGTGCTGCCGGGCGAGCGCGGGGCCGGTGTGGGCACCGCGCTGGTGGCCGAGTTGCACCGCGAGCTCGACGCGGCCGGGGTGGCGGTCACGCTGCTGCATCACGGCCAGCTGAATCCGCTGTCGGCACCGTTTTGGAGCCGAATGGGCTACCGGCCGCTGTGGACGAGTTGGGAGATCCGGCCGGCCCGCGCGCTGCGGTGACCTCTCTTGCCCTCGCGCGCGGCGCGTTGCTCTGCCTTGGCCCTCAGCTCCGGGGGAGCCCGGAACGACGTGCGGGGGAGTGGTCGGGACGTCCGGTCAGCGATGTAGAAGGCCCGGTACATTTCCCGCAGGTCCATTACGTGGATCACGCTGGCCGCCGCCAGCGGGATCGACGGCGCGGCACTGCGTATGGCAGGAAGGGCATCGGGCACCTTGTCCTGATGCCCGTGCGCGGTCGAGGCGCGATCGGGGGCTCGCCGGTCCGCCTTGGCGTTAGTCGCGGATGGGTGCGGCGGGGCGGCGGGGGAGCGCGAATGAGGTGCCGAATGCCCAGTCCAGGAGCCGGGCGGCGGCCTCGAAGCGGGTGAACGGGTTGGTGCCGGAGCTGTGCAGCACGACGCCGATGAGGGTGGTGCCGCCGCTGGTCGCCTCGAACAGCAGGCAGTACCCGGCGCCCCGGGTCGATCCGGTCTTGATGCCGGCCGTGCCGGGGTAGGAGCCGAGCAGGAGGTTGGTGTTGCGCCAGTAGTAGGAGTGGTGCGCCGCGGTCGCGCCGAGGGCGTGGGACTGCTGACGGACGATGCGGCGGAACGGGCCCAGCTGCATGGCGGCCCGGCCGAGGATCATCAGGTTGGCGGGGGTGGAGTAGGTGGAGTGCTCGGTCGGCAGCGGCATCCCGTCGAAGTTGGAGAAGTGCGTGCGGGTCATGCCGAGCTGGCGGGCGGCGGCGTTCATCTTCCGCACGAAGGCGTGCCGGCCGGGGCCGTAGGCCTTGGCCAGCGCTAGGGCGGCGTCGCAGCCGGACGGGACCAGCATGGCCTCCAGCAGCTGCCGGGCGGTCAGCACGTCGCCGGCCCGCAGGCCGGCGCTGCTGGCGTCGGGGTGCCGGCGGATGTAGTCGGGGATCGCCCTGGTGATCGTGATCTGCTGGTCAAGGTGGCCGGCCCGGATCACCACCAGCGCGGTCATGACCTTGGTGATGCTGCCCATCGGCTCGCGCTGGTTGAGGTTGCGGCTCCACAGCCGCTGCCCGGTGACGGCGTTCATCACCTCGGCGCCGCGGGCCTGGATGTGACGGGGCCGCCCGGACGCCGCCGGCCGTGACGCGAGGGCCGGCGCGGCCGCCCGGGCGGGCCGGGACGCGGCGGGCCGGGACGCGGTCGGCCGGGGTGTGGCGGGCCGGGATGCGGCGGGCCGGGACGCGGCGGCTGCTGGCGCGGACGCGGGGAACCCCGCGGCGATGAGCCCGGCGGCGGCAAGCCCGGCCGCGATCGCAGTGAACGCCCGCCGGGGCCGCTGCGGATCGGCGTGGAGTTGCACGCACCCATGCTCCTCCGGCACGGGGCGGAAATCAGGCCGTCGCCGCATCGGCGCTGTACCACCGCCATGCTTCGCGTGGCTGGAAAGGGGTCACGCCGATCGCGAACCTAGGGCAGGGTCACCGCGACCTTGCCGCGGGCGCGCCGGTCGTGATCAGCGACACCCGCATCCGAGCACGACGACTCCCCAGCAAACCATCCGGTTGGGCGCTGCCGCGGAACCAGCCGGATCACCCGGCCACATCCGCCCACGCCACGGGACGCTACTCAGGGTCTCGCTCACATGCGTGTGAGGACGGGTCCGGAGGATACACTGATATCGACGATCCGCTATACTGGGGAGCGTGGATTCCGGGAGGCTGACGGCTGGCGCGCTGCTGCGGCAGGCGCGCCATGGCGCTGGCCTGTCCCAGGTGGAGCTGGCTGCCCGGGCGGGCGTCACGCAGAGCGTGATCAGCGCCTATGAGTCCGGGCACCGGCAGCCTTCGCTGCCGGTCCTGGCCGCGCTGATCGAGGCGGCCGGCTGTGAGCTGGTCACCGGCGTGCGGCGGCAGCCGCGGCGGCTGAGCAGGCTGTCGGGGCCGGTAGGCCAGCGGCTGCGCCGCCGCCGCCGCGACGTGGTCGCGGCTGCCGCCGCCCGCGGCGTGACCGGGCTGCGAGTGTTCGGCAGCGTGGCCCGCGGCGAGGACCGCCCCGGCAGCGACGTGGACCTGCTCGCGGACCTGCCCCCGGGGATGAGCCTGTTCGGCCTGGCGCGGCTGCAGGCGGAACTGGAAGCCATTCTCGGCACCCGGGTCGACCTGGTGCCGGCTGGTGATCTCAAGCCGGGCGTCCGCTTGCGCGCCGGCCGTGACCAGGTGGCGCTGTGAGTTACCGGGACCGTCAGCGGCTGGCCGACATCCAGGCAGCGGTCGACGCGATCCGCTCGCACCTGCGGCGCGGCAGCCTCGCCGACGGGCTGGTGTTTGACGCGGTCCGGATCCGGCTGCTCGAGATCGGCGAGGCCGCCAGGGCACTGCCCGCCGACCTGCTCGCCACCCAGCCGTCCATCCCGTGGAGCCAGATCGCCCGGATGCGCGATCACCTGGCCCACCGGTACTTCGACACAGCCCACGCGATCTTGCAGGCCACCGTCGATGACGACCTGCCAGAACTCGAACGGGCCGTCCGGTCACTCACCGAATCCCTGGACGACGAAAGGCCCGGTGAATAGCCGGCTACGGGCGACAGCCGTGCCGCGCGCCGAACGCCACGAAGTTGTCACGAAGTTGTTCTGCGTGTTCGCTGCCAGATGAGCGCGGGCTGATCAGCGGGGGCGCGGTGGCAGAGTTGGGCTGTGCCGTTGTTCGTGCTCGTTCATAGCCCGTCGGTGGGCCCGGGCACCTGGTCGGCGGTGGCGGGCCAGCTGACCGGATCGGGCTGCGACGTGGTGGTTCCGTCGTTGCTGGCGGTTGGCCAGGGCGGCACGCCGTTCTGGCCGCGGGTTGCCGCCGCGGTCAGTGAGCAGCTCGCCGGGGCGGGAGGTCACCAGCCGCTGGTCCTGGTGGCCCATAGCAATGCGGGAGTGTTCATCCCGGTGATCCGCCGCGCTCTGGCGCGGTCGGTGGCGTGCTCGGTCTTCGTCGATGCCACCGTGCCCGCTTCCCGGGGCCCGACGCCGACGGCGCCCCCGGAGTTCCTGCCGTTCCTGCGCGGCCTGGCCGACGCCGGGGGCGTGCTGCCCCGCTGGACCGACTGGTGGCAGGAACCGGACCTTGCGCCGATGTTCCCCGACCCCGGTGTCCGCGACGAGATCACCGCCGAGCAGCCCCGGCTCCCGCTGGCCTACTACGAGGAGCGGGTGCCCGTGCCGAAAGGATGGAACGACCATCCCTGCGGATACCTGCTGTTCGGGCCCCCCTACGACGCCGAGGCGCGCAAGGCACGGCGGCGCGGCTGGAGCGTGCGGTCCCTGCCCGGCGCCCACCTTCACCAGACCGTCGATCCCGGTGGCGTGGCCCGGCTCCTCACCGAGCTCGCAGACCTCCCGCGGCCACCACCGCATTGAAACGGCCCCGAACACGCCCGCTACTGCCGCTGGCGGCACGACAGCTACGACGCCGAGGCGAGGATGAGGCTGTGTCCGGTTGCTCCTTCCGCTATGAAACGGTGCCAGATAGGGGTGAGCCGTGCGGCGGTGAGCCAGCGCAGGTAGCTGGCGGTTCCGGCGTGGTCCCAGAACATCTCGGCGCCCAGGTAGTGCCCGGTGCCTGTCCAGGGCTCGGCGCCGACGATCGCCAGCAGGTATCCGCCGGGCCGCAGCCAGCTCCGCAGACGGGGGAACAGCGCCCGCTGATCGGCCTGCGGCAGGTGAATGAGGGCGTAGAACGACACGACCGCGTCCAGGCTGGCGGGTGCCAGATGCAGCGCGGTCATGTCAGCCTGCACCAGGCGGGCGGCCGGGACCAGCTGCCGGGCCCGGCGCAGCTGGACGGCGGAGAAGTCCACGCCGATCACTTGCAGACCGTGCTCCGTCAGCTCCCTCGTCGCCGGGATCCCCGCGCCGCAGCCCAGATCCAGCACCCGCGCTCCGGGCCGCAGCAATCCGGCCAGCTCGCTGACCCATCCGGCGTACCGGCTGACGTCCTGCGCCGAGGCCGGGGCCGGGGCTGCGTCGTCGCTGCGGTAGGCCAGCGAGATGGCGTCGTAGCCACGGCGGACGACCTCGCGCTGCCGCGCCCGCGCTGCGGCATCATCGACGTCCATGCCGGCATCCTGCCGCACAACAGTCAGCACAGGCGATCGCTTCATCTCACCGCGGCGTGACCAGCGAACGTCCGGTTCTGCTGGTAGCGCACAGCTATGCCGGACTGGGCGTGCAGCGAAGGGACAGGCACGGCAGCGCAGCGGGCATGCTCGGCTCATCGGCCCATGACCAGCATCCCGGGCCGGCCGGGCACCTGTCCCAGGGCCGCCGCCGAGGCGTGAATCTCGTCGCCGGCTACGGGCTTACCTTTGCGCCTGGACCGGCCGGCGTATCCGTTTGCTGCTCCGTGCGGCCGTCGTTAGGGTTGTCCGAGTCCGCGCCACGGGGCCGGATCACTTCCCTGTCATTCCCATGGTGACCGGCAGGCCAGCTACCGTGCTCTGCCTGGCTAGCGGCTGCGCTGCCGGGTTGCCCGCCAGAGGAGCAATCGGATGACGCAACCAGATGACCGTCCGATCCGCTGGGGAATCCTCGCTACGGGCGGGATCGCCCATGCCTTCGCGCAGGATCTCGCGCTGCAGCCCGACGGTGAGGTTGTCGCCGTCGGGTCACGGTCGAAGGCTTCGGCGGACGCGTTCGGGGACGAATTCGGCGTACCGCACCGGCACGCGAGCTACCAGGCTCTCGTCGACGATCCGGATGTCGATGCCGTGTACGTGTCAACGCCTCACCCCGGCCATCACGCCGCCGCGCTGCTCGCGATCAGCGCGGGTAAGGCCGTGCTCGTGGAGAAGCCGTTCGCGATGGACGCCGCGCAGGCGCGCGAGATGATCGACGCCGCGCGCGAGCGGGGAACGTTCCTGATGGAAGCAATGTGGACGCGCTTCCTGCCGCACGTTGCGCGGGTGCGGGAGATCCTCGCCGCGGGGACGCTCGGCGACGTCGTCTACCTGACCGCCGAGCACGGGCAGTGGTTCGCCCCCGATCCGCAGTTCCGGCTGTTCGCGCCGGAACTGGGCGGCGGGGCCTTGCTGGACCTCGGCATATACCCGGTCTCGTTCGCGAGCCTGGTGCTGGGCGTGCCGACGCGGATCACGGCGGTCAGCCGTCCGGCGTTTACCGGCGTCGACGCCACCACGTCGATGATCTTCCAGTACGACAGCGGCGCGCACGCGGTGCTGACCACGACCTTGCTGGCCGCATCGGGCAACCCCGCCGCCATTTACGGCACGGCCGCGAGGATAGAGATCGACGGCTGGTTCTACAGGCCGACCGCGTTCCGCGTGATCGCGCGTGACGGCACCGAACTGGAGCGCTTCGAAGAACCGTACGAAGGGCTCGGGCTGCGCGGCGAGGCCGCCGAGGTGGGCCGCTGCCTTCGCGCGGGGCTGCTGGAGAGCCCGCTGCTCCCGCTGGACGAGACGTACACGATCATGCAGGCGATGGACGAGGTCCGCCGGCAGATCGGCTTGTCCTACCCGCCAGCCTGATCGCGCCCAGCGGTGAGGTTCGCGACGTCCCGGCCGTGCCAGGCCCGCAGCACCCACGCCATCAGCGCTCTGCCCAGGCGCCCTCGCGCAGCGCCGGCCGGGCCTTGCTTGCAGGCTGCCGCCGCCCCGCACGCTAGAGCGCCGGGGCGCGCTGGTCAGTGGAATGCAGGTGAGCCGCCGGCCGCCGGGCCGACGACGAACGTTCCCCGGCCCGGCACGCTGAAGATCACGCGCTCGTCGCGGAGCAGTCCCAGCGCCCGCTTCACCGTGGCGGCCGACAAGCCAGTACCGTCCGCCAGTTCCATGATCGACGGGACGCGCGGGCCGATCTCCCCGGCGCGGATGCGCTCGCGCAGCAGGCCCGCTAGCTGCACGTACGGGTGCTCCGGGGAATCGGGGTCGATCTTCACCCGGTCACAGTAACGAGCCAGGACACGGCCAAGCTAGGCCAGGTTAGGCGAGCCTGGATAGAGCAGGTTTAGCCAGGCTGAGCTAGGCTGAGAGGCTATGAGCCAGATCAGCCCTCAGCTAAGCGACCTGTTACAGAGCGGGGAACTCGCGGACCTGCGCTGGCACTGGGGCGAGGCATACGTCATCACCGCGCCGTACGGGATGTTCCGGGCCGAGCGACGCGACGACGGTGCTGCTGTCACCTGCACCACCGCAGCCGGGCTGCGCGCCCTGATCCGCGACGACTACGGCGCGCGGCCGGTGCCCCGCGAGGGCCGATCAGCCCTCGTCTGCCGGGCCGCAAGATGACCCCGGGGCCCGACGGCACGATCATCTACAAGAAGGCCACGTACCCGGTCGCCGGCGCCCGCGCCGAGGCCGGCGACTTCCGGTCCGGGCTGGTCGGCCGCAAGCACACCGCCAGACTGACGGTCACCCTCGCGTCGGGACAGGTCATCGAGTGGCACCAGACCGACACCGGCACGGTCGCCCGGTCAGTGCACAACCGGGTGGTGAAGTCCGCAGCAGGCGTGAACACCGCTGCGGCCAGGACCTGACCAGCCGAGGATTCCAGTCAGCACAACGCGCCGAGCCACACCCGATGCTGCTGGATGAGATGTTCTCTGGAGCCATCGCTCGAGCTGGGATAATTCTTGACCCGCCGGTAGGTGAACGTCCCATGTGCTCATCCCCGTCGTGTCACGGCAAGCCTGAGCGCTACGCCAAACCCGGCTCCTTGACCGGCGCTGCAGGACTCTGTCCTACCTCAGGCTGCGGCCATCACGAGAGCGTGGCCAACGACGAGGTCAAGGCTTACCTCTGGAGCTAAACCCTTTCCGGGCCTATGGCCTGGGTGTCGACGAATCCGGTGTGGGGTGGTCCCGTTCCTGATGGGCCGCCTCGTCCGGCCAGACGCCAATGTGGTCGGGCTCCTCCTGCAGCTGGACCCGGTGTCGCATGCGCAGGCGCGTGGTCATCTCGCGCGGGAGCTGAACCCGGCCCGCCCGGTCCAGGGTGGCGTACTCGCGGGCGTGCACTGTGGTCGCGCCCTGCTCGTCGGTGGCCGCGTGCCGTATCGTCTCGCTGCTCGTCTTGCCGTCCCTGATCGCGATCGTCCGGCGAACTTGCGATGAAACGGCCGAGTCGTGGGTGACCACCAGCACCGTGGCGCCGAGCTCGGTGTTGGCGGTCTGCAGGGCGGCGAACACGTCCCGGGCGGTCGAAGAGTCCAGCTCGCCGGTGGGCTCATCGGCCAGCAGCACCTTCGGCTGGTTCGCCAGCGCCGTGGCGATGGCGGCGCGCTGCTGCTCACCGCCGGACATGCGATCCGGGGTCCGGTCGGCGCAGTGCGCGATGCCGAGGGTGTCGAGCAGGAGACCGGCGCGCCGCAGCCGCTCCCGGCGGCGAAGCGAGCTCAGCCGCATCGGCAACAGCACGTTCTGCCGGGCGGTCATGTAGGGCAGCAGGTTCCGCGACGTCTGCTGCCAGATGAAGCCGGCGACTTTGCGCCGGTAGGACAGCCGCTCCTTGGCCGTCATCACGCCCAGGTTGCGGCCAGCCACCCACACCGTCCCCGCCGTCGGCGTGTCCAGCCCGGCGAGGATGTTCATCAGCGTGGATTTGCCGCTGCCCGCCGCACCGATCAGCGCGGTCAGCTCGCCCGCTGCGATCAGCAGGTCCAGCCCCTGCAGAGCCTGGACTTCGATGCCGTCCCCGGAGTAGATCCGGACCAGCCGGTCACAGACGATCATCGCGTCCGCGCCGGTGGGGGGGTGGTCGTGCGGGATACGTTCGGTAGCCCCGCCATCCACGGGGGGTCGCGGGGCCGTGCTGCCGGACTCGGTCATCTGCCTGGGCTCCTTCAATCAGCGATCCGCAGCGCCCTGGCGCTGCCGCGATGGTAGGTGATGACGGCCTGAACGGCCAGCACGAGCAGCGCGGCCAGCACCAGCCCGGCAGCGGAAGCGACCAGCGGGACTACGGCGGGAGCCACCACGGCGGCTGACCCGGTCCCGGCGAACGCCGCCACGTTCAGCGATGGCCCGACCAGTGGCACCAGCAGCCAGGCACACGCGACGCCGCCGATGGCGGCGGCCACGACCGGGGGAAGCGTCTCGGTCGCCTGCAGCAGCTGCGCCTGCCAGCGCCGCAGCCCCATCGTGGCCAGGCGCGCCAGCGTCATGTCGCGGGTCCAGGCGGTGAGCAGCAGGGACAGCAGCAGGACCAGCGCGCCGAAACCGGCCGCGGCGGCCATTCCCTGGATGAGGGCCGTCTGCGCCGCCTGCGGCACCGGCGACGTGGTCAGCGCGGCGAGGGCGGTGGCGCGGAACGTCACCGACGCGCCCGGCAGCGCGCGGCTGACGGCTGCGCTCAGCCGCGCCGCGTCCAGCCCGGGCCCGGCGACCAGCATGACGTTCGGCACGAGCGGGCTGGACGCCTGCGCTGGCACAACCACGACGACGCCTGCGCCCACGCCGGGGGCGCCGGGGACGGCGGGCACGCCGGTCCGTCCGGTCAGCCGGATCGTGATGGTACCGCTCCCCACGGTGATGCTGGCCGGCGCCGTGCCGACAAGCTGGGCGGCGGAGCTGGTGGCGACAACAGGGATGACCGCCGCCGTCCCGCCATTCCCCGACGGCACGGCCCCCGACGGCACGGCCCCCGACAGCGCGGCCAGCGGGAATCTCGGGCCGGGCGCCTGCTCGATCACGGCCGCATACCGGGCCGGGTCCACGTACATCACGGACAGCACGCTCCCAGAGGACTCCGAAGCGGCATCGACCTCCGCGACAGCGGTGGAAACGACGCCCGGCACCGAAGAGACCTGGCTCTGCAGTGCTGGCGGGATCGCCTGACCGGGCAGGGCCTGGATGACCGCGTCGGCGCCCACCTGCTGCCAGGATGCGGCCACCTGGCTCCGGGTTACCGACGTGCTGACCATATCCGGGAACGCCACCATGGCCAGCACCAGCACCAGGGCGAAGGCCGGCAAGACGGTGCCGGGCGGGGTACGGGTGGCCCGGGCCAGCCCGACGAACGCGACCACCCCGCGGGAGCGGCCCGCGATCCGGGCCAGCTCGCGGGCGAGCAGAGGGTAGCAGCGCAGCAGGACGACGGCCACCGGGATCGCGACGAGCACCGGCGCCGCGCTCGTGTACAGGCCGCGGTTCCCCGAGCTCAGGCCCTCGTGCCGGAGCACGACAAGCCCGCCGATGGCCGCCGCGACCAGCGCGATCTCGACGACGATCCGCCGGGCCGCGGGCCGACGGCCGACGGCCCGGCGCTCTGGCCTGCCGGTGACCGGCGCCGCCACGCGCTGCGGGACTACGCTGATCAGCACCGGGCCGGCCAGCGTCACCGCGATCGTGACGCCAGCCAGCCACCAGCCCACCGCGTCGCCGTCGCCGGGGGTCAGGCTGATGGCGAGGGCCGCGGCCACCGCCCCGGCGGCCGCGGCGATGACCACGCTGGCCCGGAGCACCAGCCAGCCGAGCTGATACAGCGCCGCGCCCCGGGCTCGCATGAGGGTGAACTCCGCGGCGCGGCGCTGCGCCACCAGCCGGGCGCCAAGCAGCACCACCACCGCCCCGATGACGGTCAGGCTGACGTACAGCAGCTCGAGCGCGGGGGCGACAGCGTTCTCCGCGGAGACGAACGGCGACAGGATCGAGGGAACCTGGGAGGAAATCGTCACCGCGACCGGGCTCTGGGTCACCGAGTCCGGCACCGTGGCCCCGGAGGAGACCAGGCTGCCGACGCTCGCCGCCAATCCGTTCGCCTGGCTTGCCGTGAGCTGGCCGAGCGCGGCCGTGTATACCCAGGTCACCAGCATCTCACCGGTGCCGAAGCTGGATTCGGTCAGCGGGAGCGCACCGGAGCTGATGAAGACCGCCCCGGTCCAGTACGAGGGCTGGGGTGCCGTGCCCGAGACCAGCAGCGGCTGGGCCGCCACGAGATCCTCGCCCCAGAAGGCTGATGCCGGGTTCGCCGGCCGGATGATCCCGGTGACCACCAGCCGCATCGGCCCCGCCGTCAGCCGGGTGCCGAGCTTCAGCCCGAACCTGGCCGCGGTGGCGGTGGTCACCGCCGCCTGCACCGCGGCCTGAGTCCCGGGCTGCGCGCCGCCGGCCGGGAGCCGTCCGGCCACCAGCTGGCTGTAGCGGGCCAGCTCCGTGCGGTAGGTCAGCTCGAACTGCGGCGGCCCGTCCCCGGCGGCCTGGGCCGCCCCCGTAACCGGCACGGATTCGGTGGTCAGGCTCGCCCAGGCGGGCGGGTCGCTGGCGACCGGCAGCCCGCCCGCAGCCAGCCGCGCCCGCAAGGAGGCGCCGACCGCCGCGATGTCAGCGGCCCGAACCTGGCCAGTTTCGTCGGAAATGGACGTCTCGGGCACCGTCCCGATGACGGTCCGGTCGGCGGGCGGCGAAGCCGCGAC
>Ga0302325_10017830_pt1 | contig 14983 bp, 16 predicted proteins | sample Palsa_T0_2_FD_201948 | JGI IMG/M metagenome (GOLD analysis project Ga0302325, IMG submission 201948) | Peat permafrost microbial communities from Stordalen Mire near Abisko, Sweden - Palsa_T0_2 | ecosystem: Environmental > Terrestrial > Soil > Palsa > Peat permafrost | place: Sweden: Abisko... | reverse complement strand
TCCTCGGCGGGCCGGGGCCGTTTGGCTTCTTCCAGGGCCAAGACGGCCAGAATGGCGTCGAAATCGTCGCCGCCCAGATCGGGGATGCCGTCGGAGGCGACGATGGAGCGCTCGGATTCGTCCAGGGAGACGAGCGAGACGTCGAAGGTTCCTCCGCCCATGTCGTAGACAAGCAATCCGCCCTTCAGATTATTTTTGCGGTCGCCGCCGTTGCGGGAGGCGAATTCAACCGCGGCGGCCGACGGTTCGTTGAGCAGGCCAAGGACTTCGAAGCCGGCCGAGCGGGCGGCTTCCTGAGTCATGAAGCGCTGGTTGCTGTTGGCGTTGGCCGGCACACCGAGCATCACCTGGAGGCGGTCGTATTTGCCGGCGCCCAGGGTGGATTTTTCCAGGAGATCGCGGCGCAGGGCGGTGAGCATTTCGGTCATCAGGAGAGAGACGTTGAGGCGCTGGCCGGCGATATCCACAACGCTGCAGGGGCCGGCGTTCTTCAGCCAGCGCTTGGCAGAGCGCACGATGGTCCAGCCCGGGTTGCCCTGCTGCTCCGCCGCTTCCCAACCGTAGAGACGCTGTTCTCCGGAGACCGCCAGCAGCGAGGGGAACCAGTCGCGCGCGCGACCGTCGGGGGCTTCGAAATTCACAAGGGGATAGTTGCCGCGGTCGGCGGCAGCAACGACTACTCGAGTGGTGCCAAAATCGATACCGATGCGCATGAGACATTTTACGGCGGCGCACTGCCGCGGCCAAGCGGGGGATTTTTTCGGCCGCGCGCTCGTTTGATTGAGCGGAGGCAAGAGGCATTTTCCTCAGGGGCTTTTTAGCCCCTGAGGAGAGGACGCAAATCCTCAACCCGCGTGGGGCGCGTCGGCAGTTTCCAGGACGGAAGGCTCATCCACAAAGCTTCGCCCGCGGCGCTCCGTGCCCAGGGCAATCGTCACCATCAGCACCACGATGGTCACCACCTCAAACGCCGCCAGCGCCCACTGGTACCCGATGCGATCGCGCAGCGCGTATTCCACGTAGGGCGTGGGCGCGGCAAACAGAATCCCCAGTTGGTAGGCCAGTCCCGGCACCACTCCGCGCGTGGCGTCGTTGGACATTTCGTTCAAGTGCACGGGGATCACGCCCCAGGCGCCTTGCACTCCCACCTGCATCAGGAACGATCCCACCGCCAGCATTGCGAGCGACCCGCCAAACGCCCAAAGCGGCAGCACCAGCAGGGACACTACCAGCGCGCCGATCATCCCCAACCGGCGGCCATAGCGTTGCGAAATGGTTCCGAAGAGGATCGCTCCGCAAATCGCGCCGACATTGAAGAGCATGGTTACCGTCGCCACGCCCGAGGCCCCCGCGTGGTGCGCGGTACGCAGAAAATCGGGATAGAGGTCCTGCGTGCCATGCGATAGGCACATCATGAATACCATCAGCAGAACCAGATAGGCCAGGCGCTTCCATTCGCGGGCCACAATGCGTATCACCGCGCCGGTGCTCGGCGCGCGATGCTGCAGCCAGGCCTCCGACTCCGGCACGCTGGATCGGATGTACAGCGTCAGCAGCGCGGGAATGCCGCCCAGCCAGAACATCCATCGCCAACCGAGGGTGGGCAAGACCAGCCACGACACCAAGGCCGCCAGGAAGAAGCCCACCGAGTAACCGCTCTGCAAAATGCCCGAGAGCACCCCGCGCCAGCGTTTGGGCGCCGCTTCCATGGCCAGCGACGCGCCCACGCCCCACTCTCCGCCCATGCCGATGCCGTACAGCGCGCGCATCACCAGGAAAAAAGTGAAATTGGGCGAAAAGCCGCAGAGCAGCTCGATCACCGAAAAGAAAATCACGTTGATCATCAGCGGGATTCGCCGCCCATAGCGGTCGGCAAGCAATCCGAAGACGATCGCGCCGATGGGACGCATGGCCAGCGTGGCCGTGGTGGTAAAAATGATGCGGCTCTTGTCCACGCCGAATTGATGGGCCAGCGTGTCGTATAGGAAAACGACCACGAAAAAATCGAAGGCGTCGAGGGTCCAGCCGAGAAAGCCGGCGGCGACGGCGTGAAATTGGCCGCTTCGTTGGGACTCTGCACTGGCGGCGGGCATTGTTCCGCATAGTCTCCGCGACCACCGGCGGCGTGTCAAACAAAAAGCCGCGCGGAATCGCTTCGGCGGGCCGCCGGTTGCGTGCGGAACCACGGGTCGCGCAGCAGCCGCCCAACGCGGCTGGACAAACAATGCCGGCGATTGACCGTCGTAGGCGGGCAAGTACAATGCTCTCCACGTGACCCCGTGAAAAGCAAAGCAACTAAGATCAAGCGCAAGCAAGCCGGCTTGCGAGGCGCGCGTCGAATTCCTCGCGCCGGTGCGCCGTCGCGATGGCCGGCGGATCTTTGCGAATTCGAAGACCTGGCCAGGGCGCGCCTTTCGCCCTGGCCTATGCCTATGTCGCCGGGGGCGCGGCCGACGAGATCACCATGCGGCGGAATCGCCAGGCCTTCGCGGAAATTCTCCTCCGGCCGCGCGTTCTGGTGGACGTCAGCCGCGTGGACACACGGATCCAGTTGCTGGGACACACGCTCGAGTTTCCCATCCTGCTGGCCCCCACGGCCTACCACAAACTGGCGCACCCGCGGGGCGAGCGAGCCACCGCTCAAGGCGCGGGCGCCGCCGGAGCCGCCTGGGTCGTGAGCACCTATGCCACCACGGCCATTGAGGAGATCGCCGAAGCGGCCACCGGCCCGCTCTGGTTTCAGCTCTACGTCAATCCCGATCGCGGCTTCACCCGCGATCTGGTGGCCCGCGCCGCGGCCTCCGGATGCGCGGCCATTTGCCTCACCGTGGATTCGCCGCTTTTCGGCGCGCGTTACCGCGAGGCGCGCACGCGTTTCCGCCTGCCCCGCGGCATCGCCGCCGAACATCTGCGTCCCCTGGGAGGCCGCGCGCAACAACCCGCGCACACCGCACTGCAGGGTGTGTACAGCTCCATGGTGGACGCCGCGCTCACCTGGAAAGACCTAGACTGGCTCTGTTCGCTCAGCAAATTGCCGGTAATCCTCAAGGGCATTCTGAATCCGGCGGATGCGCGATTGGCGATCGACCACGGCGCCGCCGGCATCATCGTCTCCAACCACGGCGGGCGCAACCTCGACACCCTGCCCGCATCCATCGAAGCTTTGCCGGCGGTCGCCGAAGCGGTCGCCGGCCGCGTGCCTCTGCTGCTCGACGGCGGGATTCGCCGCGGCACGGACGTGTTGAAATCCCTGGCTCTGGGAGCGCAGGCCGTGCTGATCGGGCGGCCCTACGTTTGGGGGCTTGCCGCAGGCGGGGCGGAGGGCGTGGCGCAGGTTGTGCGCATCCTTGTCGATGAATTGCGCGCAGCCATGGCTCTTTGTGGCTGCCCGGAAATTGCAGCCATAACCCGCGACGCGATCTGGCGTGGAATCTAGCGGCTTAAACCAAAACGAAAAGCAAAAAAGGAAGACCCCGGGTTCCGCAGGGGGATTTGGAACCCGGGGCCGGGGGGATTGTACGGGGCTGGGCCGGACAAAATCGTAAAAAATCTAATGGATAACGCTTACCCAGTAGTCCTCTTCCACCGCCAATATCATGTTCTTGAAAACATCGATGTCCCAACTGTCGCCAATCCGGAAGCGCACGGCATCTTCGCTCTCGCCCAGAATGGTTCCACGCAAGGGCACCCGCAAATCCGAGACCGCAACCTGTAAGACTACCGCCTGGCCAACCCAACTCTTGTAAGCGCTCGGCATCTTGGCACGCCTCCCTCGGCGTGAAAGCATTCTCGCGGGAGCGGCCGGCGGCGACAATGGTACAAACACACCACGCGCCTAGTAGGAAGGTACTGTTGGTGCATGGAGCACAATTGCTCCCGCGCTCCGCTTTCATCTGGCGCAAAAATTTGCAGCGGCGTTGCCGCTGAAAAGGCTCGCGTACGACAGTACTGTCGCGCTAGTCCTTCGGTTGGATTGCCCGCCGGTCCTGCTGCAGGCCATCCTATGCGCATGCTATTTCATGCCGCGCCATCGGCCAGAGAGACCCAGTCATGATCGCCGGGCTGATCCCGCGGTTGGTTGCCCTTTCGTGTCTCTGCTGGATGGAATCCAGCGATAACCCATTCCTTTTCTGCTACCGTATTGGTTGGAACTTCTTCGTGGCTGTGCGTGGGCACTGAAATCTCCGGAGACCGATTCCTATCGTGTTGACTTCCGCCATGCAACTGCTGCATCGCCTGTACGACGTCCAGGGAATCATCCAGTGGGGCGGGGCCCTGCTGGTGTGCCTGATCGTATTTGTTGAGACCGGTCTTTTCGTGGGCTTTTTTCTGCCCGGCGATTCGCTGCTGGTCACCGCGGGAGTTTTCGCCGCAGCGGGTCTTTTGAGGATCGGCACGCTGTTGCCCCTGGTGGTCTTCTGCGCCATCGCCGGAGACCAATTGGGATACTGGATCGGACGGCAGGCCGGACAGGCGCTCTACCGCCGCGAGGACTCCCTGTTTTTCCGCCGGCGCCACCTCCGGCAGGCCCACGAGTTCTACGAAAACTATGGAGGCAAGGCCGTCATTCTGGCGCGCTTCGTACCCATCGCGCGCACCTTCTGCGCCCCGGTGGCCGGCGCCGCGGGCATGCGCTATCGCCGCTATCTCGCCTATGACATCGTGGGCGGATGCTGCTGGGCTGGCGGCCTGGTCCTGGGTGGATATTTCCTGGGCTCCTTTGTGCCCAATATCGGCCAGCGCATCCATTACGTTATTGCCGCCGTGATCGCCCTTTCCCTGCTGCCCCCGCTGATCGGCGCTTTGCGCGCGCGATCCGCGCGCCTGCCCAAGCCCGCCCCGCTTCCCGCCGGGCAATCCTCAGAGGACTAAATTCCCCGAGGGATCATTTTCGATATTGGCCGCGTAATCGTGCGCGTGGACGTGCGCCGCGCTCTGGAACCCGTGATGGAGACGATGTCGCGCGCCGAGGCCTCCATGCCGAACACGGTGGCGCACAAACTGGATCCTCACCAGCTTTGGGCCTCCCTGGAGGCTGATCCTGCCTGGCACGATTGGCAGGAAGGCCGCATGACCCCACGCCAATGGCACGAACACCTTACTCGCCGCCTGGGCGTGGCCATCGATTTTGCGGAGTTCCGCGGCGCGTGGAATGGCGCGCTCGATCCGGTGACCATCCTTGACGACGATCTCTTCGCCGCCCTGGGAACGCGCTGCCGCCTTGCACTTCTCTCCAATACCGACCCGCTGCATGCCGAGTATCTCGATCGGCATTTCAGTTTCGGACGCTATTTCTCGGCGCGAATCTACTCCTGCGCCGTGGGCCTCAGCAAACCCTCCCCGGCAATCTATAAGGCCGCCCTCGACGCCCTGGGCGTCGCCCCAGCCGACGCTCTCTACATCGATGACATCCCGGAGTACGCCGCGGCTGCCAGGGAGCTGGGGATAGATGCCATTCGTTTCGAGGATTCGCCGCAACTGATCAGGGAGCTGAAAGCGCGCGGGCTCCCCACCTGCCGATCGCCGGGCTCCCGCTTGCCTGGCGCGAGTTAAGTTAAAAATACGGGGCTACGTAACATTTTCTATGTAGATACCGCGGCCCAGAACATTCCGTTTATGGAAAACCCTCCATAACTCACTGCACAATAAAGCATTAGCAGGAACGGGCCTGGATTCATGGCACTGGTTGCCCGCGTGCACATTCCATCGTGCAATTGAGACCTCGGGTGTGAGGTCATTTTCATTCTTTTTGGGGGCGACGATGGACGACAATATCGAAGTAAAGCAAGGCATGCCGGCCTGGGTTTCCATAGCATTGGCCCTGGTGGCTATTATCGCGATTGCTGGCATGGGTTTTGGCTGGTACGACTACAGCAACCTGGCCGCCAGCCAGCAGACGACCGCCGGGCAACTCAAGACGGCGCAGCAGGACACCGCGCAGCAAATCGCCGGACTCGATAAGCGGCTCACCGACGCGGATGCCACTTCCTCCGCGCTGCAAAGCGATCTCGGCGTGGTGACCAAGAAGCTCCGCCTGACCGAAGGCGAATTGAAGGAGGCCCGCGACGAAGCTGCCAAGATTCAAACCGACAGCGCACAGAAGATCGCCGACCTGGATACCAGCGTGAAGACCCAACTGGCCACCAAGGCCAGCACGGATGATTTGAACACCGTCAACGGCACCGTCACCGTGGTCAAGAACGACCTCGACGGCACCAAGAACGACCTCAAGATGGCCCGCAGTGAACTGGGCACGTTGATTGCGCGCAACCATGAGGAAGTTGACGTCCTGCGCCGCATGGGCGAACGCGATTACGTCGAGTTCACCATCACCGGCAAGGGCAAGCCCCAAAAGGTGGGCGCAATCTCCGTGGAACTGCGATCGGTGGATCCCAAGAAGAACAAGTTCACCGTCGCCCTGGTCGTGGATGACATCCGCACCGAAAAGAAGGATCGCACCGTAAACGAGCCGGTCATTTTCTATCCCAACGGTTCGCATGAGGCCGACGAATTTGTGGTCAACTCGGTGGCCAAGGACAAGATCTCCGGCTACGTCAGCATGCCGAAGAACCCCGGCCTGACCTCGACGGTGGCCTCGGGCTTCTAAGTTTTCTCTCTCAACAAGGCAACTCTACAACGCTGCAAAAAGGCGGCGGGCCGAAACGCCCGCCGCCTTTTTTGTTTTTATCCCCCGCGACCCTATTCCCCATGATGTGGCGTGGCGCGCCATGCCCCTGCACGTTACACTGAACGCCGCATGCTCGCGCCCCGCCACATCTTTTTTACCGCGCTCGACGGCGCGCTCCTCGATCCCGCCTCGAAGGCCTGGAATCTCGCCGAACCCGCGCTGGACGAACTGGCTCGCCGGCGCGTTCCCCTGGTGCTGCTGACCTCCGGCACCCGGGCGCAAATCGAGCCCCTGCGCCGCAAGCTGGAACACGCGCATCCCTTCATCACCGAAAGCGGCGGCGGCCTGTTTCTTGCCGACGGGTATTTCTCTCTGCACCTGGAGGGAGCCCTGCGCGTGGCGCGCTACTTCTGCGTGCCCTTTGGGAAGCCCCACACCGAGGCCGCCGCGGCGGTCGAAGAAATTGCCGCGCGCGCCGATGCCAGTGTCGTCGGCTACTCGCAGATGAGCCCGCGCGAGATCGCCTCCAACACCGGCCTGCCTTTGCGCGATGCCGAGCTTGCCCGGCAGCTCGAATTCAGCGAGCGCTTCTTTTTCGCCGGCGAAACCGAAGAGGCCGTCCGCCGCTTTACCGCCGCCGCGCGCGCCGATCACTGGGAGACCAGGCCCGATCGCCCGTTCTGGGAGCTGTTCTCCGGCAACGATGAAGGCCGCGCCGTGCGCCACCTCATGCGCCTTTACCGCCAGCCGCGCACGCGCTTGAGTTCCGTGGGAATCGGCAGCGCCACGCGCGATCTGCCGCTACTCTCGGCCGTGGATCAAGCCGTGGTGCTGCCGCGCCGCGGCGGCCAGGGGGACCCCGCGTTGCTCTCTCATCTCTCGAAACCGATGCTGGGCGAGGCCGCCGGCCCCGAAGGCTGGAGCCGCGCGGTACTAGACGTACTAGAACGCGCTTGAATTCTTCGCACACAAACCAGATGCAAACAATCGGAGCAGAGTGGAATGCAGCGCATACATTCTGCTCATTCTCTTGCCGCTCTCACGCGGATATTTCGGAAGCAGTCTGCTCACTTTCCGACTAACGAATTCAGGAGCAAGAATTTACCGGAAGCGGGCTCACCGTACCGCGCTTGGCCTCTCGATTGCCACTACCTTATGTGAGGAATCCAAATGAGGTTCTTGCGCCGCCTGTCTGTTCCAGCATCAGAGTCGCATATGGCCCTGGCACTGGGCCTGTCCATGGTCATGTTGGGTCTGCTCCTGTGCGCTCTGATCTGGCAATCCAGCGTCATCGTTTACCAGCGAGACCTGATCCGCTGGCTGTGGGACATCAAGAGGAGTTAACTGCGGCAAGCTATTCCGCGTCATTCTCTTTCCTTGTCCTCTTTCCTTGTCTCGCCGAATGGAAGCAGCCTTCCTGTAAACCGGTCTATGAAATAAAAAGCCACCCTAAAATACGATAGGGAGCCTGGCGGCTCCCTATCGCGTCATTTAGTTTTTGCAGGTAGCCATCCGCGAGGGAGGTTGCCTGCGAGCACCGCATCAGCGGTGTTGTCTAAGTTGTGATCGGTCTAGATCGGGTGGAGTCATCCTCACTCCCTTCTCTAGAGCTATCTCTTTTTTAACCCCGGACGACTGGGAATGTCAACGGGAAGGTAGGCGCGGCTACTTGATAAAAACGCCTTCGCGAACCTGATCGCGGCCCACGAAAGTCTTCGAGGAGCGGAACCCTTCAAAGAGGTCCTGGATCTCGCGGTTCTGAAAAACGTGCTGCGGCGGCATCAGCGTGGGGGCCGGCACGAATTCGAGATTGCTCGCATCCAGCACGCGGTAGCGGTGAAACTCCGTGGGCATGCGCGCATGGAAAACGCCGAGGATCGCGCCGCCTTCCCGTACCAGCGTCCCCAGGTGCGCCGCGATACACGCCGTGGCCGCGTGGTCCACATAATCCAAAACGTCCCAAAGCAACACGGCGTCAAAGGTGTCCGCAGGATGGCTCATATTCGAACCAAGAAAACGCTCCGCGCGGGCCGCCCAGGATCGGTCGGGAGCCTCCACCCCGGCGGGCAGCGACTTCAGGTTCTCCTCTTCGGCTTGCAGGAATGCTCCCCAGGTGCCCAGGAAATCCTCGGTGTAGACGCGGAAGCCCCGGTCGATGAAGAAATTCAAGGTGGTTTGCGAAACCGCTCCCATATCCAGCAACTTCCCGTGTTTGACGTCGTGCAGTTGCCAGAGAAACTCCTTGAGCCCGTTCGAGAAACGCCCCGGACCGGAAGGATTGCCGGCCCCCGAGGAAACTCCCGGGGCGTGCAGCGGCTTGCCGGGAACGCCCCCGCGGGCGACTACCGGAGGCGCGGCGGACTCGCGCGCCGGCGCCGCTCGAAACTTGTTCAACAGGCTCATGCGCTTTGCGTGGACTCCTTGCTCTGCCCTCTGGCTTGCATCGGCACCGGGCGAGCCTCGGGCGTGCTGGCCGCCCCGGTCTTTACCCGTGCCGCGGGACGCTCTTCCCCGCGAGTCGTATCCACATTGCCGCGAATCTCCGCGCCTTCTTCCACGGAAAGAAAACGCGTGACCACATCTCCGATCACGCCGCCGCTGGGACCGATCTGCACGCGGTCGCGGGCGTGCAGATCGCCCTTGACCTTGCCGCGCACCATGATTTCGCGCGCTTCCACGTTGGCCGTCAGGCGTCCGTTGGAACCGATCGTCACGCGCGCGTCGCTGATGCGAATCTGCCCGTGCACCTCGCCGTCAATCAACAGATCTTCCCGGCCGGTAATTTCGCCCTTGATTTTTATCCCTCCGGTCAGGTGCCCGGCGGAATAGGAAGACTCGCGTGCGAGAGTCGCCGGGGCTGCGGGCGCGTGCGCTACTGATGTGACTGGCGTTACTACCGTTGGCTCCGCCTTCGCAGGCACAACCACCTCCGACGATGAAGCAGAAGCCTTGGATTCATCTTGCTTGCGCCACACTCGGAACCTCCTGTTGCGGGACTATCCCATGGCAGCACACGAGCTTGGGAGGGGGGACCCAGCTTGAGTCTGGACTGGGAATATAGTACGGGCCGCTTTGGGTTGTAAACTCATTTCCGGCGCGGATTCCCCGGCCCCGTGACTATCCTGATACCCACCCTCCTATTTTCCCGCTCCGCAGCGCTCCGCTTCCAGTGAATTTCAGCTCTCGCTCCTGCCCGGCTTGCCGCCTTGGCCGAATGCCCCCTGAGGCGATATGATAGGTTCTCGATTGGAGCGCACCCATGCCTGACATTTTTCGCACCTCGAATCCCGCACTGAATCCCAAAGCCCTGGAAGGCCGCGCGGCCCTGGGCGGCGAAGCCATGACCCTGCAAGGCACGGTCAACAAGACCGGCATACTGCTGCTCCTGGCGGTGGTAAGCGCCGCCTGGACCTGGGGCTTGGCCCGATCCGAGACGCCCGACGCGGCTCTGCCGTGGATGATTGGCGGAATGATTGGCGGCCTGATCGTGGCCATCGCCACCATCTTCAAGAAGGAGTGGTCCCCCTTCACCGCGCCGCTTTACGCCCTGCTCGAGGGATTGGCGCTCGGCGGCATCTCCTCTTACCTCGATCTGGCCTATCACGGGATCGCCATGCAGGCGGTGGGGCTGACGTTCGGCGTGCTCGCGGTGATGCTGCTCCTCTATACCAGCGGCATGGTTCGCGCCACGCCCAAGTTCACCATGGGGGTGATCGTCGCCACGGGCGGCATCTTCCTGGTCTACCTTGCGGATATGCTGCTGGGTTTCTTCGGCCGGCACGTGCCCCTGCTCAACGACAGCGGCCCGTGGGGCATCGCCATCAGCCTGTTCATCGTGGTGGTCGCCTCGCTCAACCTGATCCTGGATTTCGGCATGATCGACACCGCCGTGCACGCTGGCGCGCCCAAATACATGGAATGGTATGGCGCTTTCGGACTGATGGTCACGCTGGTCTGGCTGTATCTGGAAATGATCCGCCTGATGTCCAAGATGCGCCGACGCTAAAACCGCAACTTCATTCTCGTTCCGTGCGCCGGGTTGTGCTCGCGGCCGGCGGAAGATAACCGCCAAATAGCCGCCAAATTTCTCGTCTCTACTTGCCGCCCGGGGGAGTCGCGGATGCGACGTCGGTAACCTTGATGGTCTTGGTCGCGGCGTCCAACGTACCGGTAATGTTCACCTTCTCGGCGGAGTACGGCCGCAGGCAGCGCAGCGGCGGGCCGCAGCGGCCCATGTCGTCCAGGTTATAAACCGTCTTGGTCGCGCCGTCATACAGAACCAGCCGGCTGCCCGGGGTGCGGAAATGCAGGCAGAACCACACGCACTGCAGCGGCTCCGTGAGGTCGTTTTCCTTCATGGTCATGGCATGCGAACCCATGGGCGCGCAGATCGCATCCATCAGCTCGCCGGTAAACGTCGACCCCTGGGCTCTGGGAAAGCTGGGACTGAGAAGCACCAGCGCCGTGACCACGACGATTCCAATAGCAAGTCTTTTCATGGTCTAACCCTCCACCCTGCCAATTCTTTCGGCGCAGTATACACCCGATCTCCACTGGGGAATCAACTCTCCCAGTGCGCCTCCGCATAGGCCACCGATTCCAAAAAGAAAATTTTCACGCTGGGGCGGTGTTCCCACCAGGCATCGGGATCGTAGAAATGGTCCGCGGACGAAGCTACCGCAATGGATACGCCTGCTGGAAAAACCTTGAGGAAAATATAGCGTGCGCGCCGCGTGTGATAGTTCGAGGTGACTACGATCAGCCGGCGCCACCGCCGCTGCGCGGCCAGCCCCCGCAGAGCCATGGCCTCCTCGCGCGTGTCCGCCGCGTCATGATCGAAGGGCACCACGGCTGCCGAGGGCACACCGTCGCTCTGCAGGTCGTGGGCGATCAATTCGGCAATCCCGGCATAGGGCCGCAAGCGCCGCCCGCTGGCCACCACCACCGGAGCGTCGCCCTCGCGGAATAGGTCCGCGGCGCGCGCCGCCCGGTCGCCCGAAAAATCATCGTCGCCCAGCACCACGATGGCGTCGGCATGCATCAGGGGATCTTCCACCACCCAGAAATTTCCGGCCGCGCGCAACAGTGGATACCGCGCCAGATACACCACTCCCAGCAGCGCGGTAAACATCAGCAGCGCCAGAAACCGGAAAATGATGCCGCCCCGCTCGCCTGGGCTCATTTGCCCGGCCTCATTCCCCCGGCCCTCATTTATGGCGTTCGGTTTTCTGATCGCTCTTCGCCGCGGGCTGCGGATCGATTTGCCGGAGCCGCTCGGCGGCGCGCTCGGGCAGGAGGGCGTTGAAATAGACCTCTTTGATGCTGTAGGACTTGCTGCGCTGCTCGACGATGGGCAGGATCTCGATGTGCCAATGAAAATCCTCCGCGATGGTTCGCCAGTAGGAAGGCACCAGCATGCTTTTGGGAGTGATGGTATTGGGCGCGGTGTGCACCACCAGATGATAGGCGTTGGAAATCTGCTCCAGCCGCCGCAGGGAACGCCCCAGCAGCGCCGCGAGGTCGCGGCGGTTGGCTCCCGGCAGGGGCCGCTCAAACAGGTGATTGTGGCGGTGGCTTTGCAGCCACAGCTCAAAGGGAACGCGCGAGGCAAACGGGCAATAGGCCACGTAGTCGCCTTGTGTATCCACCACGCGGGTGCCCTTTCTTTCTTCCTGCCGCACGATATCGCAGAACACGCAGCGTTCCTTATCCTCATACCAGCGCCGCGCCGAGCGCAGCTCGTACAGGATCCGCCGCGGCACAAACATCGTGGCGGTCACCTGGGAGGACGGATGCTCGAACTCCGCGCCCGCCAGCGATCCCTGGTTGCGGAACACGGCGACATATTTGAAGCGCGCGTCGCGCTTCAAATCCGTGATGCGCTGGACGTAGGCGTCCAGAACCAAGGCGATCTGCGCGTCGGTCAGCGTGGAAAGGTTGGCGTCGTGGTCCGGCGATTCGATGATGATCTCATGCGCGCCCACCGGCCGCATGCGGTCGTAGATCCCCTCCGGCAAACGCTCCACTTCCCCCTCCACGCGATAGAGCGGGTGAAAGTGCGGCACCACGCGCACCTGCGCGTGGCGTCCCGCCGGCAGCTCCAGAAGCGCGGGAACATTCATGTTCCCGGGGCAAAGCGGGCAACCGCCGGGCGCCGGGGGCGGTTCCGTCTGCCCCACGCGCACCCAGCTTTGTGTGATGGGATCCTTACGCAGTTCCATGGAGAGGTCCGCTATTTAGCCCAATGTTGAACGCACTACTTAGATTGTGGTGAAGTTTGCGGAAGAGCCCGTTGCGAGTCTTGGATCGCTGGGCGGGCATAGGCAAGCAGCGGGGACAACGGCTAGCGTCAGCGGACGTAGCGTGTCGGCGTGGGACCTTCCTCAAGGCGATGGCGGTCCCAGATGGCGCCCTCCCGCGTGTACGTGGCCATCTCGAAATCCTGCGTCAGCTCCAGGCAATCGGTGGGGCAGGCATCCTCGCACAGTCCGCAGAACATGCAGCGGGAGGTGTCATAGGTAAACGTGGTCAGCACTTTGCGCCGCGTGGCGTCGTCGCGCTGCCAGCCCACCACGATCAGATTCTCCGGGCAGGCCAGCGAACACAGGTTGCAGGCGATGCACAGCGTTTCCCCGGTGTCCGGATTGATGTTCAGACGCGGCGCGCCGCGGTAGCGCTCCGCCACCATGGGCCGCTCCAGCGGATACTGCTCGGTGTAGACGTTCTTGGGGTTCTGCGCCCGGAAGGTAATCTTCATGCCCTTCCAGAAATCCAGCATAAACATGCGGCTAAAAAGTGTGCCCATAACCCAACAAGTTTGTCGCCCCGGGCCCAAATTGTCAAGCCGCCTGGGCCAGACGTAATGGGATATTCTTAAGCGGATTACTCATTCCGCTTGTGCTAGCCAGCCTAGAAGCAAGCCTGCTTTTTCTTTGTCTTGACATCCGTAAGATGTTAAATGTATCTTCGCTCTTCTTTCGCCAGGAGTTTTGCAAATGTCTTCGCGAGTATCATGAGCACTAAAAAGATTCCGGCTGACCCCATCGGCAATGTTCAATATCATGTTTCTCGCAAATGGGCGTCGATAGACCAGGGGCGAGCAAGTGCACTTACAACGGCTCGCAAACTAGAACGAATCACCGAAGGACAGCCCTCGACAGATGCGAATTTCGTTGTTTTCGGCTCCTTGGCTCGGAGAGAGTGGACACCAAAAAGTGACGTAGATTGGACACTTTTGATAGATGGTCAAGCCGATTACCAGCACCTTGCCCTAGCGCAAGAAATTGCGAAGCGATTAGATAAAGCCAAGTTCGCGGAGCCCGGCAGGACTGGGATTTTTGGAAATATGACGTTCAGTCATGATCTTGTTCAAAAGATTGGCGGACAGGACGATACGAACCAGAATACCACGCGACGTATACTCTTACTTCTAGAGTCGCTGGCGATTGGTAGGTCTGAATCACGTGGGAGAGTTCGCAGGCTGATACTGAAGCAATATCTAAATAACGACTACGGGCTCCGCTTTAGCACCTTGCCGTTTAAGGTGCCACGAGTTCTTCTCAATGATATCGTGCGCTATTGGCGGACTGTTACCGTTGATTTTCTCGAAAAACAAAGGATGCAAGCTGGACAAGGTTGGGGATTACGGAATGCGAAACTCCGGATGTCTCGAAAACTTATCTTCGCAACTGGTCTTTTAAGTTGCTTCAGTTGCGATCTGCTTGCCGACGCCTCGGCACGCCAACAACTGATTGGTAGGGCGCATTCGACGATTGCAATGGAAGAACATCTTCGAAACTTCATGGAGAGAACTCCGCTGGAAATCCTAGCGACAGTTGTATCCGAACTCCGAATTAATAAACGTACGTCAATAAAACTATTCTCTGCTTACGATGAATTTCTTGCATTAATGAGTGACTCGAGGAAAAGGGATCGCCTAAAAAGGCTGACGCCTGACAGCGCTCGCGGGGATAAAATCTACGAGGAGATGCGGAAATTCAGCCATTCGTTCCAGGAGGGTTTGACTGCTCTGTTTTTTAAAGATCACAAACGTCTACAAGAGTTAGTTACATTCTATGGGGTCTTCTGATGAGAATACTGGGTTTTTCGACGGGCGCTTTGGCATATGGAGATTTTCGGCGTGCCTTGGACATATTAAAAGCCAAACGAATTAGAGCTGTGGAGCTTTCGGCGCTTAGGGAACATGAGTTGGCACCCCTAGTTGACTCTCTCGATTCCCTGGACCTGTCAGCTTTCGAGTACGTTTCAGTTCACTGTCCCAGCAGTTTTGATAAGGTTCGCGAATCAGACGTTATTGATCTGTTGATGAAGATAGCGCCTCGAAAATGGCCGGTG
>Ga0302325_10017828_pt1 | contig 14985 bp, 11 predicted proteins | sample Palsa_T0_2_FD_201948 | JGI IMG/M metagenome (GOLD analysis project Ga0302325, IMG submission 201948) | Peat permafrost microbial communities from Stordalen Mire near Abisko, Sweden - Palsa_T0_2 | ecosystem: Environmental > Terrestrial > Soil > Palsa > Peat permafrost | place: Sweden: Abisko... | reverse complement strand
ACGAAGGCGGATTCCGCGTGATGCGAAATGCGGCGCGCGACGCCGGCATCAGCCCGGACAAAGTCGATTACGTCAACGCCCACGGCACTTCCACTCCCATCGGCGACACGCTTGAGGCGCACGCTATCCGCAATTTCTTTGGCGAACGCAAGATCCCCGTCAGCTCCACCAAGTCCATGACCGGTCATCTGCTCGGAGGCGCTGGCGGCCTCGAAGCCGGTATCACCGTCCTCGCCCTGCGCGATCAGATCCTGCCACCCACCATCAACCTGGTCAGCCAGGACCCGGAAACCGCTGGCATGGACTTCGTCCCCAATCACGCCCGCAAGGCCAAACTGGAATACGCCATGTCGAATTCCTTCGGCTTCGGCGGGACCAATGGCGCTCTCCTGTTCCGCCGCTGGTCAGAGTAGAAGCCGAGTGGTCATTTCATCCATGCGCTGGCCGGTCCCACATTCGATCAGTACGCCTCGGGGAAGGCGGGCTGTGCTGACTTGCCGATTCTCGGCATCGGCGGAAAAGATACCCGTGAAACCGCGCAAATCCGGCCTTCCACGAGGCGATTCCCCCAGAAATCCTTACTAGAACTCGTCCCCCCACCCACCAGTCCAACCGCGTAATGGCACTTTTGTACTCCCCAAACTGCCCCTTTGGGGGTCTTTCCATCTCCTCCGGGGCAGGCCACAATAAACTGTCGTACTGGTAACCGGTCCCGCTGACATGGAAAGAGCCTTCGGTACTGCCCCGGCACGCACGCCCACTTCCCAAACCAAGAAGGCAGCGGCTCGCGTTGCCCTGGTCGACCTCAAAGAGTCCGCCAGAAATCGGCTCACCGAATGTTTCCGCCAGTTCGGCATCGACGCGGTGCTGGTGTCCTCCAGCGCGGCCGAACGCCTGCGACAGGAGAAATTTGAAGCCTGCGTGCTCAATCTGGGGCCCGGTGCCGAAGCGGTCATGGAAGCCGCTCGCACTTCTCCGTCCAACAGCCGCCTGGTGCTCTACGGCCTCGGCGGCAGCGCGCAGGAGGCCATGCGCTATTCCAAGTACGGCATCAACGCCATGTTCCAGGAGCCTTTGGAGCGGCCTGCGGCGCTGAAGCTGGTGCGCGCCACGCATATGCTCGTGCTTCACGAATTCCGCCGCTACGCCCGCATCCCCATCATGACCGAGGTCACCGTAGTCAGTCACGACGGTCACCGCCTGACCGCTTCCAGCGTCGAGATCAGTTCCGGCGGCATGTCGGTGAAAAGCGCAGAGGACATGCCCGCGGGAAGCAACGTCGAGATCTCATTTTCCCTGCTCACTCTGCCGCGGGTCTGCGTCCGCGGCGTTGTGACCTGGCGCAAGAGCAAGTCTTTCGGAGTCCAGTTCGAAGCCGGCGACGACCGACGCCACAGAGTCAAAGAGTGGATCGACGCCTACCTGGAAGGCTAAGGCATACCTTCGCATTCGAAACAGACCTGTGGGGACACCCGACTCGGCTGTCCCGCCAAGCGCAGCGAGGCGCCCCCTCTCCACCTTCCCGTTACAATAACTTCGTGTCGGAAGCGACCACGCACGAAACTCCCACCCTCGACGGAACTGGAGATCCCCGCCGCTTCACCCTGCGCCAAAGAATCGTTCTGCCCATCATCATCGCTGCCGGATACTGGTTCATTCGCCTGATCGGCCCTACCCTGCGCGTGTGCGTCTCGCGCGAACAAGGCGCGCAATCGACGGTTGGCCAGCGGCCGCTGATCATTTCTTTCTGGCATGCCGGCATCATCCCCGCGACTTACCTTTTCCGCAACGTCGGAATCCGGGTGATGAGCAGCAACAGCTACGACGGCGAATACATGGGACGCATCATCGGCCGGTTCGGGTTCGTCGCCGTCAAAGGATCGAGCAGCCATAACGCCGTGCGCGCCCTGCTCGGCCTGCGCCGCGCCTTGCAGCAAAGCTGGTCCGTCGCTTTCACCCTCGACGGCCCGCGCGGCCCGCGCTACAAAGTCAAGCCCGGACCGGTTGCGTTGGCGCGATCCTGCGGAGTTCCCCTGACCATGTTTCACATCGCAGTCGACCGCGCCTGGGTTCTAAACACCTGGGACCGCCTCATCATCCCGAAACCGTTTTCCCGCGTTTTGATGCGTTTCGGCAAGCTCGTCCCGGTGCCGGCGGATGCCAGCGACGAAGACGTTGAGCGCTATCAACGGGAACTACAGAATTCGCTCGACCGCATCCGCGAATTCGCGGAAGAGAATGTGAGCAAAGTCGGGGACGCAGAATTCCCCTGCTACAAGGCGCATCCGCAAGAGGGGTTGACTTCCACCGCTCGGCCCCGGTAGATTCCTCGAACCGGCATTTGCGTTCTTTGAAATATCCTTCGGTTTGCGCGTCTTTGCCCATAGCAACGACAAAGACAGGGAAGCGGGTGTAATTCCCGCGCTGCCGCGCAACTGTAAGCGAGAAAATCGCAGCCGGTCACTGGGAGCAATCCCGGGAAGGCCGCTGCAAGAAACCGGATGTTCTGAACCTGCAGGGTTCCACAGCCTCACTCGCAAAGCCAGGAGACCGGCGTAAACCGTCCACCTTAACCCCTTTCGCGTGAAAAGGAGGATGGTTATGCGCACACTTTGCGCTTCGTTTTTGCTTTTCCTTGCTGTCGCGGCAGCATCCGCTGCCGACCTTCGGGTCAAAGTCATCGACCCCCAATCCACCGCCGTCTCCGGGGCGCAAGTTTCCTTGTTTTCAGACGGGAAGGGCGCTCCCCTGAAAATTGCCATTACTTCTGCCGAGGGAATCGCCACCTTCGCGGATCTGTCCCCCGGCGGTTCCCAGATTCAAGTCCTGGCTCCTGGCTTCGCTCAACAGAGCGAGGATGTCCCGGCTCATTCCGATGTCATCACGATCCAACTGCACCTGGCTACGGCGTCGGAAACCGTCGTGGTGACTGCGACCAGAACTCCGGCCTCGGCGGAAGAAACGGGTGCCAGTGTCTCAACTCTAGAGAACAGCCAACTCGAAACCCTCGAACCCATTGCCGCCGACGATGCCATCCGCTTTCTTCCCGGTGCCGTGGTGAATACCACCGGCCAGCGCGGGGGCCTGTCGTCCCTGTTCGTGCGCGGCGGCGAATCTACCTACAACAAAGTGATTGTCGATGGCGTCGCCGTCGATAACCCGGGTGAGACGTTTGATTTTGGCACTCTGCCCCTGACCCAAGCGGATCGTGTGGAATTTGTGCGGGGCGCGCAGAGCACATTGTACGGCTCCGATGCCATGACCAGCGTAGTGCAGGTGTGGACGCGCACCGGAAGCACTCCGGTCCCCGAACTCCGCTTTGGCGCCGACGGAGGAAACTTCGGAACTGCTGACGGCTTCGCGTCTCTCTCCGGCGCCAACGGACGCTTCGACTATAACCTGTTCGGCGATCAATTCAACAGCAGCGGACTGGGCGTGAACGACGCTTACTCGGATTCGCTGGCGGGAGCGAATGTGGGAGCTGCCCTGACCAATGAGATTGGCTTGCGAGTGCGGGTCCGCCACTCTGACAGCTATACCGGTTTGCCGGGGGAGTGGAATTTCAACGGCTACGATCCGCTGGTGACACCGGTAACCGAGACTGGCGTGACGCTGCCCCCAGGGCCCATGCAGCCCGATCCCAGCGAATCCGCGCACCTGAACAGCCTGCTGGGCAGCGTAGAACTCACCCTGGCGGCGCCTTCGGGATGGCGGCACCGCTTAACCGGCTTCGACTACCTCTACCGCTATACCGACGTGAACCTAAATACCAATCCTTACGCTTACGACGACTTTCCCGCTGACGAATACGATCACATCAATCGCGTGGGATTTGAATACCAGGGCGATTACTCCGAGCGAAACTGGGCGCACAGCACCTTCGGATATCGTATTGAAAACGAAAACGGCGTCGTGGGAGATCTGCTCTACCCTCCTTCCACTTCCGGGCAGCGTTTGAGTCAGGACGCATATCTGCAACAGCAGCTTGCGCTGGGCAGGCTCTCGGTGATCGCGGGCGGCCGTTTCGTTCACAACAGCCTATACGGCAACACGGGCGTGCCCCGGGTTGCTCTCACTCTCCTGGCGCTGCGTGGCGGAGAGTTGTTCTCCGGAACCCGCCTGCGTTTTTCCTATGCCACGGGGTTTATGGAGCCGGCTCTCTATCAGACCTTCGCCAGTCTTCCAAACTACGTCCCGAACCCTGGCCTATTGCCGGAGCGCACCAGAGCCTTCGAAGCTGGCGTCCAGCAGAAATTTCTTGCGGGCCGCTGGGCTCTGGATGCAACCTACTTCAATAATCTCTTCCACGATCAGATTGAGGCTGCGCCCAATCAAGAGTCCTATCAAGGTTTCCCGCCGGATTCGCTATACCAGTTTTTCAATGTGCAGCAATCTCTCGCTCACGGTGCTGAAGTTCAGCTACAAGGAAGGATCCGGACGAGATGGTTGCTGAACACGGCCTACACCTATACCTCGACTCAGATTCTCGAAGCCCCCCTCTGCACTCCGGCGAATTTTTGCGATCCAGTGTATGCCAGCGGAAATCCTTTGCTCCGCCGCCCCAAGCATTCGGCAACCACGCTCCTCAGCTATCTCGGCACGCGCTGGGGCGGAAATCTGGCAGGAAGTTTCGTGGGCCGACGTCCCGATTCCGACTTCGATGGCCTCAACATCAACCACGCTGCCGGCTACGTCCGCGTCGACCTCGGCGGATGGTATGCCATCAACTCCCGCGTCACCGTATACGCAAATGTAGAGAATGCTCTCGACCGACGCTACAACGAAGTCGTCGGCTATCCCGCCTTGCCCCTCAACTTCCGCGCCGGGTTTCGCTTTCGCATCGGAGGCGAATAGCTAAGGCGAATAGCTAAGGTATGGGTCACAAACGGCAAGGGGCACGAGTTTTACTCGTGCCCCGGTTCGCTGCAAAAACCGCGGAAAGTTAACTCACCTTCTCTGGAGGCCTCACCATCTCAATCGGCATCGACCCCGCCATCTTTCCTCCGAAATATTTCGATCGCGCTAACAACAGTTTCTCGATGTCAACTCCGGTCAGCGGCTGTTGCCGGCCCAGCAAGTGGGTGACCAGCGCAATCTGCGCAAAGTGTTCCACGGTTTCCATTTTCATGTAGGCGTGCTCGATGGTATCCCCGTAGGTGACCACGCCGTGATTCGACATCAGAATGGCATCATAGTGGGGAACATAAGGTTCCAGCGTCTGCGCCAGCTCCGACGTCCCCGGCGTGCCATAGCGCGCCAGCGGAATGCCTCCCAGCCCCATCACCACCTCACAAACCAGAGGCTCGGTCAGCGCCAGGCCCGCCGCAGCGAATCCGGTTGCGGTCGGCGGGTGCGCATGCACGATCGCTTGAATGTCGGGCCGGGTACGGTAAACCAGCAGATGCATCCCGATCTCGCTGGTCACGTTCCGCCTTCCCGTGACCCGCGTGCCTTCCAGGTCCACGATCACCATGTCCCCGGCCCGCATCGCTCCTTTGCTCACGCAGGTGGGTGTCACCAGGATCCGCTCGCTATCTAGCCGGACCGATAGATTCCCGTCCATCGCCGCCACGAACCCGCGCTGGTGCAGCATGCGCCCGTAACGAACAATTTCTGCTCTTTGTTTCCGTTCATCGGACATGGAAATACTCTCTCGGGGGAGTGGCAAAAGCGGCTCAAGCGACAACCCCCGCATAGTATCGCGCACCTGGCTCGAACAGACAAACAAATTTACCAAAAAAGACAAACAAAATTTACCTGAGACGACCTAATAATTACTTGGGTTTACGCCGAATGCTCTCCCAGCATTCGCTCCTATAATCAAACACCGTGTTGGTTTCCGACTTCAACTTCCATCTTCCCGACGACCTCATTGCCCAGGAACCGCTTGCCGCTCGCGATGGTTCCCGCATGCTCCACTTGCAGCGAACCGGCCGCTATTCCGACCGCCTGTTCCGCCACTTCCCGGAGTTGTTGCAGCCCGGCGACCTGCTTGTTTTCAACAACACCCGCGTCTTTCCAGCGCGGCTCTATGGCCGCCGCGAAGGCCCCCGCGCTCACCCGGTCAGCCGTCACAATCCGGCGGCACGCGATTTCCTCCGCGGCCGCATCGAGGTTCTCCTGACCCGCCAACTCTCCACCCAGCCCAACGATTGGGAATGCTTGGTTCGGCCCGGCCGTAAAATCGGCGTCGGGGAACGCCTGTTTTTTGGCGAGCGGAATGAATTGCAAGCCCAGGTCCTCACCCGCGCGGAATTCGGCCTGCGCCGCATCCGTTTTCAGCCCATCGTCGATTTCTTCGCTGCCCTTGACCGCATCGGCCACGTTCCACTCCCGCCCTATATCGCGCGTCCGGATTCTCCCCATGATCGTGAGCGGTATCAAACTGTCTATGCCCGGCAGCGTGGATCGGTGGCAGCCCCCACCGCTGGCCTTCATTTCACACGGGAAGTCCTCGACCGCATCCGCCAGCGCGGGGTCGAGACTGTCGATATAACCTTGCACGTCGGCCTGGGAACTTTTCAGCCCATCCGCGTCGAGCGCGTCGAAGATCACCAAATCCATTCCGAGCCTTACTTCATCTCCTCCGAAGCTGCCTCCACCATCAACCGGGCTCTCGGTGCGTCGCGTCGCGTGATCGCCGTCGGCACCACGACGGTTCGAACCCTCGAACACGCAGTGCAGCTTGGCGCAGGAACTATCGTCGCAGGCCCGGCCGACGCCGATCTCTACATCTACCCAGGTTTCGAATTCAAAGCGGTCCATGCCATGCTAACCAATTTTCACTTGCCCCAATCCAGTTTACTCATGCTGGTCTGCGCCTTCGGCGGACGCGAGAATGTCCTCGACGCCTACAAACGCGCAGTCTCCGAGCGCTACCGCTTCTATTCCTATGGAGACTGTATGTTTATAGAATGATGCTCACCGACTGAGCCCTGTGCCCCTTTGTGCCTGTCCTGAGCGGAACCGAAGGGTCCCTGTGGTTCAGGTTTTTTCTCGAACGTCGAATGACGCAACCGCTGCGTTATACTTTCCGCAAGCACCCATGGTCAGCGCGGTCAACCAGATCCCGATTCAAGATTTCGTCGCCCGACTCCGCAAGTTTCCCGAGGCCACCTTCGATCAGACCGAGCAACTCCGCAGATTCCTCGAGGACACTCCGGTCCACCCCGACTCTCTGCCACCCTATCTCACCTGGGACCGCCAGCACTACACCCGCAACCTGATCGACAAGACTCCTCTCTACGAATTAGTCGCCATCTGCTGGGAAGTCGGCCAGGCCAGTTCCGTCCACAACCACCGCGAGCAGAACTGCTGGATGGCGGTTCCTATCGGCCGTTTGCTGGTAGAGAACTTCCACGTGGTGCATCAAGATATCGCTGTCGGCAAGTGCACGATCGAGGCCACCGACACCGTCGAGATGAATGTGTCGCATCCTTGCGCCGTCGACCCGCTTGCGCCCGTCCACCGTGTCCTCAATCCCCGCGAATTCAGCCAGCGCGCCGTCAGCCTCCATGTCTATTCCCGTCCCTTCAACACTTGCGTCGTCTATTCTGCCGAGCAGGGCACATGCGGCGAGATCCAGTTGTACTACACGACCGAGTACGGGAAACCAGTCGAGTCATGAATCAAAAGGCGCAGATCCGGCTCCTGCCAGTGTTGCTCGTAGCCGCGCTTGTTCTCGACACCGGTGCATGCCAGAAGAAAAAAGCGCCCGAAGAAGAAGAAAAGCTGCCGGCCATGGATCGCGTCGCCCGCTCGCCAGTCGACACGAGCCAGCAGATTCTCAATAAGACATTCACCGTCAGCAGCACGGTGAAGTTTCCGTTTGAAATCCCCGCCCACGCCGCCATTCCCCACCTGCGCGGCAACTACCGATCGTTCGTGAAGGATCCCGGCGTCCAGTCCAACGACGATATCGCGAACATCGACTTCCTCATCTTGAACGAAGACCAGTACGCTGATTTTGTCGGCGGCCACGCAGGCGAAGCACTCTTTTCCGCCGATGCGTCGCATGACCAGGATATAAGCGTCAGTCTGCCCCCGTCCCAGGATCAGCCCCGGAAGTACTACCTCGTCTTCCGCAACAGCTCCGGCGGCGCGGCGAAGAAACTCGTGCAGGCCCACTTCACGGTTGATTTCTAGCGAGTGTCTATGAGGCCGTTTCGGCCACAAGCAGCTTTGCTTCCTGGCCCGCAACCGTTACAGTGTTGCCTTCCACCGACATTTATTTCCAATGGATCGACTTCCACTGAGAACCGACAGCCTGCCTGGCGAACCTGCCTGAGCAGTCTCTGCGGAAGATGAAGCAGACGAAGGGGAGCACAACGCTCCCCTTTTGTTTTTCTATGTGTTATCGCACCTCAGCAGATGCCGCCCGATCGTTTCACTCCCAGCATGGTCCCTCGCGCTCTCACTTCCGGCTGACTCAATTGAAGGCTTTTACGAAAACCGAACGAGATTCAGCACAAGCCTTTTCAAGAAACTGGAACTTAAAAATCAACCAGGGGGGAATTAAAGTGAAAACCGCCATTCGAAACGCGACGTCCAACCACAACTCTCTAACTAGCGCTGCTCGGATGAACCAGAGTGGTTTGCTCAACAACTTCACCTCCACCCTCCGCGTATCAATGCAGACAAGATTGAAGCGTTTCTTTACTCCTCTCGTGATGTGTGTTTTAGCGGTTGTTGCCGGAGTGGGCGTCGCGCACGCTGGTCAAGTTACCATCAAGTACCAGACGTTCCCAGCCGCCGCCGTGCTTGACAGTAATATCGCTCAAGCTCTGCTGCGGGGATTGTCGTCGCTGCGGCAGAGATGATCCCAATGGATCTGCGGGTACTATCCTAACCCGGCGGAGCCGGAACCAAAAACAGGAAGTTGGACGTTTCAAAAACTGCCTCCGAACCAGCATAAACATTGGTCGAATCACCACCCATGAAAAATGTTTTGCCAGAAACAGCAAAGATTTATGTATATAGGTACTAATTGGGCAGTCCTTCTGGCTACGGCCGATGGGTCGGCCGCGTTATTTCTGGGTTGTGCGTCATAGGACAAAACCCATAAGTGCGGCGCCCCAACTGTAGCGCGGCGTCGGTAGTGAGACATTTTGCTGTTTTGAAAGGGCGCGGCTTCAGGCGCGCCGTAAATGCCTCAAACCAATCGCGGCTTTGGCCGCTGCGGGGATGCGTTTTTCAAGCTGACCCACTACCCGACTTCACGGTTGATTTCTAGCGAGTGTCTATGCTGCTAAACTAAGGCCTTGTCGCCTGCCAAACCATCTTCGCTACCGCGCCCGACCGCGATATCTTCCGTGCCCAAAACCGGCAGGCCCTCCTCCGACCCAAACCGAATCTTCCTGATCGACACCATGTCGTTCATCTTCCGCGCGTATCACGCCATGGCGCGCCAACGCTCCATGTCCACGAAATCCGGTCTTCCCACCGCCGCGATCTACGTCTTCGTCAACATGCTGCGCAAACTGCGTGAAGATTTCTCCCCCGCCTATCTCGCTGCCGTCTTCGACGTCGCCGCCAAAACGTTCCGCGATACCCAGGCCGAAGCCATTACCACGGTCCGCAAGTTCGACATCAAAACCCAAACCTTCACTGAAGTCGAATACCAGGGATACAAAGCCAATCGCGCTGCCATGCCCGAGGACCTTGCCCAGCAGATACCCTACATTCGCCGCGCCCTCGAAGCCTACCGCATCCCCATCCTCGAACTCGCCGGCTTCGAGGCCGACGATGTCATCGGCACTCTCGCCCGCAAAGCCGCAGCGGCGGCGCATCCCGTCTACGTCGTCTCCAGCGACAAAGACATGATGCAACTCGTCAACGACGATGTCCAGATTCTAAATCCCCCAAAAGACAATCTGATCTGCGATGCCGCCAAGGTCGAGGAAATTCTCGGTGTTCCTCCCGAGCGCGTGGTCGACGTGATGGCCCTTCGCGGCGACTCCATCGACAACATCCCCGGAGCACCCGGCATCGGCGATAAAGGCTCGGTCGAAATCATCCAACGCTTCGGCACGGTCGAACAAGCGCTCGACCGCGCCAACGAAGTAGAAAAGAAAACCTACCGCGAATCCCTCCAGAACAATCGCGACACCATCCTCTTCAGCAAAAGTATGGCCACCATCGACACCAACGTTCCCGTCGAATTCAATGTCGAAGCCATGCGCGCTGGCGATCCCGATCTAGATCTCCTCCGCCAGCTTTTCACCGAACTGGAATTCACCTCGCTGTTAAAGGAATTATTGCCCGAAGTTCAGGTGACCGAATCTCATTACAGCGAAGCTCAGTCCGCCGCGGACATGGAGAGTGTGCTCAACCTTCTGTCGACGGAGGGGGTGCTCGCCATTGCGGTAGAACAATTAGAATCAGTCCTCGAAAGCGACGAAGAGATCGTTGAAGAAGAATCACAGTCACCAACTCTCCCGCTGACCGATGCCCGATCCTCCGAACCCGAGACCGCCGCCCGCCGCGTCGCCATCTCTGGAGCCGCAGGTTTGGCTGTCACTGTGAAGCTGGACTCCAGTGGCGCAGCCACTCAACTACGTTCCGTCCTGACCTCCACCGCAACACCCAAGTCCATTCACGATTACAAGGCCGCGATTCACGCGCTCGATTCCCTGGGCATCCATCTCCACGGCGTGAAGCATGATCCCATGCTCTACTCCTACCTGCTCGATCCCACCTATTCTTCGCATCGCGTTGCAGACGTTGCTTTGCGCCGCTTCAATCTCAAGCTCAGTGGCGATCTAGCTGAAGCTGCCGATGTCACGGGCAGACTGACGACTGCATTACGGGAAGATGTCAGGCAGGCAGGATTGACAAAGCTCTACCAAGAAATGGATTTGCCTTTGGTTCCGGTCCTAGCCCGGATGGAGCAAGCCGGGGTAAAAATCGATACGGCCGCGCTCGCAAAAATGTCAACGGAACTCGACCGCGAGATAAAAACCAAGGCCAGAGACATTTGCGAAGTCGCGGGCTCCGAGTTCAACATCGCCTCACCCCGACAGCTCGGCGACGTTCTCTTCAACAAGCTGAATCTCCCTAAGCCCTTCAAATACGGCAAGGGACGCGCCATCTCCACCGCCGTCGATGTGCTTGAAGGCCTCGCGGAAGAACATCCCATCGCCCGCATGGTTCTCGATTACCGTCAGCTCACCAAGCTGAAGTCCACCTACGTTGACACTCTGCCCGCGCTCATCAACCCGTCCACCGGCCGCCTCCACACCACGTTCGGCCAAACCGGAACCGCGACGGGACGTCTGTCTTCCGCGAATCCGAATCTGCAAAACATTCCCATCCGCACCGAACTCGGACGCGGCATTCGCGCTGCCTTCATCGCCGAGCCCGGCCACGTTCTTCTGACCGCCGATTACTCGCAGATCGAACTTCGCCTGCTCGCCCACTTCTCCCGCGATCCGCTCCTGGTCGAGGCCTACCGCCGAGGCGACGACGTCCACACCCTAACCGCCTCGCAAGTCTTCGGAGTCCCGCCGCTTATGGTCTCCCCCGAGCATCGCCGCCAGGCCAAAGTAGTGAACTTCGGCATCGTCTACGGCCTCTCCCCCTTCGGCCTGTCGCAAAATCTAGGCATCGAGCCCGCCGAAGCCAAGCAATTCATCGCGAATTATTTCGAGCAATACAAAGGCGTCCGCGCCTTCATCGACAAAACGCTCGAACAAGCCCGCCGCGACCTAAAAGTAAGAACGCTGTTCGGACGGGTCCGCCCCATCCCCGACATCAACAGCAAGAACGCCAACCAGCGCGGCTTCGCCGAGCGCACCGCAGTAAACACTCCGCTACAAGGCACCGCCGCGGACTTGATCAAGGTGGCGATGATCCGCATCGACGCGGCGTTGCAGGAACGTCAATTGAAGTCCAGAATGACCCTGCAAGTCCATGACGAATTGGTCTTCGAAGTCCCAGAGAGAGAAGTGGAAACGATCGAGTCCCTAGTCCGCGAGCACATGGAAAAGGCCCACGCACTAGCGGTCCCCCTGTTAGTAGAGATGGAAGTAGGCCCGAACTGGAGAGATCTGGATTAGGTGCATGCTATGACTCGCGCGTTTTCTTGGATGTTCTGCGGGTTTTTCTTCGGTGTGTTCTCTCTCTCCGCAGTTCGAGGAGAGGACCTAGGGTCTCATGGCCTGTGGGTCTGGAAAAACCCGCCCGTCGTGGATGCTCCCCAGGGCGCTGAGAAGTTGCGGGATTTCTGTCGCTCCCAGGGCATCAACGAAGTCTACCTGTCGGTCTCCGCGACTGGCGACGGGGCGGAGGAAGGCCGCCTGGCTCACCTCATTGCTCTTCTTCATCGATCGAACATTCGAGTCGAAGCCTTACTTTCGAGCGAAAACGCGGATGAACCGGGCAAGCACCGGGAAAAGCTTGTGGAGCGCGCTCGGACGATCGTGCTGTTTAATCGGAACCATTCGGCGGATCGATTCGACGGGATTCACCTCGATGTCGAACCGCAACAACGGCCGGAGAACAAAGGAGCGGGCAATCTTAAATTCCTGCCAGGTCTCGTGGATGCGTACCGCGCCGTGCGCGCTGTAGCCGAACCGGCCCATCTCACCGTCAACGCGGATATTCAGAACAAACTTCTCAAGGGTAGCCTTGCCGAGCGAAGATTGCTGCTGTCATCGCTGCCGCGGCTCACTCTGATGCTCTACGAACTGAGCAGTCCCAGCGACGGAGAAAGCGTCGAACAGAAGAAAGAAAAACTTCAGGCCGCCAGCCATAAATTCCTCGACATGGCCTATGCCGATGTGCCCGATCCGAATCTGGCAAAGATGGTCATCGGGCTGCGCACTCCAGATTATGGCGAACTACTTCCGAGGATGCTCAACACGTTGGACGAAGCGAACCGCGAGAACCAGCGCTACGGAGGGTGGGCGCGACACTCTTACAACGACTATCTGAAAACGGCGCAATAGGTGTGTGGGTCGGATCCGACAAACGCCGCCGCCACCAGCACCCATGTGAGGACAGCAGCCTCGGTTGTCCTGCCCGGCGCAGCGAGTCGAGTGCTACACCCCCAGCGCCTTCTGAATCTCCCCGGCAATCCCCGCCGCAAGCGCCAGCATCCGCTGCTCCGACTCCGCCTCCACCATTACCCGCGCCAACGCCTCGGTCCCCGAATAGCGCACCACGACGCGCCCATTCCCATCCAGCTCGCGCTCGGCGGCATCAATCGCCCGCTGCACCTCCGGCACCTGCGCAAACGGAATCTTCTCCCGCACCCGCACATTCTGAATCTTCTGCGGAAACACTTTCAGATCGCTCACCAACTCCGCTAGCGACCGCCCACTGCGCTCGATCACGTCCATCACCCGCAACGCTGTCAACAAACCGTCGCCGGTCGTCGCGTCGTTGTCGCGAAAAATAACGTGTCCAGACTGCTCCCCGCCCAGAGTCGCGCCCGTCTTCAGCATTTCTTCAAGAACATATTTATCCCCAACATTCGCCCGCAACAAACGAATGCCCGCCTCCTTGAGAGCGATCTCCACTCCCATGTTCGACATCGTCGTAGCCACCACAGTGGACCCAGCCAGTCTCCCTCGGGCCTGCAGATCGCGCGCTGTCAGCAGCAGCACCCCATCCCCATTCACCCCGCGGCCCTCGCCATCGCAAAACAAAGCGCGGTCGGCATCGCCATCGAATGTAACGCCCAGATCGAACTTCCCGCCAGACGCCGCCACAGCCTTACCCAATGTCTCAGGATGCAGAGCCCCGCACCCTTCATTGATATTTCTCCCGGACGGCGTCACATGAGTGAACCTGGCCTGGATTCGCATCTTCCGAAACAATTCCGGAGCCTCGGCCGTAGCCGCTCCATTCGCGCAGTCCACCAGCACCCGCAACCCGCTCAAGTCCGAGGCAACACTCCCCGCCAAGGACTCGATGTAGGCCTTGCGCAGCGCCGCTTCCCCCGGTAAAGACGGCCCGGCAACTTTCAGCGCAATCTCGTCCATCGCACCCGGTTTTCCGAGCAGCGCGAAAATTTCTTTCTCGATCGCCAGCTCCCGCTTATCCGTCAGCTTGAATCCATCCCCGGAAAAAACTTTGATCCCGTTATCCGTCCACGGATTATGCGACGCCGAGATCACCACTCCTGCCGCAAACCCGCGCGACCGCGCCAGATAAGCGACTCCCGGGGTTGTGATCACGCCGGCGCTGTGCACGTCCACGCCCACAGACGCCAGCCCCGCCGCCACTCGGTCCGCAATCCAGCCACTCGATTCGCGCGTGTCCTGCCCCAGCAGCGCCTGCGCCTTGCGCGTCTGGCGGATCAGGTCATGTCCCAGCGCGCGCCCGATCAGATACGTGCTTTTTGTGGTCAGCGGGAACTCCCCGGCTATGCCGCGTATCCCGTCCGTGCCAAACAACTGTCTGCTCTGAGTGCTCATAGATTGTGCGGGTGCATAAAAGGAGCCGGATGTCGAACCTGAAATATCCAACCCAACCTGAAATGTCTCACCGAGAATATCTAACCGAGGATGATAAATGACAAGAGCAAACTAGGGGATCCATGAATTCCGTTCGATGCTCAATGCCCGCTCGCCGCAGGCGTACTCTTTTCCATCACCACCGTCACTCGTACCGGGACTGGTTCCACCACCTGCACCAGCGCATCAGGAACGTACACATTCGTAACAAACGTCGCCTGGGTCCTGGATCCCGAAGCATCCACGGGATCGGTCGTAGCCGCATCCACCAGTTCTACGTGATGCCTCGGTCCCGTGATCGTGATGCTCTCCGGCTCCACCAGCACTTTGCCGATCTGTTCCCCCGCTGCAACGTCCCCGATCACTCGCGGACGAATCTTCACCTCGCGCGTCAACCGCGTATCAAAGCTGAGATGCACCTGCCCCGGCACCACTTGCACCACGATCAAATTCCGCTGGAGGCGAATCTGTTGCGCGGTCAGATCAAACGTGCGTTCGCCGGGCTTGGCATCTCCCAGTTCAAGTT
>Ga0302325_10017827_pt1 | contig 14985 bp, 9 predicted proteins | sample Palsa_T0_2_FD_201948 | JGI IMG/M metagenome (GOLD analysis project Ga0302325, IMG submission 201948) | Peat permafrost microbial communities from Stordalen Mire near Abisko, Sweden - Palsa_T0_2 | ecosystem: Environmental > Terrestrial > Soil > Palsa > Peat permafrost | place: Sweden: Abisko... | reverse complement strand
GGGACGTAGCGCCCGATGATCAGCTCGGGATCCGTACCGCGCGGCATGACCCGGTCCAGCGAACGGCGGAAGTCGGCCACGCCGACCCGCAGCACCTTGGAGTGGAAGGGCACGTCGATTCCCGGCACCAGGATGAATGACCGGCGACCGCCGACGAGTTCACGGCGCCGCTCCACCTCGGCCTCCAGCGCCTCCAGACCGCTCACCGTGCCGGCGATCGCGTACTGCGAGCCGCGCAGGTTGTAGTTGACGATCTGCAGGAACTCACCGGTGCGCTGCGCAACCCCCTCGACAAACGCCGGCACATCGCCATCGTCGAGATCGATCTGCGACGGTCGAATCGCGGCCAGCCGGTAATTGGACCGGCCCAGCTCGTCGCGCGGGACGATGTCATGCATGTTGGACCCACGCTCAAAGACCGTCTCCAACAACCCTTCCAGTCCGTAGACATCGCTCACGCACGCCAGCGCGGTGTACTCGCCGACAGAGTGACCGCAGGCGATCGCATCCTCGACAAACGCACCCTGCTCACGCATCTCGGCGACTTGAGCGGCCGCCACCGTCGCCATGGCGACCTGGGTGAACTGGGTCAGATGTATTACGCCCTCGGGATGTTGGTAATGCACGCCGCTCGCAATGAGGCTGGTGGGGTTGTCCCGGACCACATGCAGAATCGAGAAGCCCAGCGTTTCGCGGGTGAACTTGTCAGCGTCGTCCCACACCTTGCGGGCCGCCTTGGAGCGCGCCCGGACTTCCATGCCCATGCCCTTGTGCTGAATGCCCTGGCCCGGGAACGCATAGACCGTCTTGGGCGCGGCCAGCCGCGCCGTCGCCGACATCACCAGATCGGAACCGATCCGGGCAGCGACCTCTAAAACCTCTGCACCCTGGTCGATTCCGACTCGGTCGACGCGGAAGTCCACCTCGTCACCGGGTTGCACCATGCCCAGGAATCGGGCCGTCCAGCCAACCAGTCGTGCCGGTGGGCGGGCTTGGCCGTCGGTGGCGGTGACCACGTGTTGCGCTGCGGCCGACAACCACATCCCGTGCACGATCGGTGATTCCAGGCCGGCCAGCAGTGCGGCGGCCCGGTCGGTGTGAATCGGGTTGTGATCACCGGAGACCACCGCGAAGGGCCGCATGTCGACCGGCGCAATCAGCGTGGCGTCCCGCCTGCGACGCCGCGGGGTGTCGGTGGCGTTTCCGGACACCGCACCACCGGCCCGCGACGGGTCGGTCAACTCGGCAGCGCCGGTGCGGCCACGAATCGCGAATCGCTCCTCCAGGGTGGCAAGCACCGTGTTGTCCGCCGCGGCGACCGTCACCGAGATCGGGACGACTCTGCCGACTTCGGTATCGGTCGCCACCGAAGCCGTTGCGGTGACCGTCAATTCGGTTGGCACGGTGGGCAGTGCGGCCACCAGGTGAGCGGCATGGTCCAAGTGCACCAGGCTCAGCAGGCCCTCAACGACCGGCACACCAGCGCCGGTGACTGCGGAACCGATGGCCGCGAAGACCGCCGGCCAGCAGCGACCGACCAGCGCGTCGGGCACAGTGGTCAGGGTCGGCGCCAGCGCCTCACCGAAGATGGCAGTGACCCCGGTGTGGTCGGCCACCCGCTCGGGGTCCCACTGAACGGTCACGGTGGTTGTTCCGTTGTGCACCCGCGGCAGCGTCTCCGGGCTGTCCGCGCCGGCGGCGATCGCGAGCACCGAACGCATGGCCTCGATCGCGTCTTTGGTGCGGATCAACGGGATTCCGCCGTCAATCGTGCTGGCGGGCAGGCTGAATCGGATCTCGATCCACACGCCGGCGATCGGCACGCTCAAGACGACCTGGTCGGCCCCGTCAGTTTTAAAGGCTTGCAGACGCGCCCCGGTAGACGAGTGAGTGGCTCGCGGCTCGTCGGTGCCGCTGAAGTCACCGTGCACCTGCCATTCGCCGGGCTCGGCGATGCGGTGTACGGGGTTGGTGGCGACGCGGCCGGCCCACAACACATCCGGCGCGTCGAGCACGGTGGCCAGCGCTCCGCGCACGTCGATGCGGCCCTGCCGCCGCGCGGTAACCGGCGTCGGCGTCACCCCGGTCGAGAGCACATCGTCGATCGCGGCCTGCTCGAAGCGGTCCAGCAGCTCGCCGACAGGTTCGTCGAGCCGGGTGATGCCGGCAACCGCGGCGGTGCCGGGGATGATGCAGACCTGTTCGGCGTCGTAGCGAGCGTCATGCGCCTGCCACAGCGAATCGCTTCGCCACCAACGGCGTACGTCCTTGTCGATCACCGGAACGAAGTTGACCGGCTTGCCCAGCGTCTTGCACAGCGTGACGAAGAACGGAACGTCGGCCGGATGCAACAGCACGGTTTCGGCGTCCGGGTACCGGTCGACAAGCAGGTCCACCGCCGCCCGCGGGTTCTCCAGCAGCGCCGCATCGTCGGACGCAGTAAACAAGGTCTCGATCGGACCGGAGTCCTGCGGGTGCAGCCGCGCCTCGGCGCGCTGCAGCATCTGTTGGAACCGCTCGCGCCACGTGTCGGCCAACCAAGGGCTGCCCGGCGCGGCAGTGTCGGCGGTGGAGTCGCCCTCGCCGATGGCCAGCTCGATGTAACGCTGCAACCACTGCAGGTAGGTCATGTCGCCGACGTCGCCGAAGTACGGCTTAGCGGTGTTGGCCATCGCGGCGATGATCTCGTCGCGGCGCGCGGCCACGGCCTCGGGATCTCCGGCCACCTCGTCGAGCAGCCGGCCGCAGCGGGAGGCGGTGTTGTCGATTTCGTGGATGTCGGCACCGAGTTGGCTACGGCCGGAAGCCATGCCGCCCTGAGATTTTCCAGCGCCGACCCACTGGTCGGTGCCCTGGATGTCCACCAGCATCTGCTTGACCGACGGCGATGTGGTGGCCTCGAGTGTCGCCATCGCCGCGGTCCCCACCAGGATGCCGTCCACGGGCATCGGCGGGAACCCGTAGGACTCGGCCCAGCGCCCGGACAGGTACTCGGCCGCCCGCTCGGGCGTGCCGATGCCGCCGCCGACGCAAACCGTGATGTTCGGTCGCGAGCGCAGTTCCGAATAGGTGACCAGCAGCAGATCGTCGAGGTCCTCCCAGGAATGGTGGCCGCCGGCCCGTCCGCCCTCGACGTGCATGATGACCGCCTTGGTCGGCACTTCGGTGGCGATACGGATGACCGAGCGGATCTGCTCGACGGTGCCCGGTTTGAACACCACGTGGGTGATGCCTATCTCGTTTAGCTCCTGGATCAGCTCGACGGCCTCTTCCAACTCGGGGATGCCGGCACTGATGACCAACCCGTCGATCGCCGCGCCGGACTGGCGGGCCTTCTGCACCAACCGCTTGCCACCGACCTGAAGCTTCCACAGGTACGGGTCGAGGAACAGCGCATTGAACTGGTAGGTGCGACCCGGCTCGAGCAGCCCGGCGAGCTGGTCGACGCGGTCGTTGAAGATCGGCTCGGTGACCTGCCCACCGCCGGCAAGCTCGGACCAGTGTCCGGCGTTAGCGGCGGCGGCGACGATCTTGGCGTCGACGGTGGTCGGAGTCATCCCCGCCAGCAGGATCGGTGAGCGGCCGGTCAGCCGAGTGAACTTCGTCGAGAGCTTGACTCGGCCATCGGGCAGGCTGACCACCGACGGGGCGTAGCTCGACCATGGCCGCGCCACCTCCGGGACGGCGCCGACGGTGAAGAGGTTGCGCTGGCCGCCGCGGGTCGCCGCAGGCACGATCCCCACACCGAGTCCGCGGATCACCGGTGCGGTAAGGCGGGTCAGGATGTCACCTGGACCCAAATCCAGAATCCACTTGGCACCTGCGTCATGGACCCCGATCACCTCGTCGACCCAGTCGACCTGCTGGACCAGAATGGCCTCCGCCGTCGCGCGGGCCAATCCCACATCGATACCGACCTTTTGCGCCCACTCACCGACGATGTCGATGCCGTCGGCGAGCCTCGGCGTGTGGAAGCCCACCTCGACCCGGACCGTGTCGAAGACCGGTGCGAAGACGTCACCGCCGCGGGTCTTGCTCTTGCGGTCGGCTTCTTCTTTCTCCGAGATCTGCTTGCAGTACAGCTCGAAGCGGGAGAGCTGCTCGGGAGTCCCGGTGATGACGACCGAACGCCGGCCGTTGCGGATCGACAAGACGGGCGGCAGCACGGTGCGAACGTCTTGAGAGAAGTGTTCGAGCAGCTGGTAGATGCGCTCAGGGTCGGCGTTGCTGATCGACACCATCGGCGAGCGATCACCCAGTACAGAGATTCCTCGCCTGCGGGCCACCAGCGTGCCGGCGGCACCGATCAGCTGCGCGAGGGCTAGCAGCTCGATGTCGCGTTCCCCCGCCGCTTTCAGGGCCTCTACGGCCAAGATGCCCTGCGAATGCCCGACGACGGCCGCCGGGGGGGTGGTCCTAAAGTCCATGCCCTGCCGCGCGAGGGTGCGTACTGCGGCGATCTGAGTGAGCAGGACGCCCGGCAGCGACACCGCCGCCGAGGTCAGCTGCTTGGTGGACGGAACCGGGTCTTCGGCAGCCAACGCGCGGACCCAGCGCAGCGGCTCAAAACCGATGGGCCGCACGACGACGAGCTCCCTGGCAACCGGCTCGAGTAGCAGTTCCGTCTCGCCGACCAGCGTTGCCAATTCGGATTCGATACCGGCGGACGACACCAGCTCTTCCAACGTCTCCAACCACGCGCCGCCCTGCCCGCCGAACGCGACCGCGAAGGCCTCGCCGGCAGTGAGACGATCGACGAGAGCGTGAGTGCCGTGGGCGGCATCCGCGGTCGTTCCGTGGTGGTGGTCAGCGGACACTCGGTGATGCTCATAGATCGTCACGTGCGTATCTCCCTAAAAGCGCTTGTCCGCTTGTGCGCGCAAGAGCCGCGCTGCCCCTTAGCTGCCGTCCAACGCCCGTTTGTGCCCCCGTGCAACCGGACCGGGTCTCGGCTGACCCTGCTTGAGCGGGTCGAGCCAAGGAGGCGTCGTCAGCTGCCCTAAGGGTGTCATAAGGAACCTGGGAATTTCCGGCGCAAATTAGTTACTGGTGAGTTCTACGCGCGAGTAACAGTGGGCCAGGTAACAGTCCACCCAACAGTGGCTGACGACGTCTGGACCAAACCCGCTGCGTGTAGGTGGTTACGGTTGAGTAGCTATAACTGCGCAGATCAAGGCAGTATTGTTATGCAATCGTTATCTTTAATTTCTGCATTCGATCAAGCACCGTCGGCCAGGCCTGATCAGACGCCGCGGCACCAATGAGGAAAAACGACCCGGTCGGGCCTACCAGGGCCGGGTTTGCTGGCAACTTACCCGCGGGTCAGCTCATACCCACTGGCCGAATTGAGGCTTGCAGATGGTGTTGAGATCGACCCCGACGCCGCCGACGTGGCGCTTGTCGATCTCGACTTGGTGCAGATGCGCGGCGGGATGAGTGCGGCCGCCGGGTGAGCCCCAGTTGTGTTGCCAGAAGTAGGAGCCCAGGCCGTCCTGTAGCGCCCAGTCGATTGTTTTGGAGTTGCCGTAGACGCCGGTCCGCTGGTGTCCAACCACCGACTCCCAACCTCGCAGATAGGGCGCCACCTGCGACTTGTACTGCTCGAAGGATGGGTCGTCGTCGATGGAGGCGTAGATCGGCACGTTGGCGGGGCCACCCGCGGCGGTGTGTAGTTGCCATCCCCGCTTGGCATGCGTGACGCCCGCGCCTTGACCGCCCAGCCAGTCGGCGGAGGCCTCTTTTCCGTACTGGTAACAGGACACGATTCTCAGGCCGCTCTGGTGCAGATCGCGCGCTTCGTCGATTTGCATTGGCTTGCCGAGCATCCAGGCGCCCCCGGGCCGCCGATCCGACACGTACCGAATTGAACCAACGGCGCCGGCCGCCCTGATCTCGTTGGCGGGGATCACCCCGGCCGCATAGTCCAGCAGCACGCCGAAGCCATCCGCCGAGGCCAACGGGGCGCACAGCGACTCTGCCAGTTCACCGAGCGCGATCGCGGCTGGCGTTGCGGCCGCGAACTTGAGCAACTCGCGCCGGGACACTGGGGCCACGTGTCACAGAATACGACAAATGCATCAAATACCACTTCAACGCCACTCGTCACATCTGTATCAAGATCGGCCGGTTGCTGACCCCGCGATCCTGGCCACCGCGTCCGCTGTGCACTGATGCCCGAGCAACTCGAAACTGGCGACCACCATCGTCGTCGCCGCGGTGACGACCAGCAGGCATACCGGGGTGGAAACGCCCGCGGACGCCAGCAGCTCCAGAGGACTCGCCACCCGATGCGGTTCGTGGGGGTCGCGACCTGACATCCGGCGAAGTCGATGCGCATTGGCTGCGCCGATCTGGCGGCTCGTGGGTTCGCTCACCCCGACATTCTCGCCCGGTCTCAATCAGATGAACCCCGAGCACCGTAATCGTAAGTATGCCCGGTAGTCTGTACCATCCTCCCCATGCCGCTGGTCAGTGGAGCGACAGCAGCCGGGTTCAGCATTCTTCGGCCGCTCGACTACGGGGAGTTCGGTGAGCTTTACGAGGCCGAACATCCGAGGCTTCCACGCCATCAGATACTTCAGCTGATCCCGGCCGAAGTCTCCGCCGACCTGGATTACCGCGAGCTGTTCACCCAGGAGTCCGACCTTGCAGCAACGCTGTGGCACCCGAACATCATCGGGATCACCGATCGCGGTGAGTTCGAAGAGCAGCTGTGGATTTCCACGGACTACATCGACGGCGATGACACCGCCACGTTGCTGGGCACAACATATCCCGACGGCATGCCGCCGAAGATGGTGATCGAGATCGTTTCCGCCGTCGCAGATGCCCTTGACTACGCCCACGACTGCGGGGTGCTGCACCGCTACGTGAATCCCGGCGTCATTCTGGTCAGTAAATCGCCGTCCGATCGCCGGCGAGTTGCGTTGACGGGCTTTGGTGTAGCGCGGCCGTTCGGCGACGTCAACAACACTCTGACCCGCGCAAATCTGTTCATCGGCACCGCGAGCTTCACCGCCCCCGAACAGCTGATGGACGAAGCGGTCGATGGCCGCGCCGACCAATATGCGTTGGCGGGCAGTGCCTTTCATCTTCTGACGGGATCGCCACCATTTGCCCACTTCAATCCCTCGGTGACGATCAATAAGCACCTCAGCGAACGACCGCCGCGGGCCAGCGAGATCAGACCGGACCTCACCGACTTCGATGCGATCTTCGCCCGCGCACTTTCGCAAGACCCCTTTGACCGATTCCGACGCTGCCGAGACTTCGCCAAGGCGCTCGAATCTAACGGCGGTATCCGGGCGCATGTTCGGCCTGCATCGATTGTTCGTGACGCAACTGATGACCCGCCGGCTACTGCCGCATCCTTAATCGCAAAGCCAGAGCCCGACGACGCGACATTGCCCGAGCCGGCAACGCCCGCTGGTCCCGATATCAAGAACGGCGACGCCGCAGCTCCGCCAGATGTCCTCGCAGATGTGAAGATTGACGATGCCGCACCGTCGGCGGCGGCTGAACCTGAAGCTTCCGGCACTTACGATTACGCCGACGACGACGATTACGACGAAGACGACGATTACGACGAGGCGAAGCGTCGTCGGCTGTTGCGCACCGCGGCGATCGCCGGCGTGCTCGCGTTCGTGGTGCTGGCGTCGTTCTTCGGGCTCAGAACGCTGCGCTCGGCCTCCGAATCCAATGAACCGCCAACCAGTGTCGACAGCAGGTCCACCCAGCCGACAACGCCGCCGCAACCGGCGATGGCCACCTCGCCTTCAGCGGTGATTCCCCCGCCTCCGGTGCGCCGGGCGGCTCCCCTGCAGCCGGTTGTTAGCGCGCCGGCAACGGCGACGGCGACGGCGACGGCGACGGCGACGTTACCGAAGATCACAACGTCGCCGCCCGTGACGACCTCTGCGACAGCGGCACCGCGGACGACCGTGCCGCAGACCACCAATCCAAGTTCGGCCCCGTCTACGTCACGCAAGAATGGCCTGGACACTCGACCCGCCATCGGCATGCCCTGCGGCCCGGATCAAGCTGGCGCGTCAGCCGTATCCAACTCGGGCGGCCCGGTCACGTGTGTGGACACCCCGGGCGGATCCGCCTGGGAACCGCCCGGGGGATAACGCGCGGCACACGCCCGATGGTGCCGCGACGGGGTTCGCGGCAGCTGCACTTCAGGCGTTCTTAGAACAAAGCCACCAGTTCGCCGAGAAAGCCGCCGATTGTATCCGCGTTGCCGGATTGACTATCCAACAGATTCACAATGGCGTAGGCATAGTCGGCTCCCTCCGCCTTCGACGTCGCATCATCGACCCCTATGACGGAGGCGAGGTCGTAATCACCGGCGGTGGTGCCCGTGGTCCCGGCGTCGGCGGTGCTGCCTACGGTGCCGGAGGGGTCGAAGACGTCGGCGATGTTGTAGTTGCCGCCGGCGATATCGGCTGTTGTGTGGGTCCCGTCGGCGAATGCGAAGTCACCCGTGCCCCCGGTGGCGGTAGCAGAGGCGTGGTCGCCGTAGGCGATCGCGAAGTCCCCCTGGCCCGACGTGGCACTAGCCTCGTTGTCCGACGTGGAGAACAGGTCCGAACCGTTGATTGAGATCTGGATATCCAGTGGCGTCGTGTCCGCAGGCACCGCCAGGCTATCAACTGACGACGACCAGTCAGACGGGTCGGCCTTAGCTGTCCCGGGTATCGAGGCGAACCCCGCCGCAATGCCGAGCCCCGCTACCAGGACGCCGATCCGACCAACAGCACGAGCGTTCACCATGGTTTTCTTCCTTTGCCCACGCGCCCCTTGACGGGCGCAGCACCTAGTCATCAGCGCCGGCCGCTGAGATTGGAAGCCCAAGTAAAAGCTAAAAAGAACGTGAGAAACACCGATTAAATCCGGAAAAGTTAATCGCGGGTGAACATGAATGTTGGCTCACGGTTGGCGACAACCGGTGGCAGGAGCTGACCGCGATTACTTCTTGTGATTGCTAAGTTTATAAAGTTACCGTCAACCACGAGTGCGACGACGGCGGAGGACCGCTGATGGAACGCGACCAACTCATCGACCTGACCCGACGTGCCGTGAAGCTGGCACTCGATAAGACGACCGATCTCGCGCCGGCTGAGCACACGGTCGCGGCCAGCGACTACACGTCGATCGAGCGCCACCGGCGCGACCTCGCGATGCTGACGGCCAGCCCGCAACTGGTCGGCTACTTATCCGAATTACCGGAGCCGGGGTCCTACTGCACCAAGTCGGTGATGGGGCGATCGGTGCTGCTGACCAGAACCTCCGACGGCTCGGTCAAGGCATTCGACAACATCTGCCTGCACCGACAATCGGAAGTGGTCACCGGCTGCGGCACGGCGAAGCGGTTCACCTGTCCTTACCACGCCTGGACATACGACAACACCGGGAAGTTGATCGGGCTGCCCGGTCGGGAAGGCTTCCCAGGAGTGCAGTTGCGGTCCGACGGCCTCACCGAGTTACCCGCAGTTGAATTCGCTGGATTCCTCTGGGTGGCAATCGAACCGGATGCTGTGCTGGACGTGGCGGCTCACTTGGGCCCGCTCGCCGACGAACTGGAATCATGGGGCATCGGGCGGTGGTCGCCGCTGGGTGAGAAGATTCTCGACTCGCCGATCAACTGGAAACTGGCGGTCGACACGTTCTCGGAGAACTACCACTTCGCCACTGTGCACCGCGACACGTTCGCGACGATCGCGCGCAGCAACTGCACGGTGTTCGACTCGTTCGGACCCCATCACCGGTTGATCTTCCCGTTGAATTCAATCCTGGAATTGGAGAACATTCCAGAAGACCAGTGGAATCCGTTCCACAATATGGTGGTGATCTACGCGCTGTTTCCGAACATCGTGCTGTCGGTGACTGTCGCCAACGGCGAGCTGTTCCGAATCTACCCGGCCGACAAACCGGGCAGATCCATTACCGTGCACCAGAATTCGACCCCGCTGGACATTTCGGAAGAATCGGCGGCTGCCGGCGCGCAAGCCGTGTTCGACTACGCCCATGCCACCGTGCGGGACGAAGACTACCGGCTCGTGGCGGGCTTGCAAGCCAATCTCGAGTCGGGCGCCCGGGACCACCTGTTGTTCGGCCGCAACGAACCCGGCCTCCAGCACCGTCACGCGTCCTGGTCGTCCTGGTCGTCGTGGCGCCCGGCCACGGCGTCAGCCATCGATAGCTAGCGAGTCGATCAGGGCTTCGACGACGTCCCGATAATCGGCACTATTCGAGGGCAGCTCCGCGAGCTTGGCCTGCAACAACTTTCGCGCCTCTGGCCGATCACCCGAAGAGACCAGTCGCCGCACCTGATCGACCAACTGCTGCTCGGTCGGGCTGCGATCTGTTACGGCAGACGCCAGCACATCAACCAGCTCCCAATCCCGGTACAGCGCTAGGGAGCGCTCGTAGAACGCGAAGCCGCTCACCGGCTCTCCGCGCATCGTCCCGCGGTATCGATACGGCCCTTCCATGTATTCGATCGGCAGGCCGTGCGCCGGTGCCGCCACCAGGGGCTCTCCGGTGAGATCCAGTTGCAAACTGGCACAGCGCAGCCGGTGCCGGTCAGGCATGAACCGTGCCGGTGCCAGCGGCTTCACCAGCGGTCGGATCGAATCGGGCCATCGCACGTAGCTGCTCACCGTGACCTCCACATCGTCCGCAAATTCCGGGGCAAGCGCCGGGTCGGGATGACTCACCGTCGCACCGGTAAATGGTTGCAGCGCATTGCCGTCCGTCCGGTCGAACTGTCGCCAGATGCTCATGTCGACACCGTTGTCCAGGTTGATCGTGCGCCACTCGTGCGACCTCGCGCGCGGGTCTCCCCCGGTTCCGCCGCCGCCGGCATATTTGGGGAACCACTGTCGATCGACGTGTCCTGAGCTCCCGCTGACCTTTTCGCGCAACTCACCCCAGCGCAGCGTGCCGGTCATTGCCAACCCGGTCTGAAAGTACGAGTAGGTGTCGGGCTGGCCGAAGCAAGTGATCCTGCCATTGCAGGCATCCGCGCCAACGGCTACCGGCGCCCGTGTCGGCGTGACGGTCAAGTTCAGTTCCATCGGCTGACCGGCCTGATCGGCACCGCGCAGGCTGACCAGGTAAGTGTAGGGCCGCAGGTCCCCGTCGTCGTCGCGGCAGGTCGTCCAGGCCGCCGGCCCGGCGCTGCTGTCGTAGCGGATGTCGAGGTATCCAGCGGACATGGACATCTTCGGCCGCGCGCCCGGTTGCATGTTCTTCGGCGGCATGTCGTAATCGGTGTAGGTGCCGTATTCGCCTGTATCGCAATCGAACAGCGCCATCGTGTAAAAGTCGGCGACCACCGTCCCACCCGGGCGGTTCTTGTTGAAGATGGTCAGAAACGCGAACGAGCGGCCGGTATCGCCGGCCAATTCGCCGGCGATGAACCAGGTGTCGGACTCCTGATCGGCATGTTCGCCTTCAGCAGCAGGGAAATCCAGCGCGTTGTCCTCGTCCACCAGCCGAAATGGATAGTCGCGCCAATCGCTGTTCATGTCACCCCTCCCGGGTATCGATCGCGTCGTACTTGTCGGAGCCCAGGAATTCGCGCACCTTCTCGATGTGGTCATCTGCGCCAAGCTCCAGCGTTTCGGCCGCCAGCCCGTAGTCGACGATCGCGATCGCCGCCTGAGCGAGGTGCTTGGAAAACGCCCGTTTAGTGGTTTGCAACGCGCGGGCCGGCTGGGCCGCCAGCCGCGCAGCCAGCTGCAGCGCCTCGTCCATCAGTGTCTCGGCAGTAGCGACGCGATTGGCCAGGCCCATGCTCACAGCCAGTTCGGCCGGGATGCGCTCACCGGTGTAGATGTACTCCTTGGCGCGGATAAGGCTGGTCATGTAGGGCCACAGCAACGCCCCGCCATCGCCGGCGGTCAGCCCGATCGATACATGAGGGTCGCACAGATAGCTGCGCTCGGACATCAGCACCAGGTCGCAACACAGCGCGAGCGATGCACCCAGTCCGATCGCCGGGCCGTTCACCGCGGCAACCACCGGCAGCCGGAAGTTGATCATCGCGTTCAGAATGTCTGCGGCCTGCGCGGACACGCTATAGCGGTATTCAAGCGAACGATGCTGGGCTTTCAGGAACGCGAAATCGCCGCCCCCGCTGAAGGTTTTGCCGGCTCCGGTGAGTATCACGCAGCGGGCGCCTGTGTCGCGTTCCAGGTCGCGCCAGACGTCCAGCAGTTCGTGGTGCAGGGTGGCACTGATGACGTTGAGGGCATCGGGGCGGTTGATCGTCACGATACGCACGGCGCCGTCCGTCGTCACCCGAAGTTCGTCGCTCACGTCGCCTTCACTGTTGACCCAAGGCTGATGCCCGGCGCAGCTATTTTGCTATGTTAGCATCAATAGCGAAGTTACCGTCGCCCTTTTCAGAGGTGGAGCCTCCATGACGGAATCCCTTGACCATCGTTGCTACAACCAGCTTTTCATTGGCGGACACTGGCGCAAGCCGTCCACCGAGGAGCGCCTGACGGTCATCTCGCCACACTCCGAAAAGCCGATCGGCGACGTTCCCGCTGCATCTCCCGCCGACGTCGACGCCGCAGTCACGGCAGCACGACATGCTTTCGACCACGGACCGTGGCCCAGACTTGACCCGCGCGAACGCATGCAAAAGGTCGAGGAGCTCGCGACGATCTATTCCGGCCACATCGATGAGATGGCCGATTTGATCACCGACGAGATGGGGTCTCCCCGCAGTTTCAGCCGGCTGGGCCAGGCCGCGGCGGCGGTCGCGATGATGCATCTCACCCTGGCCGTCGCCCGAGACTTTCCCTGGACCGAGCGCCGCAACGGCGTGCTCGGCGAAGTGCACCTGCACCGCGCTCCGGTCGGCGTGGTCGCGGCGATCGTGCCGTGGAATGTCCCGCAGTTTTTGATCATGCCCAAGCTGATTCCCGCCCTCATCGCCGGCTGCCCGGTCATCGTCAAGCCCGCGCCCGAAACACCTTTGGACGCTTTGTGGTTGGCCGAGATGATCGAGCAGTTGGGCTTGCCCGACGGGGTGGTGTCGGTGCTTCCCGGCGGTACAGACGTCGGCGAGGCGCTGGTACGCCATCCCGGTGTGGACAAGGTCTCGTTCACCGGGTCGAGCGCGGTCGGACGCCGGATCGCCGGGTTGTGCGGCGAACAGCTCAAACGGGTGAGCCTGGAGCTCGGCGGCAAGTCGGCGGCGATCATCCTCGACGACGCCGACATCGACAAAACAGTGCAGGAGTTGAAGTCCGCGAGCCTGATGAACAACGGCCAGGCCTGCGTCGCCCAAACCCGCATCCTGGTCAGCGAACGCCGTCGCGACGACGTCGTCGACGCGCTGGCCGAGATGATGTCCGGCCTGCGGGTCGGTGATCCTTCGGACGAGGCAACCGATATCGGGCCGCTGGTCGCCCAACGGCAACAAGCCCGCGTGCAGGACTACATCCGGACCGGGGTGAAAGAGGGCGCACGTATGGTCCTCGGCGGCGAGGACTCGCCGCATAGCCAGGGCTGGTACGTACAGCCCACACTGTTCGTCGACGCCACCAACGACATGCGCATCGCGCGCGAGGAGATATTCGGCCCCGTGCTGAGCGTGCTGACCTACCGCGACGAAGAAGACGCGGTCCGCATCGCCAACGACAGCGACTACGGTCTGGCCGGCTCGGTGTGGACCTCCGACATCGCGCACGGACTGGAGATCGCCGCGAGCGTGCGGGCAGGCACTTACGGCATCAACATGTACACACTCGACATCGGAAGTCCGTTCGGCGGTTTCAAACAATCGGGCATCGGTCGCGAGTTCGGCCCGGAGGGCCTGCACGAGTATGTCGAGGTGCAGTCGGTGATCAGCAAAGGCGCCATGCCGCCGTTGTCCGGCTAGACATTACGGCTGCCCGAGCTGCAGGGTGAGCTCGACGGGACAGCACAGCTCCCCGTGCTGGTTGACCAACTCGATCTGCAAGTCGACTAGGTGCCGCGGCGGATCGACTGTGGTGTCGCAGCGCTTGGCGACGACGCGTGCGCGGCCCACCATCGTGTCGCCGGCATAGATCGAACCGGTCAGCCTCATCTTGCGGCGCACCACCCGGCTCGCCGGGCCGGCCCAATCGGTGGCGACGCGGTCGGCGAAGCCGGCGAGGTGCATGGTGTTGACGAAAATTGTTGGCTGTCCCTGGCTTTCGGCGTAGGCAGGATCGAAGTGGCCCGGAAAGTAGTCCCAGGTCGACCCGGAGTTCATCACCACACGCTGGTAACTGATCTCGTCGAGCACCTCGGGCAGCTCCGTCGGCACGCTGATCTCGTCCCAGCCCGTCATGACGCCGTCGCAGGCGTGAAGCGGAACAACGTATTACGGTTGGTGGCCACCACCGCACCGTCTTGGCGGGTGAAAGTATCCATGGTCTCGACGAAGTGGCCCACCCCGAGCTTGGTCTGCTTCTCCGGTGAAACCGACACCACTTCTTCGACGACGGTGAGTCGGTCGCCCTCGACGATAGGCAACAGAAACTCGGCTTCATTGGCCGCGTTGATGAAGGTGGTGCCGGGCAGCGGGACTCGAATCGCGATCGCCGACACCGGCGGTCGCCCACTCGGCTCCCACGGCAGCGGCGTCAGCCATCCCATCAGCAGCGCCGGTGGCGCCACCAGCCCGCCCCAGGTCTGCGCCGCGAAATCGGGGTCCCAGTAGGACGGATTCCCGTCACGCACCGTGGCGGCGAACATTTGGATCCGAGCCGCACTGACCACAGTGCCCGCGGTCCTCGGCTCGGACGGCACGCCGACCATCCGCAGGGCGTCCTGGTAGGTGCCGAACGCTAGCTGGTAACTGATGGGTTTCGACAACGGAGTCGCGTCCGTCAAACCGCGAGCGAGTGCCCGTTCGACACCGAATCCCATTCGAGCTCACGGGAAGTGAAGTACCAGCCGCCGCGCTCGTAGATGAGTTGATCACGGTATGTCCCG